>Ga0213881_10000351_pt1 | contig 31693 bp, 28 predicted proteins | sample BarmaccoBMER_R08_FD_160104 | JGI IMG/M metagenome (GOLD analysis project Ga0213881, IMG submission 160104) | Barbacenia macrantha exposed rock microbial communities from rupestrian grasslands, the National Park of Serra do Cipo, Brazil - ER_R08 ...
TTGAGCTGGGCACTTAGACATGTCGGACGCTTGGTGAGAGCCGATGAATCAGGAATGTCCAAAAGCGATTTTGGAAGCCTGCGCCATACCGCCTAAGCGGTTGGCGTAGGAGGATGTCACCAAATCTAGTGCCAGCGATGGGCGACCATAGCGTTGGGTGTGTAAATAGCCAAGATAGGGATCAAAGCCAACCAGATTGACAGCACTTTGGATATCATGACGGAGCAAAGCATAGCCCAAGCTGAGCAAAGCATTCACTGGATCAGTTGGCGGACGGCGACGACGGGCTTCAAACTGAAATCCTTCAGCCCGAATCAGTTGATTGAAACTGCCAAAATAGGCAGCACTACCTGCTCCCTCCAAGCCTCGTAGCGAATCAATGGAATCAGTTTTAGCAATCGGGGTGATCGCTTGTTCTAACTGAGTCAGTCCGTTCTGAAAATTGAGCTTGCTCAAGGAAGTCGCTGGAGCCTTCTCCAGGGAACCCTTGAGCTCTGAAAACTCACGTTGCCCACGTAAGAGTGTATTGCGGTAGTTCTTCAGCTTTCCCCGGACAAAACCCTGCACTAGATGGGAAGCTTGATCTGAGGGAGCAATCGCCTTCCACTGGGCTGCTCGGACAAAAATGTTTTTGGTCAGCTCCGGTTCCAAGCGCCCCAAATAGCGTCCCATACTAGTTAGAAAACTGAGGGGAATCTTACGCTCCAGCAATTCCATCACGGCAGCAGGAGAGACAGTTGTCCGTCCCAGAACAACCACGCCATCGACTTTAATCAGCGGCACATCCAGCAAGGTTTGCTTATTTGCCCTGACAGTCAGTCGTTCGTCTGTTTTGCCAACAAAGGCATCGTCTTGAGTAATGTATATAGTTCCCATAGGTTGTGATGTACCGAATCAAGATGTGCAGCTTTTGTGATGAAAAAATGCCCTATTCCCTACGTAACTTCTCGATATCGCTTCACTCTATCTGCGGCTTTTGGTAGGCATTGCTGATGGAGACTGCACCCATTACAGCGCTGGGAATAGATAGCTAACGGCATCTTTCCGGTATGCAGTATTTCGGTAATGGCTGCAATCGTGGCAATTGTGTTCTGCCTCAGTTCAGCAGAAATCTCCACAGGCTGACGCTGGTGGGAGTGGGCATAGTAGATGTAGCCGAGATTTACAGGGCTTCCAGTCATCTCTTCTATACAAAGCGCCTGGGCACAAACCTGCAACGCATCATTGTCAAACTCTCCCCGATGTCCGCGCTTATATTCCACTGGATACCAGCAACTGTTAGTCTCCTCAATTAAGTCAGCTTTTCCAATCAGCCGATAACGTTCTGATTTCAACCAAATTGCCCGAATCTGCCAGGTGTCTTCCCGTTGCCCTTCACTCAAAGTATGAACGCGCTCGTGCAGGCTAGTTCCTTCAACGGTGTACTGATTGTCGGTAAATCCGTCAATGCAGAACATGCGCCAGCAGCGGTGGGGGCAGTAAGAGTAATGGTTTAAAGCCGCAATTGGGATGTAATCTTCCATCACGCCCTCCTAATCATGCCCATCCCCATTGGGGTTTTGCGCCCAACACCTGCATAGAGGGCAAAGTCTGCCAGCGTATTGAGTTGTTTGATGGCGATTGCATCCACATCACCCAGAATCCGATAGCTGATAGTGCCGACACAGCCAGCCCACTTGCCCTCTGGATGATTGACGAGTTCAGTGCGGATGTCGAAGAAGCTAGGAAAAAGAGATTCAATCAGGGTTTCAGGAAAAGGAATGCCACTATAGCGATTCCATCGGTTCAACAGACTATGGAAGACACATTCTCGTGTCGGTAAGGCAGAGTCATATTTCCCTTGTCGGAAGGTGGCGGGAGTGCAAAGGCTGAAGCCTAGCTGGCGGATGTCATCTGATGCCTGTTCGTAAAGCTGGGCATAGGAATGGAAGTTTGCCCAAGGCTGCGTCGATTGGGCAGTGCCCAGAATGCTAGTGATTTGTAAATTTGCTGGACCTAAATGCCAGGGATGGGTAGGGTTTAGGTTGAGCCACAAGGGAGTCAGATGACTAAACAGGGAATCGTCGAGGAGGGAAATACGCCACCAGCAAGGTGTTTCAGCAGGGATTGACTGTTTGTGTTCCCATTGCAGGGTGCGATCTTGACGGGTACGATTGCTCACTTGCAAAGAACTGAGGGTAAAAGATTTTTCAGTCTTTTGCCCGTGGAGGCGATCGCCCAGCTCTTGATGCACTGAACTCACTAGAGTCAGAAACAAGGCATGGAGATGCTTTCCGGTTAGATAACCTGATGGAATCAGTGAGGTGGGCAGTACGTTGAGAACAAGACTGTGGGGCATAATCAGTTACTCCAGTCCTTCCATTAATTTCGCAACCTGCTCTGGAGCGGGAAGTTGGTCTTTTAGTTCTTGTGGAACGGTTGAAACAATTTGATAGGTTGCAACACCAATGGGCTTGTTAGATTCCCGCAGGGCATATTCCACAATCAGTCGATCTTTAGACTTGCAAAGAATGATGCCAATTGCTGGATTTTCCTCCGCTAAACGCACTTGATCGTCTAGAACTGCCAGATAGAACTGCATTTTTCCAACATACTCTGGCAAAAAATCACCAATCTTAAGTTCTACAGCAACCAGACACTTGAGGCGACGATGATACAGCAACAGGTCGATAAAATATTCCTGGTCACTAATTTCTAACCGATACTGACTACCAATAAAGGTGAACATCCCTCCCATTTCTCGTAGAAAAGGTTCCACCCTGCTCAGAATTGCCTGCTCTAACTGGCGTTCGGAGTGGCGATCGCTTAGTTCTAGAAAGTCAAACGTGTATTCATCTTTAACGGCGAGCTTTGCTTGGTTACGGATGTCTTCAGAGAGTGCCCGATCAAAATTAGTCTGGTTGAGCAGAGTTTTCTCATATGTCTGGTTCTCGATCTGATGAACCAAAACATTTTTTGTCCAACCAAATTTCCGAGTCATGCGGAGGTACAACTCCCGCTCCAGATCGTCTTTGCATTTCTCCAGGATGACCACATTATGAGTCCAACCAATTTCTCGCGCTAATGGTGCGAGTTTTTCTTGGTTGGCATAGGTTGAGTAGAAAAGCCGCATACGCCAGAGGTTAGCAGCAGAGAACCCACTGATGCCAGGAAACTCTGTCCGCAAGTCTTTTGCCAGTTGCTCAACTACAGATTTCCCCCAACTGGTTCCTTGTTGTTGAGAGACAATTAGTTTGCCAATGTCCCAGTAGAGAGCAATGAGTTCTCTGTTGACAGCTCTCAACGCTTCATATTGAGCAGAGCGAATTCGCTGTTTAACTTCGATCAGCAGATACTTGTAATTGTCGGGAATGGGGCTGGTCATAGCAAGAATATAGCGTTGCTATCAGTAGAAAAGTTCTAGTTAGTCATAGGTGAGATTGAAGCAAATAAAATAAAATAGCTTTAGGTGATCCAGAATTCTTCCTCATCCATTAAGCGGATTTTAATACCGTTCATAGCGGCAGTCATGATCCCAAATAATCCAGGAAAAATTCTGTAGCTCTTCTGAGCATCATCACAAGCTACTAAAAATGGATATGAATCAATGCCTTGTTTATGCAGTCGAAAAATTACACCCTGGTTTGCTGTTTCTGACACAACAACTCCTGGCAACCAAGACTTTTCTAGTTCTTTAAGCAGAGGTGTTGGAGTAACAGCGCCTTTTAGCTGTCTTCGGATTTGACAATGTTGGAATGCCGTTAGTTTATTTAACTGGGTTCCAGTGAATTCTTCAGCTCTGCCGTAGTAGCGCAATTGGAAGCTTAGTTCATAGGTTGCTTGTGCACGAGCAACAATTTCAATCTCACCATTATTGCTAATGAACTCATAGTTCCTCAACAGATGAACTGGATCAAGTTGAGTTTCCTCTGATATATCAAGTAAAAAACCTTTTGGATCGCGGATGCATAAACTCTCAAACAGGCTAGAGCGAAACTGAAATAATGGTGCATAACTAGCGCTAAAGACTGAAGCAAAAATCTTAAGTTGGTGTGCCACCTCAGCATCTTCTCGAAACAGCTTCTCAAAGTCGCTTAATGAAACTTGCTTCGTTTTAAGCATTTCCCAGTCTTCTGGGGATTCACTTCTAAGAAATGCCGCTGTGATTGCCCATCTGGATTTACCTTTAACAAACCTAAGTGGATCTTCAGCAATATCTTTCTTTGGTGCTGTAGCAATCGCTTGTGCAGCTTGTAAAGCTCTCATCCGCTGCTGATAGTACTTCCAGTCACGATTGCCGCCGAAAATAGCTTTTAGAGTCTCAAAAAGTTTTGGCACTAAGTCCGCTTGGGGTAAAGTTTCCAGTAATTCTTCTAGAATGAGCATTGGACGAGCAGCCTCTAAAAAAGCTTCTGACTGCCAGTATGCCCAGAGGAAAGGACGTTCAAGAGATGGAAGTTCTTGCAATTTCTGTTCGAGGGCATTGCGTCCAGCGTTCTCATCTAATACAGTTAAGCCTTCATTCCAGGCTCTTTCAGGAAGATAGGCGATCGCAGATGAAGGATTCTCAGTTTCTTTTTTGCCTAGCACTCGTCCCACCCGTCCAACACGCTGCCAAAACACTGCACGATCGCGTGCTGAAAAAATTAACCAATCAAGATTTTGACGTAGGGGTGCTGGATCGCGTTCAAAGTTAAAGCCAACATCTATTGTACTTGTAGCTAAAATGACATGTTGTTGAGCTGCCCAGGCCCGATCTTTCTTAGGTGTAGAACCATGAATTCTGCCAAATTGATCTCCCAAACCTTTAGTTTTTAGTAGCCCAGCCAACTTATCAATCTGAACTTTGGAGTCTAGAATTACAGCTCCATTTTCATGAGGACATTTTGTTAAACGCCGAGCAATCTCATCTGCCAGTTCCGATAACAGCACGTCTCGCTCTGGTTGTGGACGAATCTCTAAATAGACAGCGGTTTGTGATGGAATTTGATGCTCTCCTGCCTCACCGTTAATTTTCTTAATGCGAACTCCCCGACTCTCCAAAACTGTCAAGGCTGTTTCACACCCAGGCTCTGGTGTTGCTGTCAATAGAATAACTCGCCTACCAGCCTCAAAAAAACCAAAGATGTACAGATAGGCTAAGTAAAAGAGCAATCCCACGAGTTGCTTTGCATCATATAAATGAAACTCGTCAAATATAATGGTTGAGAATTGCGTATAGAAGCTAGTTGCAACATTGACTTTATCAAGTCGATGGTAGCTAAAGAATGTTGCATAGTAAAAAATGTCTGGATTCGTCACCAGCAGTAGAGGAGAGTTCTCACCTATGTCTGGAAAAATTGTTGCTGGGTTCCTCAAAAGGTTATAGAGCTTCTCTCCTGGACGCGAACCAACAAGATCGTTCGACCACTTTCTGACTTCTTGTGCAGACACTGACTTGACAATGTGAGGTAATCCCGCAGCTTTCACAAATTCCTCTGCTGCCTTAGTTTGCTGTTCAATCAGAGCATTGGTAGGCGCGATATAAATTGCATTTTTGCTCGGCTGATGCAGTAGTACCGTTAAGCTTGCCTTGGTCTTGCCTGTACCTGTTGGAGCTAAGTCTAGGATAATATCGTGATCTTTCGCCGCCTCAAAAACATCAACTTGGTGTTGTAATGCATTCTTGAGGCAATCTTTCAATGCTAGTGGAGGATCATTACAGGCGGCAATACTTCTGGGCTCTAGCTGAATTGAAATTGGTTTATGTGCCATTGCTGACAGCTCCACCACAAAACTGCAAGTTAGCTGGAATAACGAAGTCACCAACCTGCCAAGCCTCAGCATAAAATCGCAGATTTTTGAGCAGCGATGTTGGTGGTATGGAGATCAGATCGAAGGACAGTAAATTAATCCCTGTGGGTAAATCTGCTGTGCTGAAGTAGGCTTTACTGGTGTATTGGGCAAGAGGCAGGTGTACTAGGGGTTTTTCATCCAAAACTGTAACGCGGACTTTACTCATGAATTTGCCCAAGCGAATGTACTCAGGTAGTTCGCGGTCCCCAAACACTAGAGTATGAAATCGGTTGCCCCGCTCGATCATTCGTAGTCGCCCTGTCTGGGGATAGTTACTGGGGCGAAACGTATTGGGTTTATCTCCTTGGCGCACCTTGATAATGTCCTCACGGGCTGTGGCAACACGGTTATTAGTCATCGCATACCAGTACGCATCTGAGAGAGCATTGAACCGCTCAAATCGAAAGGTAGGATTGCTCTTGTCTGACCAAGCTGGAAGGACATAGCATTCTTGATTAAGGGGCGTTAAATCCTCGATATAACGCGGTCTTCCGGTGTCTCGTCCCGTGAGTCGATATGGCGATCGCGCCCAGCCAAAGGCATACACCAAGGCATAGTTACCAATTGTGCCCTCGGTGTAATAGGTATCTGATAGTTCCCTGGATGCAAAGAAAACGGGTTCTGCACACCAAAGTTCAATCAGTTTTGCTGTTTTGAACTTTGGTTTGGTCACATTGGCATTGTCTGGGAGACTCAGTTGCTCAGTCATAGACTAGTTCCCTGCTTCGACCGTTTCTTTCTTCTTGTTTTTGCCTTTTTTCGCTTCACCCATTTGGCGAAATGGCTCATAGGATTCGTCTAACCGTTTCAGGAAAGCTTCCCGCTCTGTGTCTGCCCAATGGCGATCAACATCAGCTATTACAGCAGCAAGTTCTTCATCAGACAGTTGCAGCGAAATACCTCGGCGGTTGCTCCACCCTGAAATGCTGTTCTTAGTAGCCTCAATTAACTCGCCATTATCCAGCGGGTGTTCTAATGGTTTATTGCTTGCGGTGAACTCATCATGAACTGCTTGTACCAACTCCAAGGAACTTGGCAATTCTGCAATACCGCCAAAAATGCCTAGAATTTGATTTTCCATACGTCCCACTCGGCTAGACACAGCACCATAGCGGCTAGTAAGCAAGATGTTGCCGACAATATAGCGAAACTCGTCTGCCGTTACATCTTTGAGAGTGACAATATCAAGAAAATGGACCCCTGGTTTAATGTATTCACTGGTGTTCAGTGCAGTTGAAGCATTGCCCTTTTCATCACGCATTGTTCCATTTTCAAAAAGGGCATTGATAGTGCGATCACCAAGGGTATCAGTTGCCGTTAGTACACTGAAAGCATCCTCTGTCCAAATTCGGCTTTTCTGAGCACCACCACCACCTGCGGCAAATCCATACAGAAAACAGTCAATGCACATCTCGCAGGGCGCATTTGTATTCAGAGCGCAAGGTGAACCCTCTTTGTTTGGGCGAAGCAAATTATTAGCACGAAGATGTTCGCGACCTTTTCGCCGCTCTGGTGCCACTTGTTTGCGCTTAGTCATCACCAATCGTTGCACCACTTGTTTGTCTGCTTGTCCGGCTTGAATAAACTCGCGACACATTGGTTCGCCAGTGCCCTCAGTCCGCAGAATCAACTCAGATAAGGAGGTTCTCAAAACCACTAAACTGATCGTGCGTCCTTTGGGAAAGTTTTCGTAAGTAGGTGCAAAGAAGGGATTCAATTTTTCAATCGACATGACAATTCCTCAGTAATAAATTAATTAGCGACAAATCAATGGTTATGCAGCCGTCTCTTCAGCCTGTTTGTTAGTCTCTGCCTTTACTCTCAGTTCCCGACGCGCTTCCTCTAGGAAAAATAGATAGGCAGCTTCTAGATTTTTCTGATCGCTCAATAGCTTATCTGGACGCCCCTGATAGACTTCCTCATAGAGCTTCCGAACCACCGCGTAGTAATTTTTGATTTGTTCCAGCTTAGTTAAGCCCACGCCATGTTCTCGAATCCGGTCAAGTCGGGTGTGATATTTCTGCACCAATGCTGCAAACATAAACTCCAAGTCCATATATGCTTTTTGGGAACGGGCTGCTGTGACAAATTCCGCAAATGGTTCTGCAAGTGATGTTCGCTTCTCCGCAGAACTCCCCCAAAGTTTTGCCTCTGCGGCAATCTGAGCCGCTGCTTTTAGATAGCTGGTTAAAGCAGAATTTTCGTTTGGCATAAGACTCCTCATTAGCGTTTGTAAAGGTTCACGAATCCGATTCCAGTTAAATCCAAGATTTGGCTCATCCTGCTCTCGCAAAATCCAGCGCAGTAGTACAAAGTAGAGACTAAATGGCTGTGCACAGGCACGCGCAAGGTCATACAGACAGTCATCTAATTTGGATAAGCTGACTATCGCGATCGCCAAATCTGACAAACAGCGCAATCGGATAAGAATTTCTGCTGCCTCAAACTGGTCATATATCCCAACTTGAGAGTTTCTAGTACATAAAAGTGGTTGCAGCGCTGAGGGAACACCTTCCACGCGACCGAAGACATGGGACGAGATCTTCACTTGTAACCCAGCACTAAGAACGAATGGGAAACCAAACTCAGGTGCCAGTGAAAGCTCTAACGCTAATCGCAGCGATTTCAACAGTGACAGTGATGCAGTAGTATCTCCCCAGGTAATCGGGATTGTTACGATTGAATGAACAAAGTCACGACGCTTGGGCAAGGCGAACCCAACAACTTTATTCGCTTTGAATACGATTTCTTGATCTCGGTACAGTTTCAATTCATCTATGCTGACAGGACCTCCTTCAGCATTTGTTGCAGCTGTATCTTCTAGCCAGTCCCGCCAGATTCGCAGAAGTTCTGGGCAAGAACCTTGTGGTAAAGCGAAGTGTAGATAATAGGGTGGTTCCTTCTTTGCAGCTGGAAAGTGAGCGCCAACTGTCATGAGTTGATAGGCAAGTGCTGCCATTGGTTCAGCCTGTCGTACCGGATCGCTCGTCATTCCACCGGGTAGGCGATTGGAAAACATTTGTACCTTGGTTCCGATCGGCATTTTGTCAGAACTAAGCGTATTGGTTTCACTAATGGTTGCGCCCAAAGAACAGCGCTGACGGGGATTCGCTTCAACATAAGTAGCCAATTCACTGCTTCCAATTGTGTTTTTCACGAAATGACAACTGAGGGAACGTTGGACTGCTGAAATCACATCTTCTGCAACATCGGCATCACCTAGTTGAGTTTCGCTATTTCGTAACTCCAGCGATTCCTGCAAAGCCGCAATTACTCCCTGCATCCCATTCGGCGATTTTTTTGCAGCGAAGAGCGATCTCCCATACAAGGCATCAAATGGCTCTAGCGCAAGTCGCTCTTGCTCAGATAATCCCGCGTGAGCAGCGATTCTATCCCATACCTGTTTCGGTGTTAATTCCGGCTCAACTTCTCGGTAGCTGAGATAGGCTGCTTTCATCCCTTCAGAAATACTGAAGTCTTCTGCATCGGCGACTGGAATTAGCTCCATAGCTAACGCTGTCTGCAATGCGGCAGGTTCAACTTTTTGATTACCCCATTTTTCAACATCACTTTGAATCTTTTCCAGCTTGAATCCGGCTTTCTTTTTCTCCAGTAGTGCTAGCACTACATTCAACACTTCTTCGCGATCGTGCTGTACCGCTTGATGGGAGATTTTAATGCCATCTTTAGTTGCTCTAACAAGTTGCTCAATGTTGCCGCCAAACACTTGATCGATTTTTGTTTGCCAAGCAGTGGCGATTTTCACAGTTAAATCTAGACCCTGATTAACTCCTCCTTCAACTAGAACACCATCTGGAAACAGCGCTAACACGTTGTATTGCTGCTGATGCAAAACTTCTTCGCAAGCGCTCAACAGCATCGCGGTGATATATCCGTGGTCTTCTGTAATCCTGATTCGATAAAGCTCACAGGGACGACCAAGCGCATGAATCAATTCAGTTCTAATTTTCTGAACCAATTTTTCTTCTGCTAGTTCCAAATCAAATAAATCTGCTGCCCGAAGGATAGATGCCCACCGTTCAATTTGCGGATCTTCTGGTAAAAATCTGGCTCCATCGCTAACGTTGTGTCCCGAATGCCGCTCAATTAATTTTCGTGCCAATTCCAAATCTGCATCTGCTTGAATCAAAACACTGACCCCTGCTTGATCTAGCTGCTCCTTAAGAAATTTCTGATTTCTTGCCAGAGTTTTGACATTGCGACCGTTCGCGCCATCCAGCTTGTTGAGGTCATGAACAGCGGTTGCTGCCAGCAACACAGCTCTTTGTGGCTCTGGCACAGCAGCTAAGCGGCTCACGGTCAAAATAAACTGACACGCCGAATCCAAATGTTCAGCTAGCGTTCGGCTCTCACGTACACCATGCTGTCGGTGCCTACCATGAAGTTCATAAAGTTTAGGGCGAATTTCTTGAAAATAACGAGCTTCAAGTGTTTTAGGAGCGCGATTTAGCAGGGACATCTATCAATACCTAATAAGGTCAGCAATATCGTCGAAATGAGTGATTTCACCGTCGTCTACTTCTACTGCTCGCCAACTCAGCTTGCGGATAGTTCGGCGTAGCCAGGTCATTGGGTTAGTTCTATATTGGCAACAAGAATATGAAATGTCCAGTACAAAGTGTACGTGCAAACCGGAGTTTCAATGGGTCGTCGAGGTCAGTCCATTACACTGTCAATCTCAGACAGAGACAAAGCACAGTTAGAGCAAATCGCTGCTGAACAGGGCATGTTGTGGGGCAACCGCCCCAACATTTCCCGACTGGTAGAAGCGATCGCCCGTCGAGAGTTACTGATTGGTCGCAACAACGATTGGTCAGAAACTCGGATTGGGGCTTTACAGCAATCCATCCAGGCACTTGTTGATACTGGACATCCTCAGTTTGCCCAAATCATTGCCAAGCTTTTACAAGAGCGGAGCGAATTACCGATTCCCTTAAGAAATGAGATCGATCGCTTCCTGGAAACTCCCGTTGTTCCCTGGCGGCTGGAAATCGATCAGTACATCCGCTGCCAGCAGCCTTTCCAACTAACGTACCGCGATGCTGCCGATCGCCCTTGGACATTCACGATCCGCCATGCCAGAATCGCTCTTTATGAACGGCGGCAATACCTGGATTGCTGGTGTGAAGAAACAGCTAGTAACCAAGACTTACCAGAGTTGCACCATAACTGGAGCCTGCGCCTCGATCGTATCCCCGATGCAGCTCTAGGAACAGTTCGAGGTCAGTGGCATCGTAGCCTAGACACGGTTGAAGTCGAAATCCACCTGTTGCGGGGACTGGCGTTCGCCTACGAGTCTAAACCTGGGGACATTGCTAATACCTGGTTGCCAGGTAGCAATCCTCCCATTCGCCAGGTGATCAGAAAAGTCTCCAACACTTTCTGGTTCTTGCGAGAGGTATTGCAGTATGGGGAAGATTGCGTAATTGTGTCTCCAGAGAATGTGCGAGAGCGATTTAAGCAAAAGCTGCGGTCGCTCAATGAGCTGTATGGACTGTAGAGCCGCTATCTCCTAAATTTTCCCACCAGATGCTTGCTGCTGTGCCTGTAAAAGACACTGCTGCTTGAAACATATTCTAGTTTTACACAAAACGATATATCGCGATATGTTCTATAATTGAGTTGTTGACTCTTAAGAGGAACAGTTATGTTTGGTAGCTTTTGTGCCCAACGCGATTTTTTTGCCTCAGAACATGAGGGGAGTGAACGAAGAAGACGATTTGGTCGGGGTCGTCGTTTTACACAAGGGTGGGAGGAGGAGCAGCGAACGCCCCGTGGTGACATTAAGTACATCCTGCTAGCACTCATTGCTGAGCAACCCCGCCATGGATACGAGTTGATCAAAGAACTAGAGGCTCGTAGAGCAGGTTTCTACCGACCTAGCCCTGGTTCGGTTTATCCTACGCTGCAGTTGCTTGAAGAAGCAGGGCATCTTACTAGTGAGCAGATTGAAGGCAAGCGCGTTTATACGATTACCGATAGCGGCAGACAATTACTTGCAGAACGTGACAACCTCTCTGAGGTAATGGGTAGAGGAGATCGGTCCCAGCAGATGTTTGGATTAAAAGATGCGATGACTGAGTTAGCTGGAGCTGTTAAGCAGGTAGCTCGCAGTGGCAATTCAGAGCGGATTGACAGAGTTCGTGAAATGCTGAACCGAGTCAAGCGTGAGATTTACACCATGCTTGCTGAAGAGGACTAAGTACCAAGTCAGGCGCTTTGCGCGTCTGACACCCCCTTGTAGTTTTGGTTAACTTCAAAGTGTTAGCCTGGTTTGAACCGTGCCTCCTGGAGTAGCCATGAATATTCAATCTGCCTACACAAGACTCCTTGTCCGTGACTTAAAAGCTTGCTTTCTGTTTTACCGAGATATTCTGGGACTTGAGGTGACAGTGAATGATGAAAAAGGCGGATACGCTGAATTTAAAGCTGGAGATATGAAGCTTAGTTTGTTCAATCGTCAAGAAATGGCAGAAATGATTGACAACGACCATTTACCTTTACATACAGAATGCCAAGACGGTGTCGCCTTAATATTTGTCGTACCCGACTTAGACGAAACCTATCAGCAGTTAAAACATAAGGACGCCAAATTTATATCAGAACCAACGGCTAAACCTTACTATGGAATCAAAACTGCTTATTTGCGAGACCCTGATGGAACGCTTATAGGGCTATATCAGCCTTTACTCTGATATGTTCATCACTAAGGGAGAATTTACTAAGGCAGCTGACTTGCCCATGCAGCTTTATGCCAACCTAATGAAAAAAGGAGGCTGTGTATTCAGCCTCCTTTTTTATCTAGAAACAAACTCAGGGCAACTCTTATGAAAGCTCACATGCGTTGCCTTAAACATACTCAACTACACCATCTTCAGGTCTGAGTACTCAGCTAGCAAGTCATCAGAAGTTAGTGTATCGCCTTCAGCTTGAGGCGTCCACAAAACCTCAATTGCTAAGAGTCTATCGCCAGACATAGCACCCAACTGACGAAGGGCTTGACGCAAGTCATCAGCATTATTGATGGGCGGCAACTGCATTTTACCTAGAGTAGCGGCTAGTAGGGTAACAATGACGTATTCCCCAGGACCTTCTGTGATCAAACTTGTGGGATTATCCACCTTCTGACCTGGTAAAACACCTTTATGAGTTGTAGCTGCTTTCAGCTGGTTGTTGACGTTAGAAAGGGTTTCTTCCGTAAACTTACTCCGCTCTGCCAGTGCCAACCGATTAAACTGAGATTCAGCACTTTCTAAACGAGCTTGCTGTGTAGAACCACCAGCATAAACCCAGTACTCAGGGTGGCGTAACAAAGCGAGTGTTGTTTCCTGCAATACTTCTGCTCGACCAGCTTCAGAGTTGGTGTCAGCAGTCTCAGCAATTCTGTTGAGTTCTGCTTGTAAACCACGAGCATCAGCTAACAAACCTACCTGTAGACGGGTGACAGAAACAGTGGGATTACTGCTGTATTCGTATCCTTCTGTTTCACCCTGACCGCCAGCAACACGACGGAAGGTTTGTACCAAGAAGCCAGCGATCGCCAAGAAAATGAGAATGCTAAACAGACCGCCAAACCCACCACCGATACCAAAGATGGGAACTATAAATGGGAAGCCAAATCCCCCACCCGGATAGTAAGGAGCGGGAGCGTAATAGCCTCCACCTGGAGATGAATAGGACCGGGGCGACGTGTAGGTACGGCTGGGAGCTCTAAAAGAACCACCGCCTATTCTACCTCCACTCCGAGCTGCCAAAGCTCCATCAGCTTGGCTCAAGGCTAGAGTCGCCACAAGACCAACAAGGAAGAGGGATTTAAAAAGCGGTTTGATTGCTTGAAGCAGTTTTTTACGCATAACCTGGTGCCTAAGAAACAATCTTGTTTATGCGAGTTTACCAACTCGCTCCTGAATCTATCCTGATCTTCGGATATTTTTTACTTAACACACTAAAGCCCTATCTGGATAGCTTGCTAACAGGGCGAATCTACCGGGATTAAGCAACTATAGAAGAGACATTCAAGCTACATCTATTTTTACATTTTGCCCGACTCTTCTAATCTAGATTCTCTCATCCTCTATAAGCAGCAACCGCAGGGTGGATTCCTGGGTAAGATACCCGTACCTCGGTTATCCCCCTGCCTCTTCACCCGCCCCCAACAATCGTAACGACCTCCAGGCGATCGCCTGGTTGGACTTCAGTTTCATGCCAAAACTGATGATGCAAAATTTCGCCGTTATACTCCACTGCAACCAGACGGGGATTGTAACCCAGTAGTTCTAGTAGTTCGGGTAATTGGGATTGAGCTGGACAGGTACGGGTTTCGCCGTTGACCTGAAGCGAAATTTGACTAGCCATGAGACTGAGTAACGCTAATAGTATTGGGTTCTAAACGATTAACGCGATTCAATTGGGAGATGAAATACTGGGTTACCAAGGTTGGTTGTTCTGCTTCCATGAGCGCTCGCACTACAGCTACACGCTTTGCCCCAGCCGAAAGAACATCATTGAGATTGTTCACATCAATTCCCCCAATGGCAAACCAAGGTATGGGAGAGTGGGCTGCGGCATATCGGACGTAATCTAGTCCTGCTGCTGGTTTATCCGCTTTAGTTGGCGTTTCATATACCGGACCAACACCAATATAATCTGCTCCCTCCTGAACCGCTCGCTGCATCTCATCTGGGTTAGTTGTCGAGCGACCGATCAGACGCTGGGGACCGAGTAACTGTCTAGCGATCACAATGGGGATGTCTTGCTGTCCCAGATGGACACCGTCCGCATCTACTGCCAAGGCTAGATCTAGTCTATCATTCAGGATAAAAATTGCTCCATACTGATGGCATAGCTGGCACAGTTTCTGGGCATGAGCTAATTTCTCGCCATCTTCGGCGGTTTTGTCACGGTATTGTACGAGGGTTAATCCCCCTTGGAGAGCTGCTTCTACTGTTGCTAGTAGCGCTGGAGTTGGAGATGTGACTAGATACAGATGTGATCGCTGGAGGAGCTGATGGCGCTGGTACCCTAGCAACCTGCTTTCTAGGGTATAAACGCGATAACGCATTTGTTTAAACGCGTCGCCCATCTCCTGGTGGTAAAGCTTACCATACTCTTCCAAAACCCGTAGCGCTTCTTCCACCCGGCAGAAATTAGCTTGCAACAGTGCTGCCAAATTAGATCGTTTTTTTTCCTGAGGATGAGTAAGTTCTGTGCCCAAATCTCCAGGGGTATCTCGTGCGGCTCGAAGTTCAGCCGTATGCCATTTAGCTAATTCTTGTCTAAGTTGCTTACATTCCTCTGTCAACGCTCTTGCATTCAAACCAAAGCGGCACCATTCTTCAACAATCCGCAAGCCTTCACGTGTACGGTAAACTGCTGGCTGCATTGCCCCTGTTGGCTATATTGAGCTTGCTCAAAGCAGCAGCCGGAGCCTCCTCCGGAGCCAGTCGCGTGCGGGGGTTCCCCCCGTTGAGCGAACTGGCGTGCTGACCTTTGAGTACTCATCATCAAAAAATCAATCTAATGTCTTCATACTACCAGCCAGTTTGAAAATTGCAGCATCAATAATAAGTCTTAGTTAACGCTTCAAATGCAGGTCCCAGATAAATTCATTGTGCATAACTTTCAAAACCATTGATTTTTTGCAGCATCAGCTGCTATTAAGAAAGCAAAATCAGCAGCAGCATATCTAGTAACAATTATTCACAGTAGAGGTGTGTGGAGGATTCCCTTGAGTTTGATACACCAAAGTAAAAAAGATACTAAGTGTCATGTGCTAAGTGCCCAAGTCTGGAAACAACAATGTTCGAGACTGATCTTAACCGCTACAAGTATAGGACTTGCTTCGTTCCCAGCTCTGCTTTGCTTGAGCAACTCCTTAGCCGCAGTTGCCCAGACACCCACCTTACAGAGAAACAACACGCTGTTTGTCAACCCAAACCTTGGGAATGACATCAGGGGTGATGGTAGCGAACGAGCTCCCTTTAAAACCATCACTAGGGCACTACAAGTCGCTCAATCAAATAATACGATTGTCCTTGCTCAGGGCATCTACAGCACAACTTCTGGCGAGACTTTCCCCCTGATACTCAAACCAGGCGTCTCTATTCAAGGCGACCCCAACACTCAGGGTCGCAATATCATCATCCAGGGGGGTGGAATTTTTCTCAGCCCCACGTTCGCCCGTCAAGACGTCACGATTCTGGGAGCAAGCCTTGCTCGACTGACTGGGGTAACTGTAACGAATCCTCACCCGCGCGGTTATGGTCTATGGATTGAGTCTAGTAGCCCTATAGTGGTCGGAAATACTTTTATGGGAAATAACCATGATGGTATTTCCATGACTGGTAGCAGCGATCCAATCATTCGCCGCAACTACTTCTATCACAACGGGGCAAATGGGATCACAATTTATGGGACGTCCCAACCAAAAGTGCAAGAGAATGTATTTGAAGCCACTGGGTATGGGATCAATGTTGCCCAGCAGGCAGCACCAATACTAGTAGGCAATCGCATCATTCATAACCGCTCTGGGATAGTGTCTCAAGCTAATTCCCACCCAGTATTGCGAGGCAATGTGATTGAAGGCAACGCAGAAGATGGGCTGGTGGCAATCACTGCCAGTCGTCCGGATTTAGGGACAAAAGCTGAACCGGGAGGCAACATATTTAGCCAAAATGGTCAGTATGACATTGATAGTCGGGCTTCTAATCAAACTATCCCTGCCTTTGGCGATCGGTTAACCAGAACCCAGATCGCTGGCAACATCGATTTAGGGGGGGCACAAAATCCTCAAATTGGCGGCAAACTGCCCTCAAAAACTTTGGCTCTGTTGCCCCCAACTAATAGCAGCGCTAGCTGGCTACCCAATCCTCATCGTCCTGAGCAAATTAGAGGTGCAACTTCAAAGCCGATCGTCCTTTATGTGCCACCACCAGCCTCAATGCCTGCTAATGATGATAGCTCGTTGCCCACGTTTCTTCCCCGCTCAGTTGGCAATAGAGCGATCGCCTCTAATGATTCTGGTGCTGGCTCTTTTCCCTTTTTCCCCCCCAAGCAAATGACAGGACAATTGCAAGAACGCAATTCCCAATTCGCAATTAAACCAAGAACAACGGCAGGAAACCTACCAGTACCAGTCTTAAAACCTGCACCAGCCGAGATGGTGCCAGCACAAAACGAGGCTCCGATAGTTATTAACGTACCACCACCAGCCTCAACAACTAGGGTGCTACCAACACCAGCTTCCGCGTCATCCTCAGATAGTGGCACTGAGGTGTTACCAAATCCTGCCTCATCCTCAACCATTACCACTCAGGCAACCCATTCTCCGGCTACCTCTGCACTATTAGCATCACCGCCTTCACAGACACTGCCAGTGTTAAATGCTGCCCCGATTGACGAATCGGAGCTACTGCCCGTTCCCAACTCAAATATCCCGCTTGGTCACACAAGAAAGCCTTCCAGACAAACCACGTTACAGCCAGGTTTGCATACCGCTACCACGCTTAGTCCGACGCCGTCTTCTACCAAATCGCTAGGTCCGCTTTATCGGCTAGTTGTTGATGCACCTAAAGAAAGTGAACAAGCAAAAGTGCGTCAGCTCGTGCCTGGTGCCTTTCCAACCTCTTCGCGGGGTCGGGTTGTCATGCAGGTAGGTATCTTTAGTGATCGCATCAATGCTGAGCAAATGATACAGCTTCTCACCAGCAATGGTTTGAAAGTTACACTAGAGCCGATGAATTAGCTAGAACTTACCCGTAAACACACACTCAGCTGGACCAGTCATGTAAAGCCGCTGGTCAAGAGCTGACCATTCAATTTCCAGGGTGCCACCAGGAAGTTCTACCTTGGCGATACGTTCGCACTTGTCGGTCAATACTCCAGCAACTAATGCAGCACATGCGCCTGTTCCACAAGCTAGTGTTGCTCCAGCACCCCGCTCCCACACCCGCATAATTAGGTAATTAGGGTTCACTACTTGAATAAATTCTGTATTTATCCGTTGAGGGAAAGCTGGGTGATGCTCAAACTGCGGACCAATTGTTTCGAGGGGAACTGCTGCCACATCCTCCACAAAGGTAATACAGTGAGGATTTCCCATGCTTACACAAGTCACCAGCCAAGATTGACCTGCCACTTCCAGGGAAGTGTCAATCACTTTCTGGTTGCCTAACGTAGTAGGAATCTCAGATGCGAGTAGCCTTGGCTCACCCATATCAACCGTAACCTGACCGTCCGATTTAATTTCAGGGGAAATCGCACCAGTAAGAGTGTGAATGCGATATTGCACGATTTGGTTAGACTTACCCTCTAAATCTGCCAGAAATCGGGCTAAACAACGAATGCCATTACCGCACATCTCCGGCTCTGAACCATCAGCGTTAAAAATCCGCATGGTGTAATCAGTACCAGGGTGTCCTCGTAGAGCAAAGATGACTCCATCCGCCCCAACTCCAAAATGGCGGTCGCATAGCTTAACCGCCTGAGCAGGAGTGATAACTGGTTCCTCTGACTCACGATTGTCAATCAGGATAAAATCATTACCCAGTCCGTGATACTTAATAAACTCAATAGACACGTTTTTTGTCCCCTCCCTATGAAGAACGAATTTGACACTGCATTACCCAGTATCCGGCAAGTTCAAACACTAATCAAAGAAGCAACCGCAGTCGAGTTGAAGCTCATGAGTGGCGAACTTCTCACCGGAAAAATTGACTGGCAGGATCAAAACTGCCTATGCCTGCTGGATGAGAACAAACAGCCCACCATTGTTTGGAGACACGCGATCGCCTATCTCAGACTCCAAAGCCATTAGCCTGAGATACTTCCACGTTTCATCTCCCCATCTCAGTAGCTCTTACAACAGAAAGAGACGGTAGCGGGATTTGGGCTGGTGTAGACAGCCACTGTTGTAATTGGAGTGTGGACTGATAGCTGCCGCATAACAGAAGTTGGTCCCGAGCTTGTAAACCCATACCGCTCTCAGGAAACCGCAGGAACTTTCCATCTCGTCGCACTGCTTGCACCTTCATCCCGCATTGACGTTGGATTTCTGACTTAGAGACAGTTTGACCAACGACTGGGCTAGACTCCGGCACCATTATCCAGTGACAGAGCATATTTTCTTCGCGAACAGCTGCTTCACCCTTAGCCAGTTCATCAAAGGCAACCATTTCCTCAGCCTCTCCTACTATTAACAGGCGATCTCCAGCCTCTAGAATTGTTTGCGGATTGGGGTAATCGACTTCCTGACCTCCAGCCCGTCGAATTGCCATCAAACTCACGCCAGTTAAGTAGCGCAGATCGGCTTCTTCTAAGGTCATTCCGGTTAGGGGAGAACCAGTAGGTAAGCGATACCAGCGACTGTTTAAATCTTGGGCTGCTCGCTTGAGATCTCGCGAGATTTGAGACGCTGGTTGCTCTGGTCTTAGCTCCATGTAATGATGAGCGCGGATTTGCTGTACTTCTTGTCGAACCAGATGTGGTAGCAAACCCATGCCAGTCAACAGATGCGCTGCCAGTTCCAAACTCGCCTCAAAGTCTGGTTGTACTACCTGTATCGCTCCTAAGTGGTAGAGCAGTTCGATGTCCCTATCCCGATTGGCGCAGACGACTGAATCCAAGTCTGGGGTTAATTCCAAAGCTCGTTTGAGGCAGAGGCGGGTACTCATGGGGTCCCTAAGAGCGATCGCCAGGGACCTAGCCGAGGCTACCCCAGCTGTTTCTAATACACGTAAGCTGCTAGCATTACCATACACATAGGGAACACCAGCCTCTCGCAACTGCTGAATCTTACTCTCTGATTGGTCAATCACCACAACGGGTAGCTCATGTTCCCGAAGTAATCGCACTAAATTGCTTCCCAATCTCCCGTAGCCACAGACGACCACATGCCCTTGCATTGGTAAATCAGCTGCTACAGAAAGCGGCAGATTAGAGGAGACTAAATACGGCTTCAGCCAGGACACTGTCTCCGCCCAGTTAAAGAGATATGGTATCAGTTGCAGCACAAACGGAGTCAGCACTAGCGTGACTGCAGTTGTGCCTAAAATCAGCAGATATACCCGACGGGAAACTATTCCCAGTGCTTGCCCCTCACTAGCTAGGACAAACGAGAACTCTCCAATCTGAGCCAAGCCCAAACCTGCCACTAAAGCAGTTTTCAATGGATAGCGAAATGCTTTAACCAGAGGTGTGACAATTAAAAACTTGCCTACCCATACCAGCGCCACTAGTCCTAAAATCAACTCCAAGTTATTCCACAAGAACACTGGATCGATGAGCATCCCAATCGAGGCAAAAAACAAAGTGGCAAAAATATCCCGTAATGGCTCCACATAGGTTAGGGTTTGATCGGCATATTCCACTTCCGAAATCATTAAGCCAGCAACAAAGGCTCCCATTTCAATTGAAAGACCCAAGTGTTCCGTCAGCAAAGCAATGCCTAGACAGAGTGCTACTACCCCCAACAAAAACAGCTCCCGGCTCTCTGTTCGAGCTAAGAGTCGCAGTAGGGGAGGGATGAGCCAAATTCCAACCGCTACAGCCCCTGCTGCAAATAATCCGATCCTAAGTAGTGCCCAACCTGTAGCGAGAGCCATCGATTCAACTGGTTGGTCTAAGGCTGGCAGCACTGCTATCATTAGCCCTAGAGCTAAATCCTGAACGACCAAGATTCCCAACATTACCTGTCCATGGGGAGTTTCCGTCTCGTTGCGCTCGATCAGGCACTTAAGAACAACAGCGGTAGAAGACAAAGACAGAATAGCCCCTAAAAATATCCCCTTTGCAGGCGTACTCACCCAGCCCATTCCTACAGATATCAGAGCTGTAACCAAAATGGTGAGGGCGATTTGTAATCCGCCACCGCCCAGGCTAATAGCTTTAACTTTTTTGAGTTCTGCAAAGGAAAACTCAACCCCTAGAGTAAATAATAAAAAGGCGACGCCAAACTGCGCTAAAGTTTCTACTTGAATTAATTCTTTAACCAATCCTAGGCCAGCTGGACCAACAACCATCCCACCGAGTAGATACCCCAGCAAGATGGGTTGTCGTAAAAGCGCCGCCAATAGTCCACCTCCCGCAGCAGCAGCTAGAACTAACACTAAGTCAACTATTAGCCTCAGATCTTCTTGCACAACTCTAAATTTATGAGAAAACTATAAAGGTCCATGAACTTTACTGTAGTACCTAATTTAGCTTCCTGGACAGTCCAATTTCTGCTCACACTGGGGATAACGTCCTTCAGTGTTACCGTGGTTGCTCCTGCTAGTGCCTTGCAAGTCAAGGTTGCTCCTGAACAGCCTCACTTAGGGGATACGCTATCGGTAACAATCGAGCAAGACAGTACAAACATCAGCAAGGTTGTCACGAGCAACCCGATAGTTACCTTCAACCACAAGTCATATCCAACTTTTTTGATTGCGCCTAATCGGTTTCGAGTCCTGTTGCCCACGACTCCTCTTGATCAACCAGGAAATAAGCAAATTCAGGTAAAAGAGGCAGATCAGGAGCAGAAAGTGTCAGTGTATTTAGGCGATCGCTCCTTCCCCATCCAACATATTCATCTTTCTCCCCAAAAAGCAGATCTGGAAGCATCAACAGATGAACTGAAGCGCATAGAGGCTTTTAAGCAGCTAGACACTCCGCAAAAATTCTGGAATGGTCTTTTCCTAAGACCCAATAAAGGTCCCATTACTACGGTTTATGGCGTTCGGCGCTACTACAATGGAGAATTTGCCAAAGACTATTACCATGCTGGCATTGATTACGCTGGTGCCTTTGGCTCACCTGTCATCGCCCCAGCTGCAGGAAGGGTGGCTCTGGTAGGACGGGAGTCGCAGGGATTTAGAATTCACGGCAACTGCATCGGTATTGACCATGGTCAAGGAGTGGCTAGCATTTTCATGCACTTGAGCAAAATCTACGTTAAAGAAGGGGATTTTGTTCAAGCAGGTCAAGTCATTGGTGCTTTAGGTTCTACAGGATTAGCAACTGGTCCCAACTTGCATTGGGGTCTATATGTTCAGGGAAAAGCAGTTGACCCAGAACCGTGGCGAAATTATCTTCACTAGATTTTTACCCGTTTTCACTTAAGAGTGAGCCAAAATGTTTTGCAGGCATGTACTCAATTGAGAGATTGCAGTTGAAAGGTCGAAAGGCGTTATGAGTATAAAAAAAATCGTTACACAAGCTCTACAGGATGGTTACCTTACACCAGCTATGGAAGCGGAGGTAGGTCGGATTTGTGACGCTGCTACTGAGCTTTCAATTGAAGAGTACATGGCTTTAGACAAGCTTATGGGGGCACTGTTAACCAGCGAAGTGGTGGCAGTACCGCGCAAGCAGTTTATCAATGTGATGGAAGAATTAGTGCTAACTGCTGCGATCTCTCGAGTTGCAGAAATTCAAGTAAAGAGCGAACATCACCTTGATGTTGGCGATGTTGCTGCCTACGCCCTCAACCGTCTGCCTCCAATGTACGCTACCACAGAAGAGGGAGCTAGATATCAGCGCCAAAGAGCTAGGGAAGAACTACAAGAGTTAATTGCCCAGCAAGTTGAGGAGGCAATTGCCCGTAACCTAGACCGACCTGATTTTTTCCCAGAACGGCAGGCTATAGGGAAAAGCACTGGCAACGAAGTCTTTAATCAAATCAGCACCTTGCTTCAAGCCTCCGCCCCTAACTTTGAACAAGAAACAGCCCCCTGAAAGAGGACAAGGAGACAAGGAGACAAGGAGACAAGGGGAGTAAGAAGAGGACAAGGGGAATAGAAGAAGAGAGAGACAAGCGCAAAATGCAGAAAGCCTTGAATAAAATTCCCCTTGTCACCCCATCACCTTGTCCCCTTGTCCTCTTCACAGTGAGCCAGTAAGAAATCTGGCACTAACGATGGGAACTTCCTCTTGAGGACGGTGTCTAATTAGAGGGGATGTTCTAGAGCCAGTGTCCTCTATGAGTCAATCAATTCCTGTCGGCTGGTCAGCGATTGAGGCAACGGAGTCTCAAGCGTCAGTGCAAGTTGAAAAAATGTCTAATTACGATTTGATTTTGCGCTGTCAGGTCGGAATACGCCCTGAGCGAGCTGCGTTCGGGGAGTTGCTGCGCCGCTATCAGTCCCATGTTGAGCGGGTTTTATATCACCTAGCTCCGGACTGGCAAGATCGGGCTGACTTGGCTCAGGAAGTCTGGATTCGAGTGTACCGAAATGTTAAGCACTTGAACGAACCAGTGAAGTTCCGAGGGTGGTTGAGCCGCATTGCGACAAATCTGTTTTACGACGAGTTGCGTAAACGCAAGCGGCTCTTGATTCCACTATCCCTAGATGCCCCTCGCTCAATGGAGGATGGTGAGATGGAGTGGGAAATTGCTGGGGATAATCCAGGTCCAGAAGAAGAGTTGACAACGCGGGAATTTTACGATCAACTACGAGAGGCAATTAAAGATCTACCAGAAGTGTTTCGGACAACAATTGTTCTGAGAGAAATTGAAGGAATGCCTTATGAAGAGATTGCCGACATTACTGGTGTTTCTTTAGGAACCGTGAAGTCAAGAATTGCTAGAGCAAGGTCTAGGCTCCAATCCCAGCTTCAAAGCTATCTAGATGGTTAGATTCCCCGCTGATGCTGATTGAAAATGTATTTCTTCCTTAAAGATGAACAAACAACAGAGCTGAAGGATTTATGATGAAAGAATCTCTGTAGCCAACCAGGGTTAGTTGTAAGAGCGTGCTTCCCTTCACGTGACTTGATAGTAGTTCTAACATGACGTCTAAGTTTGAGTCTCAAAACATTTCTAGAACCAACTCCCATGAGACATTGCCTCAAAGTACGCTGAAGCGTGATCGCTTTGAGCTATTAAGTGCATACCTTGATGGTGAAGTGAGTGCTGCTGAGCGGCGGCAGGTAGAGGCATGGCTGGCAACAGATACAGAAGTTCAGCGGCTTTATGGGCGGCTCATAAATCTACGCCAAAGTTTGCAGACGATGCCAGTACCACAGGTGCAGCAGTCAGCAGAGCAAACAGTCCACCAGGTATTTGCCCGTCTGCATAGACCCTGGCAAGCCATAGCTTGGGTAGGTGCAGCGTTCGTGGCTATGTTCGTTGGTAATTTGTCAGGTATTGTCCCGACTAATGTGTCGTCTGTGAACCAAGTTGCTCGAACCCTACAATCTACAAATAAACACGAAACTCTGCTGGTTGCCTTGAACACTCCTGTAGTAGAAATTCCCTCTAAGCCTCCCGCGCCTGTCAAGCCAGTCCAGTCTCAGCCTCCCCAGCGGATTAATTAGCGATCTACTCTAACTACTCCACCACCCGTTTGGCAGCAGGTTCCCCTGGCAGGAGCGAATCCGCTCCTTAGTCATTAAGTAAACCCAAGCTGGGCCAAGAGATACCATCTCTAAGTTGTAGATCTCAATTTGCTGCCGATTGTACTCATTTTCTGTAGCGGCTCTCTTAGGGTCGTAATCTTCTAGCCAGTCAAGGTGGTGCAAGATAGTTTCGTTGCTAAACGAAAGCAAAAAGCCATGGACAAGGCGGTTCCCTAAAGTCATTGCTGGGTAGCCAAATGGAAGCGCGAATAGTTGACCGAAGGCGACCGCTCTTTGAGCTTCTACTACGAGTCCGGCACAGTAGCGTTGATAATTTAATTCTCCAGGTTTTAGGGTGCCGTAGACAAATACTTTTACCAAATTATGAGATTCGTCATGACATCCCGATTCTACTAACTGTTAACCCATTAAAATATGGGGACAGACACTGATACAGTAGGAGTTCCGTGCGTGGAGTCCCGATACAACCCAGCAGCGATTGAGGAAAAGTGGCAACAGATTTGGAAAAGAATAGGTTTAGACAAGACCCCTACAGCTAGGGAAAAACCTAAATTTTATGCCCTATCGATGTTCCCATATCCATCGGGTAGCCTGCACATGGGTCATGTTCGTAATTATGTGATTACGGATGTTATTGCTAGACTGAAACGGATGCAAGGGTATCGGGTTCTCCACCCAATGGGATGGGATGCATTCGGCTTACCAGCAGAAAATGCCGCGATTCAAAGAGGCATTCCTCCCGCTCAGTGGACTTACCAGAACATTGCCCAGATGCGGCAGCAACTCCAGCGACTAGGCTTGTCGATTGACTGGAACCTTGAAGTGACTACCTGTTCTCCGGATTACTATAAGTGGACACAATGGATTTTCCTACAGTTTTTTAAAGCAGGACTGGCGTATCAGAAAGAAGCGGCTGTCAACTGGGACCCGATTGACCAAACAGTACTGGCAAACGAACAAGTAGATAATGAAGGACGCTCTTGGCGCTCAGGTGCCAAGGTCGAACGCAAGTTGTTGCGGCAGTGGTTTCTCAAAATTACTGATTACGCTGAGCAGTTGCTCAACGACCTAGACCAACTGAGCGGTTGGCCTGAGCGAGTAAAGCTCATGCAAGCAAACTGGATTGGGAAATCAGTAGGAGCGTACCTAGAATTTCCCATAGTTGGCTTGGATGAAAAAATCGGTGTCTATACTACACGACCGGACACGGTTTATGGGGTCACTTATGTTGTATTAGCACCAGAACATCCTCTAACTCGCCGAGTGACAACCGAAGAACAGCGCTTAGCAGTAGAAGAGTTTATTCAAGCAGTTGCTGCTCTAGGTGAGTTGGAACGAACGGCAGAGGATAAACCTAAGCGTGGTATCCCAACAGGTGGTAAGGCAATTAATCCCTTCACAGGTGAAGAAATTCCCATCTGGATTGCTGACTATGTGTTGTATGAGTACGGTACTGGGGCAGTTATGGGCGTCCCAGCCCATGATTCGCGAGACTTTCAATTTTGCAAAACCTATCACTTGCCTATCAAGGTCGTGATTGCACCTCCTGGTACCGCTGATGTACCAGTTCTACTAGAGGCTTATACCGACCCTGGAATTGTTGTCAATTCCAATGACTTCAATGGTATGGCTTCGACAGAGGCGAAAGCAGCGATTGTAGAATATGCCCAAGAACAGGGATTTGGCAAAGTTCGTGTTCAGTACCGTCTCAGGGATTGGCTGATCTCGCGACAGCGGTACTGGGGTGCTCCAATTCCTATTATCCACTGTCCTCAATGTGGCGCGGTTCCAGTACCTGAAACAGACTTGCCAGTAAGATTGCCAGAAGGTATTGAGTTTACGGGTCGTGGTCCTTCTCCGTTAGCTCAAATGGAAAGCTGGGTTAATGTACCTTGCCCTACTTGCGGGATGGTAGCCAAGCGGGAAACAGACACGATGGATACATTTATTGATTCATCCTGGTATTTCTTGCGCTATCCCGATGCGAGAGACGAACAGCAAGTTTTTGACTCCAACAAGACTAACGGGTGGATGCCAGTCGATCAGTATGTGGGTGGAATTGAACATGCGATCTTGCACCTACTCTACTCGCGGTTTTTTACTAAAGTCTTGCGAGATTGTGGTCTACTCAATTTCGACGAACCGTTTCAGCGCCTCCTGACTCAGGGCATGGTGCAAGGTATGACGTACAAAAACCCTGTCACAGGTAAATACATTCCACCAGCACAGGTTGATCCCGCCTATCCAAAAGATCCAGAAACTGGTGAGCCTTTAGAAGTCTTCTACGAAAAAATGTCCAAGTCAAAGTACAACGGGGTTGAACCACAGGAAGTCTTGCTGAGATACGGGGCAGATACAGCTCGAATGTTTGTCTTGTTCAAAGCACCACCAGAAAAAGACTTGGAATGGGATGAAGCTGATGTAGAAGGGCAGTTCCGGTTCTTAAATCGTGTCTGGCGATTGAGCACAGAGTTTATGGAACAACAGTCAACCAACAGGATAAAACAATCCGCTCATCCAGTCGTTCTCGGCTCTGTGCAGACGCAAGAGCCACTATCCAAAATTGAAAAAGATTTACGGCGGGCAATTCATACAGCGATCGCTAGAGTCACAGAAGACTTAGAGGGTGAATATCAATTCAATACAGCCGTCTCAGAGTTGATGAAGCTGAGCAATGCCCTAGCTGATGCCGAATGTAAAGACTCACCTGTGTATGCTGAAGGCATTGAGACACTGATACTGCTGCTAGCACCCTTCGCACCTCATATTGCTGACGAATTGTGGCATTTAGGCGGACACGCCGACTCAGTTCACACACAAACTTGGCCTCAAGCCGACCCAGATGCTTTAAAGCTTGAGGAGATTACGATAGTTATTCAAATTATGGGTAAAACTCGCGGAACGATTCAAGTACCAGCACAAGCAGACAGACAGGCATTAGAACAGTATGCCCGTGAATCGGAAGTTGCTCAGCGTTATCTTGAGGGTAAAGAGATTAAAAAGGTCATTGTTGTACCAGGTAAGTTAGTAAATTTTGTGGTCTAATGACAGATACGCAAAATTAGTGTACGTTTAGGTTGCTCGAATCGAAAAACAACTTTTATGTCTAAGTTCGATAATCTTTGGCAGGGTTACATTCATTTAGCCGAAAACTATACAAGATATAAAAATACATGCTTTGAATTTATCCCTAAACTTGTAGATCGAATAGTTGACAACCTTGGATGGCCTAAAGATAAGGTGGAATATATTCTCTTGAAGGAGCAATTTGAATATAAAAAGTATATAGAGGAACTTGACCATGAAAAGTATATAGAGGGTCAATCTAAGATTGACAGCATTATCCTACCTGACCACCCTGGTTTTTGGAAATTTGGTCTGATGCTACAGCTAGCTTCCAATAAAATAAAGCAGGGGGATAATGTTTATCCCATTAATTTCATTATTCCTATAGCAGTAGGAAAAAGCATTTCTTCTGTTGATGGCATTAATTCTTTTGTTGTAGAGATTATTGGTAAATCAGTTAACGACTCTTTTTTGGTTTACGAAACTGATAAATTTGAAGAGATCTCTGATTGTATTTTTAGCAGAGTCACCAATAAACTCAATGCTGAAATCCATTGGTTTATGGAGCAACAGCAAGGAACTGCGAAAATTTTCTATCTGGACAGTTAACTAGGATTAAGCAACTGCCCTCATTGAATAAAGAATCCCCGCGTACGCACGATCGGGGAGTGTCAACCTCTCTCTTTTACTTGCTAACTTTTTGTACTATTAGTCCCTGCCAGTGACCTTGTCTGTAATTGCTTCCAAAAAGTTTTTCGACTTATCCTCAACCGAAATGGCATCCTCAGAATTTTCTGGGCGGCTCATCTTTTCGGCATCGGCAGTTCCTTGGATCTCATTTAGACCCGGAACAGCTTTGTCTTGCGTCTGCTTCCGCGAATATGGCTTGTCTAAAGCTGCATCTTGAGCTCCTTTCTCAATACTTCTGAGCTGTGCTTCTCCTTGTTCAGGAGCAGATTGTTTACCAGTAATATTGACTGGATCGCTGTAGGCAGGGGAAGCGTAAGAGAACGCCAGCAAAGCACAAGCACAAACAGCCACTAAAAGACGTACTAAATGCAGACTAGACAGATAAGAGCGGATAGATCTCATACCGAGTTTCTCCGTATTGTAGCGATTGAGTGATTGAGGGCATTGGGCTATTTGACTAAGCAAAAGCCCACTTTGCACCTACTCCATTGACCCGGAAAGTTGATGCCGATACATCTACACCAAGATAGATATGATACGTGCTTCACTAATCAAATACAACTAGCTAGTCAAAAATCTTGTAGCAGAATGCGAGACTGGGGAAGTCGCATCAACTTTCCTTCTTGTTCAAACTGGTTAAGCAGTCGCGTTACAGTTACTCGTGATGTCCCAGTAATTTCAGAAATTGCTTGATGGGTCAAGCGTAGGTCGAGCAACCATCCTTGGTCAACTTCTCGACCAAACCTGTAAACCAGCCAGTTGAGGAATTTCAGCAAGCGGAGTGAAACCAGTTTACAGTGCATAATGTTGAGAAGTTCTTCCATTTGTCGGATATGTGAAAGCATGGCGTCTTGTAGGCGATCGCCTTGAAATGATAGGTTGCGGACTTTCACGCTCGTCAGGCACTCAACTTGATAAAGCTTGAATTGAGACAGAGGTTTCCCGACAATATCCCCTGGTCCCCAAACCCCCAAAGTTGCTACCATCCCCTCTTCATTCCAGGTTAAAAAGGGGCTGAGCCCCTTTTTAACGTCAAGGTACGAACGAATCCACTTTCGATCTCCCACAGAAGAGCTGGTTGCAGTGGCAACAAGTCTCCCCGTCTGAATGAATGTTGGCAAGAGTGATTAATAGGTGACAAAACTGAATTAGAAATCGTCATAGAACTTTCTACAGCTTATGGTTGATGTTATCGCAGCGAGAGACACTGTCGCGTTCACTCTAGAGCTAGTCTGTTTTCTTTGATAATGGGATTGAGTTGAAATGACAGTAGGAGAGGTTGGTTGATAGTCAGGGCAGTCAATAGCAGCTTCTGATAGAGCTATTGAGGGGTGGACGGTACATTTAAGGCAGTAATTCCCTGTGAAAAATTGACAATGAGCGCACGGAATTTGATGTAGACGCTTCAACCGCTTTACCCCGTCTCGTGTAGCTACCCAAAGACTCCAGAGGAATAGAGCCATCAAAGTCCAAACACAAAAACAACAGAAAGGAACTGTTACCCGTTGAATAATCTGAACTAAAGATAACTTGAGCATTGTTTACTATCACCTGAAAAAACGCTGACATTCAATTCTTCTGAGAGGGGCTGCTTTATTGGAGGCAGACTTGCCCAGAAATCAAACATGGCAAGAGCCGTCTGTTGCGGATAGAAATAATGAAAGAAATAGCGTCCACCTGAGCAAACCCAGAGCCAATTGAGTGTCGCTTTGTCTTCGTGAAAATACTGCTGCCAACTGCGAAGGTGATGGGGGTTGACTACAATATCATCGACGCTACCACATGTCAGTAGTGGTACAGTAGGTCGAATTGGCAGTAAGTCCATTCGACGGAAAAGGCTATGTGGAGACAAAGAATGGTCTAAATCTTGTTCTAGGAGCTTCACCAACTTCTGGATCATGGCTTTTGACTGGAAGCCAAACAAATCGTGAACCATTTGCGTTAGGATAACCTGACGACTACAGGGCAGGGATTGGCGATGGGTGTAGTAGTGATACTGCCAGTCTTGTGCTGGATAGATACCTACCGAAAGCAGCGTGAGTGATCGCACGCGCTCTGGATGGTGTTGGGCGTAGAGCAATCCTAGTAGTCCACTGATGCCGTGACCAACTAGATGAATCGGACTAACTAGCTGTTGTAAGTAGTCATGCAGCAACTCTAAGGCAACCGCAAGCGAACTAGGTTCATCTTGGGTTTGGCAGTATTCCCATTGGGCAATCGTGAACTTTTGAGAGAGAGCTTGTAGCAGAGGGCGATCGAAGCCTTTCAATTTGGGATTTGCACTCAAGCAAAGCACATCAGGTAGATTTGACATTACAGATTTTTGGTGCAGTAAATTGGTTATTAACGGAGTGAAATGAGTCCCTAAAATGGCTTAAAACGGCTCTGGTTCACAGCGAACCAGTAAGAAAATCAGACTAGCTTGTGTCCGCAGAGTGTGAGGTGTTTGAGCTGGAATAAATACAAACATCCCTGGCTCTAAAGTCAAGACTTCTTCATACAAGGTTAGGCTACCTTGACCTTCTAACACTGTGAGCGTCACATCTTTGGCATCGCAAATTTCTAGCAACTCTGCCTCAGTCCCCAAACTCATCAAGTTCTGTTGATACATAGTTTGTCGAGCGTAGGAGTGTTGAACTATCTCCAAGTTGATTGCTTGGTGTGGTAATGATCCTATTAGCAATAGCTGTAGGTGAAAAGCACGGTGCATATTCATCGCTTGAACCATAATGATGCTCCAAAAAAAGGAATTGGGCTTTTGGAAGCGCCTGCGATTGCACTAATTCAATCGCCGACGATAAAAAAGATAAATTCTAGTTCGCTGCCAGCATACATCTGGGATTTTCGCCCTCCAAGGACAATCAGCAGTGGCCGGTGTTGCACATCCTTTTTGAGAAAATTCGCATTATTTTGAACAAAATTGCGGCGATGTGTTTCGTGGAATTTGGCTGGAACTTGAACTAAGCTCAGTTTGGGACTGCTTAGCTCAACAGATCTGCCGATGAAGCAAGTGATTTCCACTCTCCAAGGAGACATCAATACCTTGCTTCACTAATAGCAGACTTCAAGGAGCCGCAGTCATCGTTTTCGCTCTTCCAGTATTGTTGAGAATAATCTTCAATAATGCCTGCAATACAGCTTACACTAAAACCAAAGCTATTGACAATGGTTTTTATTAATTTCCTAAGATTTTCAGATAGAGGCGTAACTTTCAAGCAACAGCATCGTTTTTTTCACCTCTGCTACAAACAGATATATGACTACTTAAACCCACAACATGATTCTGGAGAAGATAACTCATCTCCAGGGAATTAACTGAAGAATTGTAAACGGGTCTAACTAACAAGGATTTTGTTAATTATTCTGCCAATCAACTATAATCGCGTAACATCTTTTTAATCTCGATATTGTGTAGTTCTTCTTGACTAATCATAGTGCGAGCGAATTCTTCCAGATAAATGCTGGCATCTTCAACTGTATCTAGCAACTCTTTGTAGAGACTCAATGCTTTTTTCTCATGGTTGAGACTTTCCTCTAGAATATCCCGCACGGCATGTTTGTAAGTTTCCTCGATTGGCGTAATCCGTAGAGTAGGATGCCCCTCTAAACCTGTGAGAATTTCTCCTACCTGTTGGGCATGAGTGAGAGATTCAGTCGCCTGCATTTTGAAAAAATCCACAATGGGAATCCGGTTAGGACCTGTCACCATTAAGGAATAGTGGGTATAACGCACCACTCCGGCAAGTTCAAATTCCATGATGGAGTTCAT
>Ga0213881_10000352_pt1 | contig 31632 bp, 43 predicted proteins | sample BarmaccoBMER_R08_FD_160104 | JGI IMG/M metagenome (GOLD analysis project Ga0213881, IMG submission 160104) | Barbacenia macrantha exposed rock microbial communities from rupestrian grasslands, the National Park of Serra do Cipo, Brazil - ER_R08 ...
GCAGGGTTGCTGGTTCGAGGCCTCGTCAGCGCTCCAAGGGCGGGCAGACGCGGCAGCTGAGTCAGTCGAGTCAGCAGCTACCGGAAAGATCCGTGCCGTGATCGTCTGGTTCGTCGAGTGGAGTGATCAGGCTGAGGTAGACGTGCTCGGTCGTGACCTCCGTCGAGCAGCTCGCCGCGAGCAGAGCGTAGGCGAGCTGCTCGCCGCCGTTGGGCTCGGAGAGCCACCACGCGGCGGCATCGACCAGGGCCAAGCGCTGCAGTGCGGATAGCTGCGCCTCACGCTCACCCAGCACTGCGACGGCAGCCAAACGTTGCCGATTGGGAATAACCCGCGATCCGCGAGGAGACCGCACGGCCGACTCGTCCCTATCACCCAGCACCGCAACAGCCAACTCCAGTGTGCGCGACAGCCCGACCTCGTCCAGGTGGGGCCGACTCGGATAGTGGAAAATCCGCGACACCGCTGACCACTCCTGCAGTACCCAGGCCACTGACCGAGCTCGTCAACTGCGTGCGCCCGGGTACGTGCTGCCATGCTCGTGAGCTCAAGAGCCCAATACCAGCGAGCGAACCCCGAGGAGCGCAGGGTTGTCATGCTGCTGGGCGAGGTCATAACCGCGCAGTGCAGCGGTCGCCGCCAGGTCCACGTTGCCTGCACGACTGGACACCACGCCAGCCACGAAGCACGTAGTGACGGCCGCAGTGAACGCTTGGTCTCGCCGCGCCGCCGGAACGGTCAAGGCGCTGGCCTGCGATTCAGCGAGCAGACTGCCGATGTCGTGGCGCGCTAGGGAGTAGTGCGCCTGGCCACAGTGCTCGTTGGCCTCGTCAGCCAAGCTCGCCAGCACTTCCAGTGGGCGCGGTGTCACGTCCGGCACGTCCGTCGGACCGAAGTCGTTGAGCACCAACCGGATACTCGGCAGCGTCGCCAGAGCGTCTTTCGTCGCACGGTCCAGCGCCGGGTAGGGCTGCCCGGTCAGATCAGCTACGGAGCACCCGAGCGCTTTGGCTAGATCCTCGATCAGGCCTCGCCGGTTGAATCCGCGCTGGCCCAGTTCCAACGCGGACAGGTACTGCTTGGTGATCCCGGCCAGCCCAGCCACCACGTCCAAGCTCAGCCCACGACGACGCCGGATCATCCGAGCACGCACACCGATCGCCGCCGCTTCCTCAATGTCCACCGAGAGCACCACTCCATCGCCGAGGTGATCTCCCCGCCGATGCCCCGGGGCGGACACCTCGGCGAAGAGGCGACCCAAGGCTACGCCGCGCACCCCTGGCCACCGGATCTGACGGTCACGAGCAGTTCCGTGATACGCCTGCGTTTCCTGGTGGATGCGATCAAGCCCATGGTATCCGCCAGCGTGGACGCCACCCGGACGGGCTACCTCGGCAGGCCATCCCGCGGCGAGCGTGCCCGTGCCCGGCCGGACCTAGCCGACCTGCGAAAACAAGTTGATCGATCCCAGGGAAACCGCTGGTCAGGGGCCACTTTAGACAAGATCACCGGTAGTGGGCAAATCAGACACCGCTGGCTAGCGGGTCTCCCGGGCGCGGGCGATCACGGCGGCGATGTTGCGCACGCGCCTGTGTGGGAACTCGGCGTATGCGGTGCCGATGGGGCGATGGGCTCCCAGGCTGCCGCTGTGTACACGGCGGCCAGCTCCGGGCTGGTCGGAGTACCGCCCGCGGGCACGGCGCTAGCGCCGCAGTGATCTCCGGGTGGTGGGCACTCGTAGTGTGGATGCCGACGTCTGGCAGACCGTGAGCGATGATCCGAGTGTGACCGCATCCAGCAACCGGCCCGACTCACCCACGCCGCGACCGTTGTCGAACTGGACCATCGTGGCCGGGGCGCTGGTGGTGCTCGGTGTCGCGGCGGTGATCTGGTTCGTGCTGCTACGCCACTACGGTGGAACGCAGATCCAGCTCGACGCGATCCGCACCGCCGGGACCCTGGTGATCGGCACCGGCGGGGCGGTGGCGCTGCTGCTGACCGCCCGCCGGCAGCGCTACACCGAGCTGACCCTGGTGCACACCACCCGCGACGCCACCGAGCGGCGCATCACCGAGCTATACACGAAGGCCGCCGACCAGTTGGGAAGCGAGAAAGCGCCGGTGCGGCTGGCGGGTCTGCACGCCCTGGAACGCCTAGCGCAGAACACCCCCGAGCAGCGGCAGACCATCGTGGATGTGATCTGCGCCTACCTGCGCATGCCCTACACGCCACCCGACGAACAACCCCCGGCCGAGGATGCCCCCAACACCGACACGCACACCCGCTACGAGAATCGCCGCCAAGAGCAACAGGTACGGCTAACCGCCCAGGAAATCCTATTGCGCAACCTGCGCGTCACCGCCCAACACCGCCGACGCTGGTGGCATCGCACACCACCGCCTGCACCGGCGTGGCCTGGAATTCGGCTGAATCTCGCCGGGGCATTTTTGCTGAAGGTTTCCCTTGCGGAGTGTCAGCTCGGTAACGCCTACTTCGAGGGCGCCCAGTTCACCGGCGAGACTTCCTTTAAGGGAGCCCAGTTCACCGGCGAGACTTCCTTAAAAGGCGCAAAGTTCACCGGCGGCGAGGCCAACTTCGAGGGAGCCCGGTTCACCGACGGGGCCAACTTCGAGGGCGCCCAGTTCACCGGCGGGGCTTTCTTCGTCGATACCCAGTTCACCGGTGAGACCTCCTTCTTGGGCGCCCAGTTCACCGACGGCGAGGCTTTCTTCTTAAGGACCCGGTTCAACCACCCAACATCCTTCCAAGGCGCCCAGTTCACTGGCGAGGCCTACTTCGAGGACGCCCAGTTCACCGGCGGCGAGGCCGACTTCGTGGACGCCCAGTTCACTCACAGCGCCAACTTCGTGCACGTCCACTTCACTGGCAAGATCTACTTCGGGAGCACCCAGTTCTCCGGCGAGGCCTACTTCTGGGGCGCCCAGTTCTCTGGCGAGGCCATCTTCGTGCGCGCCCAATTCACCGGCGGCGCCAGCTTCCAGGGTGCCCAGTTCACCGGTGCGGCCGATCTCAGTAAAGCACGGGTGTCCTCGGCCGCCGCCGAGCCGGCCGGTGTCTGGCCGCCGGGCTGGACGCCTCGACCCGCTAAACCGGACAACGGGGAAGATCCCGCCTTCCTGTACCTGACCAGGGTGGAGGAGGCCCAACCTCCGGGTACCTGATCTAGAGCGTGTGACGCCCATAACTTAAATTTATGGGTACATAGCGGTACGTTTAGGGGTTTTGTTGGACCATTTCCGGGAGACGAGCACTCGGCGCCCGGCGATGCCGAGGTGTTCGGGTTTGTGGGCTTTGCCTTTGCAGTGCCCGGGTGTGATGGAGTGTCGGGTGCCGCGGGGTTGGATGCCGTAGAGCAGCCACACCGGACACCGAGGCGAACACGGCGTGACCCGCAGCTCGGCGTGCAGCCGGTGGGCGTGATCGCGCTGGCGATCCGTCGCAGTCTCGGTGAGGCCAGCGGCCTGGTCCACCGATTTTGCGAGGTACCTGGTCACAAGCACGGGGCTTCCGAGCGCCCCACAACGTCACCGCACCTGGCGGGCGACCCGCGCACGGCACGGCTACGACTGGGTAACCTCCCACGTGTTCCGCAAGACCGCCATCAGCGAGTGGAAGCGGATGGGACTGGTAGACCTGCACATCGCCGACCTCGCGGGACACACCAAGGTGTCCATGACCCAGGACGTCTACTGCGACCGCAACCGGCTCCACCCCGAAGCCGCACACCGACAAGGCTACTGAGCCAGGAAAGGAGATTACGATATGGGTAAGCATGAGGACAAGGACAAAGCCGAGGAACAACGGATAATCGAAAGTAACGGGTACAAGCCGGGCTGGGGTTTTCCCCCTGAGAGTCGCGGCAAGCACAGTAAGCCCGATGGCAGAGAGGATGATGATTCGGAGGGGAAGGGCACGGGGACGTGACCACCACGGCGCCGCCATCGTGGGCCGCCCTGGTGGACGACCTGACCGCCAAGAGAATGTTAGGTGAGCCGTGGCGGGCGGCTTTTTTGGCGGTGCCCCGGGAGGTGTTCATTCCCGAAGTAATCTGGCGTGAGGTTGGGGATGATCTGGTGCCGCTGCACCGTACAGAAGATCCGGCAGGATGGCTGCGGCGGGTCTACGGCCCTGGGTATGTGGTCACTCAGGTTGATGACGGCACCCCCGCCGAGCCTGGGGAGCGGGGCCGGGTGCCGACCAGCTCTGCGTCGCGTCCGGACATCGTGGCGTTGATGCTTCAGGCTGGGCAGTTGGAGCCGGGGATGCGGGTGTTGGAGATCGGCACGGGCACCGGTTACACCGCAGCACTGCTGGCTCACTATCTAGGCGCACGCAATGTGACCAGCATCGAGATTGACCCCGTTCTGGCGGCGCAGGCCCGGGCCGCGCTAGGGCGCGCAGGTTACGGCGAGGTGACGGTGCTCACTGGTGATGGTGCCCTGGGCTGCCCTGAAGCTGCGCCGTTTGATCGGGTGCTGTCCACTGTCGCCGCACCTCGGGTGCCGAACGCATGGGTGGCGCAGACCCGCCCCAGGGGGCTCGTGGTCACCCCCTGGACCAGCGCCTACCAACCCGCCGGGCTGCTCTCGCTGACCGTTGCCCCCGATGGCACCGCCACCGGGGGGTTAGTCAACACCACCATCTCCTTCATGCCGCTGCGCGACCAACGGATCACCCGCCCCACAGTCGCCGATGTCGTGCGCGACACCGACATCCCTGAGCGCAGCGATACCGATCTGCACGTCTCGCACTTGGGCAATGACCACGACGCACCCTTCGCGATCGCCATTGCGGTCCCCGACTGTCACTGGGTATACGAGCCCACACCTGACGATGACGACCGCTGGCGTGCGTGGTTCCTTGACCCCACCACCCGATCCTGGGCACGCTTTGACTACCAAGCCGATACCGAACGTTGGCCGGTCCACCAGTTCGGACCACGCCGGCTCTTCGACGAACTCACCGCCGCCTACCACCGCTGGGACCACGCCGGCCGACCCCCGGCCACCCAATGGCGCTTCACCATCACCCCGAGCGGACAACAGGTGAAGCTGCCCTCGTGCCTATCGGTGACGGGTGAGTAACGTCGCAACTGGAGCTGAACGTTGGGGAGAGCGATGGGTAAGCATGATGTGCCGGCGTCGCAGCCTGACCCAACCCACAACGGTCACGGTCGTACGGGGCACCCGGGCACCCCCGTGCGGTGCCTCCTCAGGTGTGAATAGGGCGGGGCCGTCGGTGCCGCCTGCAGAGCTCGCCCGACCGGCTACCTAGCGTGACGGCAAGCTCTCGGCCCGTCAGCGGGGGCTGGTTATGGGCGCCGCATAGCACCATGATCATGGCCAGGCTCCGACAGGGGAGGCGGGGACTAGCGGGGACTAACTGGGGCTCGAAAATCGGAGGCCTACTGACGGGCCTCCACCAGTATTGATGCGCGCACCCAAAGCAGACATACGCGGTTGACACCCTGTAGGTCAGGCGCTACTTTCCCCTCACGCGCATGTGCAGATGCATTATCTTTTGCACACGCCCCGGACCCGGCGTCTCTAAAACTCGGCGACTCGCGCCAAGCACCTGCCGTCTGGAGGTAGTCATGCGCATTCCAGGATCCTCGCGATGGTTGAGGCCGCGCGTCGTGTGGGTGTCCTCTTCGATGTCATCACGCCGGCTTCGAGCGTCCCGCCCGGCGTGGTGGGCACTCGTGGATTGGTCTGTACGAACCCCCGTGGGCCGCGACCCCACTGTCCAGCAACCGTCAGCCAGAACCCGGAGCGGGAGTCCGGCACAGGAGTACAGCGGCCACCGGCCCTGGCGGCGCTTCTGGGTGGGGAGCATCGGTGGCGGCACCCCTTATCCTTCCGCTTCCCGAACCGGAGCTCGCCCGGACATCGTGGCCACCCTAGGTGATCCACAGCCGTCGGTGTGCCTGACCCAGCACCAGCTGAGCACACCGCGACCAGCGAGGACCACCCACAGCCCCGCACCAGCCACCCGAGTGCGGGTGGTGCTGCTGCCACACACCCGGACCGAACCCACTGACACCCGAACCAACAACCGCCACACAGGAAAGGCCACAAGCATGAATCAAAGCGATTCCTCACGGCACCATCCAACTCAGAGCGACGGCACTACAGTTGCATGAGTTCCAGCAGCTCCGAAAGCCCGTTCGGTATCTCCGGCGTCGCATGGGTCTATTAACCGGTCTGTCGGTGCGTATCGCGCGTGGGCTGGCGGGAGAAGAGCTACTCGCGATCCCCACACCGCAGCTGCCCGTTGCTCGCCGTCTGCTGACTGGACCCGCCGGGGCGCCCCGCGTTGCCGGCCGGGCTGTGGTCGGCGAGTACTCCACTTTCTTCGTGCCGGTGAGCACCGCGACCACCGGCCGTTGCCGAGTATGTGCACCCGAGATCGTGTTGATTCACGGCGAGGTCAACTCCTCCCTCTGATGGCCCGAACGCCGCTACCCCACCCGGCCCGTCGGTGAGCCCCGGGATAACCGGCCCGTTGCTGGTCAGCCCTGGTGGCCGGGGCATCGACGGTGACCTGCTCGCCACACAGCTGGTCGTAAATCGGCGTCTGGCCCACGGGGCGACACTGTAGGGGCCGGCCAACGTCGGGCAGCATCAACATGCTGTGGATGGTGCAAGTGATGGGGAATGTCCGACGAACCCGCCCCATCATGATCAGGAGGAGCCGGGGAGAACCCCCAATACAACCCCTCCTGTCATCACAAGTCAAGATTCCTGCCGGTCTGGCGGGTCAAGGATTCGAGCCTTGGTAGGCGTACGCCGGCGGATTTACAGATCGTCTTTACTCACGCGTCTGGTCTATAGACCAGTAACTACGCGTCTATAGACCAGTAACTACGCGGAAGTGCCCCCGCCGTCATCGCCTGGTTCGCCGGAGGGAGTGATCAGGGCGAGGTAGGCGTGTTCCGTGGTGATCTCCGTCGAGCAGGTGGCGGCGAGCAGGGCGTAGGCGAGTTCTTCGCCGCCGTTGGGTTCTGAGAGCCACCATGCGGCGGCGTCGACCAGGGCCAGGCGCTGTACCGCGGATAGGTGTGCCTCCCGCTCGCCGAGGATTGCTACGGCGGCCAAGCGTTGCCGGTTGGGGATGACGCGCGGGCCGCGAGGGGACCGCACGGTCGGTTCGTCGCTCTCGCCAAGCACCGAGGCAGCCAGTTCCAGTGTCCGTGACAGGTCCAGCTCGTCCAGGTGTGGCCGACTCGGGTGGTGAAAGATTCGTGACACCGACGACCACTCCTGCAGCACCCGGGCCACCGACCGAGCGCGCCAGGGTGCGAGCCGGAGCAGCACGCTGGGGGACTCCTGTGTCCCGTCGAGGACGAGCGTGCCGCCGTCGAATTCCACGACCTCGCCGTGATCGAGAGCCACCCGCAGGCGGTCCGGGTCGAGCTGCGTAGGGTCTGGCATCGGGTCTCCACCCCTCCTATCCAGGGTTGGGGATCAAGGCCGGGGGCAGGTGTTCACAGCACCAGCCCCCGGCGGCCTCCTCAGGGGGCGGGTGCGCCCCCTGATCTCACTTGCTCATCCAGAAAGGCACCAGGTCCCGCGCCTGGTCCATGCCACCCGCGTGCGGCTAGTCCCGGTCAGCGGGCGGTCCGCAGCTGTACAGCAGCGGAGCACAGCATCGACGCGATCGACCGTGTAGCGGCCGTGTAGCAACGACCCACGACGGCAGCCACCGCACGCAATCTTCACCATCACATCGGTGCAGGCGAGCTACCTCCCACACACGACCGCACACGGCCTGCCGAGGCTTTGGGAGCGAGGGGCCGTGGGTTCAAATCCCGCCACCCCGACCATGTTTTACCAGGTCAGCGGCCAGATTTCCACCTAGGGAATCTGGCTTCTTGATCGTTTGTCATCGGTTTGTCATCAGGATTGGTGGGCACGTGGTGACATGTGGCCACCCTCGGGAGTGGTGTCCGTCACGGCCTAGTCGTCTGGTGTTGGTGGGTTCGTGTTCTCGGGGCTGGTTCTGGGCGGCGGTACGAGAGGGGTCGCCCCGAGGACTTTGAGCAGTTCTGCGGTGGGGACGTGGTAGTGGGTGCCCACGCGGAGGATGCGGCAGGGGAACTGGCCGTCGCGGGCGAGCTTGTATGCCTTGCTGCGTCCGATGCCTAGAGCCTGTGCGGCGGTCATCAGGTCTACGACGGTGGGTAGCGCGTAGAGCTGGTCGAAGGTTAACGGGTCCATGATCTTTCCCTAGTGTGTTCGAGCGTAAACGATGGAATGATCTTGTCGGGGCGGTGCTCGGCAGGGTGTGATGGTCATGGTTCGGCTAGCTCCTTGATTAAAAACTGGGGTGCGTACTCGTGTGTGGTCACGCACACCATCTGATCGATTCTGGTTTTGGCGGCTAGCGCGTTGATCACCTTGTTAATGGCGTCTCGTCTGGTCGCATCTGGGGTGGTGAATAAAATCCTGGGCGGGATACCATCAGGACCGGTTCCTCCGATGATCAAATGGTCTATGTAGGTTTGGATTTTGCGTTTAATTCGGGGTTTGCTTTCGGTGGCCTTGTCGATTTCTAGCCACCAGCAGTCTCGATATGTCGGTGTTGTTAAGACGAGGTAGGCGTCTGGTTTCAGGTAGGTACCGTTTCCGGTGGGGTGCCAGCAGGTAGGTTCGGTGTCGAATGTGGACACACAAAAATCGTTGATACGGCTGGCTTCTATTAATGTGACATAGATGTCGCTAACGGCTAGTGCATGATTCAAGAAGGGGGCGCCAGGTATGCGGGGGCGTCGTGCTGCTGGTTGCTGGCGTTGCATATCTAGCAGGCGGCGTGCGGTGGGGGTGAGTCTGTAGATGTGTCCGGCTGAGCCTGCCCGTACTCCGCCGATACGACGGTCCAGGGTGGACACAAAACCGTGATCGGCCAGTCGTGTAAGGACGCGGCGACGATCACGGGCTCGTGACGGCTTGGCGATGTCGGCGAAGCGCAGTCGTTGTAGTTGCGCTCCGGTGAGTACGCGGGTGCGTTCAAGATCGGTGAGGATGGTGTGGTCGCGGTCGGAGAGTTGATCGATGTGTGTGGCTAGGTAGTCGAGGCTGCGGCGCATCACCTCACCGCCATAAGAACATTGGACTCGCCGGAGTCTGACCTACTGATCCCGGTTTTGGGTGTGCTGACCTGCGGTGATCGCTCTCCGGGTTCGATGTGATCGGTACGCGGAGCGGTACAGCGACCACGCACCATGATCACTGTACCGATCATCAAGGGGTGTTGATCTATTGTGGTCATGAGGCGGCTCCGGTGTCGGCGCGGTTGGCTCGTTTGTCCCATCCTGTGGTGATCATGGTTCGTTGGTTGATCTGTGCCTCGATCCGCACGGCGGGCAGTCCGTAGCGCTGACAGCTGACCTCTGCCAGGGCGGCAGGGTCGGTCACGGGAGCCGGTAGCGGGTCAGTGATACCGGTAACCGGAGGCAGAGTGTTGCTATTGACGCAGGGCCGTAACGCGATCTCATGCAGACCAAGATTCATAAGATCGTCTCGGGTGAGGGGTGTGAAGCGGGAGGCTAGTTCGGTGGCATCGGGACTTTCTACCTGGAAGATCAACTGTGAGCGGGTGGTACCTAACACAGCGGCTTTGATTTCTGGGGATAGCTGGCCTAGGTGTTGGTGGGCTAGGGTGAGGCCGAGTCCGAAACCGCGTGCTTGGGTGAGCATGTCAGCAAGATCGATCGGCAGGCGCACCACGTGTTGAAACTCATCCAAATACATCCAGACGGGATGCCGTTGATCTTTCGGAATAGCGGCACGGGCGAGGGTGGCCTGCCAGACGCTCGCCATGACCAGCGAGCCGATCAACGCGGCGGTTTCCGCACCTAAGAGCCCGGTTCGTAAGGGAACAAGGATAATGCGACGCTGCTGCATCGCTTCGGCAATATCAATACCGGTTGATTGGCCCAAGAGTAGTCGCAGTGGGGTGTAGAGGGAAAACACGCGGAGTTTGTTTAACGCTGGGCTGATCACCTGCGCTTGGTGAGCGTCGGAGAGGGCTTGATACCAGCGCCAGAACGAGTCCAATGCTGGGGTTAACGGCTGAGAAATCACGAAACGACGAAACGCCGTATTAGTTAACAATTCGGCCAGTTCGCAGATCGTAAACCGCTGCCCATCCGGGGCTAGGGTCATAATCAAGGTAAGTAGACCGGCGCGGAGGATATCGGCGGTGCGCGGTCCCCACGAGTCCGCGTAGATCGAGTGCAGCACGTGAAACACCAGCCCAGCAGCACGTTCGTGATCATCAGAGTTTAGGGGATTTAACCCGATCACCCGGTCTCGGCTGATGGGATCGAGGACGATCACATCCTGATGCCGAGTCTGTGGGATGCGGGCTAGCACGTCGGTGACCAGATCACCGCCTGCGTCAATAACAATCACGGGATCGTCTTGATTAATGTCGTAGCTGATCAGATTGGCCAGCAGGGTGGATTTGCCGACTCCGGTAGGTCCGGCCACCCACACATGTCGGAGTCGATCAGCACGTTCTAGGCAGAGTAGTCGGTCGATACCCGGATAATTCGATCGCGCCACCATCAAACCGTGAGTGGGCATGATCGGGGAGGGTGGTAGGGCAGGGGCGATGCCCAGGGAGACACCGGGCAGCATGAAGGGTCCGGTGGCTAAACCGAGGAGTCCGGTGATCTCGCGTGAGGTCAGCGTCAACGGCCAACTGATCACGGGGATGGAGTAGTAGGTCACCCGTGCCGCGACAATGATGCCTGGTAGTAGCCAGCGGCGGATGATCTGCGCACCAGGCACATTCAAACCCCGCAACGCCGCCCACATGCGGCGTGCCACAGCTCGGGCATGAGCACGATCCTGCACGGCGACCGCCACTCGACACACCGCACTAAATACGGGGTCGGTGTGTCGCCACCGTATCCCCACTGCCCGGCGTCGGTCACGCACGATGGTCTGATTCGTACCCCACCAATACGGTCTGACGATTTGGTCGGTGCGCTCCGGTAACCAGGCCGCACGCGGAGCGCGGGCACCGGCCAACAGCCATTGCACCCGCACCACCTCACCAGCCCCTAGTGGTTGCAGTGCGGCCAGGATGTGGCGGTTGACCTCCTCGGCGCGATCCGCATCTAGGAGGTGGTGTGGTCCGCGTAGCCGGATCTCACCAGCTTTACGCCACCCACACCGACTACCCGTACCCGGAATATCGGCAGCACCAGTCATGCGTGCCCCCGGCAGCGCTGCTGCCAGGCTGGCGGTTACGACCGTGTGCAGGCGGGCTGGGATCACGATCAACCGATCAACACCGTGCTCAGAAGCCACCAGCTCGATACCGATCGGCCACCGGGGCCACAGATCCCACCAGCGTGGAACACGCACCACCGCCGCGAGCTGACCCACCCACCCGGCAATGTGCTCGGCTGTGGTTCCGCGTGCCAGCCGTAGCCGGTACACCCGTGCGGTGTGCTGCCACATGATCATCGAGATCACATGTGCTAATACCCAGCACGCCACGGGTGCGCTGATGATGATCCACACCAAATCCCAGCCGTTCATAGCAAGATCAGCTGTGCTGGATAGTTGGGTATAAAACTGGCTTCTCATGAGAGGACAACACTTCCAGGAGTAATTTGCTTGCTGTGTAAGAAAAAGATGAGGGGTGAGGCAGCCACCCCGCCCCGCCCCGCCCCTGTGCGCAATGGACATGCAGAAGTCGCTGTCTATTGTGGATTGGTTGATTAGGAAATTGGGCTGTCTACGGTGCGCAGCCAGCGTTGCCGTTCGCTGTCTATGTTGGTCAGGATGCGGTTGATCCGGTACGCTCTCTGGGTATCGGCAAGTGCGATCAACTGTAAAAAGGCTCTCTCCAATAGCCACCATGCGTCCGCTAGCGGTAGGGCATTAGTCTCGACACAGTGTTGGTATTTTGGCGACATCATGAGACCACCACCGCTCCCGCTCTACGATGGGTGAGCCAGTGCTTCCATGATCGCGTCTGGTTCTTGCCCGGTACGCCAGGCGTCAGGGATGTACCAGTTGGTTGCAGTCACGTTCCCATCACTGATCATGTTTGTGTCACCTCGTCTCTCTTCGTTGTGCAGTAAGGAATAGCGCCCCGCTACCCGTGTTCGGGAGAGTTCAAGCGAAGCTCTGAAACTCATCTTGAGACTTCAATAGGAAGACGTCACCTATGTAGTCACACCGCACATCGCGACCACGCGGCAGCAAAAGAGAAAAGAAAAACCCTTGGCAGACAACGGAAACTCATCTAGCACTAAAAAACAGTGCGAAAAAACACCCAACCGGCCTAACGGCAAACGCCCACACTGGTGGTAATTGCCCCGCTAGGGTAGGCCAATACCGGTCCGGTGACGGGCATCTCAATTTCGTCACTCATGAGTGTTGGTTCCCGTATCTAGTCGTTGATGGCGGATAGTGCAGGATCTTGATCGAGATGACCCGTTGGCCAGTCGGTTGATGGTTCTCCTGAAGCAGCCGGTTCATCGCCTCCCAACTGGCCTCCAGCACGCACCACTGCTCGTTTAGGTTGGCCTGCATAGCGGCTTGTCTACGGCTGCGCTGTGTATAGAACTGCTCAGCCGCAGAGTGACCAACCAAGACGCCGAACGCAAAGACGAGCAAGACGATCAGGCCAGCAACAAAGAAGAAGGTAAGCATGGCTACTGATTTCCCTAGTTCTGGGTAGTTATTGATTATGCTCATGCCGCCCCGACGAAGTGTCACGGTCGTTGGAGTCGCTGTGGGTCGTTCGATCACCGTTGACCTCCGTGCAGACTGGGTGATCCACGCACACCCACCACCCGCCGCCAGATGGCGGGTGTTCCCTCTCTCGAAATCACCGAGTTCTAGGTAGAGCTAGTGACAGGTGGGGTCGGTGCCGTTCGCGTCGCGCCACCCTAGCCAGGTGATCACCTCCCTACGCTAGGTGCCCCACTATACATGTATAGATGATATCATACAAGGTATAGCCACCAGACGAGTGAGGGGACCCTCGGCTGTTGATCAGGTTGTTGACGGATCGAGCTGCGGCGATGTAGGGTTTCGTCGCCAGATCCCATCCTTGCGGCGACCTGTATACTCGCGTATAATTCTGAGGAGCCCCTGATGACTGACCAACTGCCTCGCATCGCCGGTGACCCGACCAAGAGGTGTGATGGGGGCCCGTGCCCGGCCATCTACGAGCTCAACCCGCCAGGCGACGACCTCGGCATCCAAGGCTTTAAGGCACCGGACGTCGCGGCAGAGATCCCCGATATGCCGGATACGGAGGACGTCGTGCGAGTACCACGCAAGCTCATCGAGCTGTACGTGGTCAAGCACGCTGAGTACTTCGTGAAGGCGTTGGTTGACTATATGTCAGTCGAGAAGCTGATGACGCTGGTTAATCGCTATACGCCGGAAGGAGTGCGGTGATGGCTTTAGACTTCGACAAATTGTTCGCCACCTACCGTTTCTCCGCGTGGCGGCTAGAAGTGCGGGATGTTTACAAAATTCCAGGCGACGATAAAAGGATTGCAGAGTTTATGCGTACGGGCCGCGCCCCGCGTAAGACTCGCGAGAACAACGGATGGATTCGCACCGTTGAAGATGCTTGTGCTCGCGGTGCCTATATCGGACGAATCCGGTTAGTGGGGCATCCCCTGACCGATTACACGCGGTTTGAGTTGTCTGCCTACGCCGATAATGTGGCTGCGGGAGAAGACATCAGGCTAATTGATCGTATGCGTCTCGACCCATCTTGGGACGCAGCGCCCGATGTGTGGGTGTTCGACGATAAGCAGGCCATCAAGATGTTTTATAGCGATGACGGGGCGTGGCTCGGTTTCCAGGAGTGCGAGGCTGCACCGTACGTCAATGTCAGGTGTGTGCTCACACCGCTGGCGGTACCGCTAGCCGATTATCAGCCGACTAAAATTCCAACATCGCGCGACGAAGCCTTCAATGTACGACTATCTGAGGTGATTGCATGACGCTAAGAAAGAATGCTCTTTGACTGATCCGACAATTCGTTCCCAGCTGGGGGTGCGGCTCCGGGAGTATCGAAAAGCCGCAAATCTCAGTGGGCAGGCGATGGCAGCGGCGTTGGGGACATCGCAGGCGTCGGTGAGCCGAATTGAGGCGGGTAAGCAAAGGATTTCGGTAGATGACGTGCGCGTGTGGCTGGACGTGGTGCATGCGCCGAATGCGGTGTACGCCGAGCTTGCGGACTTGGCGAAGCGCGCTGATGCTGAAGTCGCGCAGTGGCGAGAGCTGCATGCTCGGGGTTGGGAAGTGCACCAGCGCGAGTATGCGGACCTTGAGCGGAACGCTACAACGATCTTGCTGTATCAGCCCTCGTTGATCCCTGGCTTGTTGCAGAGCCATGGCTACATCGACCATTTGATGCGACGCGTTTGGGCTCTAGCGGAAAAGCAGATCGGTGTGGCGGTGGATGCCCGTCTACGGCGACAGCAGTTGTTGTACCGACCTGAGACGAACCTTGATGTAATAGTCACCGAAGCGGTGTTGCGGCACGCAATGGGTGGGTATGCGGTGATGGCGGAGCAGTTACGTCATATAGTCGGGCTTGCCCAGCTTCCCACCGTGAACCTAGGAGTAATCCCGGTTGACACCGATATGCCCTGGCCGTATCGCCACAGCTATGTGCTGTGTGACTTGCCGGAAGGACAGTCGGTGGTGATTGTCGAACTAGCATCGCGAGAGGTGCGAGACACTGACCCAGAGACGATCGTCCAGTATCGGCAGCAGCATGCTGAATACCGAACGGCGAGTTTGTCTGGGGAAAAGGCGATCAGATTGGTGGAGCGTATCGCCGAAGAGCACACTCGCCGTGTGTTCGAAGGACGCGCAGGCAATGTCTCGCAGCCAAGCTGAGGCTTTGCGCAGTCTGCTACCGCTGTACTTGGTGCGCGAAGCTCGCTCTAAAAAGAGCTAATGTGCCCAAAGGTTGAATGCACCAAGGCGCTCAAAACGGCTCTGACCATCAACATCATCAACGGCGACACCTCCTGGTAGATCGATGACGTCTATATTTTCGATCTTAGTTTTCGATCTTGACCGGATGGCGGCACACAAGAGATGCGCGATCAAACCAAGGGTGAGGAAGGCAAAAGCTATTTTGACCATGCCCGCCACGCCGCCCATGAGGCCCGCAACAGCGTCTATGCAGCCTACGCGGCAGCCAACGCCAGTTTCGCTGCATTTGACCGCGCCAACACACCCGCCGCACTCGATGCTGCCGCTGCCGCGCGGAGCCTGGCCGCCCGCACAGGTGACCCACGGTTGAAGGCGTTTGCGGAAGAACAAGCCGCCGCAGCCTACGCCCTTGACGGCCAATACGAACCTTATATGGCTGCCTGTGACCGCGCCCACAACTATCTCACCACCGCAGGCGGGCCAGCACCGGAGTCACCAACCTATTGGGTGCACCACGGAAAGCAACGATGGATACACGAAAACTAAAATCACAGAAACAAGACCTCCCGCGTAGCCTAAAACTCAGCCTTTCACTGCATCTTTCGTCTACAATGGCCAGTTGGTTTGCGCAGAAAAATGGACTTGGACTAGTGGTTTTTATGCCCGCTGGAGGCCAACTTGACCGGCGGTGACCGGAGTTTGTGATGATCCCGATGGCCAGGGCGTGTCCGAGCCCCATCGTGTGGCTCTGGCAGGGTTGGTAGATCAGCCCGGCTCTCTGGTGGGGTCCTTGACCGTCCCGGTGCGAGCGGCTGATGATGAGCAACATGGAGCAACGTCACTGTGGGAGGCAGGTTCATGCGGATATGGTTTCTGGGCAGGGAGACAGATCATGGGGACTCTCCGACTCTGTACGCTACAGACCGGGGTAGCTACCTGGTTCAGGGGTGGAAGGTGAGCGACCCGGAGATCTTGAGCACGCTGGAGGTCCCGACAGGTGAGACGGTCGTGGAGATCTATGCCCGTCTGATGAGCCATCTGGTCAAGGATGGGCTCAGCGGTATCGTGACGAGCTGGGTTGCTCCGATTGTCTATGTCAAGCAGAACGGGAATCTGGTGATCCAGGGCAGGCGGGTCACTGATCGGTAGGCTCTGGCCCAGATGAGGATTCCTGATCATGAAGAGGTGGTAGAGGTCGGCAAGGTAGCCATGCAAGCACTGGTGAGCAAAGGATAGGAGCCTTGGAACTGATCTCGGGTGAACAGCGAGATACGTTTTTCACCACGTTCACACACCAGGCGTTGCATTTGGAGATGCGAGACGTGTATGCGGTGACCGACGAGGCGGCGCGGTTTAAGGGATTTTTGGAGAAAGGATATAGAGATCACGACGCCGAAGTGGAGCAGCGGCGGCCATGGCTCACGTTGATTCAGACGAGTACTGCGGCGGGAAAGGTGTTTAGGAGAGCGCGGATTGTGTCTGAGCCGGTGACTGACTATATTCGTTATGAGTGGGCGGGCACCGCTGTTAACGTGGATGCTGGGGAAGATGTCAGGTGGTTGCCTCGTAGATTGGCATCGGGGATCGCCTTGCCGGGTAATGATTTTTGGCTCTTCGATGACTCGACGGTGATTTTCACTGTCTTCACCGGAGAGGGCCAGGTGTTCCAACGTCAACTCACGGCTAATCTGGTTATCGTCGAGTTGTGTAAGTCGGCGTTTGAGACGGTGTGGGCACGGGCAATCCCTCACCGCGACTACACACCTTCCTGACGTGTCTACCGCCACCAAGCGAGCACGTCAAGGGCTGGGAACCCGTCTGCGGGAGATCCGTCAAGACGCCCATCTCACCGGGAGGGCTCTTGCCAGTTGTTGTGGCTGGCACTTCACCAAGATCAGCAAATTAGAGCACGGTACACAAAACCCGTCAGAAGAGGACCTACGGGCATGGTGTGATGCCTGTAACGCGGCAGATCAGCTTCCTGATCTTATCGCCACGGTACGGGCTATCGAGTCGATGTATATCGAATGGCGGCGCGCCTTGCACTCTGGCATGACACACAGCCAAAAGGCACGGATTCCACTCTACGAACGCACCACACTGTTTCGAGTGTACGAACCTGGTCTGATACCGGGATTTTTCCAGACCCCAGACTACGCATCAACGATCATCACTGCCGCTATCGAGCTGGAACAAATCCCCAACGACCTGCACCAAGCCGTCGCGGCACGCCTGGAACGCCAACAGATCCTGCACACAGGCGAGAGATGCTTTCTTGTGGTTCTAGAGGAACAGGCCCTGCGTACTCGCGTCGGCGACATCGATGTCATGGCAGGCCAGCTCCACCGGCTACTAGAGATCATGTCATTGTATCGATTGAGACTTGGGATCATCCCCTCGATGGGTAAGCGTCGCACCTGGACCTCAGCCGGATTTTGGATCTTCGACCAACACACCGTCCACGTGGAAACACCCTCTGCCGAAATCACCATCACCCAACGCAGCGAGATAGCGGTCTATGAGAAAAAGTTCGCCAGGCACCAACACTCAGCCGTATACGGCCCACAAGCACAAGCCTTGATCAACAAGGCTCTTGCCGATCTCCCACCACAGGCACCTGACCCGAGTTAAGCAACATCGCGCAACATCCTTCCACCCCAGTCAAGCCCAGCCCTAACGTGGCTGTCCTGGCCCCCCAGGGCCGGGATGTTCGAGCCGCCCGCACGGCCTGGCTGCTTGCCCGGCCCCCCGAGAGAGAACACCCCATGAAGGCAAGCGCCCCCTCCCCAGCCGTGTCTCAGGACAGCCCAACCCCGGCCCTGGGGTGGCTCACCCACAAGGCTTTTGCAAAGTCGTCAGAAGGAGTGTGATTTGCGGCTACACCGGGCAGACCGCCATGGCCGATACAGACAGTGGCGATCGCGCACACCAATAAACTCACCGATGAATTTAAGACCCAGACCGTGCCAGGCACAGTCGAGTGAACGTGTGGAGGGCATGACCGTGCAGCCACGTGCGGAGACCTCTGGTCAAACCAAAGTGGCTCACCCTGTGGGTCGTTCGTACCGTGGACATGCCGGGGTGAGCTGAACCCGGTCCGCTGCGGACAGTGACATAAGGCCGGAATTCGTGTGACACATTCAAGGAAGGAAGTCATGATGAACTGGCACAGTTATTATACGAACGGTCCGAATAAGCGTCGCCGTAAGGCGATATCGGCGTCGTGTGGGTTGCATCGGGGTCCGGTGGGTTTCGCCAATCTTCTGGTGAGTATGCAGGACGGGTCGATCGTGCTCGATCCCCATGTCACCGGCGCCTGCGTGATGGCCCTCGATGAAGAGAGCGCCAGGACGCTGCTTTTCATACTGACCGAATGGCTCGGGTGAGCTGGGGGAAGGGCAGCGGCCACGACGGTGAGCCGCGCCACTGGCTGACCAGGAGACAGTCAGGGCAGACTGATCAGAATGATCTTGCGACTGACCATGATCCAATTCAATAGACATCACAGACATGAGGGTCGTAGTGATCGCAGCGGCTTATTGCAAGAGCAGTGGGAGGGCCGTGGCCTGCTCCAACAAGGTCAACATGATCCAAGAACCAATCCGCACGCTCAACGGCGCCAACCAGGCTCCACGTCGTCATCCTCAGCGGCGGCTAACACGGCGGCCTGCTTTGCCCTCTATGTCCTCATATGTTGCAGCAGGAAATGGTGAACCCGTGGTGGCATTACCGCCCGAAGAGCAAGAACACGCTGTCTGGCAATACGTGACACGGACGTTAACCCTATGGGAGGAAATCGAAACCACTCCCGAAACTGGGAGTGTCAGATTTTGTGTGTGTGGGTGGTGATCATGTTTTTGGTTTCCTGTTAGTCTGTGGTCGTAGAGGACGGCGGGGGTGTTCTAGTGCTGTTTTCTAGCCGCTGGTTTTTCTGGTGATGGGGGGCTTGGTGGGGGGTTTGTCCCGGATGGCTAAGTACAAGACTGTGAGGGCGGCGTGGTTGTTGGGGAAGTGTTCTGGTCCTCGGGTGGCGTGCCGGAGGCGAGCGTTCACCGATTCGATCATGTTGGTGGTGTCGATGACTCTCTTGACTTCGGGGGGGGATTGTAGGAAGGGGATGAACTCCTGCCATGCGCCACGCCAGAGGTTCATGACCGCGGGGTAGGGTTGTGTCCCGTCCTGTTCAAAGTTCTCGAACAAAGCACCCTCACCCACCACAGACACACCTTGTGGGCGAGCTTTTTCGATCAACTCATTGGCGATCTGAACATCCAACCCCACACCAAGGCCTTAATCAACAAGAGACGGCGGTGCATCCATCACACCGTGCAAAGTCACAACGATCCTTATCTAGCCCACGCAACCACTCCAGCTTCTCAGATCACCCCCCCACACAAAATTCCGGACAGACCCACGATGTCACGAGACATCACATTAGTCGGGCTGGCGGGATTCGAACCCACGACTTCCGCGTCCCAAACGCGGCGCGCTACCAAGCTGCGCCACAGCCCGTAAATAACGTAAAAAAAGTCTGGTTCGATCGTGCACTTTACCCTACCCAGCATTGATGATTCAAACGGGCTTTTGGGAGTTATTTTATGGTCGCACGGTTGCGGATGGCGGAGAGTGCGGTGAGTGCGGTTTCGTCGGCGTCGGGGAGGGTGTGCAGGTAGCGTGCTGTGGTCTGGATGCTGGTGTGGCCGAGTCGTTCTTTGACGACTTGCAGGTCGGCTCCCCCTGCTAGCAACCATGAGGCGTGTGCATGGCGCAGGTCGCGAATACGGACCTTGATGGTGAGGTCAGCGGTGGCTACCGCTGGGTACCATACCTGGCGGCGGAACCAGTCTTTGAAAATATGCCCATCTGTGTCTGTTTCTCGAAGCCTGGGTGTGCGGGGATGGTCTTTGCCTTGGGCTCGGCGTTGTGCTCGGTAGATGGCGCAGGCAGCGCGGCAGTGCTCGCAGCGACACCGGCCCGCACCGTAGCCGCTCGTGGTGCCGTGTTTGTACTGTCTGCCCTTGTCGTTAGGCTCGGTGAGCCCGAGCTCATCGGGGTTGGGAACAATGCGAATCCTTGGTTTTCTGCTTCCCTGGTCATGAATAGCAACAGCAGATCATCCGGTCCTAGGTGCTGGGTGTCGCGGTGCGCTTGGAGCTTGAGCACTATGTGTGCACTGAGTTTTAATCGCCGGTATTCCTTGTCTTTGGGATAGTCCTTGACCAAAAAACGTTCACCCTCATCAGGATGAAATTTGGGATCAAGCTCGACCACGGCACGGCTTATCGTGAGAATACGCGAATCACAGTCAAGATCTTTGACACGCAGTTCGGTCAATTCTCCCCACCGTAAGCCGCTTTCAATGTCGGTCTCCACTAGCAGTCGTGCCATATTATCGGGCAAGGCCTGATACACCATGTCGAATTGCTCCGGGGTGATGATCACGAGAGGCTTCACCGGAACAGTGGGGATCTTCACCCCCTTACATGGATGCAGAAACGTCACCTGATCATTCAGCGCTGTGGTAAAGATAGCGGACAACACTACTTTGATGTGTTGGATCATTGCTGGTGAGACGCCGTTAGCCTTAAGTTTGGCAATCCACTCACGGACATGCTCAGGCAAAATGTCGATCATCCGCATCGACCCAAACTCGGGGATGATGTGCTTATAGATCGCAGACGTGTAACTCTGCCGCGTGGTCGGCTCCACCTGATGGTTGGGCAGCCACACCTCCTCGACGTAGCGTTGGAAGGTCATCCGACCCCGCGCGGGGTCACCGACCCTGCCCTCAGCCAGCTTGGCCTCCGCACGCTGCCACGCCTTGTCTGCCAGGCGCTCGCTGGCGAAGGTACCCGCCGACCGTATACGGCCCTTGACATCCCGGTAGCAGGCCAAGTAGCGGCCCTTGCCATCACTGCCCGTCCGCTTCCGTGCGAACCCCATAACGGTCACCTCACAAGCATGATCATGTCATCGGTTTGTCATCAGAACCGTGCATCACCAGGGACTACACGAACACACGATCTAACATCGGCTAACACCGAGACATGGCCTCTACCTGCAATGATACGCCAAAATTCAGACATGAGCGAACGCCTGAAGTACACTGGACGGACGTCCGATGGATCTTGGGAGCGAGGGGCCGTGGGTTCAAATCCCGCCACCCCGACCAGGTAAAAGTAGGCGACGGCCTTGGTCGGGCCCTCATGGCGGGGATGTTCCCGGCTGATGTGGCGCCCCCAGCAGGGGGATCGGTGGGCTCGCCTACACTCGGGTCACACCTCCTGTCCGGCGGCGATGATTCAGCCGGCGTGTCCCCATCTTTCCTCTGAGGAGTACTCCGTGAAGAGCACCGTCGAACAGCTCAGCCCGACGCGGGTGAAGATCAACGTAGAGGTGCCGTTCGATGAACTGAAGCCTGACTTCGACCGTGCTTACAAGAAGATCGCTCAGCAGGTTCACATCAAGGGATTCCGGCCGGGCAAGGCGCCGGCCCGGATCTTGGAGCTGCGGCTGGGCCGCGGCGTGGTGCTCGAGGAGGTGGTCAGCGGGGCCGTGCCGGCAAAGTACGCTGAGATTGTCTCTGCTGGCGAGGTCCACCCACTCGGCCGTCCGGAGATCGAGGTCACGAAGATCGAGGACGGGGACCACCTCGCATTCACCGCCGAGGTCGACGTCCGGCCCGAGATCGAGATGCCGGCGTTCACCGAGCTTGCGGTGTCCGTCGACGGTATCGAGGTGACCGACGCCGAGGTCGACGAGCAGCTTGACGGGCTGCGCTCCCGCTTCGGCACCCTCATCACGGTCGAGCGTCCCGGGCAGCAGGGCGATTTCGTTGCGCTCGACCTGTCGGCCACCGTCGACGGCGAGGAGGTCGCGGAGCTGGCGACCACCGACCTGTCTTACCAGATCGGCTCTGGCGAGCTCATCGAGGGCATCGACGACGCGCTGGTGGGGGCCTCCCAGGGCGAAGAGCGAGTTGTCACCACCGTCTTGGCCGCCGGGGAGCACGCCGGACGCTCCGCCGAGGTGACGGCGAAGATCCAGACGGTGAAAGAGCGAGAGTTGCCCGCGGCCGACGACGAGTTTGCTCAGCTCGCCAGCGAATTCGACACACTCGAGGAGCTCCGCGCCGATCTGCGCACGCGGCTCGGCCGGGTCAAGGCGTTGCAGCAGGGCGCTCAGGCCCGAGACAAAGTGCTCAAAGCGCTGCTTGCCACCACCGAGGTCCCGCTGCCGGAGTCGATCGTCGATGCTGAGTTCGAGTCACGAAGGCACGACGCTCTGCACGCCTTCGAGCATGACGAGCAGCGCCTTGGCCGGTGGCTGATGCAGCAGGGCCATACCGCGGAAGAGTTTGAAACCGATCTGCGCAAGGGTGCGCAGGAGACGGTCAAGGCCAACCTCTTGCTCGACGCGATCGCCGACGCCGAGGAGCTCTCGGTCACCGACGGCGAGCTCAGCGAGCGCATCATGTACCAGGCGCATCGGCACGGCGTCAGCCCCAACGAGTACGCCCTGAAGGCTCACGAATCGGGTGAATTGGGCGCCATGTACGCCGACGTCCGCCGCGGCAAGGCGCTGGTCACTGTGGTGCGCCAGGCCACTGTCACCGACGCTTCCGGCAACCCTGTCGACGTCGATGCCTTGGTCGACTCGGCGACCCCGGAGTAGACCGCATCCGCCGGGTGACTCAGCCCGGCGACCGGCGTAACGCTCTGAGCGAACGGCGGGCGCGCCAGGAAGTAGTTCAGTGGCCGCCTTCGTTAGGGTCGGCAGTGTCCACAGCGTCAGAGTTCAGACCGATCTCCGAACCGGACCCTCACCCACCGCAGGTGGACCTGATGACAGAAGGCAGGCACACGTGACCTCCGACCACATCGCCTCGGCCGTGCCGCTGCGGGACGCCCCCGCGATGCGGGCCGCCACGGCTGGCCTCAACCTGACCGATTCGGTGTATGAGCGGCTGCTGCGCGAGCGCATCATCGTGCTCGGCTCCCAGGTCGAGGAGAACATCGCCAACCAGATCTGCGCCCAACTCTTGCTGCTGTCCGCGGAGGATCCCGACCAGGACATCCGGCTCTACATCCACTCGCCGGGTGGCTCGTTGACCGCGGGAATGGCGATCTACGACACCATGCAGCTGATCGAACCCGACGTGGCGACTTACGCGATGGGCCTAGCCGCCTCGATGGGGCAGTTCCTGCTGTCCGCAGGCACCCGCGGCAAGCGCTACGCCCTTCCGCACGCCCGGATCCTCATGCACCAGCCCTCAGCCGGTGTGGGCGGTACCGCGTCGGACATCGCTATTCAGGCCGACGTCTACACCAAGCAAAAGCGAGAGATGGCCGAGCTCATCGCCGAGCAGACCGGCCAGTCGGTGGAGCGGATCATCGCTGACGCCGACCGCGACCGCTGGTTCACTGCGGAAGAGGCCCGCGAGTACGGCTTTGTCGATCAGGTCCTGACTCGCGCCAACTCACTGCCCGACGCGAGTCGCTGAGCTTCGAGGAGCCCCGATGAACCACCTGCCTGGAGGCGCTATGCCCCACGATCGGATGCCCCAGTCACGATATGTCCTGCCCTCGTTCGTGGAACGCACCAGCTACGGAATCAAGGAGTCCAACCCCTATAACAAGCTGTTCGAGGAGCGCATCATCTTCCTTGGCGTGCAGATCGACGACGCGTCCGCCAACGACGTGATGGCGCAGCTGCTTGTGCTGGAGTCCACGGACCCGGACCGTCTCATCACCATGTACATCAACTCGCCGGGGGGGTCGTTCACCGCGATGACGGCGATCTACGACACGATGCAATTCGTCCGGCCGGAGATCCAGACGGTCTGTCTTGGCCAAGCCGCATCGGCTGCCGCGGTGCTGCTGGCCGCAGGCACGCCGGGTAAACGGATGGCGGTGCCCAACGCCCAGATCCTCATCCACCAGCCGTCCATGGAAGGTGCCTACGGTCAGGTCTCCGACTTAGAGATTCAGGCCGCCGAGATCCAGCGCATGCGCAGCCTGATGGAGTCGACACTAGCCCACCACACCGGTCAGACCGAGGCACGTATCCGTGCCGACATCGACAGGGACAAGTTTTTGACCGCTTCCGAGGCCAAGGAGTACGGGATCATTGACGACATCACCCAGGTCCGGAAGCTCTCCGCAGTCAGACTCTGACCCTGCGTTGGACAACACGCCGAGCGAGCAGCGGAGCCGAGTCCGCCGGTCAATGTCAGGGAAGGTAGTCCTCCACGCGGCGGGGTGGGACGGGTACCGTCGAGCACACACGCAGTCAGGCGCGCTGCACACCACGCGCCGGGAAGGACGAGAGGCCAGCGCCCATGGCACGGATCGGTGACGGCGGCGACCTGTTGAAGTGTTCCTTCTGCGGGAAGAGTCAGAAGCAGGTCAAGAAGCTCATCGCCGGACCCGGCGTGTACATCTGTGACGAGTGTATCGACCTCTGCAATGAGATCATCGAGGAGGAGCTGGTCGACGCGGGTGACGTCAAGCTCGACGAACTGCCCAAGCCCAGCGAGATCCACGACTTTCTTGAGGCGTATGTCATCGGCCAGGGCGACGCCAAACGAACGTTGTCGGTTGCTGTTTACAACCATTACAAACGTATTCAGGCCGGCGAGAAGGGTCGCGACGACGAGATCGAGCTGGCCAAGTCGAATATCCTGATGCTCGGTCCAACCGGGTGCGGAAAGACTTACCTGGCCCAGACCTTAGCAAAGCTGCTCAATGTGCCTTTCGCTATCGCTGACGCCACCGCCCTCACCGAAGCCGGCTACGTCGGTGAGGATGTGGAGAACATCTTACTCAAGCTCATCCAGGCTGCAGATTATGACGTCAAACGAGCCGAGACCGGCATCATTTATATCGACGAGGTCGACAAGATCGCTCGTAAGTCGGAGAACCCGTCGATCACCAGGGACGTTTCCGGTGAGGGTGTTCAGCAGGCACTGCTGAAGATCCTGGAGGGCACCACCGCCAGCGTTCCGCCGCAGGGCGGCCGCAAGCACCCCCACCAGGAATTTATCCAGATTGATACGACGAACGTCCTGTTCATCGTCGCCGGTGCGTTCGCCGGTCTGGACAAGATCATCGATGATCGGATCGGCAAGCGGGGTCTGGGCTTCGGCGCCGAGCTACGGTCCAAGACCGAGATCGACACCTCTGACGTGTTTGCTCATGTCATGCCGGAAGATTTGATCAAATTTGGGCTGATCCCGGAATTCATCGGTCGGCTTCCGGTAATTGCCAGCGTGACGAATCTGGACAAGTGCTCGCTGGTGCAGATCCTCACCGAGCCCCGCAACGCTTTGTCGAAGCAGTACTGCAAGCTCTTCGAGATGGACGGCGTGGAGCTGGAGTTCACCGGCACCGCGTTGGAGGCGATCGCCGATCAGGCCATCCTTCGCGGTACCGGCGCCCGTGGGTTGCGTGCCATCATGGAGGAAGTACTGCTGCCGGTGATGTATGACATCCCCAGCCGCAACGACGTGGCGAAGGTGGTCATCACTGAGCAGACTGTGCGAGAAAATGTGAACCCGACAATCGTGACCCGTCAGCCCACCCGGCGCGAACGCCGCGAGAAGTCGGCCTGAGCGCCCAGGCAGAGTCGCGATGGCAGCGCGACCCTCGACGTGCTGAAGATGGATGCTACCGCCGACGTGGTGCGTGAGTTCCGCGAGCAGGCGCTCTAGTGTGACTTGGCGATGACTCAGCCGTCGGTTCGTCGTGAGGATGCCGCGCCGGCTGCGTTACGGGCAGTTGAGGTTGAGCTGGACCGCCGTTGGCCGGAGAGCCGGATTGAGCCGTCGCTGACCCGGATCGCGGCCCTGGTCGATTTACTCGGCTCGCCGCAGCGCAGCTATCCGGTGCTGCACATCGCCGGCACGAACGGCAAGACCTCAGTGGCCCGAATGCTGGATGTATTGCTGTCCCAGATCGGGCTGCGGGTAGGCCGCTACACCAGCCCGCACTTGCAGTGGGCCACCGAGCGAATCAGTCTGGACGGGGCGCCGATCAGCCCGGAGCGCTACGCCGAGGCCTATCACGACATCGAGCCGTACGTGGCCCTGGTCGACGCCAAATCGCCGGTGCCCATGAGTAAGTTCGAGGTGCTGACCGGGATGGCATTCGCGGCCTTCGCCGACGCTCCGGTGGACGCCGCTGTTGTGGAGGTCGGCCTCGGTGGCAGCTGGGACGCCACCAACGTCGTCGACGGCGCGGTGGCGGCGATTACTCCAGTCGCCGTGGATCACGTCAACTATCTGGGTAGCGACATCGCGGGCATCGCCGCGGAGAAGGCCGGGATCATCAAGCCCGGTGCGGTGGTGGTGCTCGCACGGCAGCCGCCCGAGGTGGCCCAAGTGATCGCGGCCCGCAGCGTTGAAATGGACGCGACCGTGGCGAACGAGGGCATGGAGTTCGGTGTGCTGCACCGCGACGTCGCCGCCTGCGGACAGCAGCTGAGGTTGCAGGGTCTCGGTGGGGTGTACGACGAGATCTTCCTTCCGCTGCACGGTGCGCACCAGTCCCGCAATGCCGCGCTCGCACTGGCCGCTGCCGAAGCGTTCTTCGGCGCGGGCGCCAATCGGTCGCTGGACATCGACGCGGTGCGTGACGCCTTCGCCACGGTGACCGCCCCGGGACGGCTGGAGCGGGTCCGCACGGCGCCCTCGGTTTTCCTTGACGGTGCGCATAACCCGCATGGCGCGCGCGCCCTGGCGGCCGCACTGCGCGAGGATTTCAGCTTCCGCAGGCTGATCGCCGTGGTGGGGGTCATGCGCGACAAGGATGCCCGCAGCATCCTCGTGGAGCTGGAGCCGGTGGCCGACGAAATCTTGATCACCGCCAGTAGCTCGCCGCGCGCGATGGACGTCGAAGACCTCGCCGCGGCGGCCCGGACGGTCTTCGACGAGTCTCGGCTGCGGGTCGAACCCCAGCTGTTCGGCGCGATCGAGACGGCCATAGCGTCGGCAGCGGAGGTCGAGCCTGGCTCCGAGGGCATCTTGGGTGCTGGGATAGTGATCACTGGCTCGGTGGTGACGGTCGGCGAGGCGCGCGCCATGTTCGGCCGCGAACCGCAGTGAGCGACCGGCCGGTCCCGACGGATCCGCTGCGGGGGTTGCGCGGCATCTTTGCGGGGATCCTGGTGATGGAGGCGATCGTCGTCGGGCTGGCCCTGCTCGTCGTCGACCGGATTGGCGGCGGGCTGGGTGGATTGGCCGGCTGGTATACCGCTGGTCTGGCGCTGGCGATGGTTGTCGCGGCCTGCGTGCAGCGCCGCCCCTGGGGCTTGGGACTAGGCCTGACGCTGCAGGTTGCGATGGTTGCCGGCTGGTTTGTTCACCCCGCGCTAGGTGGGCTGGGCTTGCTGTTTGTGATGGTCTGGGGCTACCTGCTGTACGTGCGCTGGGCGGCCAGTGGTGGTGGTAAGAAATAGTGATATGCGGCCAGGATGCTGCCTGACTTCTTCATCGGAGCCCATGCCTGGAATGCGCAGACAACGGGTGGGCACCAAGCCGCACGGGAAGTGGTCACGCCGGTACGCTCCAGCTGCTGGGTGGCGTCCGCATCGTCCGTGCCAAGGCTGGGGACGACTGTTCGGTCACCATCGTCGGCAACCAAGTATATCGTCATGGACATGATCGGAAGGAAGAAAATGGTTGACTCGCCGGACGTGGGTGTCGAGCGCACTCTTGTTCTGTTGAAGCCCGACGCCGTCGCCCGGGGACTCGCGGGTCGAATCGTCGCGCGATTCGAGGATGCTCTGCTCAAGATCGTTGGCGTGAAGATGAAGCACATGGATGTGGAGTTCACCCGCCAGCACTACTTTGATCTCGAAGAACGTTTGGGAGCGGATGTTTACAACACCACTGCGGCATTCATGCAGACCGGTCCCGTGATCGCGCTTGTGCTTGAAGGTGTGGACGCCGTGCGCAAGGTGCGCACCATCATCGGTAGCACGTATCCGGACGAGGCACCACCGGGAACCATCCGCGGCGACTTCGCACATCAGACCAAGGCCTCGTCTCAGCTGAGCGGTAAAGCGATCATTAACCTGGTGCACGCCTCGGGTAACTCCGCGGAAGCAAAGTATGAGGTTGAGCTGTGGTTCGGTGATGACGAGCAATTCGAGTACGAGACGCTGGCTGAGAAGCTCGCTTATTGATCTGAACGGCCACCCGCCGGGCGGATGTGCTAATCTAGTAACTCTGCGGGCCTGGCGACGGTCCACTCAAAGGGCCGTCGCCAGGCCCGAGCTGCAGCGCTGGCGGTGCGGTACCAGCGTTGATCGTCACCGAGGGCTCGCCGCGTGAGCTCATCGCTCGGTACTCCACCATACTGGTCGCGTTGGTCTTTACCGCGCTGTGTGGCATGGCGTTCAGCGCGCCGCTGGTGGCCTTCGCGGCGGCCCAGGAGGCGGCGGTTCAGGAGAGGAGGGGGCCGCGTTCGCGGCCGTTACCCTAGGCACCATGGCAGTCACATCGGTGTTCGAACAGCTCGAGCTACTGCTGCCCCGGGTCTCCAAGCCAGTGCAGTACGTGGGAGGCGAGCTCAACGCCACCGTGAAGGACTGGGACAGCGCCACGGTGCGCTGGGTGTTGATGTACCCGGACGCCTACGAGGTCGGGTTGCCCAACCAAGGAATCATGATCCTCTATGAGGTGCTCAACGAGCAGCCCGACGTGCTCGCTGAGCGCACTTACGCGGTCTGGCCGGATCTGGAAATGCTGATGCGTGAGCACGGTGTCCCGCAGTTCACCGTGGACTCGCATCGGCCGGTTGGAGCCTTCGACCTGCTCGGAGTGTCCTTTGCCACCGAACTCGGCTACACCAACCTGCTCACCGCGCTGGACCTCGCTGGGATCCCCTTACCCGCGAACGCGCGCACCGACGATCATCCCGTCGTCATCGCCGGGGGCCACGCCGCGTTCAACCCAGAGCCGATCGCCGACTTCATCGATGCCGCGGTTCTGGGGGACGGTGAGGAGGTGGTCCTCGAGATCACTGGGGCCGTACGGGACTGGAAGGCGCACGGATGTCCCGGCGGACGGCAGGAACTGCTGGGCGCGCTGGCCGAGATCGACGGTGTCTACCTGCCCGGCTGCTATGACGTCAGTTACCTTCCCGATGGTCGGATCGCCGAGGTTGTCCGCAACAACGAACGGGCTCCGCAGCGGGTGGCCAAACGCACCACGATGGACCTCGACGAGTGGCCCTATCCAAAGCAGCCGCTGGTGCCGATTGCAGAGAGTGTGCATGAGCGGATGAGCGTGGAGATCTTCCGCGGCTGCACCCGCGGCTGCCGATTCTGCCAGGCTGGGATGATCACCCGTCCGGTCCGGGAGCGGTCGGCGCAGGGCATCGGTGAGATGGTCGAACGCGGTCTGGCGGCCAGTGGGTTCAGCGAGGTCGGGTTATTGTCGCTGTCCAGCGCGGACCACTCGGAGATCCGCGAGATCACCAAAGGCCTGGCCGACCGCTACGAGGGCAGCGGCACCGGTCTGAGCCTGCCGTCGACCCGAGTGGACGCCTTCAACATCGACCTTGCCAACGAGATCTCCCGCAACGGTCGCCGTTCCGGCTTGACGTTCGCTCCCGAGGGCGGCTCCGAGCGGATCCGTCGTGTGATCAACAAGATGGTGTCCGAGGAGGACCTCATCCGCACCGTCTCCACCGCGTTCGGCGCGGGCTGGCGGCAGGTGAAGCTGTACTTCATGTGCGGCCTGCCCACCGAGACCGACGACGACGTGCTGCAGATCGCCCGTATGGCACATCGGGTGATCCGGGCCGGCCGGGAAGCCAGTGGCAGTAAGGACATCCGGTGCACGATCTCGATCGGCGCCTTCGTGCCCAAGCCGCACACCCCGTTTCAATGGGCTGCCCAAGAGCATCCCGATGTGGTTGACCAGCGGTTACGGAAGCTTCGAGTCGAGATCAACTCGGATCGCAGGATCGGCCGCAATGTCGGCATGCGCTACCACGACGGGAAGCCCTCACTGATCGAGGGGCTGCTTTCCCGTGGGGACCGGCGGGTCGGCCGGGTGATCGAGCGAGTGTGGCGCGACGGCGGACGGTTCGATGGCTGGAGCGAATACTTTCGCTACGACCGGTGGGTCGCGGCGTGCGCTGCCGAGCTGACGCGCGAGGGCGTGTCGCTGGAGTGGTTCACCACCCGCGAGCGCGGTCGCGAGGAGGTCCTACCCTGGGATCACTTGGACTCCGGCCTGGACCGGGACTGGCTCTGGGACGACTGGCAGGACGCGCTGGCCGGTCGTGAGCAGGACGACTGCCGGTGGACCCCCTGCTTCGATTGCGGGGTCTGCCCGTCGATGGGTACCGACATCCAGGTCGGACCCATCCACAGCGGACCCATCCACAGCGGACCCAGTGGCGGCCAGCAGCTGCTACCGCTCAGTCCGGTAGGTCCGGGCAACGTCCGTTGAGCCGGGGCTGGCGGTGGGCCGCGCGGTCACTGCCATCAGCGCGTCCACCAGGCCATGGCCGTAGAACCCGTTATTGCTGTTGCCGGTACACGTGGCGTCTGAGTCATTGCCGTCATTGCTGCGCACTGGACACGGCAGCGGGTCAGCCTGCTGGCGCAACAGGGTGGCCAGCTCCTGCGGGCCGGCCTTGGACCGGACGGAGGCGAGCAGTGCCGCCACCCCGGAGACATGCGGTGCCGCCATGGACGTGCCGCACGCGTAGCCGTACCCGCCAGGGACGGTGGACAGGACACACCCGCTGGGGGACACCCCGGGGGGCTGCGTCCAGTCCCCGCCCGGAGCCGTCACGGCGACCACGCCCAACCCGTATGAGCTATACCCCGACTTGACGCGCTGGGCACCAACGGCGGACACCGCGACCACGCCGGGCAGCTCCGCAGGCAACACGTCGCAGTGTTTGTCCACCGGGCGCGGCCGTGGGTCGGGCACATTGTCCGGGCTGCGCAGGTCCTCCCGAGGGTTGGCCAGGTCCATCCGTTCATTACCGGCGGCGGCGATGCTGAGCACGCCATGGGCCGTTGCGTACTGGACCGCACGCCGGACGGCCTCGTAGGCCACCGCCTGACCTGGTACGTCCGAGCAGGTCAGTAGCCAGGGGTCCAGCAAGTAGCTGCTGTTGGCGATGCGCATCTGCTGCCGCGCTGCCCACATGAAGCCACAGACGACGTACTCCGGATAAATGAACCCCTCGTCGTCTACGACCTTCACCGAGGCCAACCGGACGCCGGGCGCCACTCCGGTGATGCCACGCCCATCGTCGGCCGCGGCGATGATCCCGGCTACGTGCGTGCCGTGCGAGGACGTGGTGGGATTCCACGCGCCGGGTGCTTGATCCGGCTTGCCGGATAGGCACCCTGCTGACCTGGTGGGATCGACTGCGGCGATCAGGTCGGGGTGCGTCGCGTCCACCCCGGAGTCCAACACCCCGACCAGCACCTCCGGGCTGCCCCGGTTGATCGCTCTGGCCTGCGGTGCGTGGATCAGCTTCATGTCCCACTGCTCGGCCGAGCGGTCGACGCCCAGCACCTTCGCCGCCCCGGGGAGTCGGGCAGCGGTGGGCGGGACTATCGGGCTGGCCAGCTTGGCCCGCTGCGGGGGAACGACCGCCTCGGCCTGCGCGCTGTAGGCGCGAGCGGGGCCGAACCGGGCCGC
>Ga0213881_10000353_pt1 | contig 31620 bp, 26 predicted proteins | sample BarmaccoBMER_R08_FD_160104 | JGI IMG/M metagenome (GOLD analysis project Ga0213881, IMG submission 160104) | Barbacenia macrantha exposed rock microbial communities from rupestrian grasslands, the National Park of Serra do Cipo, Brazil - ER_R08 ...
TGAAACAAAATACGCGGACTCTTGAAAGGATAGTTCGGCAGCGTGGCCTCGATTTCCGGATAGACGCTTCCTGTCACCCAGAATAGGTCCGGGAAGCCGTCATTATCGAAATCATAAATGCCGGCACCCCAACTGATGTATCGCGTCTCGACACCCAATCCGGCGGAATTCGTTACGTCTTCGAAGCTGCCCTTCCCATCGTTGCGATACAACACAGCGGTGTCATCCGCAAAATGCGTTTTGAGAATATCCAAGCTGCCATCGAGATTGTAATCGCTGACGCCCAAGCCCATGCCGGCCTGTTCCATTCCGTCCTCGTTCAGGGCGACACCGCTTTCGAGCCCCACATCCGTGAACGTGCCGTCGTGATTGTTCTTCAACAGAAAGCTTGGCGTGGAATCAGCCGCGACGTAAAGATCGGGCCATCCGTCATTGTCGAAATCCGCAGCTACAGTCGTCATGCAATAACTGCCTCTTGCCTTCACTACTCCGGATTTCGCGCTCACGTCCGTGAAAGTTCCGTCGCCGTTGTTGTGATATAGGGCGGGAGTGCTTGGCGGCAATCCTCGAGGCCCGCAATTTACAGGAATTCCTTTCCAGTTACAGTTCGGGTTTTCGCCGGGTTTGGGAATTCTGTTGGGATCAAATTCGAGATAGTTGGCGACGAATAGATCCAAGCGTCCGTCGCGATCATAGTCGATAAACGTGCAGCCCGAGCCCCATTTATTTCCGGCGTGAAGCAAGCCGGATTGTTCTGTTACGTCCGTGAACGTGCCGTCGCCATTGTTGCGATATAGGGCGTTCTGGCCCCAGTAAGTGATGAAAAGATCGTCAAATCCATCATTGTTGTAATCGCCCACTGCAACCGCGGATGCCCATCCTGTTCGGCCCAACCTTGCTTTTTCCGTGACGTCAGTGAACGTGCCATCCCGATTGTTGCGGTAAAGCCGGTTGATTGCTCCCTCGGGCGGCCCTTCGAGGCGGGAACCGCTCAACAGAAAAACGTCGAGCCAACCGTCGTTGTCATAGTCGAACAGCGCGCATCCGCAGCCCACGGTTTCAATAATGAACGTCTTCCGATTCGGTTCGCCGTAAATCAGAGGCGCGTGTAGGCCCGCTTGAACCGCGACATCGACAAAGCGGGCATTGAAAGGCAGACCTGATGGCTTACTTCGCGGGGTGGGCTTTACGCCGCGACTCGAAACGCCCTGACCAAAGGCTCTCACGAGCGGCGCCCCGATTAAGGAGAGACACGTTCGTCTAGTGAGATTTACCGCCATCGATTCGCAGTTTAACAGTTCAGAGGATTGAAGCTCCGATTACGTCGAATCAACAACTTAGGCCAATTCTGCGAAACGAACTCCCCTGTTTTACGAAACGAACTCAAGTTGGGTTCGTTTTTTCACTTAGCCTGTGACCGCCGCGGCAACCTTGAACGTTCCTGAGATGAGCGCTTGCGCTTCCTTCTGAATACGGCGGAGGTGGTCAACTCCGAGGAAGCTTTCGGCATAGATTTTGTAGACATTTTCCGTTCCTGAGGGTCGAGCCGCAAACCAGCCGTTCTGGGTGACTACCTTGAGCCCGCCAATGGGCGCACCGTTTGCCGGAGCTGCCGTGAGCATCGCTTCGATCTTTTCACCCGCCAATTCCTGCGCCGCGACCTGCTTTGGCGATAGCTTCTGCAGAATGGCTTTTTCGTCAGGTGATGCCGGAGCATCGATACGCTCGTACACGGGATCGCCGAATTTGCTAGTCAGCTCGCGATAGCGCGCGCCGGGATCGTCTCCCGTTTTCGCCGTGATTTCGGCTGAGAGCAGCGCCAGAATCAAACCATCTTTGTCAGTGCTCCATGCCGAGCCATCCATTTGCAAAAATGAAGCGCCGGCGCTTTCCTCGCCTCCGAATCCGAGCGATCCATCGAGCAGCCCATCGACGAACCATTTAAATCCGACGGGCACTTCGATAAGCGGACGACCTAAATCAGCGGCCACGCGATCAATAATGCTGCTGCTGACAAGCGTCTTTCCTACACCTGCTTCCTGACGCCATTGCTGCCGGATACGGAACAGATAGTCGATAGCCACGGCCAAGTAGTGATTGGGATTGAGAAGCCCAGCGCCTTTGGTAACCACGCCGTGCCGGTCATGATCTGTATCGCAGGCGAATGCGACATCGAATCTGTCTTTCAGAGCAATCAGGCTCGCCATTGCGTAAGGAGAGGAGCAATCCATCCGGATCTTCCCATCCCAATCGACACTCATAAACCGAAACGTCGGATCGACGACAGTATTGAGAACGGTGAGCTTCAACCCGTAACGATCGGCAATGCGGGGCCAATACGCCACCCCGGCTCCGCCTAATGGATCGACACCCAAGTTGAGATCGGCGGCGGCGATGCTCGCGAGATCCACCACCCGCCACAACTCGTCCACATACTTCGAAACGTAATCGTACCGATGCGTTGTCGCGGCCTTCAGAGCCCGCTCGTAAGGAACCCGAGCTACACTTTTCAGGCCCGAGCGCAGTAGATCGTTCGCGTAATTTTCGATCCATTTTGTCGCGGAAGTATCCGCTGGACCGCCGGAAGGAGGATTGTATTTGAAGCCGCCGTCTTCAGGAGGGTTGTGAGAGGGAGTAATAACAATTCCATCGGCGAGTCCATCTTTGCGTCCGCGGTTATAAGTGAGTATCGCGTGCGATAACGCAGGCGTCGGCGTGTAGCCGCCTGCGTGATCGACCATTACGTCGACAGTATTGGCAGCAAGCACCTCGAGAGCGGTTACGAACGCGGGCTCGGAAAGAGCATGTGTGTCCTTGGCGAGGAAAAGAGGACCGGTCGTGCCCTGTTGCCGCCGGTACTCGTAAATCGCCTGGGTGATGGCGAGTATGTGGTCCTCATTAAATGAGGAGTGTAGTGAAGAGCCCCGATGGCCGGATGTTCCGAAGGCGACCCGTTGCGTATTCTCGCTCGGATCAGGTTTGAGCGAGTAATAACTGGTAATCAGGCGGGGAATATTGACAAGCTGCGAAGGATCGGCGGGTTTGCCTGCGCGTGGATCAGTAGCCATATCACCTCACATTTTCGTCCCTCTTCAGGATTACTGCGGGAGATGGAAACCGGCCGACGCGCCCACCCAGTCGAGGTCTTTATTGAAATCGACGCCCATCATTTTTCCGCGGCCAGTGCGTATGATCGTTGTCACCGGCTTTAACCCGCCATCCCAAATGTACATGATTCGCGTCTCGACCTTCGTCATCCCGCTGGGCGTGTCAACGGTTGGGACGAAGTTCATCTTTCGCTGAAGAATGAAATTCGAGCGCTCCTTCTCCGGAATGGCGTCAATCTCCTCCTGGGCGGGGCCGATTTTTATGCCGAGCCCGGCGAACGAATAAAGCGGCTTGAGGACGTAATCGTCCAGGTTTTCCGGCAACGTGTTCACGTCAGACAAGAATCTCGTTTCAGGCACACTGACGTGACGGAACCAGGGCAGCGAAAACTTACTCAGACGAAAAAACCAGTTCGGATGCCCGGCCCATTCGACATCCAAATCATCCGTGAACTGGAAATCAGTGTTGATCTCTTTTCGCAGCAGCTCATCCACAATCGCGCGATTATAGATGCGCTTAATTTCGATATCGTCCAGATAGAGTTTGCGTCCCCGCTTTCTAACATCGGTAATCGGAGCGATCCGGATTCCCAGTAATTTCCGGGTCAGCAGGAAATCTGCGAGTGTCTTTTGTTCGTACGGATCTATTTCGAGAAGAACGACCTGCTCCGGCGAGTGCCCGCCGAGGATCGCTCGCCCGAGCGTCTCATGATAACTCCGCTCATCCAGGCAATCGAGGAATTCGCGGAGATTTGAGTCGAGCCGGTAAACCTGGCGGTAGACGTCCGCGAGCGCGGGCTGAAATGCATACAGCGAAGGGAAGCCCTGAATCTCGACGAGCTTCGGCTCTAGTGTTCCATCGGGTTCGCGGACCAGGCCGAAATCAGCTTGCACAAACAACGGATGCTCCGGCTCATTTGGCACCCGAAAGCGATCCGGAATTGCCGCATCTGAAGCTTTCCGGTATTGCGGATTCTCAGCAAGCTGCCGGTATAGTTCTTGCCCATAGCGCACCATCTTATCGAGCAGCGGCTTCGGATAAAAAACCGGCGTTTCGCTACAGCGAAAACCGACGTGTGTTCCGCTCACAGCGTCGATCTGATGAAGGAATTCGGTATAAAGCTCGGGCGACCACTGTTCGTTAAAACGCTTGCGCAGCTCCGGTACCACGACCGTCCCATTTAAACTAGAAACTCGCCATTTCGCATGATCTGGTGCTCATCAACGAATATGTCGAACTTTCGTCCGACTACATCGATGTGCGTAGATGAGCTCCACTCGGCTCCCGTGTGGAAACCGTAAGGATTTCCGAACGCCATATGAACACCGGGTATTTTCTCGTCCTGGAGAATGTTGCCGACGACATCTCGGATCGCAATATTGGTTCCGATGGCAAATTCACCGACGCGATCGCTGTTTTCGTCGGTGTGGGTGTAAGCCCAGAATTCGTCGCGAAGCTGCTTGTTGTCAGATTGCGCGTCGGTAAGACGGTTGCCTTCTATCCTCACGGTCAGCGGCGCTTCTCTTAAATCGCCAAACTTACCGCAAAGGTAATCGCCCACGACGCCATCGACCACAAACGTGCCATTCACTTCGAGCGGAGATGTGAAAATTTCGCCTCCGGGCAGATTGCCCCATTTATCCTGACCAATGATGCCGCTTGTCTTGATCCATTTGTATGCGGGCGTGAGATCCGCGGTTACATCCGTCCCGGCGGCAGTAACAGCCCTGATCGAACGCGCGTTTTTCACGATGCCCATAATTCTGCGGCTGAGTTCATCGACCTCCAAGAAGTCCGCCCGCATGCCCTCAAGCATGATCTTTTTCTCGATGTTGACCATGTGAGCATGCCGCAACTTCTTGCGATTGACCACGTCAGTCATCTGCATCCGCGATCTCAGCTCATGCCATTGAGCCTGAGCGGCAAAAATGCTAACCTGGCTTGACTCCAGATCGTCTAGAATGACCTTCGGCATATCTGTCAAAGGCCGAGGCGCCAGATCTTCCAGAACGAAGGTGCGGTAGGGGCAGCCGCATGCATCGAGTTCGGCAACCAAACTGGCGGCGATTTCTTCGCAGGCTTGATCGGTAATCAACGTCACCTTTTCCGCAGGCTGAATTCTCAAGCACACAAATACCGCGTTATGCGCGCCGCTCTTCAGCTCGGGATCAAATGGGATGGTTGTGAGGTCGGTAAGCGCTGTGGTCACGCCGCACCAGCGCCCATGAATTCACCGGAAAGTCCGGCTTCCGTCTCATAAATCATGTAATCCACTACTTTGGTCAAATCTCCTGTTTCTTGAAAAATACGCAGTTGCCGGTCCGCCCCTGTGCCGTGCTCGAGAATGCGATGGATGTAGTTAATCTCTTCTCTAGAATCGAGTTCATCGACTACGTCGTCCACGAATTCCAGATACTCATAAATTAGGTCGCGAACAGGCACTTCAATTCGCTTTCCGAAATCGATGAGCTTACCTTCAATGCCGTACCGCGAAGCTCGCCACTTGTTTTCCATGATGAGCGCGCGCCGGTAGAGCCGGAAGCCTTGGTTCGCCGCCAGCAATTTATTGAGCTTGGCGATTGTGGCCTGAATTAAAGCGGCAATGGCAATTGTCTCGTCGGCCCGCATCGGAACATCGCAAATGCGAAATTCGAGGGTAGGAAAGTTTGGATGCGGCCGGATATCCCACCAGATTTTCTTGGCATTGTCGATGCAATTCGTCTTGACGAGAATATTGACGAAGCTCTCGTACTCGCCCCAGCTCGGAAAATAATCGGGAATGTTTGTCCGGGGAAACTTATCGAACACCTTGCCCCGATAGGACTTCAGGCCCGTATCCATCCCCAGCCAGAACGGCGAATTCGTCGAAAGGGCCAATATATGTGGCAAGAAGTATCGAGACGCATTCATCAATTGAATCTGCGTCTCCCGATCCTCCACACCGACGTGCACGTGAAGACCGAAGATCAGGTTCGCTCGAGCGACCATTTTCAGATCCTGCACGATGGTGTAATAGCGCTCGTCGGGATAGATGTCCTGCTTGCGCCAATCCGCAAACGGATGTGTTCCCGCCGCCGCCAAGCTCAGCCCGTTCTGTTTCGCTAAATTGACGATCTGCAGCCGCAGCGCTTTTAGCTCCTTGGCCGCATCTTTAATGTCACGGCATACGCCCGTCCCCACCTCGACTACCGACTGATGCATCTCCGCTTTGACTGCCTCTTTGAGAAGCATCTTGCCTTTAGAGATGATCTCCGAGTCAATGTGCGAGCGGAGGTCTCGGGTTACCGGATCAATCGTCTGATATTCTTCTTCGATCCCTATGGTCAGACTCGGATTCATACCGCTAATGCCTACCTAATTCGCGTCCTTTAGTGCACTGCCGCCTCAAGAGGATGCGGCACTAGTCTTTACCGGCCCCGCGTTCAAGAAATGAGCCCAGCGGTATTCGGTGTCGGGCTGCTTTTTGCTGACAGCTTTATCGATTGCAAGTTGCGCCACATTCTCCACCACCCAATCGAAGTTAGCCTGACCGACGGAGTGAACGTCCGCATCGGGCGCGGGATTCAAGAAGTCAATCGCGTAAGGCACTCCGTTCTGAACGGCGAACTCCACGGTGTTGAAGTCATAACCCAAAGCCCGGCAGAGCGCCAGGGAATCCTTTACCAGCCGCTGATGTAAAGCGCCAGTCGCAGCGGCATCTTTTACGTATCGCAGGTGGTGCGGCTGTTTGGGATCGTACTTCATCGCGCGCACCTTCTCCTGGCCAACCACATAACAGCGATAGTAGTCGTCGAAATCGACCGCCGATTGCAGGGTCATGCACATGGTGCCAGTCTGGTCATAGGAGTTGAAGAATTCATCGCGGGAATTGACCTTATACACATGTTTCCAGCCACCGCCGCTGAAGGGTTTTAAAAACGCGGGAAAACCTATATAGTCAAATACTTCGTCCCAATTCAACGGGTACGCGAGGTTCCGCATGGATTGGACCGTCGTGCCCGGCGGATGCATTTTATGCGGCAAAACGACCGTGTTCGGGACCGCCACTCCCAATTTTTTAGCCAGCGCGTAATTAAAGAACTTATCGTCAGCACTCCACCAGAACGGATTGTTGATCACTACGGTTCCGCTGAGCATTGCGTTTTTCAGATATGCACGATAGAAATCTATGTCGTGCGAAATGCGGTCGACAATCACCTGGTAACCGCTCGGCTCGGCGATCTTGATGGCACCGATGCGGACGTGGTCGGCCGTGACGCCCGCAACCTTTTTCTCGTTGATCCGATCCACGAGGGCCTGGGGAAACGTGTTTTCCATCCCGTAGATCACGCCAATCTTGGCCATGTCGATCTCCTTTTAAAGCTGCCTTCGAACGCACCTTCCTGCATCGTTAAAAGAATTTTACCGCCATGCGCTGCCATAGCGGCCAATCATGGCGTTCACCGCCCGTCCAAATATCCAACCAGTGCGGGATACCTCGCGCCCCCAAGATATTCGCCATTCGGAAATTCTCGCCTAGGCAGATATCGTGGTCGCCCGCCGCAAGGACGATTCTCATTTGCCGGTAGCGGTCGAGAAACCAGGGGTCGCTCATATTAGGAATGTAATCGACGGGATTATTGAAATAGAAATCGTTATCGTAATAGCCGTCCATGAAGGATTTCATTTCAAATGCTCCGCTCATGGCAACGCAAGCGGATATCGCATCCGGATGCCTCAATGCAAAATTCAATGCGTGATAGGCGCCAAAACTGCACCCTGTAGTTGTGACGGTTGGCGATCCGTTCACGCCGCGAATCAGAGGCAAGACCTCAAAAATCACGTAATTCTCATAGGCGATATGCCGCATCACGCGGTCGTGGGGGTGAATGCTCCGGTTATACCAGCTCTCCCCATCTATACTGTCGACGCAAAATACCTGGAGATGTCCCCATTCGACTTTTTGCCAGACGGCATGAATCATGCCCGCGTTTTCGTACTCGAAGAACCGCCCGCGCGAGGTGGGAAACACCAAGACGGGCGATCCAGCGTGTCCATACGCCAATAACTCCATGTTGCGGCCAAGCCTGGAGCTGTACCAGTTGTGATAGTCGCGGCGCATGCGATGAGTAGATGTTTTATTCGCCCTACCTGGAACTGTCCATTCTGCCTACATCATCTAATACGGTACGGGCATCTAGTATGTAGAGAAGAGCGGGGCCCAGTTAGGGACGTCTTAGCTAAATGGGGCCCCGGGAGCGGCCGGAATGCGTACACTACGAAGAAACTGCAATCTGCTCATTGGGTTAGCAGTGGTTGTGTCTGCCGGAAGTGACGCAACGGCGGATGAGCCCAAACGTGAGGACAAAGCAGCGACGGCGGCGATACTCTTAAAATACGTCGCGGCATCGCAAGCTCAAGCTGACGTTGTCCGCGGCGCTTCCATGCAGGTTGAAATCACGGCTTCGGTGCCCAAACTGAAAGAGGAAGGTCGCTTACAAGCTCTTCGTAAGATCTCAAAAGTAGGCCAGATTACATACCATGTCCTTGGATTCCAAGGGGACACCACCGTCAAGAGCCAAGTGATCGCCCGGTTTTTGCAGGCCGAGCAACAAGGTCCGCACGCCGCCGATTTGAGCATCACGCCAGCCAACTACAAGTTCAAATTCAAAGGTGAATGGAAGTTCGGCGATAAGGACGCTTATCTGTTTCAGCTTTCTCCTCGCAGGAAAGTCGTCGGCCTCTTTAAAGGTGAAATCTGGATCGACGCGGCCACGTATTTGCCACTGTACGAGAAGGGCCGGTTAGTCAAAAACCCGAGTATTTTCTTCAAGAAAGTGGATTTTCAGCGAGCCTTTACCATTGCAAACGGAACAGCCATTCCCGCGTACATGGTTAGCACGATTGACACGCGCGTCGTCGGGAAAGTGGAGATCAATATCCACTATTCAAACTTCGAGCCGAATGCTGCTCCCGACGAGGAGACCGGAACTGCTGTTCAGCAGTAGCCGTCGAATTCGTCGGTTGCCCGCTGAATGCGACAATTGTTCCATAGGCCCCAGATAAGATTCCACTAAGCCTCTCCCAGGTTGTCTGTGGGGCTAATACAAAGTAAGCTAAAGAATTAGCGCCTAATGGAGTCCATGAGAACGCTTTTTTTGAACCCCCCTTCCTTTGAAGGGTTTGACGGGGGGGCGGGGTCACGCTGGCCAGCCGCGCGAGAGATCGAATCCTACTGGTATCCGGTTTGGCTTTGCTATCCGGCAGGCATGCTTCCCGACAGCAAAGTTGTCGATGCCCCACCTCACAAGGTTTCGATCGAACAGACGGTGGCCATGGCTGCCGATTTCGAGTTGCTGGTGCTTTTTACATCGACTCCGGGCTTCGAAGTCGATGTGAAGATCGCCGAGATGATGAAGGATGCGAATCCCAAGCTGAAGGTGGCGTTTGTCGGACCGCCGGTTACCATCGAGCCGGAAAAGAGCCTACGCGCTTCCACAGCCATTGATTTCGTCGTGAAGCGCGAATTCGATTACCCGATACGCGATTACGCGATGGGTAAACCGCTCGACGAGATTCCGAGCGTGGTGTTCCGGAAGAACGGAGGATTTCAGCACAACCCGGAGCGGGGCGTTATCGAGAATCTCGACGAGCTTCCATGGGTAACGAAGGTTTATAAACGCGATCTTGATTTCCGGCGGTACAACGTTCCTTTTCTGCTGAATCCGTACATCTCGTTCTACACCACGCGCGGATGCCCCGCACAGTGTACATTTTGTCTTTGGCCGCAAACGCATTCGGGGCACCGCTGGAGACTGCGCTCTTCGGATGACATCGTGAATGAATGCCGCTGGACATTGGAGAATTTTCCGGGCTTGAAGGAAATCTTCTTCGACGACGATACGTTCAATTATCAGAAAGCCCGGACAATCGAGCTTTGCAGCAAGCTGAAGCAGCTTAAATTCACGTGGAGCTGCACGTCTCGCGTAACCACGGACTACGACACACTCAAAGCGATGAAGGAAGCCGGCTGCCGATTACTGATTGTCGGCTATGAGTCCGGCGAGCAGCAGATTCTGAAGAACATTAAGAAGGGCGCGACGATCGACATGGCCCGCCGGTTTACTGCGAATTGCAAGAAGCTGGGGCTGGTGATCCATGGCGATTTCATCGTCGGCCTGCCCGGCGAGACGCGTGAGACGATCCGAAAAAGCATCGATTTCGCCAAAGAGCTCGACGTTGAAACCATTCAGGTCTCGATCGGCCACGCCTATCCAGGAACTGAGTTTTACGAGCACATCACCAAGAATGGACTCATCAATTTAGAACAGAAGATGGCGGATGAAGCCGGGCACCAGCTCCCGAACTACGCGTATCCGGGACTCGATCGGGCCGAGCTTGTGGATTGGGTGGAGCGCTTCTACGGTGAATTTTATTTCCGCCCGAAAGTTGCGCTGCGGCTGGTTGGAAAAGCCATGTGGAACAGCGCAGACCGACGGCGGCTTTATAAGGAAGCCCGCGAGTATCTGAGCTTGCGTTCCAAACGCAAACAGTTCGTGAAACACGCGAAGCAGGAAAAACAAGAGCAAGCTGCCGTTCTGAGTGCCGGTGATTGATCTGGCTCATCTTCCTGCCCGCGATCGGTTACCAATGCCTCGCGATCTTCGCCGCAGTGCGGCACCTGCGAAGACATCGCTCGGCGCGTCCAAACTCTGATTCCACTTTCAAGCCTGCTGTTTCTGTTCTGAAGCCCGTGTACGGCCTGGATCGGAACACGTACGGCGCATTCGTTTCGCAGATCCAACAGGATTATCCGGAATTTGAGGTGCTATTCGGCGCTCGCGACGAGCACGATCCGGCGATTGCCGAGGTTCGCCGCTTAGTACGCGATTTCCCGGAAGCTCCCGTTCGGCTCATTATCGGAGCAGCGCCTGCTCGGAACGGGAAGGTGGGCGTGCTGACCGAACTCGCTCGCCACGCCCGGCATCCCGTGTGGGTCGTGAACGACAGCGATATCAAAGTTACGCGCTCGTACCTTGCGGAAATTGTTTCAACACTCGATGGCGATGCCGGTCTTGTGACGTGTCTTTACCGCCCTAGCGCGCATAATGTTCCCGCTGCTTGGGAAGCGCTCGGCATCTCGGCTGATTTTATGCCGAGCATACTCGTCGCGCAGCTTGTAGGAGTACGTGAATTCGGCTTGGGTTCAACGCTCGCGTTCCGCGCCGATGACCTGGAACGAGCAGGCGGTTTCGCCGCGGTTGCCGATTACCTCGCGGACGATTATCAATTAGCAAAACGGATCAGCGAGCTCGGGAAGACAGTAGTGCTCTCGGCCTACACGGTTGAGACCTCGATCAACGTTTCGACCTGGGGCGGTGTGTGGAATCACCAGCTCCGGTGGGCTCGTACGGTACGGGTTACGAAAGCCAGCGGCCACGTGGGACTGCCGGTTGCACATGCTGGTCTTTGGGCTGTGATCGCAGTTGTTACCGGAGCTTGGCTTCCTGCCTTTGTGCTGATCGCGGCGCGGATCACTTCGGCATTGGTGGCCGGATGGTTGGTCCTACGTTGTCGTGTTGCCCTAGCCCTGTGCTGGCTGTCACCAGTATGGGATCTTTATGCATTTGCGCTGTGGGTGACCTCTTATGCCAGCCGGGAGGTCCGCTGGCGCGATCGCACGTTGAAGATCGATAAGGAGGGCCGGATCCGGCTCTGATTCGCTCATGCATGTTAGCCTGATTATCGATCAGTACATGACTTTACAAAACGCAATGCACTTTAGACTGCGCAGCATCCTACTTCTTATCTCGGCTTCGATTGCAACGGTGACTCTGGCGCGGGCTCAAGCAATCGCTCCAACGAGAGTGGCTATTATCAATGCTCAGAAAGCTGTCGGGGACACGCAGGAAATCAAGAAGGCGCAAGCAGCGCTAGAGGCGAAATATCGTCCGAGGCAGCAAGAGATTGACGCCCTGCAGCGCGATCTGCAAAACATCCAGCAGCAGTTGAACGCACCCAATGTCGCGCCCGAAAGAGCAGCTCAATTGAGAGCTGATGGCACCCAGAAACAAAAGCGGCTCCAACGCCTCAGCGAGGATCTTCAAGCTGATGTAAATAACGAGCGCCAGGATATTCTCGGCCGCTCGGGACGGCAAATGACGGAAGTGGTGAAGAAGTTGGCGGAAGAACGGAACCTCGATATCGTGATCGACATCACCAATACGCTTTATTTCAAACCCGCGCTCGATATTACGGCGGACGCCACCGCGGCCTACGACAAGGCCTATCCTGCAAGGTAGCGGCATTTTTCACCTATTAAGTTGCCGCAGGGCTCATGGGCAGCTATCTCCAGCAATATGGCGCAGAGGATGAGCGTCGCATCCGCATCATCACGAGAATTGTTGTTGGCGTCATTGCAGCGATTGTTCTAGCCGTTGCAGCCTATCTGTTTTTTCACAACTTCCCGGAGAAACAGAAAATAAATCATTTTTTGGCCGAAATAAATAAGCACCACTACGAAGCCGCCTATCGCGATTGGGGATGCACGTCCAGCCATCCCTGCCGCGATTACGACTACGACCGTTTCATGCGCGATTGGGGGGTGAGCGTTTCATCGCCTTGGAAAATCGCTTCCGTCGACGGTTGCAAGACTTTCGTCACGATTAACGTGCAGGCAAGCGGCGCGGAATTGCAATCTTTGATGGTGGAACGCAGCACGCGCGTGATGGGCTTTGCCCCGGCGCCCGAGTGCCAGGAGAAAGAATGGCACTGGAGGGAGTTCTTTCACCGGATTTTTGGGGGATCGTAGCTTTTTTATTCTTCCGCAAATCCCGGTTCGACGGGCGGCAAGACGTCACCGGCACGGGCGATCCAAACGTAGAGGGTCGGCAGAACGAAGATACTCATAACTAGCGTGGCGCTCAGTCCGCCCACGATCACAATCGCGAACGGCCGCTGCGAATCCGATCCAATTCCTCGCGAGATTGCAGCCGGTAACAGTCCCAAGGTTGCGACGAGCATCGTCATCATGATGGGGCGCAAGCGCAACACCGCGCCTTCAACCGCGGAATCCTCGACCGAATGGCCTCGCGCGCGTAACTGGTTGATGTATTCGATCATGATGACACCTGTCTGCACGGACACACCAAACAGCGCTAACATGCCAATTCCCGATGAAACGCTGAAGTGCGTTCCCGTGAAGAACAGAGCGAAGAGCCCCCCAATAGGCGCGAGCACCACCGTCACCATAACCAAAGCCGCCCATTTGAAGGAGTTGAACATCGAATACAGGAAGAGAAATATGGCCCCAACCGTAATGGGCACGATGACTTCCAACCGTTTGTTGGCGCGCTGCTCGCTTGCGTATTCGCCAGCCCAATCGATGTGATACCCCGTGGGCAGCTTCACTTCTCGATTGACCCGATCAATTGCTTCTTCGACGGTGCTCCCCAGGTCCCGGCCGCGTACGCTGTACTTTATCGCGACGTAGCGCGAATTTGCTTCGCGATAGATCTCGGAACCTCCGTCGCGCACATTAACTTTCGTGAGCTGGGCGAGGGAAACGCGCTCTCCCGAGGGCGCCAACAGCCGGATGTCTTCGATTGCTTCCTTCGTATCGCGATATTCGGGAAGATAACGGGGGACCAGATCATAACGCTGCTCGCCTTGGAGCACCTGGCTCACGGCATTGCCGCCGACCGCCGTTTGAATTGCATCCTGCACATCGGCAACATTGATTTGAAATCGCGCTGCAGCATCCCGATCGACAGTGAAGTTCAAATTGGGCTGGCCCAGGACGCGAAACAAGCCCAAATCTTGAATCCCGCGGATCTGGCGCATGATACCAACGATCTGATCGCCTTTCGCTTCTAGAGTTCGTAAATCATCGCCGTAAACTTTGACCGCAAGCTCACCTTTTACCCCGCTGACCGCCTCCTCGACGTTGTCCGAAATCGGCTGCGAGAAATTCCAAATCACCCCGGGCATCTTCACTAGCTCGCGATTCATGGCGGCGATCAACTCATCCTTATCCTCATGGAAGACAGGACGCCAATCGTGCTTGGGCTTCAAGTCTACGAAATATTCTGTGTTGAAGAATCCGGTGGTATCTGTTCCGTCATCGGGCCGCCCGACCTGACTCGTCACAGTTGTGGCTTCTGGAAACGACGCAAGCACCAAGCGAGCCCAGTTGGCAACTCGAATGCCCTCGCTAGGTCCTGTGCTCGGCGCAAGAGTGCCGCGCACCCAGATAGCGCCCTCATCGAGATGCGGCAGGAATTCGGAGCCGATTGCTCCTGCTATAAAGAGTCCGACCGCGCAGGCCAATAGCGCCGCTACAGGCACGAGAACCACAAATTTCAGCCGCACCGCACGCCGAAGCGCACGGCGGTAGTTGCGGATGAGAAATTCCATTACGGGGTTGTGCCATTCACGGGCATTCTTTTGGAAAAGGAGGCTCGAGAGAACCGGCGCGATGAGCATAGAAAAAATCAACGCCCCAAGCAATGCGAAAGCCACTGTCAACGCCATCGGGCGAAACAGCCGGCCCTCCACAGCCTGTAACGTGAAGATCGGAAGATAGGCCGTGATGATGATGGCGATTGCATAAAAGACAGGGCGCTGGACCTCGTGGGCGGCTTCTCGGATCAATTCCAGAGTGGTCTTCTCGCTCTTCTCGCGCCGGCCCATGTGCCGTACGATGTTCTCGACCATGACGACCGCGCCATCGACCACCATGCCGAAATCCAGTGCGCCGAGCGACAGCAAATTGGCGGGAACCTTGTTCAAATCGAGACAGATTGACGCGAACAGCAGTGAGAACGGGATTGTCAATGCCACGATTAGGGCGCCGCGAACATTGCCCAAAAACGCGAATAAAATGATCGCAACCAGGATGATTCCTTCAGTAAGGTTATGTAGCACCGTGTGCGTCGTGTAGTGAACCAGATCGCTGCGATCAAGGAATGGCACCACTTTCACGCCGGGCGGGAGAATGCGCTCATTTAGTTCCTTGACCTTCTCGTGAATCCCTTGAAGGGTCGAGTCTGAATCGGCTCCCTTGCGCAGTAGCACAATACCTGAGACCACATCGTCGTTATCGATAATGCAGCCATCCTCGCGATGGAGCGCCCTCGCAAAGCGGCCCAGCCGGATCTTTGGGCCCTGCGTCACCGTCGCGATGTCCTTAATGCGAATAGGTGTGCCGTTTGACGTTTTCACGACGGTCTCGCCAATATCGGCTACCTGTTTGATCAGCCCGACTTCTCGGACGTTGATCTGCTGTCTGCCCTCTTCAATGAAGCTCCCGCCCGTGTTCGCATTGTTATTCGAAAGCGCTTGCTCGACTTGAGAAATGCTCAGCCCGTAGGAGATGAGTTTGTTCGGATCAATGCGGACCTGGTACTCGCGCGTCGTACCACCGAAGCTCGAGACATCCACGACATTCGGCACGGATTTGAACTGCTTCTCGAGAACCCAATCCTCCAGCGATTTCAGTTCCATGAGGTCGTACTGCGGGTTGGTGCTCTTCAGCGTGTAGAAGTAGATCTGGCCCACCGGGCTGTAATCCGTCCCCATCTGCGGTTGCACATTGGACGGAAGGGTCGCTTGAGCCATGCGTTCCACGACCTTCTCACGATTCCAATCGTTGTTCGAATCATCGTCGAAAATGAGCATCAGACTCGAGAGGCCGAACAGCGAAACCGACCGCAGATGCTCTAGATGCGGAATACCGTTCATCACGATCTCAAGCGGGACGGTAACTTGCTGCTCGACCTCCTCAGCCGCCTGACCGGGCCATTGAGTGATGATCTGCACGTAATTGTTGGCTACGTCGGGATAGGCCTCGACCGGCAACCTTTTAAACGAAATCGCCCCCCAGCCGAGCAAGAAAATCGCCAGGGCAAGCACCAGCAGCCGGTTTCGAAGAGCGAAATCGACAAACGCGCGGATCATCTTAACTACTCGTTCCTACTTCTCGTGCTCCGCGTTCAGCGCCAGCGCGTCATTGACCACTTCCTGCCCGGGCAAAAGACCCGACATGACGTCCTGTGTGCCGTTCGTGATCTTTCCGCCGGAAATCTCTATTCTCCGAAACTTCCCGCCTCCCGCCGGAATGAACACCCAATCGCGATCGTGCAGGTGTAAAACGGCACTGGCCGGAACCGTCGAGTAGATTCGGCCATGCTGGCCATAGAATGTCGCGGTAACGAACATCCCCGCGCGCATGATTCCGGGATTTGCCAACTCTATCCGCACCTTAGCTGTGCGAAGGTTTGGATCGAGAACGCGGCCGATGTTCGTGACCCGCCCCTGAAATTTACGATCTGGATAGGCGTTCAACACAACATCGGCAACATCTCCCAACTTCACCATCGGAATGTCGTTTTCATAGACGTCGGCAAGTATCCAGACACGCGCAAGATTGGCGATTGTGAAGAGATTGGGTTGATTATCGGGCGTATGCACGCTCGCGGAAAGTACGACGTTTTGCTCGATGATTGTTCCGTCGGACGGAGCGTAGATGTTTACCACCGGATCATTATGCTTGGGATCCGCGCCCATTGTGCGAAGCTGTTGGGCCGCCGTTTCGAGGCTTACTTTCGCTTTCTCCTCGGTGTCCTCGGCCACCTGGAAATCGTTCAGCGAGATGGCCCCGTGTTCATACAGGAGCTTCGCGCGCTCTAGCTGCTTTTGCGCCAGAACCTCATCGGCTTTGGCTTGATTGTAATTTTGGAAGCCGGCAGCGATATCGTTGCTTAGCACTTTGAGAAGCAACTGGCCCTTCTTGACGTCGTCGCCGAGCTTGGCGTAGATACCCACGACGCGTCCCGAAGCGAGCGAGATTACCGGAATCGATTTCTCCACATCCGGACTGACCACTCCAGTCGCATGCAGCTCGGGCAGCTCTTCACGCCGGCCAGCCTTCACGAACGTAAACCGCTCGGGCTGATCGACCTGAATCAGATTGACGTCCGGCTCCTCTTCAACTCGCGCAGGTGGCGGTGCGGCTACTGATTCATCTACCTTGCCGCTGGAGCGGCAGCCCGTTATTAACTCGCCTAGCGCTATAGAGAACGCAGCGAAGATAAATATCTTTCGCTTCATCGAATCACCTCGGCGCCCACAGACGTGTTCAGTTGATTAGCCGCCGAAAGATACGAGCCAACGAGATTCAGATAATTTAGCTCGGTATCGCGGTATTCCTTCTGCGCATCCAAGAAATCCAACAAGGAAGCTGCTCCGTGCTGATACGCAAAAGACACGGTGGAGCGTATCGACGCAGCCTCTTCCAAATACTTGGCCTTATAGGGTCGCAAAATCTCGAGCGTGCTTTGGAGCGTTGCGTATGCGGAATCGACATCGTGCAGCGTCGTCTGCTCAGCAGCATCGCGCAACTTCTTGTTGCGATCGATATCGATCAGCGTGTGCGCCTTATTTCCTTGATTACGGTCGAAAATACGAAGCGGAATACTGACACTGGCCCCTACAGTGTTGAACGCATCGGGATTGTTGAATGAGCCATTATGTGTCCACCAAAGGCCGAAAGTTGGATCAGTCGAACCATTCGCAACGGCGAGCCGGTAATCGGTTCTCGCTTTATCGAGACTCTGCTCGGCTTCCTTGAGATCCGGCCGCGTACGCAATGCCATGGCACGCAGCTCTTCGAGAGATACCAGCGGCTCATGGAAATCGAATTTTTCGTTTACGTCGAATTCGTCAACAGGTGTCCGATCTCTAAGAAGGTTAAGTAGATCGATCTTCGCCGTGCGGACATTTACCTGCGCAGTCGCCAAATCCGATTCGAACTGGACCCGCTGCAATTCGACCCGTTGAAAGTCGACTTGAGCAATCGCACCCACCTTGAAGCGATCGCGGTTAATGCCGATCTCTTTGTCGTAATAGTCGAGGTTCTCTCTCGCCACTTCCAATACAGCCTTCGCCTGAAGCACCCGCACAAACGCATCCCGCAAGTTGAACATGAGGGTTCGCTCCAAATCCGCCTGCGCGGAGACCGCGATGTCGGTAGCTTTTTGAGCGCTCTCCAAGCGAAGCTCTCGTTTGTGCTGGCGTTCGTGGAGGTAGCTGATGGCTGGAATATACAAAGTACCTGCGAACGGGCGCCAAGATCCGTGCGATGGCGTAATTTGAGTTCCGTCGGCGGTCAGGGTGAAGTCGGGATTCGGCCGCAAAAATGCCGTGATCTCGTCGACACGCGACTCGTCAATCGTTTCCTGTCCCGCAAGTAGCGTGGGGTTGTTTGCTCTAAATCTTTCCTGGGTCTCCTGCCAGGTGAGTGCCCGCTGCGGACGTGGCGTCTGAGCCAAACCTACAACTGCAAACAGGAGACCGGAATACATACGCCAATTTCGGCGCTGCATCTGTCCTCCTTAAAAACTGCTGCTTATTGTCTGATTACAATGCTGAGAAGAAGGGTGGAGACCGGCCCGCGCAAAGGGGAGCTATGCGGTCGAACGCCCTAACCACAGGTACGAAGACAAGAGAGATGAAAAGAAAAATCAGCGAAACCGCGCAGATACGGGATACCAGGGCGGTATCCATGGCCTCGTAAAGTCGCATCAAATCATCGTTTGCGGTCTGTTTGTTCGTGTGTCGAGGATTGTGCTGGGCGTTAAAGTGCTCGATGCGCAGAACATCGTCAGTAGCCGAGATGTAGGGAAATAACGCGGCTACAATTAGCCCGACACCGATGATGTGGAGCCAGCGAGACTTTCGCGTGTCTATCCGGCGCCGATTGAAGGTAGTGGCGGCTGTTCTGCCAAAGGCCAAAAGCCCCAGGAGCAGCCATGCGAGGTTCAACGCGCTATCGAAGTGCACCTTTTCTTACCGTATCACGCAGTTTGAGGTTATCGACCAGCCGAACGCGGCACGGATTCTACGCAGCTTATCAGTGCCCCGACCAGGGAAGCGCTTTCTTGGTCCAGATACTGTCGGGGTATTTCTGCTCGAGTTGCTGTGCTACCTTTCCTAGAATTGTATGGTCATTCGTACCTTTATAGTGGCTAACCGCAGCCCAATACATTGCCTCGGGTGCCGCGTCCGACTCAGGGTGATTCTGCACGATCGCGTTGTAGTCGCGCTCGGCGTCCGACCACTTCTTCTCCTTAAAGACAACACGTGCCAAACCCAATTCGAGCTGAGCTCGGAACTCCTCCTTCGGTAGATAGCCCTCGATGCGGTATCGCTCAGTGCCGTTTGAGTGGAGGATTAATACGGTTGGAGTCCACGATGCATCGAACCTGTGAAACCAGGCTGGATGTTCCTTGATGTGGGCCTCCACTGGACGGAAGCTCGCGTTGATGAATTTTGAGACTTCATCATCCGCGTAGGACTCGGCTTCCAGCCGAGCGCATGCGCCTCAAGCCGGAGCCGCGCTGAAATCGAGAAGCAGCGGCCGGCGCGAAGCTTTGGCTTCTTCAAGAGCCGAATCGACGTCTTTGCTCCATTGGACGGGCATAGAAACCTCTCGTTTATGGATTGTAAAACAACGGCTCGGCGAGTTGTGAAAGTGTTCTCAGGGTTTAATAGGCAAGCATTGAGCCGGCTGGGACCCACATGAACCAGAGAGCGATCCCAAACTGATTATTCTTCTCGGAGTGCAGTATTCGGATCAATTCGCATGGCCCGCATGGCCGGAATCAGAGATGCCACAGCCGCCATGGCGATGAGCATCACAGTCATGGCCGAGAAGGTCAGCGGATCTAACGCAGTTGTGTTGTAGAGCATCGATTTGAGATATCGCGTGAGCGCCCAAGCACCGATGGTTCCGCCGATTGCGGAGGCGAGGGACCAACCCAAGCTCTCACCCAGCACAAGGCCGAGCACATGGCGGGTTCGCGCGCCCAATGCGATACGAATGCCGAGCTCGCGGGTGCGCTGCGTAATCAGATACGCCATCACCCCATAGACGCCGACCGCAGCGAGGAGCACAGCGATGGCGGCGAACATTCCTATGAGAAGCAAGTGGAAACGTTGAGGCGCGAGAGAACCGGCCAGTTGTTCGCGCATGGTTCTTACATTGAAAACGGGTTCGTCACGGTCTACTGCGTAGATTTGGTTTTCGATAAGGCGTACGACAGCGGTTGGGTCCACAGTCGTTCTGACGAGCAGGCCCATCCGCGACATGAACGGATCCCCGCCTTGGCAGGTACAGCGGTATATCAATGGGTCTGATTCAGCGCCGAGCTCACTTCCCCTAATGTTCCCTACGACTCCGACAACGGTCCAGTGCATCCTACCAGTCGGCCCAATGAGAAGGTGTCCTAGGGGATTTTCTCCCGGGAAAATCTTCTTTGCGAAAGCTTCATTCACAACAATGTTGCCGGGCGCTTTGGGCGTATCAGTTGGATCGAAAACGCGGCCGTTGAGAAGAGGGATACCAAGCGATTTGAAGAATTCCCCGCTCACAATAGTTACGTCTGACTGCGGCTGCTGGGCCACCGGAAGAGGCACGCGCCCGCTGACCTGAAATTTTATTCCTCCGAAGCGGTCTTCGCCACTTACTGGTAAGTCTGTTGAAACGGCTGCGGAACGGATCTGAGGAAGCTGTTTGACCCGATCGAGGACCTCATCATAGAAACGTACCTGATTTTCGGCTGTCGCATATCTGGAGCCGGTAAGGTTGAACCGAAGCGTCAGCAGATTGTCGGGGGAAAATCCAAGTTCGACGTGAGCAAGTCTGAGAAAGCTGCGGCCTAGCAGACCGGCCCCGATCAACAGAATAAGCGCGATCGCCAGCTCCGCCACTACTAGCAGGCGACGCACGCGTACCGCTTTTCGGCTGGTGGTCTGGAGATGGCTGCCCGATTTTAAGGCTTCCTGGATGCTGATGCCTGCGGCACTTAGCGCCGGAGCTAGTCCGAACACCACACCCGTGAAAACCGTAACGGCGAAGGTGAAGACAAGAGTTGGAACATCCAAAGTGAGGCGGGGATAATTTTGAAGCACCAGAGGTTTCCAGGCATTCAACCCCGCTACGGCAAGAGCTGCAATGAGAGTACCGAGTAAACCGCCTGGTAGCGCTAAGGCAATGCTTTCAGTGAGAACCTGCCTTACGATCCTGGCGCGTCCCGAACCGAGCGCGATGCGAACCGCCAGTTCCCGCGTTCGCGCGGTGGCGCGGGCAAGCAAGAGGTTGGCAAGATTCACGCAGGCGATCAACAGCACGAGCCCGACGGCTCCGCTGAGCACGAGCAGCGCCGGCTGTAGATCTCTTACCATGCGCCGCTGCAGCGGAGTTGCCAAAACTTTTATCCCATCGAGGAACCCCCCAGCCTTGAACTCTCTGGGGTACTCGCGATAGATCATCGTTGTGAGGCGGTTCAGATCGGTATCGAGCTGCTGCTGCGTCACATCGGGTTTGAGGCGCGCAACGATGCTTATGAGTCGCATGGGCTGGGTGATCATTCTGGCGCTTTCCACTGCTTCGTCCATGGGCAGCGGCCTCCAGATTTGGGTACGCTTCGGGTAATCGAAACCTTGGGGCATAACGCCAATAACTGTGTTCGAGAGGCCGTCGAGGGTGATGGTTTTGCCCACCCAGGCCGGATCACTGCCCATGTGGCTGCGCCAGAACCTGTAGCTTAAGACCACAACGGCGGGAGCTTTTGTGCCCTGTTCAGTTGGAGCCAGATAGCGACCGATGAGCGGTTGCGTACCGAACACTTTGAAAAAAGATGGCGTTACTTGCGCGGCATCCAACTGCTCGGGTTTCTCGATGCCCGTCCAATTGATATTCAGATCATCGTAGGCGCCCATGTCCGCAAAAACTTTGTTGTTTTTGCACACGCTGTAGTAGTCAGCACCCACTGTAAACTCATTTTGATTTTTTCCCGCGCGCTCGCTGAGCCAGTACAGATGGTCGGATTCCGGATATGGGAGCGGACGCAGCATAACCGTATTGACCACGCTGAAAATGGTTGTATTCGCGGCGATGCAGACGGCTAGTGTCACCAACGCGATCAGCGCAAGCGACCGATCTCGCCGGAAGCCCCGAAGCGAGTAGCGTAAATCTTGGAAGAAATCCTCGACAAGGCTGACCCGCCGGTCATCCCGGCAATTCTCTTTCATCAGCTCGAAATTTCCGAAGTCTTGGCGAGCTTGACGCTCCGCTTGTTCCCGGCTCAAGCCTGCATTAAGATACTTACGCGTTTGCAGCGCAATGTGCGACTGAAGCTCGTCGTCAAGTTCTTCTTCCACTTGATGGGGGCGTCCGATTGCTTTTGCGCGGAGCAGGAGATCCTGGAAGTTCATCTCAAGCCTCTTTAAGAACGCGGCCGATTGCGCCGGTCAAGCGGATCCAATCGGTGGTTTCCGACTCTAACTGTTTTCGGCCCGGGGCGGTAAGGCGATAAAAACGCGCGCGGCGGCCCAACTCAGAGATACCCCATTCGGCTTTGATCCAGCCCTGGTGTTCGAGCCTGTGGAGCGCCGGGTAGAGCGAGCCTTGGTTGACTTGCAAAACGTCACCCGAGATCTGCTGAATTCGTTCCGATATGGCCCATCCGTGCATGGGGCTGTTTTGCAGAGTACGTAAAATGAGCAGATCGAGTGTGCCCTGGAGAAGATCGAGTCTAGATTGACGCTGCATAGTGTCGACACCCTACAATAACACGTTCGCTGTTTCAAAGCCATCAACACAGAGCGGGTTTCGACGCTGTCTGGCAGGATGTCGGAGCTTCTGCTTTAGCTCCGATTTGGCTTTTGGTGATCCAACTAAATCTGGACGAGTCCTAAGCTGATTTGGATGGCTTTGTCCACCTTCCCCATTGTGGCCGCGTCAACAATGCCCAGACGCCGGATCAGGCGTTGCCGATCTATCGTCCGGATCTGGTCAAGGCGAATGGAGGAGCGCACCATCAACCCGTTGGCTCTGGTGGGGTCGAGGATAACTTCGACGGGATACGGGACAGGCGAGATCGCCGACGTAATAGCAGCGACAATGGTAAGTGGACTGTAGCGGTTACCAATATCGTTTTGGACGATCAATGCAGGCCTGGTTTTTTTGATCTCGTGACCGATAGTCGGATCGAAAGAACAAACATAGATTTCGCCTCGGAGTAGTTGAATTATTTTTTGCTTTTCGCTTTGCGGGCCACGCGAGACTTTTGCCATGCTTCTTCCTCAAGAGGAAACCACTCTGCAGCAATTCTTAGGCTTTCGTCCCAATTGGCTGTATACCCCGCTGCGAGCCGACTCCGCAGGTTCTCTCTGCCCTGTGTTTTCACGAAATGAATGACCGCAGCAGAGACGAAACGGCTTCGATCGCCTCTCGGGGCCACCCGATCGAGTACGGCTAGGGTCTCTTCCGGCAGCATGATATTGATGCGTTTGCTCATAGGAGTAGAAATAAGGTATCGTCTTTATATCGTTAGTTTACACACTTTCCGTGTGGATGTTAAATTCCGCGCTTTTAGCTCATTGTTCTAGGGGTGATGCTCATGATTGATGATCTGCGCTACGCGTGGCGCATGGTGCTTAAATCGCCGCGGTTTACTCTGGCGGTAGTCGCGACGCTGGCGCTCACGGTTAGTTTGAGTACGACGGTGTTCAGCGTTCTCGATGCGGTGTTCATCCGGCCTTTGCCCTATAACCAAGCAGACCGGATTTTTTCGCTGAGAACTTATTCGCCCCAAAACTATACCCAGCCGGCGTCTTATCCGGAATATGTCGACTGGCGACGTGAAACGAAATCGTTTTCAGCGCTTGCCGCGTATAACAGTTACTCCAGTGTGAATTTTGAAAAGGGGGGAATGGCTGTCGCGCTGCCCGCAGTTTCGAGCTCAGATAATTTCTTCAATGTTTTTGGAGTAAAACCGATTCTCGGCCGCACGTTCGTCGCTGGAGAAGAGCTGCCCGGCCGCAATTTCGTCGTGGTCTTAAGTAATGAGGTCTGGCGGAGTTACTTTGGCGGGCGACCGGCCGCGCTGGGCGCAAAGGTAAAGCTGGATGGCATCTCCTATACGGTGATCGGCGTGATGCCACCGGGTTTCCGTTTTCCGATTAACCAAGTTAACGCCATTTACAGGCCGCTAAACATGACACCCATGCAGCGCACCGGCCGAGGCAATCACTGGCTGCCGACCGTGGCGCGTCTGCGGCCCGGCATTAAGGCGCAAGCGGCTCAACAGGAGTTCAATCGCGTGCTCGATCAGCTCGGCCGCATTTATCCCGATACGAAAGGGCGCCGGGCGAAGCTCATCGATCTTCCTTCGTTCACGGTTGGCGATAGCGCTGCTGCACTGCGCCTGCTCCTCTATGCGGTTCTCGTGTTGCTTGCGATCGGCTGCGTCAACATTGCCGGCCTGCTGTTTGCGAGAGGAGCGCGCATTGAGCGTGAAATCGCGGTGCGCTCGGCGCTCGGAGCAAGCCGCGCGAGATTGTTACTCCAATTTATTGCCGAGACAGCACTTTTCGCAGTGGCGGGCGGAGTTGCCGGAATCGCGCTAGCGTTCGGTCTGTTGCGGGCTACAAGCGTGCTGCTGGCTGCCGCGCTCCAACGCGGAACTGAGATACAGATCAATGTCACCGTACTGCTCGTATCGCTTGTGGTTGCGATTTTCGCGAGTGTTCTTGCGGGACTGGCTCCCGCTCTGCAAATGTCGGCGATATCCTCGAACTCGGTTCTTCGCTCAGGTGGCCGCGCCGGCGCTGACCGCGGGCAGCATCGCGTGCGCGCGGGGTTCGTAATTGCGCAGGTGGCACTGGCGCTGGTTCTGCTTGTCACAGCGGATCTTGTGTTCCGTACGCTGTCGGGCCTGCAGCACGCGGATTTCGGATTCGATCCGGACCACATTTTGACCGCGGAGATCGACCTGTCTCCGGGGAGTTACGAACACAGAGCTGCTATCGCGAACTTCTACACTCCGATGCTGGAGCGTGTCCGAGCCCTTCCCGGCGTGAAGAGCGCCGGACTGATTCAAGTGGTTCCTATTCAGAACTGGGGTTGGAACAGCGACACTCATATTGCGGGCTATCCTCCGAATCCGCCGAATGAAGAGCGGCTCGCCGAGCTTCGATTCGTTACTCCCGGGTATTATGCGGCGTTTGGCGACCGCTTGATGCGCGGGAGATTGCCGGATCCATCACGCGATACGCCCAACTCGCAGCGAATCGCGATAGTGAACGAGACGTTCGTCAAGAAATTCATTCATTCCGGCGATGATCCCGTCGGCAAGGTGATCGATAGCGATGACAAGGTGACGATAGTCGGGGTGGTGCGCGATATCCGGCAGAGCATCTATGAACCGCCACTTGCGGAGATGGACTGGCCTGTTTCGCAGATTCCGCGAGATTACGAATTGATGGTTGTGGGTTCCATGCACCTAGTACTCAAAACCGCAGGCAAGCCGGAAGCCGTTGTGCCAGATTTGCGCGCTATTTTTCATCAACTTGATCCGACGCTACCGTTTCGCGCGCCCGAAAGCATGAATCACGTGATCGCCCAGGCCCTCACGCTGGAGCGTCTGGAGAATTGGTTATTCGCTAGCTTTGCAGGCTTGGCTGTTTTGCTGTCGCTCGTCGGCTTGTATGGGCTGATCAGCCATGAAGTAGAAGCGTCGACTCGCGATATCGGCGTGCGAATGGCACTTGGAGCGACGCCTTCCCGGATTTTCAGGATGGTGTACGGGCGGGTTGGCTTTATGCTGACGATCGGCCTGGCAGCGGGTCTCTTTGGAACTTGGATGCTGCGCGCTGTGATCCGCGCAGTGTTGACGTTGAATTGGCACCACGACGGCGCGGCGATCGCGAGCGTAGTTGCACTGTTCGCCCTGGTTGCTTTGCTATCGGCATTTGTTCCCGCGCGGCGGGCTGCCTCAGTTGAGCCGATGGAGAGCTTGCGAACGGAGTGAGCTCGGAACCCAAGGGAATGGTTTCGCCTCTGAACCAGTAGGGCGCCCAGATCAAACCTGAAGCCGGAAGCGATGCATGTCACGCGACAAGCATGAAAGACTGAATTGGCGATGCCCGCGGTGTGTATAGGTATGGACAGAATACAGGACGTGCGGTATGGATTCCGGCAGCTAAAAAATAGTCCAGCGTTTGCGCTCACCGCCATCGTGTCACTGGGCTTGGGAATCGGCGCTTCCGTAACTATGTTCAGCGCATTTCGCGCCGTCTTTCTCCGTTCCCTGCCTTATCGGAATGCAGATCGGATTGTCGAGATCGAGAAGGTCGGGGGAAATGGATATAGTCCGAGCAACACGATCGCAGATCTCGAGTTTTTACGCCGATATGCGCGATCCTTCGAGTCGGCCGCGGGCTACGGTTTTTTCGAAGCGGTCACACTGTCGGGCATCCCCGATCCAGCGGATCTGTGGGTGCGCACGGTGTCTCCCGAGCTGTTCCCTGTTCTCGGAACAAAGCCGTTGCTCGGCCGAACCTTTCTCGCCTCTGATTTTCAGAGTGGCGCGCCAGAAAGCGTAGTACTGGCTTACGCTGCGTGGCAAAAATATTTTCGCGGAGATCCGGGGATCGTTGGGCGCGCTATTTCCCTGAACGAGCAAAGCTTCACTGTGGTCGGGGTGATGCCCAAGGATTTCTATTTTCCACAGACGGGAATCGGAGCTTGGCTTCCTGACCGTGCTGTCGTGACAGACCCCCGGCGGAGTTACACAGCGATTGTGGCTCGATTGCGGCGGGGCGTTTCGCTCGAACAGGCGAGCGTGGAACTGAGCCGTTTGACTCCCGCTCTTTTGGCTACGTATGCGGCATCTGAACGGAATTTCAGGCTTACGCTTGAGGAGGTAGCGACGCGCGACGTTGAGCATTATCGCGCCGCGTTTCTGCTGCTGCTTGGAGCGACCGGCTTTCTGATTTTGCTTTCCTGCTTGAATGTGGCGAGTCTGTTACTAGGAAGAGCTTCGGCACGCGGGAGCGAGTTTGCCGTTCGAAGCGCACTGGGCGCGAGCCGCGCACGTTTGATCAGCCAAGTGCTGACGGAAAGCCTTGTACTTGCCGGATTAAGCGGAGCTTTAGGAGTGGTGCTCGCGTATTTGGGCAATCGCATCCTTCGCGGGTTTCTTCCGCCATATCTCGGAATTCCCAGGTTGGAGGATACACGGATCGATGGGGCAGCCCTGGGCTTCGCAGTAATGTTGACATGCGTCGTGGCGGTGCTTTTTGGCCTGGGCCCGGCATTCGGGCTCTCGGCGGCTAGGCTGAGCGAGGCGGATCGCGCGAGACGGTCGAGCGGCAGGAGTACGGGGGCACAAGGTCTCGTGCTGATCGGTGAAATTGCAATCGCTCTCATCCTGTTTGCGGGATCAATCCTCATGATCCGCGGCTTTGTTCGTTTGGCTAGTGTCGATCCTGGATTCCACACGGCGCACATACTTACGGCAACCGTGCCGCCCGGTCATGCTCGACGCCTCAGCCGCGAACTGTTAACGCAACGATATCGCGAGATGCTCAGAATCGCGAAGACCGTTCCTGGTGTCGAGCAAGCGGCGCTGACAAGTTACCTGCCTTTCGGAAACATCGCGGTTCAGCTTCAAGTGTATTTGCCGGGTGTGTCGCCGAATCCGTATCAAATCGATTTCCACGCTGTCAGCGCAGATTACTTCGCAGTCATGGGAATTCCGCTTATGCAGGGCCGTTTGTTTAGCAGGACTGACCCGAAATTGGATAAAGGCCGGGTGGTCATCAATCGAACGATGGCGAACAAGTATTGGCCCGGTCAAAATGCGGTCGGGAAACACCTGAGCAGCCGGCCACCTCCGTCACCGCCGGATGTCACAGTTATCGGGATTGTGGGTGACACCCAGCACCGCACATTAAGCGGCGAACCGGTGCCGGAATTCTATCAATCGTACGAGCAGTATCTCGGGCCGGCGGTTGGAACCACGCTGGTGCTTCGCGCATTCGGCGATCCGAATTCGGTTGCTTCGTCTTTGCGGCAAGCCATACACCGGTTTGATTCAGAGCAGGTGGTCGAGAATGAACGAACGATGAAAGCGACAGTGGAGCAATCAATTGCAACGCCTCGATTCTACACAGTTTTGCTGGCTATTTTTGCCGCGTTAGCTCTTGTACTGACGCTTGTGGGCGTGTACGGAGTAGCTTCCTATGGGATCAGCCTTCGAACACGCGAGTTCGGCATTCGCGTAGCGTTGGGGGCGGAGCGGTATCAGTTGATTGGAATGGTTATGCGGCAAGGATTCATGACGGCGTTGGCGGGTATTATCGTGGGAGCGTTTGGCTCATGGACACTGGCCCGGTTGATGTCGGGGTTGGTATATGGGATATCCGTGAAGGACCCCGTTTCCTTGAGTCTTGCCGGGAGCGTTTTGATTGCAGGAGCGTTGATGGCGTATTATGTTCCAGTCCGGCGCAGCACGCGAATCGATCCGGCGGTGGTGCTTCGGCAGGAATAGCTTGTGACTGACCTGTCAGACAGGTACAATCCGCAGGGCCGTGGGTTGTTTAGCGGCTCGAAGCTAAGGGACTCTTTCCCAGTAGCTAACATCGGAAAACGCTTTACCATCTGGCGTGACGCCCGAACTATAGCTAACGAGCGTTTTTCCGTCTGGCAGAAGTGCCCCCACGGTTCGCTGAACTTCTTTACCGCTCTCCTTGACAACGAACCGGGTGTCGTGGAGATATGGGTTGCCTGTCGGCTCAACTTTGACGGTGATGGTGTCGTTCCCCTGGCTGCTAAAATCGGATTTTTTTCCCGACGCGTCAGTGGCAGTGTACGTCCAGCCGTTGTCTGTTATCGTTAGCGTCGCCTCACGAGGCGCACCGTTCGGATTGCTCGAGTAGTTGCTTTTTGCCAAGTTGAGCTTCCAGGTCCCGGCAGCACTGGGGGCGTCCGCTCCATAAACTGACGAGATTGCAAGCAGCGTGGCGAAGAAAAACTTCATCATGATAGTACCTCCACACTTGTCGGGAGTCGCCGGACGTACCTGTGTTCGGCGCTAGGGGTAGAGTATATCAGTTTTCTTTGGACTCGGGATTTGGGTGGGTAGTGTTGTCATTGCGGGCCAGGCGTTGCCACGACGTACGTGGCACCGAGGAGATCGAATTGCTAGGGAAGCTCTCTCACCCAGATATTCCGGAAACTGATGGGCGCGCTCGGGTCGCCGTGCGCCTGCAGCTTAATGGGTGCGGTTGTGTATGGCTTGTAAGAGGGTTTGCCGATGTACAGAGTTTCGCCTTTCAGCTCGAAGTGGTTTTCGACGAGCACGGAATTGAAGAAGACGGTTGCGTAAGCGGAGGTTTTCACTGAGCCATCAGTGTTGAACACGGGCGCGGTCCACACGACGTCGTAGGTCTGCCATTCGCCAGGCTTGCGGCTCGGGTTCGCTAGCGGAATCGCTTGCTTGTAAAGACTGCCGGCCATCCCATTCACGTACGTTTTGTTCCTGTAAGCATCGAGAACCTGGAGCTCATATCCGGCGTCTCCGGGTCCAGTGGAGGCCAAGAACACTCCGCTGTTGCCGCGAGCTTGGCCGGAGCCGGTAATGTTTTCGGGAATCTTCCACTCGATGTGTAGTTGGTAGTTCTTGAACGTCCGCTTAGTTTCGATGTTTCCCGCCTTCTTGTTTACGGTCAGCACGCCATCCTCGACGATCCATTTTGCGGGCGATTTGTCGGCGACCGACACCCACTCGTCCAGGTTCTTGCCGTCGAACAGCACGATCGCGTCGGAGGGCGGGGCGGTGCAGGTCGCGCTCGGGGTCACGACCATAGGTTCCGGTTCCCAGACTTCGGTGTCTTCGGGTCTGGGTTTTATTGTTTGTTGAGCCGAGAGGGGAACGGCCGCGGTGATTAAAGCGGCAAGCGCGAGCGATGGGGAAAGGTGAATTCGCATCACTCTAGATGAGAACACATTCAGACGCGGTAATCGGACTAGCTCCTGGGATTAGCGCGCTGCCCAAGCGAGACCATCGGGTTCCTGACCAGCGTGGATACGGCCAGTGATCTCAAGTGTAGTCAGATCAACCACGGCGACATAGTTATCACCTGAGGATGAAACGTACGCACGAGAACCATCGGGCTGCATTTGGATGCCCGCGCCTCGACCGATATCCAACCGTTTGATTTCCTTGTGAGTTGCAGAGTCGAGGATGGTCAAACCGGAACCGGAAATAAATACCAGCTTGCCGTTCGGCGTGAATTTGAGACGATTGGCACCTGCGACGTTTGCTTGAATTGTTTCCTGTACCCTCTTCGATGCGATATCGATGATGGCGACAGTTCCCAGTTGGGCAGTTGCGACCCAAATTTCCCTCCCGTCGGGAGAAACGTCAAACCCTTCCGAGCTACGGCCCACAGAAACCAGCGTTTGTTCCCAATCGCCTCCGGGCGGGCCTACCGGGCCGCGAGGCCCACGAGGTGCTTCGCCGGGTCCGCCAGGTGGCGGGCCAAAATCGGGGGCAGTTCGAGCGCTTTTTTCGATGACGCTCACCGTCCCGGAGCTGACATTGGTGATGATGATTCGTTTCAGGTCGTCGGAGACGAAGATCATATGAGTCCGATCCTGACCGGTTCCTAGAACCCAGTCGACCTTGTTTTCGGAGGGATCATATCTTCCGATAGCCTTGGCGCCTTCAGCGGTGAACCAGGCCTTTCCGCCGGCGAAAATGAGACCGTGAGGGCCGCGCAGTGGACCGAGATCGATGGCAGGCAACGCCTTCTGCGCGATCAGGTCGATGACGGCGAGAGTGTTGTACGCGCCGAATCCGTAATTTGAGACATAGGCGCGCTTGCCATCGGCAGACGCGATGACTTCGTGAGGATCTTTACCGACGGGAATGCGCGCGACCACGTTGAGGGTTTTGGGATCGACAATGGCGAGAGTTTGATCGCGCTTTGAAAGTATCAGGAGCGCCTGAGCGGGCGTGCTTTCAGCACAAATTATGGTTGTAGCCGCGAAAGTAAGAAGTAAAAGGAAAGCGCTGGTTCGCATGATTCGGATTAGATCACGGTGGAGATAACGGCGATCGCGTCGTAATCGGCAGTCGCGCTTGCTTTAAAAAAGGGCTCGAGATGCTACGGATTTGCCGTCAGCTGTGGGAATTCGCCGCCGTTAGCTTCGGTTGCGCGGGTGGAAGCGGCGATGTCGATCGTCGAGATCGGTATCTTGCGAGCGGGCTGGCGGGTGAAATCCCAGAAAGTCTGGTCCATAATGGCATAGTTCTGAACCTGAATCTGCTGGCCAGTACGAAGCACTACCGTGATCGGTATTTCGGAGACTGACTGAGGCGCGTCACCCGGAACCGTTCCGCGCTGCTGGGCATCTCGCAACTGGCTAACTTGATCGCCGAGCGCTTGGACCTGCTGGCCGAGCGAACTTTGCGCCATTAGCATGTTCTGCGTGGCGGCATTCTCAGGCGAGGCGTAATTGTAGTCAGGGTAGCTCGCAAACGTGTCGCCATAGCCGAGGAACGGGTAGTAATACGGAGCAAAGAAATAGCCGTAAGGCAGATGCCGATATCCGAACCGATTACTCCGCTGAATCTGCCTCCAGGCAAGGGGACTGATGCCACTCGCAGGAGGAGGCAATAA
>Ga0213881_10000354_pt1 | contig 31601 bp, 31 predicted proteins | sample BarmaccoBMER_R08_FD_160104 | JGI IMG/M metagenome (GOLD analysis project Ga0213881, IMG submission 160104) | Barbacenia macrantha exposed rock microbial communities from rupestrian grasslands, the National Park of Serra do Cipo, Brazil - ER_R08 ...
GAACGACTACCTGGACCAGCTTGACCAGGGTGAGCCGCCGGTGCCAGCCGGCCGGCGGATCCTGGCCGCGCTTGGCCCGCGCAAGCTCGAGGTCGCCCGGGAAAGGGCAGCCGGCGCGGTCCTGCTGCTGGTGACGCCCGGCTACACCCGCGTTGCGCGGAGCATCCTGGGCTCCGGAGCCGCCCTGGTCATCAGCCAGCTGGTCGTCCTGGACACGGACGCCGCCCGGGCCCGGGAAGCCGCCCGTGGCTCGCTGCGTTTCCTGGCTGGCGTCGGCGGCTACCGAGCCAGCTTCACCAGGATGGGATTCACCGGCGCCGATATCGCCAGCATCAGCGACGAGCTCGTCGACCAGCTGGTGGCCTGGGGCAGCACCGGCGCCATCACGGCCCGGGTCAGCGAATACTGGCGAGCCGGGGCAGACCACGTGGTACTCACCGTGCTGGGCAACGGCCATCATCCCGCCATCGACCCGGCCCGCCAGCTGGCCCGCGATCTCGCGTCGAGCCGGGAAGTCATACGGCCGGCGCGGGGTTAGCGCAATAGATATCCCCGGGCACCAGAGAGGAACGGCACATGAAGGCGATCATCGACGGCACGGTCGTGGCAGAGGCTCCGGAGCCGGACCTGATCTCCATTGAGGGCAACTACTACTTCCCGCCCGCCTCGATCAGCGCCGGCGTGCTCAGTGACAGCCCGACGCCGTACACCTGCCCGTGGAAGGGCGTCTGCCAGTACCACGACATCTCGGTGAATGGTTCCACCCATCACGACGCGGCGTGGAGCTACCCGGATCCCTACCCCGCTTCCTTCGACCGCGTCGGCAAGGACTACAGCGGCTATGTCGCCTTCGACAGGCGGCAGATCACGATAGCCGGATAAGACCGGTACGCGCTGTCGCGACGTCAGGCCTGGGCCGGCGCTCGTTCTTTCGCGACAGTGAGCAGCACGGCGGAGTCCTCGACCGCCTCGAGGTTATGCCGGGCGGCGGGCACGATCAGCAGGTCGCCTTCGCGTGCCTCCCACGCGTCGGCTCCAGCCGTGATCCGCACCCGCCCGCGCAGCACGACGACGGTGGCCTCGCCCGGGTTCTCGTGCTCGGCCAGTGACCTGCCTTTGACCAGCGTCACCAGCGCCTGGCGGAGCACGTGCTCATGTCCGCCGTAGACAGTTTCGGCGCTGCGACCGCTCGGCGCCGACCGGGCCCGCTCGAGATGCTCACGAGCCAGGGCGTCCAGGGAGATCTTCTGCATCCCCCGAGTGTCGCAGATACCCGGCCGCACTCCCGCTGCCCCTGCCGCCCCGCGCTGGACAGGGAGCGTAGGCTCAGCCGCCGATGGCCGTGGCGATGATGGCCTTGGCTTGTTCCTGGATGGCGGCGAGGTGGTCCGGGCCGCGGAAGGATTCCGCGTAGAGCTTGTAGACGTCCTCGGTGCCGGACGGGCGGGCGGCGAACCATCCAGACTCGGCGATCACCTTGAGGCCGCCGATCGGCGCGCCATTGCCCGGGGCCGTCGTCAGCGCCGCGATGATCTTCTCGCCCGCGAGCTCACTGGCCCGCACCTGTTCGGGGGAGAGCCTGGCGAGCGCTTCCTTCTGCTCGCGGTTGGCTGGGCTGTCGATACGGGCGTAGGCGGGATCCCCGTAGCGGCCGGTGAGGTCACGATAGAGCTGTGACGGCGACTGCCCGGTGACCGCCGTGATCTCCGATGCGAGCAGCGCGAGGATGATCCCGTCCTTGTCGGTCGTCCACACCGACCCATCGCGCTGCAAGAACGATGCCCCGGCACTCTCCTCCCCGCCGAAGGCCACCGAGCCGTCCAGCAGGCCGGGCACGAACCACTTGAACCCGACCGGCACCTCAAGCAGCGTGCGCTCCAGGCCCTCAGCCACCCGGTCGATCATCGACGAGCTGACCAGCGTCTTGCCGACGGCGGCTTGCCGCGGCCAGCCGTCACGGTGCTGGTACAGGTAGCTGATAGCGACCGCCAGGTAGTGGTTGGGGTTGAGCAGTCCCGCGTCGGGCGTGACGATGCCATGCCGGTCCGCGTCGGTATCGTTCCCGGTCGCGATCGTGAACTCGTGCTGGCGACGGATCAGGCCGGCCATGGCGTACGGGGATGAGCAGTCCATCCGGATCTTGCCGTCCCAGTCCAGGGTCATGAACCGGAACGTCGGGTCTACCTCCGGGTTGACCACGGCCAGATCCAGGCCGTAGCGCTCGCCGATCTCGCCCCAGTACGCCACGCTGGCGCCGCCAAGCGGATCGGCGCCGACGCGCACCCCTGCGTTCTTGATGGCGGCCAGATCCACCACGCGTGCCAGAGCCGACACGTAGCCGTCGAGGAAGTCGAACTTCCTCGTCGTGCCGGCCGCGACGGCCTGCGCATAGGGTATCTGGCGTACCGCCTTCAGCCCGCTGCCGAGGAGCTCGTTGGCCCGGTCCTGTATCTCCCGGGTGACGTCGGTGCCGGCCGGCCCGCCGTCAGGCGGGTTGTACTTGAACCCGCCGTCAGATGGCGGGTTGTGCGAAGGCGTGACCACGATCCCGTCGGCCTGGGGTCCGTGCCCGGGCCCGTTATGCGCCAGGATCGCGCGGGATACCGCCGGGGTCGGGGTGTACCCGCCGCGGGAATCTATCAGCACCCGGACGTCGTTGGCGGCTAGCACCTCAAGCGCGCTGACCTGAGCCGGCTCGGACAGCGCGTGCGTGTCAGCGCCCAGGTACAGCGGCCCGTCGATGCCGTGCCTGGCACGGTAGTCGCAGATCGCCTGCGTGGTAGCGAGGATGTGATCCTCGTTGAAGGTCCCCGTGAACGCCGATCCTCGGTGCCCAGACGTTCCGAACGACACCCGCTGGGCGATATCACCGGGATCGGGGTGCACCGCGTAATACGCGGTGACCAGCTTCGCGACGTCCACCAGATCATCATGGTTGGCGGGCTGGCCCGCACGCGGATCGGCCATAACGCCATACTGACACGCGGCAAGACGATCACTGACAGCAAGGGCCGGCCGGGGAACGCAGGTGCCCGGTACTATGCGGTGATGCTGTCGTCGGTGGGTGTCTACTGTGCATCGAGTCGTGGCGCGGATCCAGGCTTCGCGGCGGCCGCGGAATCGCTGGGCCGCACGCTGGCCGGACGCGGAGTCCGGCTGGTCTACGGCGGCGGGCACGTGGGGCTGATGGGAGTGGTGGCGGACGCGGTCCTCGCCGGAGGCGGCGAGGTTCATGGCGTCATCACCCGGGCGCTGGAGGCGAAGGAGGTCGCTCATCGCGGCCTGACCAGCCTCGAGGTCGTGGAGACCATGCATGAGCGCAAGGCCGCGATGGCCGACAAGGCCGACGGGTTCATCATGCTGCCCGGTGGTTTCGGGACGCTGGATGAGTTCTTCGAGGTGGTCACCTGGACTCAGCTCGGAATTCACGCGAAGCCGTGCGGTGTCCTCGACGTCGGTGGCTACTTCGGGCCATTGCATGACCTCTTGGAGGGGGCCACGCGGCAGCGTTTCATTCTCCCCGAGCACCGGGACATGGTGATCATGGAATCGGATCCTGGCCGGATGCTCGACCGGCTGAGCACGTGGGAACCCGTATTCGTCCCGAAGTGGCTCGACAGAACAGAGCGGTGAGCACCCTCACCGGGCCATCCGGGCGAAGCTGGCCCGCAGGCAGGACTCGGCCGTGGGCGGGGCCTGGACGTGGTCGAGGGCGAGCAGCGCCGCGCCCACCACGGGCGGAACGTCGATGACGCGGATCTGGGCGCTCGGTGCGACCTGGGTCAAGCGGTCGGTGATGCCGGTCATCAAGATCCGGTCCCCGGCCGTGATCACGCCGCCGCCGAGCACGACCGGGGTGGCGAGAGCGGTGAGGGCGAGACGCCGCATGGCTACGACGGCCAGGATCGCGATCTCCTCGGCGAGGTGGCCGACGATGCCGCGGGCGACCTCGTCGCCCGCGGCTGAAGTCCGCAGCAGGAGCGGGGCCAGGCCGTTCAGTTCCTCGTCCGCTACCTTGCCCTTGTGGATGCCGACGGCCACGTCCTCGACCCTGTCCGCGTTGAAGAACTCCCGCACGCGCTGGGTGAGTGCGGTCCGGGGACCGCGGCCGTCCTCGTCGCGAATGGCGTGCCACATGACCTCGCGACCCAGGCCGTACCCGCCGCCCCAGTCGCCGGTGAGCTGGCCGAGGGCGAGAAACCTGGTCACGCGGCCATCCGGGGCCACGCCGACGCAGTTGATGCCCGCGCCGCAGACCACCGCGACGCCCCAGTGCGGTTCGTCGTCGCGCAGCCCAGAGCGGAGGATCGCGAACGTGTCGTTGACCACCGTGCTGGTCGGGCTCCACCCCGCGGCCCGTACCTCGGCAGCCAGTTCCTCTTCCTCCTCGGGCAGGTCCGCGTTGGCCAGGCATGCCACGGTGTGCAGCACCGGGACCTCACCGGCCTGCCGCACCACCCGCTGGACGAGTTCGTCCAGGCCACGGACGGTGGAGTCCGCCCCGGACTCATGAGAGTTGACCCCAGCGCCGCGTACGGATGCCAGCACCGCGCCGTCGGTGGAGACCAGGGCGACGTCCGTCTTGCTGTTGCCGCCGTCCAGCGCCAGGATCGCGCCCTTGCCGATTTCAGCCAAGACCCACCGCGCCCAATGCGAAGGCGAACAGCGAGTTAGCCGTGTAGTCGTCGGCCGGCTCAACCGACGGCCAGGCCACCACGTTGTCCTCATAGCTGGCTGTCGCGGTATCGAACGGACCATAGTTTCCGGCGCTGCACGCCCTCATCCCCGGGGCAGTGCCCAGGCCGGTGAAGTTGGAAGTGCCGCTCGGGCCGTCGGTTGTGGCACCCAATTGGATGCCGCTATTCAGGTTGGCGATCTCGCTCTGCATGCAGTGCGGGAACGTGCTGCCGGCGCCGGCTACGAACGAGCTGCCCCAGGCGTTGGCGCCGAGCGCGAAGTTCAGCTGCTGCTGGGCGAACGACCGGTACTGGGTGGAGCCGCCGTTTTCGGTGTAGAGGGCGTTCGTGATGTACAGGCCGAACGCGTGCGGCGACGCGTCGGAGGCGCCCAGCTGGGTGCCGAGCTGGAAAGGATCGCCCTTCGCCGCGGCCTGTCCGGCCCGCAGCTGCGCGGCCATGTCGTTCAGTACCGTGCCCGGCGCGATCACCCGCTGATCCGTCGCGTGCATCGCCCGCAGCAATTCGGCCTCGGCGACCGCGCCGTTGTCATACAGGTTGAACGTGTCGCGATGGGGACCTTCGGCGAGGTATGCCCTGGTCCACCTGGCCGCCGCTTCCAGGTCGGTGTGCAGCTGGGCGGATGACGCTCCCGTGGCCGCGTCGGCCAGGGCCAGTTCAGCGGCGCCCCACGCCATGGCGCTCTGCCATTCGCTTCCCGGGTAGTAGTCGTGCGGGAACGTGGTCGTGATCTGCCCGACGTTCGTGGTCCTGGCGTCCGCGTAGACACCGCGCGCCAGCGTGAGCAGTTCCCGCGCACCCACCGGGTCGCCCTTGGCCCGCAACTGCGCGGCGAGGGCGAAGTCGGCGGCGAACCGGCCCGCCAGCTCCGGGCTCACCGGCTGGCCAGGCGGCGCGGCCTCAAACACCGGCCGGTACTTGACGTAGTACGCGGTCGGGCCGGGGTCGCCGCCCTTGCTCACGTTCAGCCGGTCCTCGCTCTGCGGCGTGAACCAGAAGTTGTAGTCGCCCTGTATCTGGCCGTTCGGGTACTGCTTGGTCGGTGCGCTGCCGTTGCCGATGCCGACCTGGATGTACATCACCTTCTGGGCCGGGTTCCACAGCTTGGCCAGCCACTCCAGCCCGAACTGCGCCTCCGCCCCTAGCGTCGCGGACTCCCGGGGGCCCTGCTTATTCAACAGAGCTCTTTGTGCCATGAGCAGCAAGGCGTCGGCGTAACTGGCCGTGTAGGCGAACTTCTCGTAGCCGCCACCGGCGTCGAACCAGCCGCCGGACACGTCGACCGGCCCGCCTATCTTGTGGAACGTGCCGATCAGGTTGTCGTTGCTGTCGTAGTCCGGATCGGCATACACGTAGGCGTGCTCATCGGTCAGGTTGGCCGGCTGGCGGTTCAGCACCGACGGGTTCACGTCCGGCCCGTCGCGTTCCGAGGTGAAGTAACGCACACCGTTGTTGACCAGTCGGGTATAGAGAACGGCCGGGCTGGCGATAGCGAACGCCGACGATACGGCTGACCCTACGTGGACGCGATAGGTCCCAGAAGATCGCAACGACGAAAAGTCGAGTTCATAAACCGCCGGATAGTTCTTGTTCCACGCACCGAGGTCGTCGCGGGAAACTCCCCGGAACACGACACGGTTCCCAGCGGTGATCGTGAACGCCACGTTTGCTACGCGTTGCGGCAGCATCGCGAACGCGACCTTCGACGCATTAGTGACGTAACCGACTTGGTTGATGCGCACCTCCGCGGAAATGATGGTTGTCTTGGTTGCTATAACAGCCGTAATACCCATCATTCCGGCGAGGGCAATGGTGCCCAGGGTGGTCACGCCCATGGGAGGTACCTCGCGTTCTCGGCGAGCAACTTATCCGTCAGGCATTCCGCCACGTCGTACTGGCCCACCAGCGGGTGGGCGAGCAGCGCGTCGTAGACGCGCTGCCGGCCGCCGTGGATCGCGGCGTCAAGCGCCAGTTCCTCGTACGCGTAGACGTGGGCGATCAGGCCGCGCAACAACGGTCCGACCGGGGAGACCGGCAACGGCGCCGCCCCCGTCGCGTCGATCGCCGCGGGAACCTCGATGACCGCGTCCGAAGGGAGGAACGGGAGCGTGCCCTCGTTCGTGACGTTGACGACCAGGGGGCTGTCGGAGGAGCCGGTCAGTGCGACGAGCAGGTCGACCGCGGCTTCGGAATAGAACGCGCCGCCGCGCTTGGACAGTGCCTCCGGCTTGCGGTCCAGGGCCGGGTCAAGATACTGACGCAGCAGATCCCGCTCCACCTCCATGACGACCTCCGCGCGGGTACGCGTACCACGCAGTTCGCTGACGACCTTGTCGTGCGCGTAGTAGTAGCGGAGGTAGTAGGACGGCACCATGCCGAGCGACTGCACCAGCGACACCGGCAACTCAATCTCGTCGCTGATCTCCTTGACGTGCGCGTCGAGCAAACCGGGCAGCCGGTCGGTGCCATCTACCGTGACCGAGCGCTCCCACGTGAGGTGGTTCAGGCCGACGTGGCCGAGCGCCACCCGCGCCGGCTCGACCCCGAGCATCGCGGCGAACTTGCGCTGGAAGCCGATCGCGACGTTGCACAACCCGATCGCCCGGTAGCCGCCGGTCAGCAAAGCCCGCGTGACGATGCCCACCGGATTGGTGAAGTCGATTATCGTCGCGTAGGGCGAAGCCCGTCGCGCCGTACGTTCGGCGATATCAATAACTATGGGCACCGTGCGGAGAGCTTTTGCAAGGCCGCCAGCCCCGGTGGTTTCCTGACCGACACAGCCGCAGTCGAGCGGCCAGGTCTCGTCGCGCTGACGGGCCGCCTGGCCGCCGATTCGGAGCTGGATCAGCACCGAGTCCGCTCCCTCCAGGCCGTCGTCGAGGCTGGAGGTCCAGCGGACCCGCGCCGGGTGCCCGTAGCGTCCCATGATCCGGGCCGACACGGCGCCGACGGCGGACAGCCGGTCAAGATCCGGGTCGACCAGCACCAGTTCGTCGACCGGCAGGTTGAGCCGGGCCAGACCATCGGCGAGTTCGGGAGTGTAGGTGGATCCACCACCGATGACAGTTAGTTTCATGTTCGCACCGTGGGAAGGGCGCGGACCACTGTGTCGGCGGCCGCGTCGGGGATATAGGGAAGGACGAAGGCGTAGTCGGCCAGGGTGTCAGCGGGCACGTCCTGGTTCTCGCCCCAGTCCGCGATCTCGCCCCAGCACGGCGCGCCGAGCGATCCGGAATGATGCCGGACCGATAGCCCGGCACAGAGGTTGGCGAACCTCAGCCGCTGCGCGAGCGGCCAGCCAGCCAGGGTGCCGAAGATGAACCCGGCGTTGAACACATCACCCGCGCCGGTCGGATCCAGCACGGTGACCGGGAGCGCCGGCGCACTGGCCTGTTCACCGGTGCGGCTGTCGATGCCGAGCGCCCCGTTCGGGCCGGCCTTGACCACGCATACCGGCGCCCTGCCGCCCAGGGCGGCGAGAGCCGCCTCGGGAGACGAGGTGCGCGTGTAGGACATCGCCTCGATGGCGTTCGGCACGAACACGTCAACCGCGCCCAGGCGATCCAGTACCGAGGGCGACCAGGCACCCGACGGGTCCCAGCCCACGTCGGCGAAGACAATGGCGCCGCTGGCACGTGCCTCGCGGACCCATTGCGGAGGGGGCGAGCCGATGTGGCTGAAGCAGGCCCGGACGGGCGGCACCGACGTAACGAGCTTGGCCGGGTCGAGCGGTGGCGGCTCGCTGTAGGTGATCATGCTCCGGTCGCTTCCGTCGGACAGCGACACGGTCACCGGCGTCGGCCAGCCGGGAAGCTGCCGCGACTCGGACAGGTCGACCCCCTCCTGCTCGGCGAGGGTGCGCCACAGGTAGCTGCCGAACATGTCGTCACCGAATGCGGCGGCGAGCCCTACCTTCAGCCCGAGCCGGCTGAGCGCGACCGCCAGATTGGCGATGCCGCCGGGCGCGGACCCGAGCCCGGAGGTGAGAATCTCGGTACCTGGTGCTGGCGTGCCCTTCAGGCCGGTGAAGATCACGTCCATGAACACCGTGCCGGACAGGAACACGTCCAGACCGGGGCCGCCGCCGAGCTGGACCCGGTTCCGCTCGGCGCACGGATCGGCCAGACGGCCGGCGAGAGGGCCCGGCAGCGGAGAAGCCTGCCCGGCCGCGCGCGCTGTCACAAGGCCGCCCCGGCCGAGGCGCCGGCGCCGAGCACGCGGGCGACCTCTGGGATCGCCGCGATGTAGCCGTTAACCAGTTCACGTGCCACTGACACCGAGTCGACCAGGGGGTGCAGGGCGAATGCCCGCAGCGCCGCGTCCGGCGAACCCGTGGTCGCCGCCTCGATGGTGAACCGCTCCACGGCCTTGACCTGCTGCATAAGGCCGAGCTGAGAGGGCAGCGGCGGGGCAGTGGCCAGCGGATGCGCGCCGGTGGCGTTCACGGCGCACGGAAGCTCCACGACCGCGTCGCCGTCGAGACCGCTGAGCGCACCGCGGCCTGGCACGTTGAGAATGATCACCTTTTCCTGGTCCTCCGCGATCGCGGTCATCACGTTCAACGCGACCCCCTCGTATCCGGCTATCTCCTCGTCGTGGCCGCCCGTGTCATGCGCGGCGTCCGTGTCATGCGCGGCGCCCGGCGGGCGCGCCTCGGCCATGTACCGAGCTCGCCGATCGTCGCTGGTCGCGCGCCACAGCGCGAGCGCGCGATCCGGCGCCGCCGCGGCCGCGGCGTAGAACTCAGCCTGCTGCCGGGCCAGGAACTCACCCCGGGTTCCCTCCATCGCGCGGATCGAGCTGATCGCCTCTCTGTTGAAGTAGTAGTAGAAGAGGTACTCGTTCGGGACGCAGCCGAGCGTGCGCAGCCAGGACGCGCCGAACATGAGGGTCTCCTCGAGCCCGGCCAGCGCCTGGTCATCGGCGAGGAGATCAGGCAGGACATCCCGCCCCTGGTAGCTCAGCCCGCGCAGCCACCCGAGGTGGTTCAGGCCCACGTAATCCGGGCGGACGGCGTCGGCCGGGATACCGAGTGCCGCCGCGGCCCTCCGGTACAGCCCGCCCGGCGTGTCGCAGATCCCGATCACGCGCTCGCCCAGCACGGACCGCATCGCCTCGGTGATCATGCCAGCCGGATTGGTGAAGTTGATAACCCATGCTCCGGGGCACAGCCTGGCGGCCTCCTCGGCGATCCGCACGGCGACGGGGATCGTCCGCAAACCGTAGGCGATACCGCCAGGGCCGGTGGTCTCCTGACCGAGCACGCCGTGGCGCAGGGCCACGTGTTCGTCATTGACCCGCCCGGCGAGGCCGCCGACCCGGATGGCCGAGAACACGAAGTCTGCGCCGTCCAGCGCGACGCTCAGGTCGGTGGTCGAGCTGACCTCCGGCGCGGGACCGGTACCCTGGCCGGCCGCGCTCCGGAGGGCTTCTGCCTGCTGGGCCAGCACCGTCTCTATCACCGCGAGCCGGCCCGGATCGGGATCGAACAGCACGACGTCGAGCCCGGCCAGCGTCCCGGAGGCGCGCAGCAGCGCGCGATGCACCAGCGGTACCCGGAACCCGCCGCCGCCGAGAATCGCCAGTTTGGTCACGGTGTCCCCCCTTCGCTCACAGGCTGAGCTCCTCGCGCAGGCGGGAGACGTGGCCGTCTGGGTTGACGTTGTACTCGGCCGAGGCGATCGTGCCGGTCGCGTCGATCACGAACGTGGACCGGATCACCCCGACCACCAGCTGACCGAACCGCAGTTTCTCCCCATAGGCTCCGTATGAAGCGTGCACCGCGTGATCGCGGTCCGACAGCAGCGGAAAGGTGATCCTCTCCCGCTGCCGGAACTCGGCCAGCCGCTGCGGCGTGTCCGGGGAGATTCCCACCACGCTGAATCCTCCGGCCGCGAGGTCGTCGAGAACGTCGCGAAAGTCCCGTGCCTGCGTGGTGCAGCCGGGTGTCATCGCCGCCGGGTAGAAGTACACGATCACCTGCTTCCCCCGCAGGGACGACAGGCTCACCGGCGTACCGTCGGCGTCCGGGAGGGTGAACTCCGGCGCCTGGTCACCGGCTCGCAGCCGCTGGCTAGCCTGGTCGGTCACTATCGCATCCCTGTTCTTCTCAGTTGGTCCCTCAGCTGCCGGTCCCTCAGCTGAAGGTGAATGCCTTCACATCCGCGCCGGCCGCGGCGACGTGGCAGGCGACCTCGTGGCCGGGCAGGAGCTCGGCCGGATCCGGCGTTACCTGGTGACACCTGTCGATGGCCAGCGGGCACCGCCAGCGGAACCGGCAGCCGGGAGTGGGGTCCACCACGCGAGGCGGCTCGCCCCGGTCGGTCACCTCGGTCAGCGGGGCCCGCGGATCCGGGACCGCGGACAGCAGGAGCTGGGTGTACGGGTGCCGTGGTGTGGTCAGCACGTCTTCGATCGGCCCGGTCTCGGCGATCCGGCCCGCATACATCACGATCAGCCGGTCCGCCACATACCGCGCGCTGGCGATGTCGTGCGTGATGTACAGAATGGACACGCCCTGCTCGTCGCGCAGCTTCGCCATCAAGTTGAGCAGCCCGATCCGGATCGACACGTCCAGCATCGAGACCGGCTCGTCGGCCAGGATCAGCTTCGGCCGCATGGCCAGCGCCTGAGCGAAGCCGACCCGCTGCCGCTGTCCGCCGGACAACTCGTAAGGGAAGCGCTCCAGCATCTTCGGGTTCAGCCCGACCACCTCGAACGTGCGCTCCGCCTCCTCCTGCCGCTGCTTGGCGGTCAGCTCGGGACGGTGCAGCTTGAGGCCGCGCAGGATGCCGTGGGATACCCGGAACACCGGGTTTATCGAAGCGAAGGGGTCCTGGAACACCATCGGCACCTGGCCGCTGTACTTCAGCTTGTCCTTTCGGCCGCGCATCGTCCGCAGGTCCCGGCCTTCGAACGTGATCGTTCCGGCGGTCGGTTCGTAGATGCGGGCCAGCAGCCGGGCGATCGTCGACTTGCCGCTGCCGGATTCGCCGGCCAGCGCGATGATTTCCCGCTCGCCGACGGCGAAGCTGACGTCGTCCACCGCGTGCAGGGTGCGCCGGGACAGCGCGTTGCCGATCTTGAAGTGCCGGGTGAGACGGTCGGTCTTCAGCAACTCGCTCATCGCACCCCGTCCTTCATCCGGTCCGGATCGGCTTGGCGGTCCCGGACCCGCAGGCAGCGAGCCAGCGACGCGTTCACCGGGTACAGCTCGGGCTGGTGGGTGAGGCATTCGTCGAAGGCAACCGGACAGCGAGGCTGGAACCGGCAGCCGGGCGGCAGCTGGGCCAGGTCCGGCGGGCTGCCGGTAATGCCTTTCAGCGGCGTCTTCGGGCCGCGTACCGACGGGAATGCCTCCAGCAGCCCCTTGGTGTAGGGGTGCTGAGGCCGGTCGAAGATGTCCCGGGTGGCGCCGACCTCGGCGGTCTGCCCGGCGTACATCACCATGAGCCGGTCGGAGAAATGGCTGACCAGCGACATGTCGTGGGTGACGAAGATGATCGCGAAGCCGAACTGCTCCTGCAGCTCCTTGATCTGCACCATCAGCGCCCGCTGCGCCACCACGTCCAGCGCCGAGGTCGGCTCATCCATGATGATCAGGTCGGGGGTGAACAGCATCGCCATCGCGATCATCGACCGCTGCCGCATACCGCCGGACAGCTGGTGCGGATAGCTGCGCAGGTGCACCGGATCGATACCGACCATCTTCAGCACCTCGGCCGACCGGTCGGTGATCTCCTGCCCGGAGTACTTACCGTGTGCGCGCATCGCGTCCTTGAACTGGGCACCGATCGACTTGACCGGGTTCAGCGCGTTCATCGCCGACTGCATCACCACGCTGATGTCCCGCCAGCGGACCGCGCTCAGGTCCTTGTCGGACAGCCGTACCAGGTTGGTGCCCTGGAACTTCACACTCCCGGCCGCGACCTCGGCGGGCGGGGCGAGCAGCTGGGCGATGGCGAACAGCAGCGTCGACTTGCCGCAGCCGGACTCGCCGACAATGGCCAGGAACTCCCTGCCGCCGAGGGTGAAGCTGACGTCGTCGACGGCGCGGACCGGTCCGCTGTCCATCAGGTAGTCCACCGACAGGTTTTCCACCTCGAGGATGGGGTCAGGCATTCCGCCTCCTCCTGGGCCTGCGGACCGGCCGGAGCGCCGGGTTGCCGATCTCGTCGAAGGCGTAGTTGAGCAGCGCGAACGCGGCGCCCATCGCGGCGATACACAGGCCGGGCGCGATAGCCCACTGCGGGTAGCCGGTCTGCAGCGCGGCCTCGTTCTGCGCCCAGTACAGCGTGGTACCCCAGCTCACCGTGTTCGGGTCGCCAAGCCCGACGAACTGCAGGCCGGAGGAGAACAAGATCGCGTACAGCGCGTTGGTAAGGAAGCTCGCCACGATCAGTGAGGTCATCGTGGGGATGACTTCGACCAGGATGACGTACAGACGCCGCTCGCCGCGAACCCGGGCCGCCTCGAGGAAGTCACGGCTGCGCAGGGTCAGCGCCTGCGATCTGAGCTGCCGTGCGGTGTACGACCAGCCGGTGAGCGTGATCGCGGCGATCAGCACGAACATGTTCGCGCCGTTCGTGTAAGCGGCGATGACGATCAGGAGCGGGAACAGCGGGATGACCAGCAGGATATCGGTGAACACGCTCAGCACGCCGTCCCACACCCCGCCGAGGTAAGCGGCGGCGACGCCGATGATCACCGCGATGCCGGTGGTGAGCAGCCCGACCACGATGGCGATCTCCAGCACGTTCCTGGTGCCGTAGACCACCTGCGACCACAGGTCCTGGCCGAAGGAATTGGTGCCGAGCAGGTGCGCGGTGGAGAAGCCCAGGCGCGGTGTGTACGCGTCCTGGACCGGGTCATCGTGCGCGATCACGCCGGGGAACAGCGAGATCAGCGTGAACAGCACGAGCAGGACGGTGCCCGCGGTGGCCTTGCGGTTGGACCGGATGGCCTTGCCGATCCGGCGCAGCGCGTGCCCGCCGGGGAGCTGCCTGGCGGCCGGCCTTTCGGCGGTTACTGGTGCTGCCATGGCTACTGTGCTCTCCTCATCGGGCCGTCCTTGTCCGCGGATCGAGCAGCGCGGTGATAATGTCCGCGGCCAGGATCGCCAGCAGCACCGCGACGGTGATGAGCAGGAACAGGGCCTGCATCAGCGGGTAGTCCTCGGAGTGCACCGCCGTCAGCAGCAGCTGGCCGACGCCCGGGTAGTTGAACACGTCCTCGACCAGGATCGCGCCGCTGAGTACGAAGCCGAGCGACATCGCGAACCCGGTGAGGTTAGGCAGGATCGCGTTACGCGCCGCGTAGTCGAACATGATCCGCCGGCCCGGCAGGCCCTTGGCCCGCGCCATCCGCACGTAGTCCTCGGCCAGCGTGGTGATCATCGTGTTCCGCATGGTCAGGATCCAGGTGCCGATCGTGGTGATGGTCAGCGCCAGCGCGGGCAGGAACGCGTGGTTGATCACGTCCTGGATGAAGGTGAGGTTCAGGCCGGGACTGTCGGTAGAGGTGTAGTAAGCCCCCGCGCTGGGGAACGCGTGCACGGCGAAAGAGAAGATAAGCACCAGCATCAGGCCTACCCAGAAGTACGGGATCGCCGAGGTGATCACGAACACCGGCGGCACGATGCTGTCTAGCGTGCCGCCGCGCCGCCACGCCGAGACGATGCCGATCCCGGTGCCGAGCAGGAACGCGATGATCGTCGTGATGCCGACGAGGCCGAGCGTCCACCACAGCGCGCCGCCGATCATCGACGACACCGATCTCGGGTAGAACTCCAGGGACGTGCCGAAGTTCCCGGTGAGGACCTGGCCCAGGTAGTGGAGGTACTGGAAGAACAGGTTCTGCTGGGTGTTGAGGCCGAACAGCACCTCAAGCTGATGCAACGTCGCCGGGGTGATGTTGCCTCGGTACTTGCTCACCATCGCGTCCGCCGGGTTGCCCGGCATCAGCCTCGGCAGGAAGAAGTTTATGGTGAGCGCCGCCCACAGCGTGAGGATGAAGAAGCCGAGGCGGCGCAGTGCGTATCGCAAGGCTCAGTTACTCCCTGCTCGTCGTGGTCCGGTCGTGCGGGCCGCCACGTGCCAGGGGAGTGAGGGGATCCCTGGCACGTGGCGTGCTCTCTGGGTCGCTGCCTAGCCGGCCGGGGTCAGGTGCAGCAGCACCTGCTCCAGGTCCGGGTAGGCGTAGATGGCTGGCTGAGCGTACGGATTCGACGCCGTGGGCCAGCCGCTGAACTTGCCAGAGTCGTACTGGAACCAGTCGACCGCCTCGAGCACCGGGATGATCGGCGCCTGCGTCACCATGACCATCTGCAGCTGGGCCAGGATCGACTTCTGCTGGTCAGTGGTGGAGGCGGTGAGGAACTGGTTCAGCAGCGCGTCGGTGGACGTGTCCTTGTACCGCTCGTAGTTCGTGCCGCCTTCGGTGCCGATCGGGGTCGCGTTCGCCGAGTTCAGCCAGTTGTTCAGCTCGTACCACGGGCTCGGGCCGAAGATCTGCTGGTCGTAGAAGGCCAGCTGGAAGTCGCCCTTGTACAGGTTCGCCGTGAAGGTGTTCCCGTCCTGGTTGTGCGGGGTGATCTGGATACCTACCGCCTTGAGCTGCTGCTGCGCCACCTGCACCGCGGCTACCCAGTCGGAGAACCCGGCGTTGTTGATGATGCCGAACGACAGCTTCTGGCCGGCGGCGTTCACCATGATGCCGTCCGAGCCCATGTGGTAACCGGCCTGTGCGAGCAGCGACTTGGCCTTGGCTGGGTCATATCCGTTACCGAGCGCGGCCAGCGCCTGGGAGCTCTCGTCGGCGCTGAACGTCGGCGTGACGATGCCGGTCTGATTGCCGGGCAGTTCGTAGCCGGACTCGCCGATCGTGGATATCTGCTGGCGGTTCAGCGCGTACGACATGGCCAGCCGGACCTTCGGGTCCTTCAGTTGCGGGTCGCTCAGGTTCGGGATCATGGTGAGGTTCACCGTGGGCGGGAACCAGTAGTGGTAGCTGGGGCTCTTCGCCAGGTAGAACTGCTGGATGCCCGGGATGTACTGCGAGCCCCATTGGTCCTTCCCGCTGGCCAGGTCGTTGTTGGCGGTGTTGTTGTCCAGGTACGCCGGGTATTCCAGTGTCTGCACCTTTGGCAGGCCGGGCTGCCAGTAGTGCGGGTTGGCCTTGTACTCGACGTTCTGCGGGGTGCACTTGTTCATCAGGTACGGGCCGGTGCCGACCGGGTGGTTGTCCGGGTACGCGTCCGGCTTGGCGACCGTGGACCAGATGTGCTTCGGCACCATCGGGGTCTCGTCGGCGATGTAATAGAAGTACGGCTGGTTGGTGCTGTTGAGGTGCACCGTCACCGAGTTCGCCGAGTCCTGCGTGACGCTGGAGATCACGCTGTGCAGTCCGAAGTTATCCAGCGCGGTGTTGCCTTTGACCAGGTCGAACGTGTAAACGACGTCTGCCGCGGTGAACGGCTGGCCGTCGCTCCACTTCACGCCCTGCCTGATCTGGAACGTCAGGTCCTTGTGGTCAGCGCTCCATGAATAGGAGGTGGCCAGCATGGGGGTGGTCGCGCCGTTCTGCAGCGGGTTCACGTAGATGAGCGGCTCGTACTCGTAACCGAAGTCAAGGAACGGGTTGTCAGCCCCGAGGAAGGGGTTGAAGTCACACGTCCAGGGCGAGCCGTTCTCGTTGTCCAGGACCAGCACGCTGCTGGTGGTCTTGTTGCCGCTCGAGCCCCCCGAGCCCCCAGAGCCCGAGCCGGCACCGGCGCTGCAACCGGCCGCGAGCAGGCCGGCTGCGATGAAGACCCCGATTGTAGTGAGGCGTCTCATGCCGTAAGTCCTTACTGTCACGATGAGGCTTATTGTTACCGGATGTCGGGGAAAGACTCTTCCATGAAGATTGTTAGGACAGTATCCTAACTATCTATCCGTCACAAGACTCCGCATGTAACAAGTCATGACACGATGTTTCCCGGGGAGCGGTCCCCGGACCCCGGTTTTTACCCCGGTTTCCCACCGGGGGGAGGCATCCCCCCGGACCCCCCTCGTTCAGGCAACCATCCCGGAGGTGGCCCCGTGGTAGGCAGCCCGTGACTACCCCTGCCGTGCCGTCCGCATCCACTGAACCCACGGGCCAGGTCGCACCGCCGGGCCAGGCGGTACCTCCGGCCCCGAACGGGCTGGCCGGATCCCGCTGGGCTGCCGCGCGGCCGTCGCTGATCCGGGCGATGAATGAGCAGTTGCTGCTCGAGCACATCCGTCAGCTCGGCCGGTGCTCGCGCGCCGAGCTGGCGCGGGTGTCCGGGCTCTCCAAGCCAACGGTGTCGCTCGCGCTCGGCAACGTGGAGCGGGCTGGCCTGGTGCGCATCGCGGGGCAGCGCACCGGCGTGCCGGGCCGGACCGCGCAGCTTTACGAGATCACGCCTGACGCCGGCCTCATCCTCGGCCTCGACGTCGGTCACGACTTCGTCCGCGGCGGGCTGGCCGGCCTTACCGGTGAGATCAGGGCGCGGTCGTCGCTGCGGGCGCGGGCAACCAGCGTCCGGGGCCGGGTGGCCGAGCTGGTCGAGCTGGCCGACTTGCTGTGTGCGGAGGCCGGGGTGTTCCGTACGGCCATAACCCAGACCGTGATCGGCAGCCCAGGTGTCTACGATCCACGGCGGGACGCGATAAAGCTGTCCGGCCACCTGCCCGGGTGGGACCGGCCGTCGGCGCTGGCGGGTCTGCGCGAGGCGTTCGGGACGTCGCTGGTGCTGGAGAACGATGTCGACGCGTCCGCGCTGGCCGAGCGGGCGCTCGGTCACGGTCAGGAGGTGGAACACTTCGCCTTCGTGCACTTCGGCAGCGGCATCGGCATGGGGCTGGTCATCGGAGGCCAGCTGGTGCGGGGGGCGCACGGCGTCGCGGGGGAGATCGCTTACCTGCCGCTGACCGGCGGCTCCGCCGTCGACGAGAACGAGGCGCGCAAACGAGGCACGTTCGAGGCAGCCGCCTCCGCGGCCAGTGTGGTCCGGGCCGCCCGCCGGGCTGGCATGCGCGGCCCGTTGTCGGCGCGGCGGGTTTTCGAGGCCGCGGACGCGGGGGATGCCCGGGCGGCGGCGGTTGTGGCTGAGGAGGCGTGCCTGGCCGCGCGGGCCATCTGCGCCGTGGTCGCCGTGGTGGACCCCGAGCTGATCGTGCTCGGCGGCGGCATCGGCCGGGCGCCGGGGTTCGCCGAGATGGTCGGCGCTGAACTCGATCAGCTCTCCCCGGTCCGGCCGGAGATAAAGGTCAGCGCGCTCGGCACCGACGCCGTGGTAGACGGATGTCTCGCCGCCGGTGCCGAGCTCGCCTGGACTCAGGTCATGGCCGCTCTTGGCGCCCAGTGACGTGAGCCTGGTGACCGCGGCGGGGGGGAGCCGCGGTCACGTCTCTTAGCGAGTGAAGCCTTCGAAGACGTGGCTGAAGAACCAGGCCGGCTGATTCAGCCCGGAACAGCTGTCCGCGCCCTTGGTCCCGGGACAGCTGCCGTTGTCGCGCTGCAGCGCCCAGAACGACAAAGTGCTGATGCCCTTGCTCAGCGCCCACTTCAGCGTGGCGACCGCGTCGGCCTTGGTGTATGTCTCAGCCGTCCCGAAGTCGTCGATTCCCGGCATCTCGGTGACGCCGACCATGTGCCACAGCCGCGCCGCCGGCACCCCCGGGTAGAGCGAGCCAAGCTGGCTGACCAGGGCCGAGGCGGCGGATTCGGTGTCGGCCAGCATGTCCTGCGTGGTGCCGATGTAATAGTCGAAGGTCATGATGTTCACCACGCTGACCTTCGCGCCGTTCGCCACCGCGTTCTGCAGCACGGACAGCTCGGCCGGGGGCAGCCCGGTCGGGAACGTCGGCAGCGTGTAGGAGAACTGGATGCCGCGATGGTGCGCCTTCGCCCACGCCTCGACCAGCGCGATCGCCTTGTTCCTCCGGTCGATGCCGGCGGCGTTGTTCACCGAGTCGCCCTCGACGTCCAGGTCGATACGCGGGATGTTATAGGTAGTGATCAGGCTTTCGTAGACCTGCGCGATCGCCGGGACGTTCGTGCAGCTGTCCGCGATCTCGGTGCCGGTGGTGTCCGCGCTGTAACCGCCGAACGACGGGACCACGTTGCCGCCGGCGGCCTGGATGGCCGCGATGTCGCTGCCGTAGCTGGCCGGCGAGATCGGCTGGGTGGGATCGCCGTTCCAGTACGCGGTGCAGGATCCGGGCTGCGCGGTCTGCAGGAATGCCAGGACCAGGTACTTCGCCCCGGACTGGTGCGACAGCGTGGTCAGGCCGGCTTCGGGGTTGTACATCTCGAAGTACGGCGCGAAGACCTGCCGCGGCAGGCTGCCGCCGAAGAACTGCTTAGCGGCTCCGGCTCCGGCGTTGCCGGTTGCGGCTCCGCTGGCGCCTGACACGGCGAGAACGTTCGGTGCGGTGAGTCCGATGATCGTGGCGCTCGCGGCGACCAGCGCCGCCAGTATGGGCGTGCGTCTCTTCATGCGTCGGCCCTTCGGTTGAGGAGTACGCCAGTGGGGATGGGGAGCGCGGCGGGATCAAATAAGAAAGTTTCTTAAGTGATGTCGACGCTAGCGTGGCCATGTTTCCCCGTCAACCCCCAGGTCTCCCGCCCGATCGGCCGGCCCGGGTAGCGGCCGCCCCCTCAGCCCCGGCCTCAGCCCGGCCCCAGCCCGGCCCCAGCCCCCGGGCCCGGCCCCACAGCTTCGGACCGGCGTCGCCTACCCGATGGCAGCCTCCCAGCTGCCTTTCCCGCCACACAGGAGTGGCGACGGCGCTGCCAGCATTCCGGACCGTCATAGCCCCAAAGCCAGCATTCCGGAAAACGCGCATTTCCGAAATGTCCGCTATGCAGATCTTCCATAAACCGCGCCGCTCGCCGGATAAGCTACACGTATCACCGCATAACGGACACATGGGCCAGCCATCTTATGGAAATTAAGAGCCATCCGGAAGAAAAGGCGCCGGAAACCGGTACCCTTTCTTCCGCGAAGCTCTTTTCTTCCACGTTGCCCGCGTAAACACCGTCCAGATAACGGCTATATCCCTACAAAACCGGGCCAGGCGGGGAAGCGCGCGGCCAGGAGGGCGCGGCGTTGCCACGGCGGGTCAGGGGCGGAGGTAGGAGGCGCCGTTCAGGTCGATGATGGTGCCGCTGGCCCAGTCGGCTTCGGGGGAGGCTAGGTACAGCACCGCCGCCGCGATCTCCTCAGGGGTCGCGACCCGGTTGAACGGGCTCTGGGCGCGGATCTCGTCGCCGCGGTCGGACTCCAGGAACTCGGCGGCCATGTCCGTCTCGACGTATCCGGGCGCCACGGTCGCGACCGCGATGCCGTATGGCGCGAGCGCCCGCGCCATAGAGCCGCCCAGCGCGTTCAGGCCGCCCTTGCTCGCGCCGTAGGCGGGATGCCGCGGCTCGCCGCGGTACGCGCCGCGGGAAGAGACGTTAATGATTTTCCCGCCGGTGGCCTTCATATATTGCACCGCGCACCATATAGCATTGGCGGCTCCAATGAGGTTTACCGCCAGCGTCTCCCGCCAGGCCTCCTGCCACTCGGCGTAGGAGACGTCGGTCACACGGTGTTCCATATAGACCCCGGCGTTGTTCACCAGGACGTCCAGCCCGCCCAGTCCGTCATGGGCCTGTTCGACCATCTTCCGGACGGCGTCGGCGTCGCCGAGGTCAGCGCCCACCACCGTGTGCCCGTCATTGGGCAGTGCCGCCCGCACCTGTTCGGCCAGCGCCGCGGACTGGCCGTAGTGCACCGCGACCCGGTCCCCGCGCGCCGCGAAGGCCATGGCGATGGCCCGTCCGATGCCCCGGGACGCCCCGGTGACAAGCACCGCGCGGCCGGTCACGAGGCACCATCACACAGGGCGAGGAGCCTGGTGGCCGTGGCCAGGTTGCGAGCCGTGCCCATGACCGGCACGGTTATCCGCATCACCGCCTGGGACAGGTCGCTGGTTCCGTAGCCGTCGGGTGTGTGCAGGTACATGACCCGGCCGCGCACCGTCACGCTGTCCCGCGCCCCCTTGGCCACCGCGGTCTCACCCGCCGCGGCGATGCGATCGAGCAGCGCCTGGTCCGGCTCCGCGCCCAGGAACACGACATGGACGTACTTCGGGTTCGGCTCACCGGGATAGGGGTTCTGGCTGAGGATCGCGGCGAGCTGATCCCTGGTCACCACGACAACCCCGGCATTTACCACGAACGTACTGGCGATCTTCTCTCCGATCTCCTGCGCGAGCACGGTGGTATCCGTCTCCGGGGTGCTGAATAGCACATTCCCGCTCTGGATATACGTAGACACATCGCTGTACCCGAGTGAGCTGACCGCCATCCGGAGACCGGCCATGCCGATCTTGTTCCGGCCCCCCACGTTTATGCCGCGCAGCAGGGCCACATGTGTTGCCATGCCGACATGCTATGGCTGCTGCATGCTATGGCTGGCTTCAGCAGTGCCGGCAGGGAACGACGGCCGCGGCCAGCGCCGCCCGTTCCTGATGTTCCTCCGCCGCTTCCGGCTCCGGTACGGGCTGGACTCCGGTCAGGTCCTGGCGGCGCACCCGGATGGCCGCGATCGCCACGATCAGGGCCAGCACCGCGATGCCCGCGGAGGTCAGGAATCCTCGGGCGAAGCCGGTGGCCAGGGCATGCGCGGTCACCTGCGCGACGGTCTCGGGTGGCTGGTGCCCGGCCGCGATAGCGGCGGTCGTGTTGCGCACGTTGTTCGCCACGGTGGTCCACGCGATCGTGCCGAGCGCGGCCAGCCCGATGGCGCCGCCGACCTGCTGGCCGGTGTTGAGCAGGCTCCCCGCCACCCCGGCGTCCTGTTCCTGCACGCCGTGCAGTGCGACCAGGGACATCGGGACGAACAGCAGGCCGAGCCCGAACGAGGTCACCAGCATCGGGCCGAGCAGGTTCGCCGGGTAGGTGGAATGCTCGGTCAGCCGGGAGAACCAGAACATGCCGCCCGCGGCCAGGACGGCGCCAGCCAGGATCAGCGGCCGCGCGCCGATCCGCGCGGTGAGCTGCGACGCCACCGTCGCGGCGGTGACGATCCCGACGGTGAACGGCAGGAAGGACAGGCCGGACCGGACCGCGCTGTAACCCAGCACGGTCTGCGCGAACAGGGTGAGGAAGAAGAACATGCCGAACATCGCGGTGCCGAGGCACAGCATGATCAGGTAAGCGCCGGACCTGTTCCGGTCCGCGAGCACTCGCATCGGCAGCAGCGGATGCGAGCTGCGCCGTTCGATGAGGACGAAGGCGACGAGCAGCACCACAGACGCGACCAGCGAGACGATCACCGGCGTGTCCCCCCAGTGCGAGACGCCGTCCTGCCCGGTCGCCGCCTTGGACAGGCCGTACACCAGCAGCGCTACGCCGCCCGTGCCGGTGACCGCCCCGGCCACGTCGATCCGGCCCGGCCGTCTTGCCGACTCGGCCAGCACCCGGGGCGCCGCGGCCGCCACCAGGAGCCCGATGGGAACGTTGACGAACAGCACCCAGCGCCACGACACGTAGGTGGTCAGCACCCCGCCCAGCAGCAGGCCGACCGCACCGCCTCCGCCCGCCATCGCCGAGTAGACACCCATCGCGCGGTTGCGGGGCTGCCCTTCGGGGAAGTTGGTCTGGATCAGCGACAGCGCGGTCGGTGCGATGACCGCTCCGCCGACTCCCTGGATCGCCCGGGCGGTCAGCAGCCACCACTGGCTGGTGGCGAAGCCGCCCAGGAACGACGCGGCGGAGAACAGCAGCAGGCCGCCGATGAAAATCCGCCGGCGGCCGAAGATGTCACCGGCGCGGCCGCCGAGCAGCAGCAGGCCGCCGAACGTCACGGCGTAGGCGTTCACCACCCACTCCAGGCCGCTGCCGGAGAACCCGAGGGCGTGCTGTATGTGGGGCAACGCCACGTTCACGATGGTGGCGTCGAGCACCACCATCAGCTGGGCGGAGGCGATGACTACCAGGGCCAGGCCCTGCCTGCCCCCTTCCGTCCTGGAAACGGCCGCGGCGTCTGGGGCCGGAATCGCCGTCATATGCCCCGCCTCCCTCGTCACCCGTGAATTACATAATTACATCGCTATGTCCCTGGTCGGCAAGTCCCGCACGCAGTGTTAGCCCGGGGGCCGGCCCCCGGAACCCCCGGAATAGAGTTCGATCGTGGCAATCGAGGACGGAGCAGGTGTCGTCGTTACCGGCGGCGGCAGCGGTATCGGCCGGGCGATCGCGCGCCGGCTGGCGGATGGCGTGCCGGTAGCCAGGGGGGTTCGGGGGGATGGCTTCCCCCCGGCCAGAATTGTGGTGAACGACATCGACCCGGCGGCCGCCGCGCTGGTAGCCGACGAGATCGGCGGTTATCCGGTGTCCGGCGACGCGGGCACCGAGGACGGCGTGCGGGACATCATCGCCGCCGCCCGGGAGCATCTCGGCGAGATCGACATCTACTGCTCGAACGCGGGGATCGGGGCAGGCACGGGACCGGACACGCCGGAGGATGTCTGGCAGCGCGCCTGGGAGGTCAACGCGCTGGCCCATGTGCGGGCCTCGCGCGAGCTGCTGCCGGCCTGGCTGGATCGCGGCCGGGGCACGTTCGTGGTCACCGCGTCGGCGGCGGGCCTGCTCACCATGCTCGGCTCAGCGCCGTACTCGGTGACCAAGCACGCCGCGGAGGCGTACGCGGAGTGGCTGGCCGCCACGTACGGGCACCGGGGGCTCACCGTGCACTGCCTGTGCCCGCAGGGCGTGCGCACGCAGATGCTCGCCGATTCGGGCCGGGCCGGCCAGGTCGTGCTGATGGCCAACGCGATCGAGCCGGAGCAGGTCGCCGACGCCTTGTGGGAAGCCATGCGCGACGGCAGGTTCCTCGTCCTGCCGCACCCCGAAGTCCGTGACTACTACGTGCTGCGGGCCACCGACACCGGCAAATGGCTGCGCGGGATGTCGCGGCTGCAGCAGCGTATCGAGGATGAGGAGGCCCAGTGAACGAGAAGGCCCAGTGAACGAGGAGGCCTGGTGAAAGCGTGGCAGGTCAGCCGGCACGGTGAGCCGCGGGACGTGCTGGAACTGGTGGAGGTGGCAGCGCCCGTGCCCGGTCCGGGACAGGTGCTGGTCCGGGTGCTCGCGGCGGCGGCCAACTTTCCCGACGCGCTCCTGTGCCGTGGAACGTACCAGGTACGCCCGCCACTGCCGTTCGTTCCAGGGGTTGAATTGTGCGGCGCGATCGTGGCAGGCGGGTCAGGCTTCTCACCCGGCGACCGGGTGATCGGCGGCCCGGTGCTGCCCTCGGGGGCGTTCGCGGAGTTCGCCGTCATGGACGCGGCCAGCGTCGTGCCCGCGCCGGAGGTTCTCGACGACGCCGCGGCGGCGCCGTTTCACATCACATATCAGACCGGATGGTTCGGGCTGCACCGGCGGGCCCGGCTGGCGGCCGGCGAGACACTGCTGGTGCACGCCGCGGCCGGGGGAGTCGGCAGCGGCGCGGTCCAGCTCGGCAAGGCGGCGGGGGCGACCGTCATCGGTGTCACCGGTGGCCCGGACAAGGCGGCGGTGGCCCGCGAACTCGGCGCTGACGTGGTGGTGGACCGGCATAGCGAAGACTTCGTCGCGGTCGTCAAGGAGGTCACCGGCGGACGGGGGGCCGACGTGATCTACGACCCGGTGGGAGGCGAGGCGTTCCGGCGCTCGGTGAAGTGCGTCGCGTTCGAGGGCCGGATCCTTATCGTCGGTTTCGCCAGCGGGGACATTCCCTCGGCGGCGCTGAACCACGCGCTGGTGAAGAACTACTCGATCGTCGGCCTGCACTGGGGGCTCTACCAGCGGATGGACCCCCAGGCGGTACGAGACTGTCACGCCGAGCTGACCAGGCTGGCCGCGGCGGGGGCGATCCGGCCGCTGATCAGCGAGCGGCTGCCGCTGTCGGAAGTGCCGGACGGGCTGCAGCGGCTAGCCGACGGTGCCACGACCGGCCGGATCGTGTTCCTGCCGTAGATGCGCGGTCAGCAGATCCTCGCCGAAGTCGCTGCGGGGCCGGCGCAGCACGGTGTGCGCGTGGTTGCCGTCGTCGGTGGTGTTGTCGTACTCGATGAGCAGGTCATCGCCCTGCACCCGGTAGTAGTGCCGGGTGCCGGGGATGAGCGGGCCCTCCCAGGCGAAGTGGAGCTCGCTTTCGGCGACGCGGGTCTGCTCCGGGGTGGCCAGTTCGGGCGGGAGCCGGTCGAGATACAGCGCGACCAGCTGGCTGAGTGCGGCGCGCGCGCTCGGTCCCAGCCTGAGTGAGCTGATGCCAAGCGGTTCGATGCGCGGCCCGGCGCTGGGGCTGGTGCCGGTGCGGATGTCGTAGGGCGCCTGGTCGGCCACCACGGCGCCGGCCCGGCCGTCCGGGCCCATCGCGTCGAGCAGCGCGCGGGCCAGGTCCTCTTCGGGAGCGAGCGGACGGGACACCGTCCGCCCGGCATAGCTGACCCGATGCGGGTTGGCGCCGAAGAACACGGGCGCGGGGGATACCAGGCCGGCGTCGAGGGTCATCGACACGGACAGGTGGTGTCCCTCGAACCGCCACGCCCAGGGATCACCGTCGCCCGGGTCGCCGAAGATGCTGATCCAGTAGTCGCCGCCGTGCCGGTTGCGCTGCCACCCCTCCAGCCGGTCGAGGGTCTCCTCCAGCGCGATAATCGCCATCGCCTGGGCGTAGGCGGAATCGCTCAGCGCGGTGGCCAGTAGCCGGTGCGCGGCCTTGCGGGCCGGAGGACTCAGTTCCGCCAGGCACGCGCCCGGGCGGGGATTGGGCCGGTACTCCAGCCAGCGCCGGGCTTTGCCGTCTTCGAACGAGTGCGCCGCGAGGTCACGTTGCCGCTCGTCAAGAGCGTTCAGCAAGGCGCTCGCAGCCCGGCTCATCTGGGCAGCAACATCCATGTAACCGGTATATCATCGGCTGCCGCTATGGTTACTCCGGTGACATCGTGGGCCGAGCACGCGATCTTGTGGCATGTGTACCCGCTGGGCTTCACCGGTGCGGAGCGTTCGGCGCCACAGCCGGTGCGGCACCGGCTGCCGCGCCTGGTCGAATGGCTGGAATACGCGGCCGAGCTGGGCTGCTCCGGGCTTCTGCTCGGGCCGGTATTCGCCGCCGAGACCCACGGCTACGACACCGTCGATCACTTCCGGATCGACTCACGGCTCGGTGACGAGGCGGACTTCGACAGTCTGGTCGCCTCGGCGGCCCAGCGCGGACTGCGGATCGTGCTGGACGGGGTGTTCAACCACGTCGGCCGTTCGTTCGGGCGTCCTGAATGGTGGCGGCGCGATCCTGCCGGGGGCTTCGTGACCTTCGAGGGACACCAGCAGCTGGTCGCGCTCGACCATTCGAATCCGGCGGTTGCGGAGTACGTGGGCCGGGTGATGACCCACTGGCTGGAGCGCGGCGTGGCCGGCTGGCGGCTGGACGCCGCCTACGCGGTGCCGCCCGGGTTCTGGCGCGAGGTCGTGCCGGAGGTGCGGGCGTCGCACCCGGACGCCTGGTTCACCGGCGAGATGATCCACGGCGACTACGCGGCCTACGCCGCGAGCAGCGGCCTGGAGTCGATCACCCAGTACGAGCTGTGGAAGTCGATCTGGAGCTCGCTGAACGACCGGAACTTCTTCGAGCTGGCGTGGACGCTGGACCGGCACAACGAGTTCCTGGACGGGGTTCCGGGTCTGCAGACATTCGCCGGGAACCACGACGTGACGCGGCTGGCCAGCCAGCTCACTGACTTCCGGCATTTCGGTCACGCGCTGGCGGTGCTGTTCACCGTCGGCGGCATCCCCAGCGTGTACTACGGCGACGAGCAGGCTTTCCGCGGCACAAAGGAAAACCGGGCCGGGGGAGACGACGCGATCCGCCCTTCGTTCCCGGCCACGCCGGCCCTGCTGGAGCCGGACGGCTGGCCGGCCTACCGCTTGCACCAGCGCCTCATCGGTTTCCGGCGTCGCCACCCCTGGCTGGTCCGCGCGCGCACCACGGCTGTGCACCTGACCAATACGGCGATCGCTTACCGTAGCGTGGCCGACGGCGCGGCTACGGTAACGGTCCTGCTGAACGTCGGCGACGAGCCGTTCCGGTTCCCGGTGGACGTCCGTGGCCTGGGTGTCGCGGTCACGCCTGACCCCGGGACCACACCTGCGGATCCCGGGGTCGTGCCCGCACACAGCTGGACGATTCTCAGCTAGCGCTAGCCGACGCTGAGGCCATCCGCGCAGGCGTTGCCGCGCCCGGCGGCACCGCGGAACCAGGCTCCTCCGGATCGGTGCAGACCGGATCCTGGATGCTCCCCAGGGCCTTAGCCCGGGGGCGGTGAATGTCGTAGGCCGGTGGGAGAGTGAGCCCATGACGGGAGAATCAGGGCACGAGCCGGCCAGGCGGCCGGAGGATCTCAGCGACTTTTTCCTGGAACGGGCCAACGCGGGCGATGTGGACGGAGTCGTCGCGCTGTATGAGCCGGGCGCGGTGCTCGCCTTCCCGGCCGGCCGGCTCACGGTGGGACATGATCAGATCCGCTCGGCGTACGCCGCGTTCCTGGCTGGCCGGCCGTCGCTTGGCTCGGCTGGACAGCAGCCGGCGATCGTGAACGGGGACATCGCGCTCACATCCACCAGGCTGCCCGGTGGCGGGGCCACCGTGGAGATCGCCCGGCGCCAGCGGGACGGCACCTGGCGGTGGGTGATCGATCAGCCGTCCATACTGGCCTTAGCGCTCAGGGAAACGGCACCAGATCGGGCTCCACCCAGCTCTGGCGGGCCCGCGCACTGGCCAGGGTCGCGGACCGGTAATGGCGGCTGAGCAGGCGTTTGTCGAGCAGGGCGGGATGCCGTCCAGCGAACGCGTCGAAATCGCCGTTGTGTGGCTCCGCGCCGCCGGGAGATCTGGCGCCAGCCGCTATGCGGCTGAGGCCGTCCTCGGTAACGTGGTGCGCCACGAGTTCCATCCAGGCCCGGGAAACGGTGTGGTGGTACTTCTGCGGCGCGCGCTGGTACGCCGCCAGGTGCCGGATCCAGTCACAGACCCGGTCGGTGGCGGCCGGCATGCCGTACCGCCGCACCGCCCAGAACGCCAGGTGGATGTGCTGCCGGTGACGGAATTCACCCCCCGGTACCGCGATGACCGGCAGGATCGCCGCGAGTTCCGGATCGATAAGGGTTCCAAGGTCGTGGTCGGCTTGATGGTGCGGATTGTGCATCAGGAGACCTCCCGCAGGGCGGTGATGACGGCGTGGAAGCCGGCGATCTGGGTGGGGGAGAGGCTGCCGAGCGCTCGGTCTTCCAGATCGGTGATGGCCTCGCGGGCGCGGGCCGCGACGGTGGCGCCTGATTCGGTCAGCACCAGGCGGAATGAGCGGCGGTCCGCGGCGTCCGGCTCACGGACCAGGTAGCCCCGATTTTCCAGCCGGTCAAGGACATTGGTCAGGGTGCTGGCCTTGGTGCCGGTTTCGGAGCTGAGCTGGCTGACGCTAAGCGCGCCCCGGTCAGCCAGGTTCGCCAGCGCGTTGGTCTCCGCCGCGGTGAGGTGCAGATCGGCGAGTTCGCCGCCGAGCGCGTGCAGAACGGCATGAGTGGTGCGCTGCAGGGCCAGCACCGGGCTGGGTAGTCCATTCTCGGATATCACGAGATCAGAATATGCGATCTCGTAGTAAATATCCAGCGGGAGAATGGGCGGATGAGCGAGAGCTGGATGATAGACGAGCTGGCGTACGCGGGCCCCGAACACCTCGACGAGACGTTCGTGGCTGGGTTCGACCGCAAGCAGGGATATCCCGATCCGGGCGAAGACCTGGCCATACTCGAGGCACATGGGCTCGGCCGGAACTCCAGCGTGGTGGACCTGGGCGCGGGGACCGGCCAGTTCGCCCTGGCGGCCGCGCGCCGGTTCGGTCAGGTGACGGCCGTCGACGTCTCGCCTGCCATGCTGAATTTCCTTGATGAGCGCGCTGTAGCCGAAGGCCTTACCAACCTGCGTACGATACGAGCCGGTTTTCTCAGCTACGTCCATGACGGTCCGCCCGCGGACGGGGTCTACACCCGCCACGCGCTCCATCAGCTACCCGACTTCTGGAAGGCGATCGCGCTCGACCGCATCGCCCGGATCCTCCGCCCCGGCGGCGTGCTGCTGGTGCACGATCTCATCTACGATTTCCGGGCCGCCGACGCGGACGAGGTGTTCCGCGGCTGGCTCGGCGAAGCCGCCGCCGATTCCGCCGAAGGTTACACCGGCGCCGATTACGCGGAACATATCCGCACCGAATTCAGCACATATCGCTGGCTATTCGAGCCGATGCTGACCATCGCCGGTTTCGAGATCGTAAGCGTCAACTACGTCCGCAAACTCTACGGCGCCTATACCTGCGTCAAAAGGTGATCGCAGCCTACCGCACTATGCGTATCACCACATATCGGGCACGCAGTCCGGCCATCTCGTGGAAGGTGGGAGCCCTCTGGAAGAAAAGGCGCCGAAAACCGGCGCCCCTTCTTCCACGAGGCTCTTTTCTTCCGGCCTGTCCAGCCAAACGCAGCGGCCGGCTGGACGCGGCTTCCAGACCCAGCCGCCGCAGGACTTCGCCGGCCTGGACCACGGACTCGCGCCGGGACAAGCCCGCCGTCCGCGCCAGGTCCACCAGCCAGCGGAGCACGGAGATGCGGGGAAGCAGTGCGGCCCGTTCGGGTGAATAGCTGACGGAAGCGGGGCGGACGGTCGCACTCCCGCCGGGCAGCAACCCGGCGGCCGCGGTCAGCAGGGTGGTCTTGCCCGAGCCGTTGGGGCCTTCCACCGCGATCACGTCGCCGGGGGAGGCGGTGAGCGCCACGCCGGTCGCGACCGTCACACCACGGGCCGCCCGGAGCCTGGGCGTGCCCAGTACGAACACCGGCTGATTCATCGTGTCAGGCGCTCGTACAGTTCGGCATACCGCGCCTGGGTGGCGGCCACCACATCGGGCGGGATCGCCGGGCCGGGTGGTTTGCGGTCCCAATCCAGCCGGGACGACCAGTCGCGGACGAACTGCTTGTCCAGCGACCGCTGCGGGCCGCCGGGCCGCCACTCCGACATCAGCCAGAACCGGGAGGAATCCGGCGTGAGCACTTCATCCGCGAGGACCAGCGTGCCGTCGGGGGCCAAGCCGAACTCCAGCTTCGTGTCGGCGATGATGATGCCGCGCCCGGCGGCCAGCGCCGCGCCCCGGCGGTACACCTCCAGCGTCGCGCGGCGCAGCGAAGCCGCCGTCGCTTCACCGGTCAGGGCGACGACCTCCTCGTACGTCATCGGCTCGTCGTGCCCCACCGCGGCCTTCGTGGTCGGGGTGAACACCGGTTCCGGCAGCCGCGAGCCCTCTACCAGCCCGGGCGGCAGCGGCACACCGGAGATCGTGCCCGTTTCGTTATAGGACTGCAGGCCAAGGCCAGCCAGGTACCCGCGGGCCACGCACTCCACCGGCACCATGTCCAGGCGCCGGCACCGGACCGCACGCCCGGCCCATTCCGGCGGAACGCTGGTGGCCGAGATCACGTGGTTGGGAACCACATCGGCTAGCTGCGCGAACCACCACAATGACAGCTGGGTGAGCACCTGGCCTTTGCCGGGTACCGGGGTCGGCAGCACCACGTCGTAGACGCTTACCCGGTCGCTGGCGACCATGATGAGATCGTCGCCGTCCGCGTAGAGTTCCCGGACTTTCCCGGAATGCACCAGCTCCACGAGTACTCCCTCTGACCGCCCGTCCCGTGCCCGCACAGCGTACTCGTCTGGTGGGCGTAGCATCATGTGCCATGGCTGGTACTGGTACCGCTGAGTACCTCCAAGTGCAGACGACCACCGACTCGCGGGCGGAGGCGATGGAGCTTTCCCGTGCCGTGGTCGAGGCTCGGCTGGCGGCCTGTGCCCAGGTGTGCGGCCCGATCGCGTCCACGTACTGGTGGGACAGCGCGGTGCAGCGGGAAGAGGAATGGCTGCTCTTGTTCAAACTGCCGGCCGACCGTTACCAGGAACTAGCCGACTTTTTGAACGAACGGCATAGCTACGACGAGCCGGAAATCATCGCGCTGCCAATTGTCGACGGATCCGCGCCGTACCTCGACTGGGTTCGCGAGGAAACCCGCGCGAAGGGCTGACGGGCTGCACGCCGTACACATACACGAGCCCACTGGATCCGGCCAGGGAAGATGACGGCTTGCCCGGACCGGAGTCGGCGACATAGCGGCTCATGCAGCACCGGATCGGGTCGGTCTCATGGCCCTGCTGGTGGCACTGCTGGCCGCCGTTGTCCGCTCCGGCGCGCTCTGGTCACATATCCAGATTTGCCGGACATGAATTCGCGGGTTAGTGGGGTTGCGGTACTGCAAATCCACCGCAGAGCGTAAATCAACCACGATGATCGCGGCCTCACCCGATAGCGGCGCAGCTAAGCAGGCCCTTTAATTCGCCTTCACTTGTCACCCCTCCCGACCAATGCAGGTAACTTAACAGCTCAGCGAAGCCGACTCGGGCCGTACGGGTCGCCGCCAGTTGCTCCGCCTGTCGCTCATATCCGCATTTGCCGGATATGGATCCGCAGGTTTGTGCGGTGGTTTTACGCCTTGCGGTGGATACGTAGGACTCCGTGAACGTTCCGAAACAAATCGAGTCTGCGGCGTGTCGTGGCGGGTATCGATTTTGTCCGGATATGACCGCTATGTGACGGCAGCTGCGGTGGACGACGTGGAAGAAAAGGGCTTCGCGGAGGATAGGGCGCCGGAAAACGGCTCTGTCGCATATTTCTGGTTGGTCACGGGGTTGGTGTTTCAGCAGGTCAGGATGCGTTTGCGGAGGAAGCTGAAGCTGGCGCGGCCGTAGGCCTGGCGTTCGAGGAGTTT
>Ga0213881_10000355_pt1 | contig 31597 bp, 17 predicted proteins | sample BarmaccoBMER_R08_FD_160104 | JGI IMG/M metagenome (GOLD analysis project Ga0213881, IMG submission 160104) | Barbacenia macrantha exposed rock microbial communities from rupestrian grasslands, the National Park of Serra do Cipo, Brazil - ER_R08 ...
GCAGCACCGGACCCGGCAGCAGGCCACCCTGCGGCACCGCTAAACGGCCGGAACGGCGACCTATCGAATCAAGGTTGTTCAGTGGCGTCCTAGTGGCGAGTGCCCTTGGTCCCGGACCCGGTGCGCATCCGGTGCCAGGCGCGGGCGGGGATCATGCGGGCAGCGCCGGCGGCGGTCACGGTGCGGCCTGAGCCGGTGGTGACAGCGTGGCTGGCGCGGACCGCCATCACGTAGCCCATTCCGCGCAGGCGGATGCCGCGGCGCAGCTGGCGGCCGCCGTAGACCTCGTCGCCGGCCACAAAGGCGGGGCGGATCCCCAGGACGTGCGCGCGGTCCAGCAGGGCGCCGGCCAGCTGCGGCTTGGTGGCGAACATCACCTCCTCCGGGACCCCGGCCAGCTCGCGGTGCTCCTCATCAGCAGCGCACCCTTCGGGCAGGTACAAAGCCCGGCCGATCAGGGCGTGGCCACGGGATGTGGCGAAGGTCAACGTGACCGCGACCTGGCACAGCGCGACGCCGCTGACGGTGCCGCTGTACTGGCGGGCCGCCCCGGCCGCCTCGACCGGGACTTCTCATCGGCGGTTTCGTCTACGATCAGCACCGCGTCCCCGTCATCGAGGTGACCGGCCGCCCAGGCCGAGGCGATGTCCAGGACCTTCCGGTCGTCCCAGACCGCACGGGACAGCAAGTGCCGCAGCCGGTGCGGCCCGCGATGCCCGGCCGCCTCGGCGACCGGCTGGCAGTGTGACCGTCCAGCTCCATCAGCAGCCCGGCCAGCATCTGGCCGCAGCACTGCCGGGTCTCCCGCCGGGGAAAGCACCCGGCGACCCGGCCCAGCAGGCCTGTGAGCAGCGCGGACCGGGCATCATCGGCTACCGTGGCAGCAGCGGCCGCCGCATCTTGATTGTGTCTCACAACCCCATCATGATCGCGGCAGCCGCACCTCTACGCGTCATCCGTCTGGCCTGCACCAACAATCCCACGGTCACGAACTACAGCTGCCGTAGCTGAGGGCAGCACGAGGACGGATTTCTATAGCGCGACCGGGCCACGAGCCCGCTGATGCGACGCGCCTTGGCAGCTTGCTTCGCCGCATTGGATGGCCAGATGATCCGTAGATTCCTGTGTGGGCATCCGAACTCGTTCAGAACAGTCCGTGACCTCGGATGCGTTCCTGTCCGCTGTTCATGCTCGTTAGGATTCCCCGAGGTTGTCCGCTCCGGTGGCTCTCAGCGGCTCCCAAGGATGCGCGTTAACGGCTCCGGAGGCCGCCTCTTCAATCTAGCGAATTTGTGTCTCCTGCCTGTTTGGACTTATCGCTGGTCGCTGAGACGGCCAGGTTCATCCCGCATATATCCGGATCATGGAAATCGGCCCGGGACCGCCAGCTGCCGCAGTCAGGCGCTCATGAGCGACCAGGGAAGGATAAAAGGGCTAGTCAGGGAGCGCTAGCCGTCACGGTGGTGACCGTGACATGCGGAGTTACCGTCACTACCCGGACAGGGACGGGTGTCCCGTTACTGTGATGCGTGATCACTGCGGTGATGATGGCGAGGATCGCGATTGCGAGAGCGGCGAGTCCGGCGCTAACGAGCCTTCCGGGAATTCTTCTTCCCCTGGCGGGAGGCTCGTGCCTTATCACTTCCGTCAGGTCAGCTCCGCACCTTGGGCAGATCATAATGTTCTCTTCTCTTTCAGTGCGTAGGGCTAAGGTAAGCCCTCGCGGCGGCCTCCTGTGCCAAGGCCGGCTGAATGGCGGGGATCCTGTCGTGATTACCCTGGGCTGCGGCGACGCTTCCGGTCTTCCTTGGCCAACGCTACCTCGACCGGGACCTTCCGGCCTCTGACCGGCTGACCGTCAAGCAGGTCAGGCCTATTCACGAGATAGAGCAGCGCGTCCAGGCCTTGCTCGCCGCGCTGGTGGCAACGCACGTTGACACGGCTGACCTGAGCTACGCATCACAAGTTCCCGTGCGTTGCTCGCCGGTTCAAAGCCCGCGCTAGCTCCATGTTCGAAGGTTGCTGCTGGTGGCGATCGTTGGCTGTTGATGGCAGCTCGGAGGTACGCGTCCGTGATGCGTAGGCCGGATGCTCGGCGGAGCGGCCGTCCGTTTTCAGGCCGGTCAATCTTTCCTTTCTTGAACAGTCTCTGCGAGAAGTGCGTGTACGAGTTGGCTGGTCAGCCACTCCCGGAAGGCTCCTACTGGCCATCCTCGTTCGGCGACGAACAGCCGGTATAGCTGGGGTGAGGTCATGACCCACAAGATGTCGGTCGCCTGGGCGCGCGACAGGCCGACGCGGAGCAGGCCGCGCCGGTACCAGTCGGCGACGGTCGGTCGTTCGTTCTCGAGCCGTCGGCGTTCGCCTTCGGCGTCGACAGCAGCCAGATCTGGATCCGCGCCAGCGGCGGCATGCACCATGTCGAGCAGGTCGGCGGCTCTATCGTAGAGCGTGGTCACGAACTCGATGGCCAGGCGGAGCTGGGTGACCGCATCGCCGGCGGATGCCTCGATGGCGGCGTTCAACTCGGCCTCTTCGGCGACGGCCAATTCGCCCAGCAGGGCAAAGAGGATCCCCCGTTTGTTGCCGAATGTGTCGTAGATGCTGCGCCGTCCGACCCCTGCCGCGGCGGCGATGTCGTCCACCGCGGTGGCTGCATACCCGCGGGTGACGAACAGTTCCCGGGCGCACGCCGCCACGCGGCGCTTGGATTCCTCGGCCCGGGCCTGGCGGCGGGGGGCGTTGTAGGGGCGCCGACCGGACGGCTGGACATCACCCATTTAACCGTACAGTATATGCGGTGAAATGACTGAGCGCCACTAGCGGCGAAGTCAACCCAGGAGAGGGACACGAAGTCATCGCAACAGCTCCTGCGCCTCGCCGTGCCATCGGTCGTGGGCACCATCCTCATCGAAGTGATTATCTCGGTCGCCGCTCGCTGGCCCTACCAGTTCGGCGGGCACGGCAACCGCCATCACGTGCTCTCCGAGTTCGTCTCCAGCGGCGGGACCGCGCTCGCCCCGCCCCTGGTACTGCTGATCGTCCTGGCGCTGATCGCCGTCGCCGTACAGCGAACCGACCGCTGGCGCACGGCCGCCACCGTCCTTCTGATTCCGGTCGCCGCGATCATGACTGTCGGAGCCGCAGGTGAGGCCGCGGCCAAGTCCACGCCCGACGTTCCCCGTGCGGTACTGATCGCGGGGGGCCTGTTCGGAATACTCCTGTCCGTGAGCCTGTTCGGTCTGGCCGTCACTGCCCTGACCACCCGCCGAGCACGCCATCGGGTTGCGGTCCCTCGCGGCCAACACGTGCCCGTCGGCCAGTAAGCAACACGAAGGACCGGACGGCGGTCGACGTACTACATATCCGGATGCACTCGTAGTCCGTCTCTCGCGTCGGCACCGCGCTTCTGGCGGGCAACGTCCGCCGCTCGTCCCGTGCCGTTCTCGCTGCTGCGGACCTCGATCCGGCGGATTGGACACCCGCGAGCTACGGCACAGCTTTGTCTCGCTGATGTAAGGGCGCAGAGTTGCATCGGATGCAACAATCCGTCTCCGGCGTGAGGCAGGCACGGTAAGGGCTGCGGATTCGCCTCCGTCGAGACCATGGCCGGTTGATGAACGAGAAGACGCAGGTCAGGCACCTAAATGAGGGTGAGGTTGCAGCTGGTGACACGATGCGTCATCCAGTTCGGTTGCAGCGTAAGACAGCTTGATGCAGCCGGGGCAACCTCAAAGAGGCAGCGACGAGGGCAGGAGCCGCATCGCGCCGTCATGCGAGCTGAGGTATTCGACAGGGTTGGTAAACCGCTCCCTACCAGTTCAGACGCCGGTGTCCCAATCGAGAAGATCGCACGTCTGGTCGGCCACACCGGGACGACCACAACGGAGACCGTCTATCGCAAGCAGATTCGTCCCGTGGTTGTGGGCGGCGCGGGAGTCATGGACAGTCTGTTTTCCAAGCGGGGCACTGATGTGTAGTTACTCAGTGACGAAAGCCATTACTTCCGTTGGGTTGTCATGGTCTCTTACCTGGTGGAGCTTGCCGGACGCTATTCGAACCGAGCTGATCTGAGAGGATAATTCGAGAAATCAGCTAAAGAACGCGAAAAAGCTCTCTGCTAAACTTGGATTATGAGCACCCACTTTCCCTTCCTTTGGCTGTGCGGCCCTATGGGTGTCGGCAAATCATCAGTAGGGTGGGAAATATTCACTCAGCTCAGAAATGAAGGCATCAAAACCGGCTATGCCGATGCTGATCAACTCGGTCTTTGCTATCCTGTCCCCGACGACGACCCTGTGAATCACCGAGTCAAATCGCGTAGCGTTGGTGCTGTCTACCGCAACTTCCGAGATGCGGGTGCGCGTTGCTTCATACTTTCTGGAAGCGTGAGCAGTGCGGAAGAGGCTCAGATGTATAGAGACCAGATCCCGGGAGCCGCCCTAACAATTTGTATGCTACGTGCCGAGCCGGGTGTGATTAAGGAGCGATTCGTCCAACGGGGATGGAAGCCCCATCGCGTGAATGAGGCAATTCGCGAGGTCGCTGAACTAGAGCGCACCAAGTTTGCGGAACTGCGAGTGGATACCGATGATCATTCCGTCAAAGAGGTCGCACGGATGGTTCGCGCCCAGGCCGGCAGCTGGCCCGCCCTCACTTAGAAGGTCTGCTGAAATATCCTCATATCCCTTGATATGGCTTGGAAGCCGTTCTGGTCGCTGTTGCGGCCGCGTTGAGTTAACTGGAGCAGTTCATGCTGGTCGGACCGTTTGTGGCGAGATTTTCGACGGGGGATCTCTGTACTTTCGATATGACGAAAGTTCGTTCGGACGGCTGGACACGAAAGAACCCGGGGGTCACGGGTTCGAATAAGGACTCTACGGTGGGTGGGAGTACTGGATTTGAACCAGTGACCTCTTCCGTGTCAGAGGGTTGGCATTCCGGCTTGGGCAGTGGTCTTGCTGCCATGACCTGTGCATACGTCGGCCGAGCGCTCCTCAGTTATCTCGAAGTGTCCTGCGTTTACATCCGTGATCCTTGCCGCTCTAGGGCCGTTGTAGGGCCATCCCCAGGGTCATCCCGGATGATTTCCTACGGGTAGACCTGAGCGCCGCCCGCCGCCGGGCCTGCTGCGTTTGCGCCCCGGATCACCGGGTAGCGGACGATGCCCGAGTCGGGCGAGAGCCCTGCTAAGTGGAAAGAGTGGAAAGAAAGTGGGTGACGATTTTGGCGAGTGAGTCTGGGCCTGAGGCAGGCGTCGAAGGCGTCGTAGAAGACGTGAAGGGTCGGGCCAAGGAAGCGGCCGGGGCCGTCACCGGGAACGAGTCGCTCAAGCAAGAAGGCGAAGCCCAACAGGACAAGGCCGCCGCGCAGCGTGATGTGGCTGCCAAGGAAGCCGAGGCTGAGAAGGCGCGAGCGCAGGCAAGCGCGGCCGAAGCAGAGCAGCGCTCGCACCAGTAGAGTCTGAGCTGAGCGTAGGCTCCCGATCCGTCCGGGATCGGGAGCCTTTCGCTACGGTCAGCATCGACGCGGGCACGTCGTTGCGGTCAGCATCGACGCGGGCACGTCGTTGCGGTTGCGCACGAACGGCAGGCAACTCGGCGCCCTGTTCTCGACATCACCCGATGGCCTACGCATAACGAGCGTGTTCCCGTGGGCTTCCCCTCACGGCTTAAGAGTGCGCACTAGCTTTATGTTCCTTTATGTTCGCAGGTTGCCGTTGGTGGCGATCGTTGGCTGTTGATGGCGGTCCGGGGACACGCTTAGGCTGGCCAGTCGTCGCTGGGGTATGAGCAGAGCGACGGCCGTCGGGGGTAGGTTGCTGTACCTGTTGCTGTTACGTTCAGGAGTACCTAGAGCGGAAAGGGCGCGGTGAAACACGCGGCGAGGACACTGCCGAGGCTGACGAGCTGCTGGCAGAGCTGGACTAGAAAATCAAGGGTGTTGTGCGACCGACTGCTTAGGAGGTCGTGAGCCCATTGCCGCGAGCCGCTCCGCCGCAGGTAAGCGCGGGTGCCGGATCGTCCTCTAGTGACCGTGAGATACCGAAATGGCTGGCCGATCGGCACGCAATGGGCACGGGCGCATTCCCGGCTGGGTGTGGCTTATACGCACCGCCCTGCCCCCCATTGGACTGACTGCTGCCATCCCGAGGAGCCGTAGAGCCGGGTCAAGCGACGATTCACGTGTACGTTGACCAGGCACTTTGACCTGTGCTAGTTGTCCTGCCTGCGCATCGGCGCTTGACGCGGACCGGAGGCGTAACGACAAATCCGGCGGCAGTCTGGTGAGGGCCTTTGCAGCTTCCGCCGTCATCCGTAGCTAGGCGGTCCTCATCAAACCTGGCCCGCGTAGCCCCGGCCGTCGAGCGTGCTGTCAGGAGGTGGGTACCCAATAGCGGAGCTTGCCGTCGCGCTTGTCCTCCAGCTCGCCGCCGTTGGCCTCGATCACCTTGCGGGAGGCGATATTGTCCTCATCGCAGGTGAGCAGGGCCGCGTCGATGCCCAGCGAGCGGGCGACGGGCAGCGCGGCGGCGAGCATGGCGGTGGCATGCCCGCGCTGTCGTGCTGAGGGCCTGATGTCGTAGCCGATGTGGCCGCCGATCTTCCTCAGGTCGGCGGTGAGCCGGTGGCGGATCGATATTCGGCCCAGGTATTCGATCCCGCTGACCCACCACAGCGTGGTCTGCGGGACACGCCAATCGGGTCGCGGCGAGTCGTCCCGTGCCTCGTCCTCCAGCTTGCGGAGGTACCGCACGAACTCGGCAGGGTCGGCCCACTGGCGGGCGTGCTTACCTATGTCCTGCCCCGTGCTGCTGTCCTCGTCGAAACCGACCCGGCCTTCGGCCTGGAACTCGGCCATCGCGGCGAGGAATGAACGGTGGAAGCGGATGTCGGGCAGGATCAGCTCAGGCATGGCAACAGTCCTACCCTGACCCGGGGTCAGTGCACGTTAGTATCATGAGACCATGAGCTAACCACGTGGCTGGCGCGAGGACGGGATCTTCTTCGAGCACGATGGCCAGTGCCGTGACAGCGACAGGCATCGGCATTGCGAGGGCCGGTGGCGGGGAGTGATCAGTCTCGGCTTCGCGGCAGATGGCAAGCGGATCCGGCGCAAGGTCTCTGGCAAGACCAAAGCCGTCGTCCAGGACCGGCTCAAGGCGCTGCACAGCGACCTCGAATCAGGCGTGCGGGCAAGTCCGAACTACACCGTCCGGCGTGCGGCGGAAGACTGGCTGAAGGACGGTCTCGACGGCCGGTCAGCCAAGACGATCAAGAAGAACGAGAACGTCCTCGCCCCGATCCTGGCCACGATCGGCCCCAGGAGACTGCGCGAGCTGACCGCCGACGATGTCCGCCAGGCGCTGACGACGATGGCTTCGCGCTATTCCAGTGCCGCCGTGGCAATGGGCCACAGTGCGCTGAGGCGGGCGATACGGCATGCAGAGGCCCGGGATCTCGTGGGACGCAACGTCGCCATGCTCGTCGATACCCCCAAGGGCCAGGTGGGACGGCCGAGCAAGGGTCTCAGCCTGGAGCAGGCGTCCGCGCTGCTGGCCGTCGCCGAGGGGACCAGGATGCACGCGTACATCACCTTGTGCCTGGGTACCGGTATCCGGACCGAGGAGGCAAGGGCGCTGCGGTGGGAGCACATCGAGTTCGGCGATCCGGCCGCTAAGCCGCCGGTGTCGGCCAGCGTGGCGGTGTGGCGTTCGGTACGGGCTCACGGGGATACCAAGACCGAGAAGTCGCGCAGGACGCTGGGTCTCCCGCAGATGGCGGCCGATGCGCTTCGGGTCCACAAGAAGCGGCAAGCCGAGGAACGGCTGGCCACGGGCGCGCAGTGGAGCGATTACGATCTTGTTTTTACCACTCGGACAGGCAGTGCCCTGGACGCGGCTAACGTCCGGCGGGAATTCAGGGCAGTCTGCAAGGCCGCGAAGATCGGGGAGCATTGGACGCCACGGGAGTTGCGTCATTCATTTGTGTCGCTGATGTCCAGCTCGGGAGTGCCTGTCGAAGAGATCGCGCGACTAGCTGGGCATTCAAGCTCAAGAACGACCGAGGTGGTGTACAGGCGCGAGCTCCGGCCGGTGCTGACCGCCGGAGCCGAAGCCATGGACAGGCTGCTTGGGGTCCATGCGTCCTAGGGTTCATCGTCCTCATTATCTGGCGGCGCGACCACGGCCCAAAAGTCACTCTCCGGCTCCGACTCATTGCGCACACGCCGTCGCGGTATGTAACGGTTCGCATCTGCCCTCATAATCGCAGCGTTCATCCAGCCAGACGCCCGCATATCAGTCAGGTCCGGATGCCGCTCCCGCCGCCCGTGATCACCGGTCAGGCCCGGTCACGGCCGTGCCCGCGCCTGTCCCGCCCTGCGATACCGTGTGAATTCGTCGAGTTGCCGCTGCGTCTCGGTCACATACCCGCTGATCAGCGAGCGGATCTTCGCGAACTCCGCGGCGGTAACGCTGCTCGGCGATGACCACTCTCCCGAGTCTGGGTCGAAGTCGCTGTAGAAGCCGGCCTGCTTCCAGGAGTTCGCTGAGGTCAGCAGATCGGCCAACTCCCCGATCCCCGCCGCCTCCTCCGCGCCGACGGACATGCCAAGCATGACCTTGCCGTATACGTTGGGGAACGCAGCCGCGACGTGCTGAATCAAGCCGGCAGCGTGCCGCTCCCGGTGACCGCTGTACACGATCTTCCGCAGGTCATCATCGCTGAAGCCCGGGCAGCGTCCTTGTGCCGCCGCCGCGGCGATCGCCCCCGAGGGTACGCGCCTTCACCGACTCCTCCAGCGCGAGCACCGCCAGAGATCGCGCTATGCCGTGGCTGCCGACGCCTGCGAGAAGGTCCGCGCCGTTCAGCAGGCTGGCCGCAGTTGCCGTGGCGACTCCGGCGCCTTCGATCGCCTCATGCTCGTCTGGCAGGCGCTTTGCCATGATCACCATCCACTTCGTCGCGGAGCACACGAACCGGCGCGTCGCCGAGGGTAGCGGACAGGCCGTCCGCAAGCGAACGAGTTTTCGCCGGGACCCGCGTGGTACGACGCGGTGCGAGCCATGGTCGGCGTGCTCGGGGTATCTCACAACGAGGGATCGATCATTCTTCGGCGGCACCACCGAGATTCAGAAGGAGATCATCGTCCGCAACCTCGGCCTGTAGCCTGACCAGCCCTCCTACGAAGTCCTTGCTTCCGATTTCGGACACGTTGTGCCGGTTACGCATGTCGAACGGCGGAAACCCTAGGGAAATCCCTGGGACGAAGGCGTCCTCGCTGTCGTACGTTCCTTCTGAGGAGGAGACCGACCTGGCCGACTCTCCTGATGTAAACGAGACGGCCCATGTGGCCGGTGCGCGAACCTACGCCTTCGCGGTCGGTTCACTGCAGCCAACCGAGAGGCGCTCGTACCTCAATTTCAAGGATAATAATCATGGCAGGTGCAAAGGTTTTTAGTGGCCCCCCTTCCAATAAGGCTACGGCTGCAACCATAGCCGCGGCCCTGGCGACGTTGTTCTGGACTATCGCTGCTCACACATTCTGGAAGAGTATGAACAACGCCGACTTGACGCTTTATGTCGCCACCTCGACAACTATCCTGACAGCGGCGATCGGGTTTCTCGTACCGGAATCAGCCGCCTACACCGCGCATAACCAACAAAGACTGCTCGATCAGCAAGCCACAAAGGATAGCGTAACGATCAACTCAGCTCTCCAGTCAGCCATTAAGGCGCAGATTATGCAGTTGCAGGCACAGCAGAACCCCGCTGGGCAGGGGTTGGTAAATGTCGGCAGCTCAGACGGTGGGCCGAGCTAGGCCATGGGAACCGTATCCCGCCTGCTTAGGTCATGACGGTTTCTGCACCGCGAAATGGTACTGGAGGACAAGAAAGACCTGCTGCGATTGGTCCCGGATCATGACAGCGCTATCTGGGGGCAAGCTCAGGGAAGTTTCACCAGCGTTATTCAGGCTCTCTGATAGAGACCTATAGTCTAGGACTGGGGTCGTAGCGACGATACCGTTAGGGCCAGTTGCACTAGCAGCGTAAAGTGTAAGTCCGTCGATCGTGAGCGTAGCGCTTTGGACCGCATAAGGGAAGTACTGTTTCCGCAGCGAAACCGAGAAATCGCCGCCACCGTCCACGAAAGCAGACCATTCCGTCGGGAAATCATACCGGAGACAGAACAGGAGCGTCTGGCCGCTCCGGCCCGCGGTGTCGAGCGTTGCCCACAGCTCCTTTGTTGCCTGTGAACGCAGCGGGTCACCTGCGTCTCTGGCGGTATAGCGGATGTGCAGGATGACATCCGAGATTGTCATGTAATCGAACGCCGGGAACCGCGTGGGCAGGGAAAGCTTCCAGGTACTTATGGCGCCGGCGCCTTCGAACGGCAGGAACCGTTCGTCGCGCAGGTTTGTCTCGAACATGCCGCTGTCGTTGGTGCCGCCGCTAGTGACGATGACGTCAGTCACGCCGAAGTAGTCGGCGAAACGGTCATCTTCCTGGGTGGCGCTGCGGCCGTAGACGCCATTCGCGAGGAGCGGTGAGGTGCGCAGGGTGCTGCTCTGAAGGCTGGCCGTGCAGTTCAGGCTGGTGTTCGGCCCTACCACCGAAGGGATGGACAGGCTGACGCTCTTGATCCGCCGCATGTAGTGGCCCGGGCAGTCCCGGTCGTAGAGCCACTCGGGCACGGTGACGGTGCAAGAGCCTGTGATCCTCAGTGACAACAAGGCCAGCGGGTCAAGCTGGCGTAGCGAGACATGGCGGGTCAGCTCGAGCTCGCGCTTGTTGTTGTCGTGGTAGGCCATCTCCATCCGCTTGAGGTCAAGGTAGAGGGCCTCGCCGGACAGCAATCCCTGATGGCCTGAGTCCCAGTAGTTGAACTGAATGAACTGCGTGGCGTCGAGCTCTGGCCGCATCAGCTCGTGTTTCATGGTTTGCTCAGCCTTGCGGGCCGTATCACAGGCAAAGCGGTAATACTGGTAGTACAGACCCGAGAGCTCGCTTTGCATCCACTGGTAGAAGACGGCGCTGGTGAACTTGCTCTGCAGGAACGCCTGGACGTCTTGCGCCTGTTGGACCTGTGCCTGGACGGTCTCATAGTCGTGCCTGGCGACCTGCTCGGCGATCAGCGAGGCGATGATCTGGCGTCCAATCTGGATCAGCTCCCGGGCTGCGAGATTGGCCTGAAGTGTCCATTCGTCCGCACGCCGCTGGTAGCCAGCGGTCCGCGCGGCTATCCCGGCCTGATCCTGTTCCCAGCCAGCGATGATCTGGAGGATGTCGGCGGCAGTTCTCGCGATCCCGCCCAGTGTCTTTCCTTCAAACACTTTGGAATGAAGGCCAATACCCCAGAAGTGTAGGTCCGCTTCCACGCTTGGTATCAGGTCAAGAATGGCGGCCACGGTGTTGGATATGTTCGCCGCGATGCGGGTGTCTCTGGCAGTCGGCAAGTGTGTGTTGAGTTCTGCGTCTTCGTTGGTGTTTAGGTAGAGCTGGCCCGGCCCGCTCGCCCCCGACGCCGCTGACGGCGATGATCCTTGGGCTAGTTTCAGAGGGGAGTAGGCCTGCACAGGGACGGCCAGGTCATACTTGCCTACTAGTGCATCGTAGGCGTCGGAGAAGCCTGCCTCGGTCAGTTCACTGTTCCGGTCGAAGGAGAAGTCGGCTGGGGCCAGCGCTGGGTCAGGGGTCTGGCCAAGCAGCCGCAGGTAGTAGGTATAGCGCTCGAGCGCGCTAGCGCGCGTCTTCAGGAGCCCGTTAGTCGTTTCTTCGGCGTGCTTCCACTGCAGAAACCGCACGGCCTGCACCATCTGCTGCAGCTTGACCTCGTGTCCCTGGCGCAGTAGCGCCAGCTGTTCAGCGTCGCCCTTCTCGAACGAGGAAAGCAAAGAGTTGCCGAGTGAGCGTACCTCACCGGCGATTTCCAGCGCTTTCTGGGTCAGCAGCGGGGAGCGCACGGTGCCGAGGGGCTGGTTGGTGCCGCTGACGATGCTGGCGAGGTCGAGGCCGGCCGCGGCTGCCTTGACGAGGACGCCGGGGTCAAGGGGCGGGTCGAACAGCGGCAACTGTTGTGCGGCCCCTTGGATGTTCTCGCTGTTGCGGATCTTGAAGAGGCGGTCAGCGACCGTGTCCCAGTAGCCGAGCAGTTTCTGGTTCGGCGGGATGCCGAAATACAAAGAGCGGCCAATGCCGAACAGCGCGCCGCTCTGATCACCCGAAGTACTTCCGCTGCCGCCGGGCCCTGGTACAAGGTTGAACGGAAATTGGGCCTCGAGGTCTATCATCGCCTCCGACATCGCGTCGAGGCCGGCCTGCTTGAGCTGCAGGAAGTTTTTGGGGCTGGTGCCCCCAGGCTGAGGCACCGGCTGGGGGCGCGGGCCGAGGATGTTGGCGGCCAGGACGTAGCACAGGGTTGCCTCGTTGAGCGTCTCAATCGTGTCAGCCAGGAAGAGGCTGTCACCCCAGGCGATCAGGTTGTCCAGGTATTTCATCACCACGTACCACTGGTAGGCGCTGGGCCGGGTGCGGGCGACGACATGCGGGCTGAACGGGTTGGCGAGTATGGCGTTGTAGCCGGTAATGAGCGCGGCTTTTTCGGCTTGTTTCGCAGCGTCGAGCTGGGAGTCTGGTGTGCTCATCAGGGCGAGCAGCGTGTTTATGTTCTGAATCCCGTCGCTGTTCCAGAATACAAAAGACCTCCAGAACCGCTGCGAGGACGCGGCCCCGTCGGTGCTGGTCGGATCGAAGACGAGATGGAACCATTTCTGCGCCTCGGCGAAGCGCTGGTTGTTGCTCAGGTGCACGGCTACCATAACCGGGATGTGGTACAGCAATTCCCAGTTGTAGTTGGCATATGGGCCGCCCGGCGTAACATCGATCTTCCGATCGTCAAGGGTGACCGATACAGTACTCGTATTAGCCCAGGTGTAGTCATCCCCAGACACATATGATGTTTTGAGCTCCTCAAGGAAGGTAGGATTGAGCATTCCGGCGACTGAGGTCTCATTGAGTTTCTTGATCAGCTCGCCCACGAATGGATGGAAGAAATTCTCGAACTCGTAGGTGAACGTGTCGGCTGCGTTTTGTGCGGCGGCACGAATCAAGGTGAGGTCAGCGATGTGATGAAATGGCGCGTGTGCTGTTGTTGGTTGCATGACTACTCGCTCCTGCTGCGGCCATCAGCCTGGTTCAAGCCGATGGCGCTCCCGGCGGGGAAGATGACCTGGCCCTGGTAGGAGATCCTCATTGCCGATCCCAGGGACGTATTAATGTTTGTTTCCTGACCAGGGTAATATTGCACGGCGTCGGGGCCAGCGCCTGTGAAGTTGGTCGATTGAATGTCCGCGAGGCTGGCCTGCGTGATCCCCGGTCGACGCAACACCAGTGGTCGGATCTCAAGCGGAAGCACCGATTCCCCAGGGGGTCGAGCGAGAGCCCCGAAACCCTGGTAATCCGGGACCGGGGGCTGGCTTTCCGTAGTTATCATATAGAACACATGCCGGACGTCTTCATAGATAATTGGTGAATCCCATGCGTCTCGAAGTCCTGGCTGAACCTCCACGAACCGCGGTTGCCAGTTGTACTGAAGGATGTTATTCGAATATTGCACCGGGCCGTTTGGAGTCTCTTGATAGCTGATGACGAAAGTTCCGCTAGCGGGCGCGCCGGTATAAGGGACGAGAGGCCAGGGAGTGGGTTGCAGGGATCGGCTCGGGCTGGGTATGTCGAGGACGTCGGGGAGTGGAAGCCAGGCCGGATAGTATCTGCCGCTGCCGTCGTAATCGATGAGAACTTCGACGTTAATACCGTCGAACCGGACAGGGAGGCTGTGCGTGTTGTGCAGGATGAAGCCGCCTGAACTTATGTCGTATGGTGAGCTGATCGCCGTTATGACTAGAAGCAGCGTGTCGCTGGATACCGGGGGTGTTAGCTTGAACCCAGCTATTGGCTCGTTGAACTCGAACTGGGGATTTATTCCAGTACATGTGGCTGGGACGATCCGAAGGCGGTTCCTGATGGCGTCAAATGAGTTGTCCCCGGCTGGGTCGAAGATGCCGACTGTGGAGGGAAGGTTGACGTCAGATGTTTTGGTGGGCTGCCATTTGCCGTTGTAGAACTCGGTCCAACACAATACAGCCTGGACCACGATTGAATGCTTGGTAGCGGAGGCTGCGGCATTGTTCATGGAGGTGTTTAGATCGCTTACTTGCAGGTTGGCGAGCTGGGTGTTATTCCCACTGCTTCCGGTGGAAGTAAGTTGCGCCTGAGGCGGCTGTGCTTGTTTCACGGCCTTGAGCCAGAACAGGAACAGTCGGCCGTTCCAGACGATAGGGGTTATCGGCATGTCCTCGCAGTCGATCTTGACCTCGGTCCAGGGCGTCCAGCTGCCGGCCTGAAGCTGGCGGAAGAAATACTTGCGGTGCGCTCCGGCCGTCCGCGCGACGACGTATGAGGCTTCGTCGGTGTCGGCCGTGCCGGGCTGGTAGTACAGGCCGCAGGGTTCGAGCTTGGCGACCTGCTCCAGGCTGGTCAGGTAGTCGAGGTAGGCGTTGGCGGCCGCGTCGTCGGTGATGTCGCCCTGGAGCAGGCTGGTCATCATCTGCTGGAAGAAGGGCGACTGGTCGTCGCGGAGCTCCGGGTACAGCCAGTTCTCGGGCCACATGAACACCTCGCGGTTGGCCTGCCAGACGCGATAGCGCTTCATCCACTGCCACCGCGAGGCGTCCACATCGCTGGGTGAAACCAGGGGTTCGAGGTTGCGCAGGACGCGCTCAGTGAAGAGTTGCACGGTGGAGAGGGCAAGCCGGATGCGTGAGGTATCCACCGGTGGCTGAGTTTGCGTGTCGACAAGGAAGTACTCAAAGAGGTTGTCCGGATCCTCGAACGCCACGTCTTCTGGGGGCGCGAGCACCACTGTGGACCCGGCGGTGAGCGTGGCGAGGGTTCCCTGACTGATCGTGATGGTACTGCCGGAAACCGCGGTGACCACGGTCCCCGGAGCGATCCACGCTGCCTGCACCAGCATCCCCCCGGCGTTTGCGTCGGGCTGGGTCTGGCAGGTCAGCACGGTCGCGCCGGTGGCGGCATCGGTGCTCAGGGTGAGGCTGACCAGCGGTTGTGAATACTGGTCGTGGAGTTGCTGCAGGGTGTAGGCGACGAGGGCGTCCCGCTGCCGGACGCGGGCGGCGTCGTTGATGGGGCGGATCACTGTCAGCCAGTCCGGTGTAGCGTAGAGGGCTCGCAGCGCCGATTCCAGCGCGCTGACGGTCGTCGCCGAGGGCGCGTTGGTGATCGACGCGATCACGGTTGAGGCGGCGAGCCGGCAGGACTGGACGATCTGGTAGGCGTCATAGACGCGGCGGAAGTTGGCCACCGTGGACAGGCTGGCCGGGTCGGTTTTGCCGAAGAACTGGGTGAGCAAGGCGTTCACCGAGGCTTGCGACCATCCGGTCAGGCTCAGCAGCACGCTCTGGTTGTTCGGCAGGGTGCCCGCAGGGTTCTGCAGGACCGTAAGCAATCGCTGGTCGGACGGCGACAGGGCGTGCTTAAGGAATGCGAAGTCGAGCAGGTCGCTCAGCACGCCTGCCAGGCTCGCCGCCATGGCGAGATCGGGGTCGGGGTCGTGAATGGCGGCGAGGAAGTTGAGCCACCCGCACCCCGTCTGGGGGGAGGACCGGCTGACTATGGGGAACGGCATGGCCGTGCCATCGTGGGCGTTGGCCGCGACGGCTGTGAAGGTCGTCGGCGTGCAGCTCGCGACCGTGACGGTTTCCTGCGCGCCGCCGCTGTCGATGACCAGGACCGAGTTCGTGGCGATGTTCGCCATCGAGGCAGGGGTGAACACCGCGGTGCCGGCGGCGGTTTTGCTGCTGCTGGTGGTGTCCACCGCGAAGCTCGTGCTCGTTCCCAGGTAGGCGATCTCGGCCGCGGTCAGCGAGAGGGCGCTGGAGAGGGTGGTGGCCATGAGGAAGCGCACATAGGTGTTGCCGAGCTGGCGGACCGGGCCGAGCGGATAGAGGTACTGGCCGGGGATGGGCTGCCAGCCGAGACCCGGGCTTTGCCAGCTGACCGACAGCGTGGTCTTGATCGAGATCACCGTCAGGGTGATCGGGGCGAGCTGCGCGGCTAGGAGCGGGATGGGGGTCTGGCTGCGCCACAGGCTGCCGGCCTGCGTTCCCCGCACCGTGTTGCCGTTGATCCGCAGCGCTATTTCCGCGCCGGGGTCGGTGGCGATGCAGATGTCGTAGGACCCGTCCTGGGGCGCGCCGAGGTAGCCGTTCCAGGTCGCTGCGATTGGTGCTCCGCCGGGCCCGGCGAGCAGCTGGCGGCCGACCGTGTAGGTTTCGGTACCGCCCGCCGAGACCGCGCAAGCCAGCGAGAAGTAGCTGGTCGCTCCGGAAGAGTCAAGGCCGGTGACGGTGATGACGCTACCGGCGGCCGATGCGCGATAGGCCCGGTTCAGCGGCTGGTTCGTGGCCGGATCCGGGGTTGTCGTCCGGTTGAAGGAGGCGGCGATACTGCCCGCCAGGTCGGCCAGACTGGTGTCTCCCGCGCCAGCGGCGTAGGCAATATCAACGCCGTTGATCGTGGTGGTGAGAACGTCGTTGGCGGTGGGTTTGCCGCCCAGGGTGGCGGTCTGCGTGTACGACAGCGCAGGCACGCAGGCGATTACCTGGTCGGGAGGTGCGGCCGGGTTGTTGCCGAGGAAGAACCGGGCCGACAGGCCCTGCTGCCCGGCGGCGGTGAGGTCGGTGGCCGCGGCGGCGGCGGGATCGGCGTCGGCGTGCAGGATGGCCGGGCTCTGCAGCAGGGTGGTCGCGAAGCCGGGATCGGTGCCCGCGGCCGCGGTGATCGAGGCCAGGGCCTGCTGCTGCTTGCGCTTTTGCTTCAGGATCGGCAGGAAGCTGTCCAGCAGCGCCGTTCTCCGTTCCGGCACCGGATCGGCCGACGCGGAGTAGGCGGCGAACAGGGGGCTCAATTCGGGGTAGGTGGTGAAGAAGGGCTTGACCGCCTGCTGGCTGGCGGCGGCGAGGCCGGCGACCGCGGCGGGCAGGGATGGGTCGTTGACAATGGCGAATGGCGCCTGGGTGCCGTCATGCGGCTTGGCCGCGACCGCGGTGAAAGTGGCTGCGGTGGCGTTGGTGACGGTGACGGTCTCCTGCGCGGCACCAGCGTCGATGACCAGCACGCACCCGGCGGCGACGTTGGCCATCGAGGCGGGCGTGAAGGTCGCGGGCCCGATGGCGATCTTGGTGCTGTCGGTGGTGTTGACGGTGATGGCGCCGCTGATCGCCGTGAGCGCCGCCGGGTCGAGCACGCCGGCGAAGGTGAGTTGTTCTCGCAGGTCGTCGTAGCTGAGCTGAGCGTTGGAGGCCGCGATGACCAAGGCGGGCAGCTGACCGCTGAGGCTGGCGTAGGGGATCGAGGTGGCAAAGGTCATATTCAGCAGGCCGAAGAAGAAGCTGCTGGCAGCGCTGCCGTAAACGAGGTTCATCAGCCCCTGGGCGATGCTGCCGTCGGGGTCATCTGGCAACGTGAACTGCGCGTCGACCGTGGCGAAGGTGGCCCGCAGCGTGCTGGCCAGTCCGGTCACGACCGAGAGGGAGGGTGTGAAGGTGCCGCTGATGTCTTGGTTCCAGACCAGGTACAGCGCCTGGGCGGTGGTCAGCCCGGCGGTGGTCAGGGCGGCGAACAGGCGGAGGAATCCGACGGCTGGTGGCTCGGCCGGTGACGCGCCTGGGTCCAGCGGCAAGAACGGGTCAAGCCCGCTGAACTCTCGCAGCCCGAGGAACTCCAGGACACTCAAGCCCAGCGTGTGCGCCAGCCAGCCGTAGCGGAACATCGCGCTGATGTTGGGTAGCGTCAGCGGGGTGGTGCCGTCAAATTTGAGCGCTTTGGCGATGAGGTCGAATTCGGCGCCGGTCAGATGGAAGGCGGCGCAGAGAGTGGGCTGATGGCCGAAGACTTTCTGGTTCGGGTCATTGAGGAAGTCGCCGTAACCGTCGTCGGCAAACGGTGGGTTCTGCCGCCCAGCCACATACCAGTTGGGCGATATCGAGCACGCGAGGGTGAACGAGGTCGTCTTGTGATATCCGGTGACAATGAGGGTGCCGGAGTTATCAGTTCCTGCCGTGACCAGGAATTTCAGTTGCTGATTGGTGACTGGCTCGATCAAAGTGGAGGCATTTATTGCGGCTGCGATGTTCGCCGCGATGGTGGCAGGAGTATCGCCCGGCACAACTATATAAGGCAGGGGCACGGTGTTGATCGTGGTGATCAGCGTGGCACCTTCTGGTATGACGCCCGCCACACGCGCGTAAGTGTTCTTCGGGTAAGAACCGTCGAACGTGTAAGACTCAGTCGCGTTGGCCGACACCGAGCACGCCACGACGAGCGGCGTGGCCGGGTCATTGGCAGTAACGGTGATGAGGACGGACGGACGCCCTGCCGAAACGTTGGTCGCCTTGAGGATGCTTCCGAGCGGCAGCCCGGTCGTCGGGTCCGGCTGTACGTCGGTACTGATGGCCGCGGCGACGCTGCCCGCGAGCGTGGTCGCGTCGGTATCGCTGGCCCGGACGGTGTAGGCGACCTCGACCGCGTTGGTCGTCACGTCTCCTGCGGTGCTGATCGTGGTGGTCAGGGTGTCGCCGGGCCTGGGCGTACCCTGGACAATTGCGTTCGAGCACGGCGGTTGAAGCCCGGTGACGGTATAGCTGCCGGCGTTGGCTTGTTCAAGCGAGCACTGCAGAGTGAAGGGGGCGCCGGCGTTCGCGGCGATGAGGGTCACCACGGGGCCGGCGGACGACGCGGCTACGAGGTCGTTCAGCGGCTGGCCCGAGTACGGGTCCAAGACGGTGGTCGCGTTGATCGCAGCGGCGATACTGGCCGCGAGCGTGACCAGGTCGGTGTCCGTAGCGGCAACGGTGTAGGGAATGACCGCACCGTTGACCGTGGTCTGCAAGGTCAGGTTGGCGCCGCTGGTCACCGCGCCCGCCAGCGTCGCGGTCTGCGAGATCGGCGATTGGGCGGCGGCCGTATAGGTCACGCTCGCGTCGGCCGGGGCCTGGCAGGTCAGCGTGAAGCCCTTCTTGATCGTGATCACGTTGGCCTTGCTGGAGGCGCGGAAAAGGCTGCCTACCGGAAGCCGGGAAACGGGGTCCGGCACGGTTGCCGCGTTGATGGCGGCCGCGATCGCGGCGGCGACGTCCTGCGCCTGCTGCCCGGACGTCACGGTGTGCACATCCACCTGCGCGGTGTTGATGACCGTGTGCAGCTTGTCGCCTACGCTGATGGTGGGAGAAATGGTCGCGGTCTGGGCGCCGGGATCCAGCTGGATCAGCGCCGGGGTGAGAAACATCGTCTGGTAGAGGGCGTTCGGGCCGACGGTGCCAAGGGGTGCCCAGCAGGCGAGAAGCTCGGACGCCGCGTCGGTGGTCAGCGAGAGCCGGTTCATCACCTGCACCAGGAACCCGAGCCGCGGCAGCAGCGCCGCGAACCCGGCCTCGTCCGCGGCCGGGCCCAGCGCGGCCAGGATGTTATCGGTGAGCTGAATCGACGTCGCATCGTCCGGGTTCCCCAGCAGCGGCGCAAGCTTCTGCCACAACCGGATGAACCGGATGAGCTTAAAGAACTCGGTCGCATTGAGCAGGTTATTGGTGTCGTCGGGGTTGGAGTAGCGGAGCTGCATGTTCGCGCCCGAGCAGTCATCTGGGCTTCCATCCGGGATGGAAATGGTGATTATGTCGGTGATGAGCGGCCACGTGGTTGCTATCCACGTAATGACCGCGCCGTAGTCCGTGGGGCTGGCCCCGCCGTACTGGGTTGGGTCCAGGCCGGCTGGCAGTGAGTTTGCCGTCAGTCCCTTGAGCCCGGCAAAGGGCGTGTTGAGCCGGAGCAGCCGGGGGATGAGGGCGGCGTTGGGATTGATGTACTGCGTCTGGACGATCGCCGCCAGGTCGTCGTAGGAAAGGTCCAGCCGTCGGCACAGTTCCTGCACGCTCATCGTCCGCAGGTTGGTCAGCGCGGTCGCGTTCGGCAGCCCGTACAGGTCTCCCAGCTCCAGGGAAGAGTCGGTGAACAGCAGGTACTCATCTCGGGAGATGCCGAGCTGCTCGATGAGGATGTCGGACCAGCCGTAGCTGGTCGGCGTGTCATGATTGACCAGCCCGTCGTCGGCCCGCAGCGCCTCCATCGCATCTGGCAGGGCGATCCCGAGACTTTGCAGGTGGAGCCGGAGCAGCATCAGCGGCCGGTTGAACGGCAGCGGTGGCGGGAAGTACGCGCCCCGCAGAGCCTCGTATGCCGCGTCGTTGACGTACTGCGGGATGGCCATGAGTTCAGCCGAGGTGACGGTGTCGCCGGTGTCATGGCCCTGGTAACCGTCCAGCGTGGGCCCGTCGGCCACGAAGTATTCGAGGATTTCGTTGACGATGTCGATGTAGGGCATCGCGGTGTTCGTGTTCGCGCACGTCAGCGGCAGGTATTGCAGGTCGGGGCGCCGCTGGAACAGCACGTCCTGCGGATTCTGGAACGAGGCCGAGGCGGCGGGCTGATCGAGGTAATGGAGCAGATCCGTGAGATAGGCGGCGGGACTCAGGATCGATCCGCAGTCCTTGCAGTCGCAGTAGTCCAGCGACCCGAACAGGCTTTCAAGCGTCGGATAGGCGATCACGGGGTAGGAGGGGGCGCTGGCCTGCGCCGGGAAGCCGGACAGCACCGGAGTGACGCCGCCGAGGCGCGGCGCGACCCGGCCGCCCAAGTAGGCGACGGTCGTGCTCAGCACCGAGGCGAAAACCTGCTTGGCCCGTGCGTGGATAGCAGCCGCCGTGCCGTTCCCGCCGAGTTTGTCCGCGAAGGCCCGGATGAAGCCGGCCGAGTCGTAGCGGGTGATGGCGAACGCGGAGTCGAGGTTGTGGCGGAGCAGCACCGCCATGCTGGTGTCGTCGGGTGTGAGCTGGTAGACGCGCTGGATCCGCTTGATCTGGGGGATTACGTTCTCCGGTGCGTCTATGACGCCGGTGCGGGAAAGGTAGCCTTCGACCGGCTCCACGCCGATCTCGAAATCGGCGTGGTTCGTGAGGAAGCTGGCGACGTCCGGGCCGGTCCGCGGGGGGCCGGGTATGGGCAGGATGCCACGGCTGACCTGGTCGGCCACCACCGCGGTTGGAAATGCGACACGGACCTGCGCGGCCAGCAGCTCGGCGTAGTTGCTGGCCTGCTCGCTCGCGTCCACGCCAGGTATTCCCGGGGGTATCGCGCCCTTGATCATTGGCGCCCACTTGGCCGGCTGGTAATACCCGCGGCTGGCCAGGCTGGCCAGCCCGTTGCTGGAGGCCAGGAGGTTCGTGCCTTCGGCTGCCAGCACCGCTGCCACCAGCGGCTGGTTGTTGACGGTGAGGTAGTACAGCTGGCCCATCTGCTGTAGCTGTTGTGCCGGTTCAGTTCCCAGCGCCTGCTCAACTGCGGGCCAGAACCTCGCCCAGTCACCCTGATGCTGCGCATACAGCTGGGCGAACCGTTCTTGCTGGGCCGTCTCGGGGAGCACTGGCTGCAGCATCGCCTGCATCGTTGACACGCCCACGGGCGGTGGGGCGGTGAGCGAATGCGCCGCGCTCAGCGCCAGAAATGTCTGCACGGCGCCGGGCACGTCGCTGGCCAGGTTGTTCGGGATAACACCCTGGGCGATCGCTTGCTGCCAGATCGCCTGCGCGGTGGCGGGGCTGGCCCGGAACAGGCCGTCCGCGTTGGCGGGAAGGCCCACCCGGAACAGTGCATAGTAGAACGCCGGCTGCAGGCTGACGGTCGGGACAGTGCCCGCCTGGGATTGATTCGCGCCAGTTCCAAGTGCCGGGGCTGGCGTGGTGACCTGACTGAACTGGTCGGCGAGCGCGGCCAGCGCAACGGCGCGCGCGTCCCACCCGGTCTTGTTTGCCAGGTAGGTGATGTCCTGGCGGTTTGCGTCTTCCTGCAGATCGCCGAGCCGACCCGGATACACAGCCGCCAGGCTGGTCATCAGCGTCTCGTACTCGCTGGGCAGCCCGACCGCGCCGGCGGGCAGCGCCACGTCGAGCGACAACTCAGCAGGCGCCGAGTAGCAGACCGCGGAGGCGGCCAGGAACTGGTTGCCCGCGAAGACCTGGACCTGCAGGTCGGGTTGTGTCTTGCGGTGCTCGGCCAGGTAGGCGGCGGAGATCGTGACCAGACGAAACGCATAGGTACCGTCGGGGCTGGTCTGGGTTTCCGCGAGGATCTGATCGCCGCCCACGTTCTTGTCGACAAGCCGGACGTTCAGGACGCCAACCTGCGGGAGCGTCGGGCTGACCACCGTGCCGCTGACCGTGAAGACCGAGGCACTGGCCGCCGGGCCCGCGGTGGCCGCAGCCGGCTGCCCGGCCTGGCCGTCTCCCACCGCGGCGGGAGCCGGGATAGCCGCCACCGGCTGGTCCAGGATCTCTGCCCGGGGCGCGCCCGCCGACACCGGGACTGGCCCGTCTTCCTCAGACGAAAGAGCTGCGAGCTCAGTGCGGGCAAGCATCGCCGCGGACAACGCAACAGCGGTAGCAGCATCGACGATGCCCGTCTGCCGCAGTCCGTGGCCGCTCTGGAACTGCACGACGGCTGCCCGAGTGCCCGGCCCGAAGTACGAAGTCCTCCGCTCAATGGAGGGAAAAGTGTAACCGAGCGCATCCAGCTCATCATGCAATACCCAGACATCCTTGCCAGCGAGGCCCTGCCTCAAGTCTCGTCCAAGCAGTTCCATCGATCCCAAACCCTAACATCGCCGTTCGGCGACTTTGTGATGTATAATCCGTGATTCCAGTGGTATAGGCGACACCGGCATGAGCCCTGGCAGGCATGATATGAGCGAATCCGGGCGGTGATCCGAGTCGGTCATCGTCATTGAGACCCACGTATACCGAATTTGGCGTTGTATTCAGCATTGGTCCTGCCAGCGCCTTCAACAATCTTCTGGTACACCCAGTCCGCCTTTTGAGATTCCGGAGGTGTCTCCAAGCCGGGACTGAGCGAATACCGTCGATAGAGATTAGCGTACGTGCGACCACCTTGCCCGTACTTTGCGACATCTCGCGCCACGAGCTCGGCAACTTCCTCTGCACTCTGCATCATAGCGCGGGCTTCGGCGACAAGTGACCCGCGCATAGTAGCAGCAAGGTGGCTCTGTTCCTTCAGAGAGAGATTTGCGAATACACCTCCTGGTTCGAGCGCGGCTTTGATTTCCTTATCACCGCCAAAGTACCACTGACGAACCTCCATGTTCGAGTACTGAGCACTGCTGAGACCTAGAGCGCCAGCCTCCCCACTGACCGGCAGGCTGAACTTGGAATACGCCGCCCCTAGAGCTCCGGCAAACAAACCCATTGCGGTGCTGATACCGAGTTCGGTGGCGAACGCGGATAGCGTCTTCTTCATGCCCAGGCCCATGAGCGTGGCCTGCTCAAAAAGCGATGATCCAAAGCCGGACGCACCACCCACCGTCAAGAACGTGGCTGTGGTGCCCAACTCCAGCTTAGTGGCTACAGCAGCTCCGCCCACGCCGAAGGCTTCCCCCCCGACCGCCGTCGCCCCGGCAACGGCGTAGGCCGCCGCGCCGAACTTCGCCGTGTCAACTTGGCCCTCATGAATCAGTTGGTGGACTGCCTGCCAGACTTCCTTTTGATGAGCCTGGATTGCTTTGGTGTCGCCCTTTTTATAGGCACTGCGCAGCGCGGCTGCCGCCGCAGCGGCTCGGCTGTCGGTCGTCTCCCTTGCCTCTGGCTGGGCAGCTTGAGGGCTGACCACCGGACTGGGGGATGCTTGCATTCCGTTTTCGTCGACAAGGAGAACAGGATTGTCCATGCCATATTCGTACGAGTTTTTGCTGCTTAGGGGATCAGGGCTCGTCCATCGTCCTAGCCAGGGCGCGTAATAGCGGGCGCCGTGGTAGTAAAGGTCGTTTTCCTCGTCGCGTTCTTTGCCGGTGTACCGGTACCGCTTGGGGGTCTCGGTCTGGCTGGTGACGGCCTGGTAAGAGGTGCTGCCGTAGGGAAAGTACTCTTCGTAGGTGATGATGTTCGAGCTGTCGTCGAGTTCGAGGACGGCCGAGCCCAGGTGATTGGTGTGCTGGTATCGCACGAGCTGGGCGGGGGCTTTGTCGGTGCCGATGGTCCGGTTCTCGACCAGGACGACGGCCCTGTCGCCGTCGGTCACGTGCAGGGTTTCACGTTCGAGAACGATGCTCGTGCCGTCGGCGGCGTATTCCCGGTAGATTTCAATGTCGCCGAGGTATATGCGTTCGGTCTTGCGGGTTCCCGCCTTCCCTGCTGACGGCTGCCGGTCCGTCGTCTTGCGCACCCGCTGGCCGCCGCCGTCGTAGACGTAGAAGGTGGTCTGCGAGGTTCCCGCGGCGTTCGGCGTCGTCGAGCGGAGCCGGTCGTCTTCGTCCCACGTCAGCGAGGACAGGTGCGGCATGCGCGTCATGCTGCCGTGGGCGTCGTGCTGGTGGGTGCCGGTGAACGGGCCGCCTGCGGGGTCGCCCGGCAGGCTGGTCGCGGACAGACGGTCGCCGGTCTCGGTCGCGACGATCTGCGACGGGTCGGTGTAGCTGTACCGGCGGGTCCAGTTCCCTGAGCTCACCTGATGGCCCATCTGGAGCAGGTTGCCCACGGGGTCGTAGCTGTAGGTCTCGGTGTAGACGCCCATCGCGGTTCCGTCGCCTGGCTGGGGCAGGCCGGTGCGGAAGGAGTCGTCGTTGGTGACCTGCTTGGGTGGCCAGAGCACGCCGCCGGTCTGGCCCAGGTGCTCACGGCCGGTCGCGGCGGTCAGCCGGTACAGGGGGTCGTAGGTGTAGTCGGCTGACGGCTCGACCCGCTGGTTGCGGAAGAAGATCACGTCCTGGGTGTCGGCGTCGTCGCGGATACGGGTGATGTTGCCGACCGGGTCGTAGAAGAAAGACAAGGCCTGGACGACACGCTGCCCGGCGGGGAAGGAGCTCGGCCGGGTGGTGGTGAGCTGAGCCAGCCTGAACGTCTGCTGGTCGTAGGCGTACGCGCAACTGGTGCCGTTGCCGTGGCTGATCGTTAGCCGCTGGCCGCGGGCGTTGTACTGGATGCCGGTGACGGTGTGCCGGTCGGCCGTGGACGGGTCGAGCAGGGCAGCGGGTGCGGCGGCTCGCTGCAGCCAGACATCGACGATCTTGAGCAGGCCGCCTTCGTCGTAGCCGGGCTGAATCACGTCGGGCTTCATCGCCGCCGCGTTGTGCGGGGTGACTTGCTGGGTCGGGCGGTTCAGCGCGTCGTATCTGGTGCTGCCGACGAACTTGTCGCGGCCCTTGTCGCCGGTGGGTACCAGCCCGGCCGCGGTGGCGGCGGCATCGAGCTGCGCGGCGGTGGTGAGCCCGGCGAGCGGCGCCCAGTTGACGGCCTGCTGGTAGCCGACGGCCAGCTGCCGCGCGCTCACCCGCAGGTTTCCCTTGTAGTCGTACTGGCTGTTTTCTCGGTATCCGGCCATGTCGTAGTGCCGGAACTCGCGGCCGCACAGGTTCGCCGCGGGCTGGCGTTCGCCGTACACCGACAGCTCGACGAGGATCTCCGGCGCGCCGTTGGTGCTGACGTGCCGCTGCAGCGGGCGCTGCGCGGGGTCGTAGACCAGGCGGAAGGCATGACCGCGCGCGTCCCAGCTGCGGATCGGGTGGCCTGCCACGTTGACCAGGCCCCGCCGCGCGCCGCTGTCCGCGCTGATGTGGTAGAGCGGGTTTCCGGCCATGTCCGTGCCGGCGAGATACCGGAAGCCGCCACCGGTCTGGGGGGCGCGGTAGCAGTGTTCCTCCGCGCGCCGGCCGAGCGCGTCGAAGATGGCGAGGGGCTGTCCCTCGGTGTCGTAGGCGGTGCGGGCCGGGTAGCGAGCCCCGCCGCCGTTGTCGGCGACGGTCAGGCAGGCTCTGCCGAGCGGGTCGCGGCGTGCGATGGCGGGTGTGCCGGCCGCGGTCGCCGCCTTTCGCGCCGCGTCCTGCTGAGCGGCCCGCTCTTCCGCGGTGGTGCCGTATGTGCCGGTGATGCGGAGGTCGTACCAGGAGGTGAAGGGCCCGGTTCCGAGCAGGCGCTGGAAGTAGGCGCCCACGTCGGCGTCGGCTCGCGGGTCGGGTACCAGCACCGTGTCGTCACGGTCCCACTTCTGCTCACGCCACGGACTGACAACGGTCTTTTCCCAGCTCGAATCGGGGTGGAACGTGGCCACGACCCGGCCCGGCGGGTCGTAGAACACGGTGGTGCAGACCCCGTTCTGTGCGGCGAATTCGAAGCCGTTGGTGGCGGAGAAGAACGGCTCATAGATGCGAACGGGGCGTCCCTTGTTGTCCAAGATGGTCCAGCCCGTCCCCGCCCAGCGGGGGGTGACGACGGCGCCGCCATCGGTGAGCGGACCGGGGGCGACCCGGGCCTTGTGCTGGATCTCCCGGCCGAACCCGTCGCAGTAGGCGAAGTGGTACTGGTAGCTGGTGGTGGTCGGGGCACCCGGATAGGGCGGTGTGGCCAGGTCGGAGACATGGGTTTCGCGGGCCAAGGTGTACACGGCGGGCGGCGATGGCTGGGCGGCCGTTTCGGTTCGCTGGTAGGCGCCGGTGTCGTACAGGAACCGGGTGGTGGCGTTGCCCAGGATGGCGGCTGGGTCGCCGAGCGGGTCGGTGAACTGCGCGACGAGCGTGGCTTCGTCGAGATCGAGGCTGAAGCCGGTGAGCAGGTCCCCGGCCACCTCGGTGGTCTTTCCCATCACGGCGGTGGCGGTGACGCGGCCGAAGGCGTCGAACGCGGCGCCAACCCGGTTGCCGTTCGGATCAGTGACCAGCGCGGGAAGGAGGACGCGGTAGTCGTGGCCGGCGGTGGTGGTGTTGCCGACAGGGTCGGTGACGGTGGCGGGCAGCAGGGTGTACTTGTCATACGCGACGCGGGTTACGGCACCGAACGGGTCGACGGCCCGGCGCGGCATGAAGAACTGGTTGCGCGCGTTGGCCAGTTCCTGGGCGGGGCTGTCGGTGTCTCCGGGCGAGTAGAACAACTGGCCGGAGCGCATCCACCAGCCGGTTTCGCCGGGCAACTGGACGTAGCCGCCCTCGGTGAGGGTGGCCGCGGGTACCAGGGACCCGAACACCGCGGCCAGCAACCCGGGGGTCAGCGCGGCCATGTATGCCTGGCAGACCAGCGCCCGGGCCTGCAGGACGCCCAGCGACAGGCAGGCGGTCAGGTCATCGCGGCGGTAGAAGGTCCGGTGGTGGCTGAGGAACCGCCTGGTCGGCTTGGTCGCTGGGGCGCCGGTCCCGTCGACGTCTGATCCGGGGATGGCCTCATACGGCACGTCACACGCCGGTTTCCAGACGGTCTGCCAGATGCCGGGCGGCCCGTCCGGGTCATCTATGTCCTCGAAAGTGAACAGGGCCTGATTGGCCGGCGGGGTCACGCCGGTGATCTCGGCGGTGTCGGCCGTCGCGGGGAGTGGCACCCGGTACTCATCCGGCCACGTAACCAGGTCGTGGTCGACCGGGTTGGTGTAGCTCCGCTCGGTCCCGCGGATGTGCAGCCGGGTCTGGTCGTAGTTCAGCATCGCTTGCGTACCCTCGGACAACCCCGGCTCGGACGGCGGCTGTCCCGGGAAGGGGTAGCCGATGGAGACGCTCCGCAGGACGTTCCCGTACTTGTCGGTGTCCAGAGTGAGCTCGTGGCTGACGCGCGGGCTGCTGGGATCGCGCTCGTAGTAGAACGAGACGGCTTCACGGGGGTGGACGAAGAACACCGCGTGCAGGTTCTGGCCCATGTTCTGCAGGCAGAGGATGGTGAAGTTCTGCTCGGTAACGGTGTAGGGGTTGGCAGCTTGCGGCGAGCCGTCCTCGGCGTAGGTCTCGGTGCGGATCGGATGTCCCTTGAGGGCGCGGTAGGCCTCCTGGATCTCGAACGGGTCGAGTTTTCCCGGGAGGACGGTGTCGGGCAGGGCCGACGGGTTCCAATACTCGCTGGCGTATTGCTGTGTGACCGTCTGCGCGTTCTCGAACGCGCCTGTGTGGAACCAGGTGCGGGTGAGCACCGGCGGGGACCAGGACTGCTGGTCCCAGTTGACGAACTCGCCGTCATTGAACGCGGTGTCGGCGCGGAACTCCTCGGTGTCCCATTGCTCGACCATGCCGAAGCCGCGGAACTCGCGTTCATACCCGTCGAAGTAGCCGTGGTGATAGGCGTAGCGGCTGACCAGGCGGTTCCGCCCGACCCAGTCGATCGTCTCGATCCGCTCGACGACCTGCACGGGAAACGGCAGGCGGGTTACCCATGGGTGGCCATTGGCCTGGTCGCGAAGGTAGAACCGAGTGGACGGCGCGTAGGTCACCCGTGTTTCCGCGCCGAGGTTGTTCCGCGCGCAGGTCATCAGGTGTGGTTTCTGACCGCTCATCAGGTCCACGTACAGCAGCGGCGCCGCGGCCTCCGCTGGCAGCGGGGATGACCAGACCAGGCAGGTGGTGCCTGTGCCCAGCAGATCGACCGCCTGGACGGTGCTCAGCCGGTCCGCGCTCGGGAACACCGCCATGCGCGTGGGCTGGGACCAGGCGTTTCCCGACTGGTTGAACCACGCGGTCACGCCGTCCTCGCCGAGGTAGAGCAGGTCGGCGGTGCCGGACCCATCGATGTCGGCCAGCACGATCCGGCGCGGATCGAACCGTTCCTCGGCGTCGAAGCGGGGAGCGCCGTCCATGGTCACCTTGGCCCCGAACCGGCCATACCCGATGTTGGGCCAGTAACAGGCCTCGCCGTTACGTACCCGGACGATGTCGCTGAGCCCGTCTCCCGACATGTCCGCGGTGATGACGGTCTGCGTGCCGTCCGCGAGGACGACCGCCGGACCCTTTTCCTCATCCCAGCCGGGACGGACCAGCAGTTCGGCATCGAACCCGGCCTCGCCGAGTGAGGCGTGGAAGGCGAACAGGCCGTCTTCGGTCATCAGGATGTCGGCGAGCCCATCGCCGGTCACGTCGATGAGCTTGACGTTGGGATCTGACCAGTCGATCAAGGGCAGGGAGGCGAAGCGCCGGAGTGGCTCAAAGTTCGCGTCGGTGGTCCGTTTGAAGAAGCCCGCGTCGGGGCTGGCCAAGTCGACAACGTCCAGGCGCCCGCTGCCGGACAGGTCGAGCAGCCGGGTGCCGGAAAGGTCGGCCCCGGACGGCAGTGCCGCAACGGTCTCCAGTGGCCCGAAACACGCCCTCGCAGCTACGGTGCCGTCGGGCTGCGCGGCCAGGTTGTTGGCGCTGAGGTTGCGCTTGTAGTACCAGGCAGCATCGGTGTTGCTCAATATCCCGGACAGGCCTTCGCCGTCGAGATCAGCCCAGCGGAAGACGCTGCCATCCGCGCCTTCCGGCAGGTTGCCGAGGCTGTCACGGTCCAGCGTCAAGATGGCCGGATTGAGCTGCGGTTGGCTGTACTCGAATTCCAGCGGCGGCATGGTCACCGGGGCATGGGTGTCTGGCCGGTAGCCGGTATTGGTCATCGAGACGAGGAAGGTGTAGACCGGGTTGCGCGGGTCGGCCGGGGCCTGCTGGTCGGAGTAGAGGAAGTCGAGCGAGCGGGCGAGGCAGTCAGGGCCCGCTGTTGCCTCGTTCGGGAAGTTGTTGAAGAACAAGATCCGCTGGACGCGTCGGTAGGTCCGGACCTCAAAGCCGGCGCGGTAGCTCGAGAACGGGTCAGGCCGCAGCGGCCATGGCTGGTCACCGCGTGGTGTCGGCGGCGTGCTCGTGTGGTCTCCGTAGTCGAGCACCACCGAGAACATCCAGTCGGTGGGGAACGGCGTTTCCTGCGCGGCGTTCCAGTCAGGAAAATAAGAATGTACGTTCCCGTACCGGACGGTTTGTAGATAGGTCTGAACGGCGCGAGTCGGGGGGGTCCGGTTCGCCTCGTGCGCATCGGCCTGGTCGATGCCAGCGCTGTCTTCGGCTACGTAGCTGTAGATCGCGGCGTTGCCTTTGTCGTCCCAGCTCCGGCAGATCAGCCAGGAGAAGATCTTCGCCGGATCGCCCGGGTCGGCCACCCTGCTGGCTGGGTCGGCGCCATACAGCGTGGTGACGTTGTCGCGCGAGATGGTGCGCCAGTGGCTCAGCCCGGTATCTGCCTCCTCCCAGCGCTCGATGCGGGAAAACAGGCCTTCTATGCGCGGGCGATAGAAGGTGATGGTGAAAGCCGTCCCGTAAACGGTTCTCGTCCACGGCTTCTGGCCTGCCGGGACGGGGACGGGCACGAGGTCCTCGGCGCCGGCGAGGATGAAGACGTCAGACTCCTCGCTGTCGCAGTAGCGGGGGAGGCCTCTGTCGGTCTTGCGCGTGATAGCCGGTATTCCCAGGCTCCAGCCGATGCCAAGCGGCCCATTACCATGGCCCGAGTCATAGACGAGTTGCAATTGCGGGGTGAAATTGGATCTGCCTGGGCTGAAAGGTAGGGGCACTGTCATATTGGCGGTGCCCGTTGCGGCGTCGACCGAGAACTTCTCTCCCAGGCCTCTGATGGCCCCGCCTCCTTTAGGAGCGGAAACGGAAGGAAGAAGATCGGTGGCTCGAGCCAGTTGCGCTTTCTGCTCGGCCTTATCCTTCTGGCTGCCCGAGGCTTGTACTAGCTGGCTGGACCGGGTCGGGAGACCGCTGGCAGGCGGTTGCGCCCGCCGACGGCCCTGGTCATCAGCTGACCCCTGAAAGGCGTTTTCTTGGTCTACCACGCCGTGGGCCTCACTTGGTTTCCTCGAAGCAGTCGGGCCGCACCACGCTAGGCTGCTGTATCTGTTCCGCGCTTGTGCTGATGTCGTTGTCCGGGCGGGGTTCGCTCAGCTCCAGAAGATGAGCGAGTTCCAGCCACCCCGCGAAGGCCACGGGTGCCATACCCGCCCATTGGGCTGTGCCCTGCGGATGCCCGCTTTTAAGGGACCGAAGCCGCAGGCAGACTTCCCACGGGTGGCCATCCTCGCCAGCCATGGCCAAAACCGTAACGGCACAGGGACGGCCATCGCCCCAGGGATATCCCTAGTTCTTCAGCCTTTCCTCGAGCTTGGCGGCCAGCTGCGTGCGGGTCGACACACCCAGCTTGGCGAATGCGTTCCCGAGGTGGTATTCGACAGTTTTGACGCTGATCACAAGCTCTGCCGCGATCTGCCGGTTGGTAAGCCCCTGGGCCAGCAGGCGAGCGACACTGTGTTCACGAGGGCTCAGCCCGACCGGCCCCGGAGCGCGCCGCACCGGGTGCAGCCCGCACGCGGCGAGCTCGTCCCCGCACCGACTCAGGAACGGGACCGCCCGCAGGCGGCGATACCGATCCTGAGCGGCTTGCAGATGGGAGGCGGCTCGCCGACGTTCTCCCTGGCGGCGAAGCAGCCTTCCCAGCGCCTCATGGAGCAGTGCCTGGTCAAATGGGCTACAGGCCGTCGCCCCCTGCTCAATGCCATCCTCGAGCGTGTGCCGGGCCTGGTCGGTGTCACCGCCGGCCAGTGCCAGTGCCGCCCGGGGACGGCTGAGCCGGGCCAGCATCGCGCGTCGGCCCCGGCAGCTGGCAAGATCATAGGCTTCTTGGAGGTCGCGGCGC
>Ga0213881_10000356_pt1 | contig 31541 bp, 33 predicted proteins | sample BarmaccoBMER_R08_FD_160104 | JGI IMG/M metagenome (GOLD analysis project Ga0213881, IMG submission 160104) | Barbacenia macrantha exposed rock microbial communities from rupestrian grasslands, the National Park of Serra do Cipo, Brazil - ER_R08 ...
CGTAAATACCAACCAACCACCATCGGCAAGCAGATTGAACGCCGCGCGAAGACATGCCGGCGGAATATCGCCGAAGCCTAGCGCGGCAATGCAGGTGAGCGCGTTGAAGCGGTATCCCCGCATTATCCTCAGCCGATCAGCGGCTAATGCCGTTATATCCACCACATGATACTCGTCGTAGATACCCGGCCGATCCCTGGCGGCGGCGCGCGCGGCCGATTCGAGGATGTCCACGCCGATCACAAAATTCACGCCAAGCTTGCGCAGCTCCTCGCCCATGATTCCGTTGCCGGCACCGAGATCGAGCACCCGCAATTGATTCGGCGCCACTCCAGCAAATTCTAATTCGATGCGCAGAAAATCGCTCATAAACTTCGGTGAGCTACACTTCAAAATCTCGTAAAAAATCTGCTCGTACAGCCCCGGAAGTTCATAGATTTCCGCGTAGTCATGGAATCTGATCTCACGCCAGCCACTATCGGCCGAGTGCAGAACTAACCACTCGGCGTCTTGGTCATAGGCGAGTGAAGGCTCGGGTAGCGCAATACGGTGCCGCAGGGCTGGACCAACCGACTTTGATCGTGTCGTCGGCAATGTCGTCGATGGATATTTCTGACCCATTAACCCAGGTTAACACATCAATCGCCCGACCGCGATTCATGGCAAACAGCCCGGGCCCCACGCGGCATCCCAACCGAATGAGGCCAAGGCTGTTCGCCGATTCGATCACATCTAGCAGTCTCGACCCGAGTTGATACAGTCCGCGGCCAGGTCGAGCACTTCCCTCGAAGCAATGTTCTCGAAGTCGGAATGATCTGTACGCGGATCGTGACGTTGATCGGGGAACGTGTCCACCGCGAAGTCACGCCCATGGGGACGATCGTAAGTCAAGGTAACCCGCAGTTGCGGAATCGCCCGGAAACCACGCTTGCATCTCCCGTTCTCTCTCGGGAAGATGACATGCGAGCGATGGTCCTTCGAGTCCAGATGCCGGCCGTCCCAACAACTCGGAAAGTCGAGGATTCGCATGAGTCGACTACCTTCGGGACACAGTGGATACTTATCAGTAATTCGATTAGTGAAGCCGGTGCAGCTCCATTTCGCGTTCGCGTTCTTCTTGCCGTTCGTCCTCGCCTTGGCGTCGCCAGTGATGATCATCAAATTATCCGGCATTGAGATCACTTTGCCGGTCGCACTACCCAGAAAGCGTAGCTCGGCGGACGCCGGGCGCAGGATACGACCAAAGTTGCCGTCCTTGCCACCGCCGTCGGCGAAAACGTCACCGTCTTGGAACCGAATGTCCCGCAGCACTGGCCAGAAGAACGTCGACTGATTATTGCGGTCACAGGTCGTGCCGGCGGCATGCAGAGTTCGGTCGTCGGAGAACGCGTTGGTCGAGAGGTTACCCACATAGTCGTGAATATGCTGAGCGCCGTTTCTTTTACCCGGAGTCACCATGTAGTTGTCGGAGTTGCGATGGCCATTCTCGTTGGTGCCACAGCGGGCCAGGAAGCTGCCGCTCGAGCCGGCTCGGCGCTCTTTGGTGGGATCCGCGCCAGGAGTTACCTCTCGGATATCCACGAACTCGTTACCGTCCGCCGGGCCGGCTTTGTCTCGGCCCTGAACCTCCTCATTTTCCTTGTCCTTGCGATTTTTTCCGCGGTGCTTCCGGCCGTAATCATTCAGCGCGGCGCGATCCTCGGCCGCGCCGCGGCCGCCGCGCGCCGACGCGGTTCCGGTGACCAGCACAATCCCACCGGTGACCAGCACAGCTAGCACCAAAGCCAGAATGCGAGTTGGCCGAGGAATTCGATGTCGCCCAGGTCGTATCATCATGGTCAACTCCTCATGCCGGGGAGAGTGAGGATCATCGGCCGGTGGCGCCGCGGTTGGCGACGGGCGGCTCGGAAAAACCCGAACACGCATAGGGCGGCGACCAACACCACCATTCCCAGAACCGTGCTGTAGGCGCGGCCTTCGGACGGCTGGGCTGGTGCAGGGGCCACCAGACCGGTGCTTTCCAAGTTCCGAATCTGACCATTGAGCACGTCGGCCGCGCGCACCGCGACAGCACGCACCAACGTGTTCTGGGTGATGGAGAGCACCCGGTCGACCTGCGCGGCAGTCGCGGTGGCACCGGAATGCAGCCGGTTCACCAGGGTCCAGTCGTAATCCGCTCCGGTTTCCCCGGACAGCTCGGCCATCCAGGCCTGCTGCTCAGGGGTGGGCAGGCTCGGCAGCACCACACCGAGCTGACCCGCCGTCGCACGGATCGGGCCAGCCAGCTCACTGTGAGCGGTCACCAACGTGTCTGCCGCCGCGCGAACCGCGTCAGCGTCGGCCATCCGCTGCGCCTGCTGACCCAGTGGCACCTGCCACAGTGCGGCCTGCCGGACGGCCACCAGCATGGCCCGGTCGTCAGGCCCAAGCGGACCGTAGGAGGTGGCGGACCAGCCGCCATCGGAACCGGTCGACGCACCGCTGCGTTTCGGTGTGGCGGCCGGCGGGTATGAGAACCACGCGAGGGCCATCATCGCCAGTCCGGTGGCGACCGCTAACACCGCGTTCAAGCGGACAGGCCGAGGTGGATCGGGGAGCACAGCAAACTCACCCTTCCGTACGAGTTCCGAGAGCAGGCCGGAAAAATCACGCGGGGAGCGTCGAACCTGCTCGCGCGGGCCGGGGAGACCAGGGGAGCTGACCCACGCGTTGGCACATTAAGGAGCCGTGCCAGCGAGGTTGCCGAAGCTGAGAACGATAAACCCCGATGGTCAGCTTAGGGCGCCCAGCGACGCGTCACTGCCCCACTTGCGCGTGTCCGTTGGGCTAACTGACCTACACCATGCTCAGGAACTCTCTTTTTTTCACTGCGCCGCATGGGTTATCTGGCCACTCACAGATTGTCACCTCACGCACGGCGCGCAACGCTGTGCCGGGTGCAGCAACCACGACCAAACCCGTTCCACCGCTACCGAGTGTTGTTGGCGGTGTCCCCGGAGCGCGCTACGCCGACGCTGCTGCGCGGACTGCGCACCCATGCCTTTGACCTGACCGTGATCCACGACCACGCTGCGCTGGTCGATGCGGTGCGGTCGGCCCAGTACGCGGCCGTGGTGTTGGAAGTCGGGTTGACCGGATTCGACCTCGGCACCACGCTGACCGGCCTGTCTCGGTTTGCCCCTGACACCCCACTGATTGCGTTGACCAGCCGGGAAGCCCGGGAACACATCGTTGCTGGCCTGCGTGGCGGACGGGACGACTTCTTGACCTTCCCATTCGGAGCCGACGAGCTGATCACCCGGCTGCGGCTGCGGGTGCGCGATCAGCCCGTCGAGGAAAGCTCGGTAGCCCGCCGAGGCGACATCACGGTCGACACCGCGCTGGGGCTGGTCAGTGTGGACGGTCGGCTCGTGCCCTTGACGCCCACCGAGTTCGCGCTGCTCACGATCTTGATCAGCAATCCGGACCAGGCACTGTCTCGCGAGCAGCTCACCTCGATGCTGTGGCGCGACCCGCCGTCGTCCAACGTCGTCGAAGTGTACGTCGGCTACCTTCGCCGCAAGCTGGGGCCAGAGCGGATCCGCACGGTGCGCGGGGTGGGATACATGCTGGAGGAATGAGCGCGGAGCCCCAACTCAGATGACTTCGCATACCTGGCCTGAACTTCGCATACGTTGGGTGGCATGCGAGGCGCGGGCTGGGTGTGCGAAGTCAGGCGCTGTCCCGGTCAGCTGATCCGTTTAGCGGCTAGCCGCTGAAGGTTCGGCCAACGTACGTCGGTGGCCCAGCCGAGCTGCTCGAACCAGCGGATCACCCGGGCGCTCGAGTCGATCTGGCCGCGCAGCACGCCGTGCCGAGCGCACGTCGGGTCGGCATGGTGCAGGTTGTGCCAGGACTCGCCGAACGACGGGATAGCCAGCCACCACACGTTACGGGAGCGGTCGCGGGTGGTGAAATGCTCGGCGCCAAACACATGGCATACCGAGTTGATCGACCAGGTGACGTGATGCAGTAGCGAGACACGCACCAGGCTAGCCCAGAAGAACGCCGTGAGCGCACCGATGAACGACCAGGTCAGCAGCCCACCGAGCAACGCGGGCGCCAGCAGCGAAACCGCCACGAGCCACGGGAAGTAATCGTGCAAACGGCTGATGTCACGGTCGGCAACCAGGTCGGGCGCGTACTTCTGCCGGTTGGTGCGCCCCTCATCGAACAGCCAACCGACGTGAGCATAAAACAAGCCCTTGATCAGGGCTTTCCAGTCGTTTCCAAAGCGCCATGGCGAATGTGGGTCGCCCTCGGCGTCAGAGAACTTGTGATGCCGGCGGTGTGTCGCCACCCAGTCGATCACCCCCATTTCCAGCGACAGACTGCCCGCCACCGCCAAGGCGATCTTGAGGGGGCGGACGGCCTTGAACGAACCATGTGTGAAGTACCGATGGAAGCCAACCGTGACCCCAAGCCCGGACACCGCATACATCACCACGAAGATCGCACTGTCACTCCAGCCGAGCATCCCCGTGGTCCACGCCAGCGGGACGGCGGCAAGCAAGGCCACAAACGGCAAGACGACGAACAAGGCCAGCAGGATTCGCTCCAGCTGGCTCTTCGACTCCGGCTCGAGGTCTGGCTTGGCTGCCGGTACGGCTTGGGGTGCGGGCGCTGAGCTCATCTGATTCCTTTGCACGAAGCTTCTTCGTTCGGACAATTTGCTAGACTCCGCCTTAGGCTCACCTTAGCTCGCCTAAGGCGGAGTCTAGCAGCGGATCGTTATAAAAATGCGTCACCGCTCACCCCTCCACCTGGCGGACGATCGTGTCATCCAGTCCGGTACGCCGTCCGCCAACTAGCCGAGAACGAGAGTGTCCCCCGCCACCAGTGGCAGCATCGGATCGGGAGTGACTGACTCGCCGTTCAGCTCGACCGCTGAAAACCGGCTCAGCCCGTAAGCGGCGGCAACCTCGGCTAGCGTCGCTGCCTTGAGCAGCCGAGATTCACCGCGCACGACAGTGATCTCCGCCAGGGCGCGTCGGCGAGCAGCCTCGTAGTCCGCTGGCAGATTGACGTTCACCACCGAGTCCAGCCGGGGATCGTGGCGGGCGAGTTCAGGGTCAGCGAGCAGTTCCTCTTCCGTTAGCAGGCTCGTCACGCAGCGGTCTGGCAACACACTCAGCCGCAACTCACCTTGAGCGACCAACGTCGCGAACAGCTCGGCCAGCGCGGTTCGGTACGCCGCCGCCAGCGGCTGGCGGAAACCCCTCGCTACCGGCAGTACCGCGTCTACCCCAAAGACAGCGAGTCGGCGCAGGACCGTGCGCACAAACGACGGATGCAACAACGGCAGGTCGGTCGAGCAAACGAACGCCGCCGGGGCGTGCTGAGCAACCGCTGACAAGCCGGCGGCGATACCTTGCATCGGGCCCAGGCCCTCACGTGGATCGCTGACTACCCGCACACCCGTGGGCAACTCCGGCAGACTTTGCCCGGGAGCACCGACAACCACAACCGGACCGCTCACAGTTCGGGCCAGCAGCGCGGCTGTCCGATACAACAGCGTGGAGCCGTGCCACTCCAGCGCCGCCTTGGACCGTCCCATCCGGGAGGAACGCCCACCCGCGAGTACGACTCCCGCAGCGGCCGCCATCCGCACTTCGGCAATGCTAGTGGCGATAACCGTAGCGTCCTCGCTGTGGACAACCATCATCGTGGGACAACTCCGCGACCGACCGAGGCTGATACCTACAGCCTGACGCCGCATCCGGAGGGCGGCTGGTACCGCCGCACCTGGACCAGCACCGAACAGATCCGCACGCTCGATGGCCGGACCCGGCCGGCCGCCACGCTGATCCAGTTCTGTCTGCCGGCCGGAGAATGCTCAGCTTGGCACCGGGTGGGCTCCGACGAGATATGGATCTGGAACGGAGCTGGCCGGATCAGCCTGCAACTCGGCGGAGCCGGCCCACATCCGATTCCTGACATGGTACGGGTGCTCGGAGCAGGCGCGAGCAACGGTGAACTGCTGCAGGCCCTGGTGCCGGCTGGGGTCTGGCAGCGCACCCTGCCCGCTGACGCCGTTGGCCTAGCCAGCTGCCTGGTCTCACCCGGGTTCGACTTCGCCGACTTCACCCTTGGCCCACCGTTCTGAGCGAGACGGCTCACTTTGACCGCGCCCTCTAACAGGGCCACAAGAAGACATACCAGGCCGTAAAATCTCACGTGGTGGATCTTTCACCGAAAACAGATCGGCCGACAGCACTACAGAAAGTGAGAACTATCCCTCCCATCTCAGAGAAGCAACGCAGATTTGTTCGCCTACAGTTCGACACGATTCCGCTGCCTCGCGATCAAGTAGCGCGGATACTGATCGAACAGGGCATTCCTGAGGATTTAGTCGATTCTGTGGCGCGAGAGGCGGCTTGAAACAGTTCCACGAGCAAGGGCAGCAATCCCCGAGTAATCCCCCGAGTCCGCCTAGCTCCATACACACGTTTTGTACGCCGCACACGTGCTGCAGCCTGTGCGCGGCGTACAAACGGTGTGTGAGAGCTCAGCCGTCGGGAGCGCTACCCGAGGTCGGCTGACGCGGTGAAGCGGACCTCGGGCTTGGTCAGCCGGTGCAGCTCGAGCACCCAAAGCTGGTTAGCTCCCGCGCGCAACAACGGACCAGGTAGATAGAGGGTGCGCTGCGGCCCCAGATCCCAGTATCGGCCGAGGTTGAAGCCGTTGACCCAGGCCACACCCTTGGTCCAGCCCGGCAACGCCAGATGCGTATCGGCCGGCTCGTCAATCTCGAAATGCCCGGCACACAGCACCGGTCCAGGCGTATCCGCTCGAGCCGCGTCGGCCCGCGCCCAGTCCAGCTCCTCCAGGTTGTCCAACGACAGCGGGTACATGACCAGCTCGGTCACCGACAAACCACCGAGGGTGATCATTCCGAGGATCCCCTTCGGGTCGGTCAGGCTTGAACCGAAGTTGACCCGGCCTTGGTTTTCCACCAGCACGTCGACCCGAACGACCCCGGGCGGCAGATCTAGCTCGACGGTGGTGGTGCCGGCGGCCCGGTCCAACACACCCTGCTCGAGGCCGTCCACCAACACCTGGCCCCGGTCCCGGATGCCAGGCACCCGCAGAGTCGAGCGACCAGGACCCTCGGCAACAAACCGGTAGCAGACGAAACCGAAGTTCTGCCCAAGCGTCTCCATGGTCACCGGTGTATTAGCGAGCACCGGCTCGGTCAGCTGGTCCAGCACGTCGAGCAGCTTGATTGTCGCCGTCAATGGAATGGTTCGTTCGTCGAGCGACGCGGGCAACGGGGGCGGCGCTCCGTCCGGAACGCCGACGTGCCGGGCCAGGATCCGCCGGTAATGGTCGAACTTGGCGGTGGGTCGACCCGCCTCGGAGAGTGGAGCGTCGTAGTCATAGGACGTGATCGTCGGCTGGTAGGCGCCGCCGGCCCAGTCTGAGGTGTTGGCGCCGTTGGTGAAGCCGAAGTTAGTGCCGCCGCAGAACATATAAAGGTTCACCGACGCGCCGCTGGCGAGCAGCTCATCCAGCACCGCGGCCGCCTCGTCCGGCGCGCGCCGGTGGTGCGGTTCGCCCCAGTGGTCGAACCAGCCATTCCAGAACTCCATGCACATCCGCGGGCCGGTGGGCTGAACCTCGGCTAGTGCCCGCCACGCCCGGGCCGGGTGGGTGCCGAAGTTCATTGTGGCCAGCAGTCCGGGATACGAGCCGGCGCGGCTGAACGCGCCATGGTCGCTGGTCAGTAGCGGCACCTCGATCCCACCCGCGCGGAACTGGGTCACCAGCCAACCCAAATACTCCCGATCCGGCAGGTACGCGCCGAACTCGTTCTCCACCTGCATCGCCAAGACGGGCCCACCGTGAGTGCACTGCAGGTCAACCAACTGCGCAAACAACGTCGAAAACCAAACGGCCACCCGGTCGGTGAAGGCCGGATCGCTGGAACGCACCCGCGCCATTGGCGGGCGCAGCAACCAGGCGGGCAGCCCGCCGAAATCCAGCTCGGCGCAGATGTACGGGCCGGGCCGCACGATCGCGTACAACCCGGCCTCGGCGATCAGTTCCAGATAGCGGCGCACGTCCAACCCGCCAGCGAAAGACACCACCCCGGGTGCCGGCTCGTGCAGGTTCCACGGCACGTACGTCTCAATGGTGTTCAGCCCTAGGTACCGAGCCCAGGCGATCCGATTGGCCCATTGCTCGGGAACCACCCGCCAGTAGTGCATCGCACCCGAGACGATACGGAACGGCCGGCCGTCCAACAGGAAATCTTTGGCGCCGATCTCGAATTGAGTCACTGGCCCGGGAATCAACGGACGCTTCGGACGAACTCGGCCAGCGCCGCGCCGATCTCATCCGGGCTGTCTTCCTGGATGAAGTGAGTGTCAGGCACAGTGACCTCCGTCTGGTTGGGCGGCCGCCGGCTCTCTCCCGGTTGGGAGAACGGTCGCCGGTATTCAGCCATATCCGCCGCCGAAAGGACCCCTCGCATCGCCATTGGCAGTACCGACTCGACGAATACCACATCGGCATCGACCCAGGCCAGCTAGGTGTGGCATGACGTTGCGCCACAGATACGACGATGTCGGATTGCTATGCTCGAACACAGTCCGATCGGCTCGTAGGCTATGCCATAGCCGTTCCACATGCACTTTCACCTGGCTGCCAAGACCTCGTCCGCTTCCGAGCGCATGCAGCCACTCAACCCGTGATCATGGCGGGTCGGCGCTCGATGATCGCTCGGCCAGCTCCGAGCGGGCATGTTCGTCGTCGGCCGCGCCCACGCTCAAGTCGGGCGTTGTTCATCGAGTTGTCGCTTGCCCAGATGGCCTGATCGGTGTCGGGTATGCGTCATGACAGTTCCCCTCAACGTGATCTTCCTGCGTGACATCGACCACGGCGGCTCGGCCGATCAGCTGACCACCACCGCCACCGCGCTGGCCCAATTCGTCTCGGCCGCGAAAACCTCGGTGGACATCGCGATTTACGACTTCCGGCTGTCCGACCCCACCGCGGCCGACCCCGTGGTCCAAGCGATTCGGTCCGCCGCGGCTGGCGAGGTGAATGTGCGCATCGGCTACGACGCGGGCAAGCCTGCCAAAGCCGACTTCGCCACATTCTCGATGTGGGAGGCCGACCCGGCGCCAGTGGGAACCGCGGAGTGGGTCAATGACCACTTCTCCGACACCACCGTGCAAACACTCGCCGTGGTCGGTGGCCACCAGCTGATGCACTCCAAATACATCATTCGCGATTCCGGCACCGACGCCGCCTGCGTCTGGACCGGCTCGACGAACTTCACCGACGCCGCATGGACCCGCCAGGAAAACAACATTATCACCGTGGCCGACCAACAAATGGCTGGCGCCTACCACGATGACTTCGAGCAGCTGTGGGCCGGTGGGCGAATCGCCGGCACCGCGGAAGACTCCGAAGGCACCGACACCGTCGGCGGAGGCAGCCTGGGTTGGGACTTCTGCCCAGGTGACGGGGAGGCGGTCAACGCCGCGTTAGCCCAGCGCATCACCGACGCCACCAGGCGGCTGATCGTGGCCAGCATGGTGCTCACCTCACCCGAGGTACTGGCCGCGCTGGGGGACGCGGTCGATCGCGGCGTGCCGCTGTCCGGAATCTACGACGGCGGCCAGATGAATCCCATTGTGCGCCGCTGGAACAACAACCGCCATGACGCCGATTTGGCCGCCACCTGGGAGAAAGTGTCCCAGCACCTCGTCGCGAAGCACTCCGCCCCCTATAGCGCCACCGGTCCGCACGACTTCATGCACCTCAAGGTGCTCGTCAGCGACGACGTGCTCACCACCGGCAGCTTCAACTTCTCCCGCAACGCCGAGAAAAACGCCGAAAACCAGATCCACCTTACCGATCCGGACACCGTCAGCGCCTATGTCGACTACCTCAACACAGTCATCGAGGCCTACCGCTGACCGAGCGCGTCCCCGCGTACTGCTCGCGCAGTGCATGTATGGCTGACGCAGCTCCTGCAGGTGCTGCGCCGGCCATACACGTGCCGCGTCGGGCAGGATTGACCGCGCCGTACAGTATTCGACATGCCCGATGAGGATCTGGGATGAGTCTGCCCGGCCCGGACGATGACCAAGATTCCGCACCCGGCTGGGAGCGGATCGTCGGGGCGATCGGGCCGAAGGTGCGTGACGCACGCCGCCGGCTCGGCCTCTCCCTGCAGCAACTCGCCTCGCAAGCGGATGTCTCAGCGGCGGCGATCCACAAGGTGGAGCGTGGCGACATGGTTCCCACGATCACCACGTTGCTCAAGCTGGCCGCCGCGCTTCGCCGGCCGATCTCATACTTCGTCGATGACGCCGGCGAGCAACCACCGGTGGCTCGGCATACCCGCGCCGCTGAGCAACCCCCTCCGGCTACGGACTGGGCGGCGCCCGGAACTCGCGGGGTCACCGCATCGGGACTGGACATGTTCGGGGATCGGATGCGAGCCGAAGGGGTCTACGCGATGATCGCTCCCAACGCTTCGAACGGAGCCAGCCGCCAGCCCCGCCGAGGTGAGCAGCTGCTACTGGTCCTCGACGGGACGCTGGCGGTCGAGGTAGCCGGCGAGCACTACCTCGTTCAGGCGGGTGACACGCTGCATTACCCATCCGACCGTCCACACCGGTGGCATAATCCGGGGCCCGTGCCCGCGCGGGCGATCTGGTGGCTGCTTCGTGACTGAGACACACGCGCGGGCAGCTAACACTGTGCTGCACGAGCTGGTCCAATCCGTGCTCACCAACCCGGCGCTGCGGGCTAAGGCCGAGATCGCGCTGGTCGGCGAGGTGCTCGGCGCCACGGACTGGCGCAGCGGACCAGGCGACGACGGCGCGGTCGTGACCACAGTGACCACGGCGACCACAGCGACCACAGCGGGTGCCAGCGTGATTGCCTGTGGCGAAGCGCTGTGGCCACCGTTCGTCCGGGCTGACCCGCGCGGAGCCGGTTTCGCCGCCGTGCTGACCAACGTCAACGATCTTGCGGCCATGGGCGCGGAACCACTGGGCATTGTCGATACGGTGGTCGGTACCCAGGCCGTTGCCCGGCAGGCGCTGGCCGGCATGCGCGAGGCCGCGGAGTTGCTCGACGTCCCGATCATCGGCGGGCATCTGACGATTCATGATGGAGAGCCGGCGATCTCGGCGTTCGGCATCGGTTCGACACCAGCACCACTCTCGGTGACCAATGCTCGCGCTGGCCAGTCATTGGTGGTAGCGGCGGCGTTGGACGGCACGATGCGGCCGGACTTCCCTTTCTTCCCGGCTTTCCAGAACCGGGGTGCGCACTGCGCCGGGGACGTGCGGGTGTTGCCGGCGCTGGCGGCCGAGGGCATTGTGGTCGCGGCGAAAGACATCAGCATGGCCGGTCTCGCCGGATCCCTGGCCATGCTGTTGGAGCCGGGCGGGCACGGCGTGACGGTCGATGTGGCGGCAGTGCCGACGCCCGCCGGTGTGCCGCTGACCTGGTGGTTCAACTGCTTCCCCAGCTACGGGTTCCTGTTGTGCGTGCCGCCGGGCCGGGAGTCGCGGTGTATCGAAGCCTTCACCCAGCGTGACCTGGCCGCCTCGGTCGTCGGCACGCTGGACGACAGCGGTGAGTTCGCCATGCGCCTGGATGGCGCGCGGGAATCGGTCCTGCGCCTGGACGAGTATCGGGTGACCGGTCTGTCGCGGTAGCTATCAAAACGTATCGGATATTAGATTTCAACCACTATGATGCACGGATGACCGATGTCGTGGTCGCTGCGGCGACGTCCGGCGATCGCTCTGAGCGGCCGGCCGGCCAGGACGCAGCCGAGGTAGCGAGCCTCATCATGGAGCTGCAGGCCGTCGGGCTACGCCTGGAGACAGAGTTCGCGAACTCCCGCCGGGGCGGCGCCGGGCCCTCGGACTCAGGCATGTTGTGGATCGACGGTGTGCCGGTCACCGTACCGCCGAACAGCGCGTCGCCCTACGTGTTGCGCGCCGAGAAGAATGGTCAGGCCATTTACCTGGACGACGCCAAACTGGCCTCGGTGTCAAACACCACGCGTCCTCGGTTTTATGACCTGACCACGGCGGACGGCATTCCCTACCATCAGATCGCTCTGCTGCACTTGGACTCGCTCGCCTCCACGGTCGTGCAAACCTGCAACTACTGGGGCAACTCCGACCAGTGCGGCTTCTGTGGGATCGGGCTGTCCCTGGCAGCCGGTCGCACGATCGCGAAGAAGACCCCGGCGATGCTTGCGGAGGTCGCGGTCGCGGCGCGTGACCTAGACGGGGCGGTCGACGCCACGCTCACGACGGGCTCCTCGGTGGCGCCAGACCGGGGCGCGCTCTACGTCTCGCGATGTGGGCAGGCGGTGAAGGAGGCCGCCGGGTTGCCGGTAGAAGTGCAGTTCGAGCCGCCCCAGGATCTGCGCGTGCTGGACCAGGTGCACGACATGGGGATTGACGCGGTGGGCATTCACGTGGAGTCGTTCGACCCTGCCGTGCTCGCCAGAGTCGCGCCCGGCAAGGCCCGCACCGGCATCGCCCGATACTTCGAAACCTGGGAGCGAGCGGTCGAGCTGTTCGGCGAGGGGCGGGTTTCGACCTACGTCATCCTCGGCATGGGCGAGGACCCGGAGCTGACCGCCGAGCGGTGTCGGCAGGCTGTGGATATCGGGGTCTATCCCTTCGTGGTGCCCCTTCGACCCGTGGCCGGCTCGCTGATGGAGGACATCCCGGCTCCGTCCCGCGAGTACACCGAGCTGATCTACCGCAAGGTGGCCGGATTCCTCGCCCGACGCGGATTGAGCGCCGACACGGCGGTTGCCGGGTGCGCCCGCTGCCAGGCGTGCTCCGCGCTGAACCTCGTGCAACAGCAGCAATCCAAGCCGCTGCTGCAGATCAGTCCTCGGCCCGCCGGGAGCACCAGGTGACCCGGCTGGTCCTGCCCGATCAGATCGGCGTGATTAACATCGGGTTGCCGATGTTCGCGGACGCCGTGCGCGCGCAGCGCCGGCCCGTTCAGGAGGTGGACTGGCGCATCCCCGGCGGCGGAGACCTCGCGGCGGTGCGAGCCCTCTGCGTCGTGTACGGCGATGCCGCCGCCGGGATCGACGCGGCCAACGCCGAGGTGGTGCGCCGGCTCGACAACGGCGTTCCGCGGCTGGTGGAGATTTCCACGGTGGGCGCCGTTGTGCCGGGCGTCGAAGGGCGGATGCTGCTGCACTGTGGGCCACCGCTGCCCTACGCCGAGCACTGCGACCCGCTGCGCCGGTCGCTTCGGGCCGCTGTGGTCGCGGAGGGTTGGGCCGACGACGTGCGGACGGCCGACCAGCTGCTCGCCAGCGGTCGCGTCACGCTGGATGCAGCCAATCACCATGACATGGTCATACCGATGGCCAGCGCGCTGGGTCCATCCGCGCCGGTCGTCGTGGTGGCGAACCGGGACGGTGGCGTGCGGGCTTTCTCCGGATTGAACCAGGGTCCGGGAGATTCGGCCTGGTTCGGCCGAGATACGGACGCCGCGATTGGGCGGCTGCGGTTCCTCGCCGAGGTCGCCGGCCCAGCCCTGCGCCGGATAATCGAGCATGCCGGGCCGCTCGATGTGCTGTCGATCGCGGCTCAGGGCATCACCATGGGCGACGACCTGCACATGCGTACCCAGGCCGCGACCAACCTGCTGACCCGTACCTGGCTGGCCCATATCACTGAGCTGCCGGAGTCGGTCCGGGTACCGTTCGCCGAGTACCTCACTCGCAACCACCTGTTCTTCCTCAACATCGCGATGGCGGCCGCCAAATCACTGCAGCTGTGGGCCGAGCAGGTAAACGGTTCGAGCATCGTGACCACGATGTCGCGCAACGGCACGACGTTCGGGATCAAGCTGGGTGGGGCGTCGACGTGGTATGTCACCAAAGCGCCCCCGATCACCGATGCGCTGTACTACTCCGGCTACGGCCCGGAATGCAGCGCGCCGGACATCGGCGACAGCGCGGTGTTGGAGCTCACTGGCATGGGCGGGCCAGCCGCCGGCGGATCGGCCGCGGTGGCCGCGTTCCTAGGCGGGACGATGGCGGCCGCCGCCGCCACGACGGACAGCTTCCGGGCGATCTGCGCCGGTACGAGCACCAGGTTTACCCTGCCGCCGATGGAGTTCGCCGGCACGCCGCTGGGCGTGGACGTGCGCAAAGTCGTTGAGCTGGGCATCACACCCAAGGTGACTACCGGGATCCTGCACGCCAGCTCAGGCGCGGGCCAGGTGGGCGCTGGGGTTGCCACCGCGCCGATGGACTGCTTCGTCGCGGCGTTGCACGATCTCGCCGCTCGAGTGGCCTGATCCTGATCCTGTTTCCACTATGATTCATCACTGTCTTCCATCGTGATCGAGGCGAAGGGTGCGGCCGTGGACAAGTTCGCCGACCTGGGTGGGACAACGGGCTGGGGGGCGGTTTCCCCACCACGTCCGGACGAACCGGTGTTCGCCGAGAAGTGGGAGGGCCGGGCATTCGCGCTGACCCTGCTGTCAATGGGACGGGTCTCGGGTCAGAATCTGGACGCCTTCCGCCATGCCCTCGAGCGTTTGGACCGCGCTGCCTATCTGGACGATGGATATTATGGGCGCTGGCTTAACGCCATCGAGTTGATGCTCGTCGACAGCGCGATCCTGGCGCCGGGCGCCATCGATGCCAGGGCGCGCAATATCACCGGGGAGCACGTGCCGGAGCCGCCGGTGCCGGAACCGAACAAGCCGAACTATTCCGCCACCGGTCCCGGCTCACTGCGCACTATTGAGGCCGAGCCCGCGTTCGCGGTCGGTCAACAGGTGCGGGCCAAGGACATGTCACCGGCCGGGCACACTCGGCTACCCGGTTACGTGCGCGGCCATACCGGGGTGGTCGAGCAAGTGCAGCCGGCGGCGCTATTGCCCGACACGCACGCCCACTTCCTCGGCGAGAACCCCCAGCACGTCTATACCGTCCGCTTCGAATCCCACGAGCTGTGGGGCTCTTCTGTATCCGACACCGAGCCGTTCACCCTGACCGCCGAGCTGTTCGAAAGCTACCTGGAGCCGGCCGCATGACCACGTCACGAATCTCCCCCGCGCTGCGCACCGAGGCCCTCGAGCAACTGCTCACCGAGCGCGGCCTGGTCGACCCAGCGGTGATGGACAAGTTCATCGCCAATTACGAATCCAACGTCGGTCCGCTGAACGGTGCCAAGGTCGTCGCCAAAGCCTGGACGGACCCGGAGTACCGCAAGCGCCTGCTCGCCGATGGCACTTCAGCGATCAAGGAGTTGGGCTTCGCCGGCCCGCAGGGCGAGCACATCGTCGTCGTCAAGAACACCGCGACCACGCACAACGTGGTGGTGTGCACGCTGTGCTCGTGCTATCCCTGGCCGGTGCTCGGGCTACCGCCGTCGTGGTATAAAGACCCGGCTTACCGGGCTCGGGTGGTTCGGGAACCCCGGGCGGTGCTCGCTGAGATGGGCCTGCGGCTGGGTTCCGACGTGCAGATCATCGTGCGCGACTCCAGCAGCGAGGTGCGGTGGCTGGTGTTGCCGGAACGTCCGGCCGGGACGGAGCACCTGTCCGAAGAGGAACTCGTCCCCTTAATCACCCGGGAGGCTCTAGTCGGGGTGGCGAAGGTGTCCGCTCCGTGACGCCCCTACTGGCCCCCCTTGACATCGACGGGCTGGCGGCGCCGCCGCGCTCGAACGGTGAGCTGATATTCGCCGAGCCCTGGGAGAGCCGCGCGTTCGGCATGGCGGTCACGCTGTACGACGCCGGAGCGTTCACCTGGCCCGAGTTTCAGGCGGCGCTGATCGCCCGAATCGCGGCCTGGGAGGCCAACCCCGGCGGCCGGCCGTGGAGCTATTACGAGCACTGGCTCGGCGCGCTGGAAGACGTGTTGGCTCAGCAGGGCACGGTGGCCGCCGGGGAGGTGGCTGAGCGGGCCCAATCGCTGGCGCACCGCCCGATAAGTCACGATCACGCGCACTGAGCGCGCCGTCTCGGCCGGTCTTTCCGAGTGCGGTGGTTCAGAGTACAAACTCGCCGTCGACACCGCGGATGACCAAGGGTTGCGGAGGAAACTCGTGAGTCGTCCGTACGTACTTCTCAGTGTGGCCGTGAGCATTGACGGCTACACTGACGACACAAGTCCTAAGAGACTTCTCTTGTCGAACGAGGAAGACTTCGACCGTGTTGATCAAGTTCGATCAGAAATGGATGCGATTCTGATTGGCGCTGGCACGGTACGGACGGACAATCCACGACTGATTGTCAAGAGTGCGGAGCGTCGGGCTGCCAGGATCAGGCGAGGAGAGTCCGAACACCCACTTAAGGTGACTATTTCGGCCAGCGGAAAGCTAGATTCAAGCCTCGAGTTCTGGCACATTGGGGGCGAGAAAATCGTCTATACCACGGACGTCGGTGCCGAGCGACTCAGAGCTGAGCTGACCGGACTTGCCGACGTAGTGTCACTTGGCACTGAGGTTGACTTCGGCATGCTTCTAGATGACCTCGCCCGGCGCGGTGTAAAGAAACTGATGGTCGAGGGAGGCGGTAGCATTCATACCGCTTTCCTGTCCGCTGGTCTGGTGGATGAAATTCACTTAGCTGTCGCTCCGGTCGTCGTCGGGGATTCCGGAGCGCCACGGTTCCTTAATCCCGGAAGCTACCTAGGCGGACCGCGCCGTCGGATGCAACTAGTTGAAGCAAAACCGATCGGTGATGTCGTCCTTCTTCGTTATCATCCTAAGATTGCGAGCGCTTCTTAGTAGGTCAGCAGGACCGAGGTAGTTCGGCGATTGGTGATTGAAGGCGCTAGTGTCCCGTAATGGTAGTAGGTTTACCCATGCACCATGAGGATCGTGATCTGAGCAGCGATAATGCTAGTCGTCCGAGTAAATGAGCCTTCATTACGAGAAACTAGCAGCTACCCGGACCGGACTCACACCGGCAAGCGACGACGAGCTGACAACCAAAGATCACCTACACAAGGCCACCTCCAGCCTGCTGGGCGCACGAATACCCAGGGCTAGGCCTCCAATAACCCCCGGGATGGTCCGGTCATGGGCGTATTGCGGTGAGCAGCATGTAGCTGACTTGTGGGATGACCCCAAACTGTTCGATGATGTGAGCGATGGTCGCCATTTGTGAAGAGGCCTCGCCGCCGGAGATAGATGCGATTTGATGACACATGGTGACTAGGCTGGCATACGAGCGCTGGACGTTCTCGCGGATATCCGTGAATTCCAGGAGCTGTAGACCGGCGCGGTGTACGTATTTACGGTATATTTCAGCGGTGATAAAAGGCGGAGCCTGGAAGAGCTGTCTCGCCTGCGCCACGAGATCAGCCTCCTCACCGCTGATCTCGCCGTTCAGGTACATGTCGGCCACGACCAGCCGTGCGCCGGGGCGCAATACCCGGGCCAAGTGACCGAAGACAGCATCCTTGTCTCTTATGTGGATTATGGACTCGATGGCGTAGGCACCATCGAACGAGGAGTCCCCGAAGGGGAGTTCCGCAGCATCTGCCAGGTGGAACGAAACCCGTCCCGGCAACCCCTTGTCGTACGAGCGTACCCTGGACAACTGGAGCTGATAATCGCTGACGGTGATTCCGACCACATGCAATCCCCGGCCGGTGGCAATTTGTACGGACGCCTTGCCGCTGCCGCAGCCCACATCCAATACACGACCTACCCCAGACAAGGCCAGCCGACCGGCCACTAGATCCGTCAGCCGGTCGGTGGCCACCTCGACGGAACTATTGTCCTTCTCGTTTTCCCAGTAACCAAAATGAAGGTTACCGCCGAAGTTCTGCGCAAATATATCGGTGAGCTGGTCGTACATAGTACCCACCAGGGAAGGACTGGGCTGCGGCTCTGTCATTCTTGTTTCTTGGCCTCTCTGTGTTCGTCTGCAATACACGGGTCTGTCAAGTTGGTGTATCTACACCTTGCTGAAGTGCTGTTTCCGTCCGGCGGCCGGCACTGTCAACCTGCGGGAACTACCTGGAACGTATGGCGCATGTTGGATCGATTGGTGATCTTCCCGGCCACGAGGCAGATGACCAAAGGGCGCTGTTGCGTTGACGGATAACGGATTCGGGCAGGGTGAAGGGTGGGCTGATGCGTCGTCGCTCTGCTTGTGTGTCCGCGCCCGGGTCCAGCTTCGCGGGGTTCCGGTTCCCTCCCGATGTGATCATGATCGCGGTGCGCTGATACCCGCGCTACGGCCTGTCCTCCCGTGATGTCGAGGAGGCTACTGGCTAAGCGCGGCATTACGGTCGATCACATCACGGTCTCTCGATAGGTGCAGCGGTTCACCCCGCTTTTCATCGACGCCGCACGACCCCGCCGGCACCTCCCAGATGATCGGTGATTCGCCCGACGAAACCTACGTCACAGCCGCCGGACGCTCGGTCTAGCCCTACCGGGCTATCGACCAGCACCAGCAGGTCATCAACGTGCTGGTCTCCCAGAAGCGGAACCTAAGCGCCACCCGCCGGTTCCTCACCCACACCCTCGAACACGACCCGAACCCCAGCGAAATGACCACCGACAAGGCAGCGGCCTACCCACGGGTGCTCGACGAGCTAGGTCCGTCTGACAATTCACTTATCATTGCGGCGTGGGGACATCGCAGATCGCCTTCCGACCGACCGAAGAGGACAGGCGGATCATCGAATCGGCCAGGCGTCCGGACGAGGTGGTGACCGACGTCATTCGGCGCGCCTTGAGACTGCTAGAGCGCGAAGCCTGGCTCCGGCAAGCCCGCGCGGACGCCGAACGCCTGGCCGATGAGGACCTGTCCGCAGAAGAGGACTCTTGGTGATCCGGGGAGCTGTCTACCGGGTTAACTTTGGTGATGAGAAGCGGGGGCACGAGCAGCGGGGCAAGCGCTTCGGTCTGGTGGTCAGCCCAAGCTCACTGGCGTGGAGCACGGCGACCGTGGTTCCGACCTCGCGGAGCGCTCAGGAAGCGGTCTTCCGGCCGACACTGAAACTGATGGGCGTCCCAACCAGGTTCCTGGTCGACCAGATCAGATCCATCGACACCCGCTATGTCGAGGGTGGTCCTGTGGGGTGCTTGGAACGAGACGAGCTGGCCGAGGTCGAGTACGCCATCACCCGTTATCTCGGGCTGGCGCTCTAACGCGCTTCCACGTCTCCCGAATCTCCTAGCCTCGACTGGCACCGACGCCGGATACTGGAGTCATGAGTGCGGATGCCCCAGCACCGACCGTGTGGCTCACGCTGCAGGCCCACGATGCGCGCGAGTTGATCGACTGGTTGGTCGCCACCCTCGGTTTCGAGGAGACCGCCGTTTACGAGGACGACGGCACGGTGGCGCACGCGCAACTGTCCTGGCCGGAGGGTGGCGGCGTCATGCTCAGTGATTACAAGCCCGGCGCGGACTGGTCCCGTCAGCCGGGCACAGCCGGAGCCTATGTGGTCACCGATCACGTGGACGAGCTCTACCAACGAGCCAAAACCGCCGGCGCGCGAATCGTGTGCGAGCTCGCCGACCAGGAGTACGGCAACCGGGAGTTCACGGTGACCGACCCGGAAGGCAACCTGTGGAGCTTCGGCTACTACCGGGGCGAACCGCGCAAGAGCTAGCCGCTCAGGGGCGGGGTGTGTTCGACATGCCGTTCGATGAGATCGCGCCGATCGTCGAGCGCTCGTCGCAGGCGGCCCGCCAACTCGCCAGCCGCGCCCGGCGCCGCGTACGCGGCGGCCTACGGCCGATCAGCGCTCTGGGGCAAGATGGCAAGACCAACAGCACCGACTGGTCGGTACCCGCAAGGCGGCCGGTTTCAGTCAGGAACGGTTGGCCGAGGCGGTTGGCGTTGAGCGCTCGACGGTCAGGCGATAGGAACGTGGCGAGACGTGTCCGCAACCCTGGGCTCGGCCTAAGCTAGACACCGTCGTCTTTCCAACGCTCGGATTCGACGAGTTGCGGCACTTCGGAGCAGCCTTCGACGACGCTCGGCACTACCTGGATGCCGAGGGCATCCCATCGGGATGGGCGTCAGCCGTCCTTTGCGAAGCCCTGTCTCGCCGCCTGGGTCGGACCGTCAGCCTTGATGACCTCAGGTTCACAGTCCAACACCTGTCCTTACACGCTGCGTTGGACTGGCCCGCGGATACGCTGATCACCCTCACTTGCGTCTCCACACAGCAAGCTTTCACAAACGGACCGTCTGATATGCATCATACCACGGACTTCACCATTGCACAGATCATGAAATTGTGCGCGTTGATCAACGATGACATGAAGCCCGCGGATAAGAGATGGCCGCCCATTTTGGGTTTGTATGATTCTGTCGTTGTTGCGCTGACTTACATGCGACAGAATCGTGTTCAGGTGGAGTTAGGGGAAACATACGGGGTGTCGCAGCCGACGTTTAGTCGCGCTATCTCGGTGATAACTCAGTTGCTAGGCAGGGTGCTCAAGAAATTTGTGCCAACTGCCGATGAGATGGACCCGAAGAAACAGTACATCGTGGATGGAACCCTGCTCCCGTACTGGTCATGGGCCGACCATCCCGAGCTATACTCAGGTAAGCACAAAACTACCGGAATGAACGTTCAAGTCGGGCGCACTCTTCGTTGTACGGGATACTGTATCTCCGCACGGCGGTCGCCGCCGCTCGGCATCAGGACCGCTCCTCTGTGATAGAATAATGATATCAGTCATCCGTTGCTTACATGGAAATTCTGACAAGCTCGGGAAGCGCGTTCGAAGCGACGGGCGGGCGCACCACCCAGCGGGTAAGACTGTCCTGTCCATCCAGGAGTAGGCGGCGTCCAGAATGTTCGATCTAGAAGAAGCCATCAATCAACGCCACTCGACGCGTCTGTTCCTACGCGACAAATCGGTGCCTCGACCGCTCGTTGAAGAAGCCCTGAAGCTAGCGGTGCGGGCCCCGTCGAACTCCAATATCCAACCGTGGCATGTGGTGTTCGCCTCCGGCCCGGCACGCGACCGGCTGGTCGAAGCGTTGCTCCGGGAGGCGGAGTCGAAACCGCCGCGGGTGCCACCCTTGCCGGAGTCATTCGCCCACCTGCGCTTCGAGCTCGGCGCCCTCGTCTACGGATCGATGGGCATAGCGCGTCACGATGCCGAAGCCAGGCGCATCGCGCGACTTCGCAACTGGGAATTCTTCCGGGCCCCGCTCGCCGGCATCGTATGCGTGCACCGCGATCTCGATTACGTCGACAGCCTAGGCGTAGGCATGTTCCTGCAGACCTTAATTCTGGCGCTCACCGCCCGCGGGGTCGATACATGTGTTCAGGTGTCGATCGCTGGCTACCCCGACATCATCCGCGAACAGCTCACCATACCAGAGGAAATGCGGATCCTCTGCGGCGTGGCAATCGGCTACTCCGAACCTGATTTCCCCGCAAACGCTCTACGAGTGCCACGAAATCCCCTCGAGCAGAACATCACATTCGAGGAGAGCTGACGTAGCCGCCCCTCCCGGCCAGTATCCACGGCCGTCGAGCGAATCTATTACGCCTCGCCGAGGTGCTCGACGACCTCGGTCTGCTCGACAACAACACGACACCGGCGATCCGGTCCTGGATCGACCCAGTGCCGGCGACCTGGCACCCGGCTTCGCCGAGCCCGTCGGCACTGGCTCGACATGTTGCTCGATGGCGATCCTCGTACCAGACCTCGCTCTCAGACAACCCTCTATGCCTACTTCGGGTCCGTCCGCCCGTTCCTCGACCAGTGGGCGACCCTGCATGACCACCTGTGGGAAGTCACCAAGAGCGACATCTACGCCGCGCTTGATCCCCTGCGGGGTTACCAGCGCAACAACGCGGTGCATGCGCTTCGATCGCTGTTCCGGTTCGCCAAGAAACGTGGGCTGATCTCCGCCAACCCGACTATGAGTCTCAAGGCCCGACAGATCGAGCCCGATATGGTGCCGATGACCGAGGACGAGATCCGCGCCGTCGAACAGATCGCAGTTCAGCCCGCGCAGCGGGTTGCTGTTGCCCTGGCCGTCGAGCACGCCGAGCCCCCATCGCTTTCATCGAGGAAGCCAAGTCGTCAGCACCAGCGGATTTTCCGACGAGCCGACCGCCATTCGCCCCGGCGACGTTCTGCTCGTCGGACTCGACCATATCTATGGCGAAGTGGCTCACGTCAGCTCGCGGTAGCGATGCACCGCTCGAGTGAGGATCTCCCGACATGCTTCGCCGAACATCGCCATGTGTTCGAGCTGGTCGAAGAGGGCGCTGTAGATAGCCACCTCGCGTAGGTTGGTCAGCAGTGCGGTGGCGGTGGCGGTGCCGACGGCGACCGCGCGGGAGTCGTAGACATCCCAGGTATGCAGCGGAAACACTCGAGCGCGGGTGCCCCAGGGGATGATCCCGACCCGCACACCGGGTAGGTCCAGTCCGGAGATGCGCTCCAACTGGTCGATCATCACCCGCGGTGAGGTGGCCATCCAGCCCAGCACACCCTCAGTGGTGATCAGGGTGAACTCTTGCCCATCCTGGCCCAGGGCAGCTCGTCGGCTCAAGCGCAGCTCGATAGCCTCGGCCAGCTGCTCTGGGGTGCGGGGCTTCGAGCCGGGCGCGGTGAAGATCGCGCGCATGTAGTCGGCGGTCTGCAGGACCCCGGGGATCACCGCTGGTGAGTAGGTGCGAATCCGGGCCGAGGACTTCTCCACGGCGGCGAGACGTTTCTGGGCCTCGGCGGTGGGGTTGAGGTAGGCCCGCCTGCTGAACGCCTTAACCTCACCGGCCAGCTCGGCCACCCGCGCCACGGTCTCGGGATCAGCCCCGTACACCCGCGCGAGCGCGACGGCGTCGTCCGGGCTAGACAGGTTACGCCCTGTCTCCAAACGAGAGACCTTGGCCTGGCTCCAGCCCAGACTCGACCCGGCCTGGCGGGTGGACATCCCGGACGCGTCGCGCAGCCGCCGCAGCGTCCGCGACAGCTCGTCTCCGCCCGTGGTCAACCCGCGCTCCGTTCACGCCGGCTTTCAGTCGCGGTGGTAACACGGATGCTCGGCCCACCACTGGGTGAACGGGATGCCCAACCCCCAGGCGACGTCGGCCAGGGCAATATAGCCGGCTGCGGTGAGCTGCACATGCCTTCTTGAATGTTACGGATTTAAAATGCATCATCAGGTGATGGACAGCACGCGGATCAACCAGCCCGACTCGCTCGCCATGAACGACCTCGTCGAGGTCGCTGCGCGGTTTCTGGTCCGCTTCAGCGAACCGGCCTCACTTCAGCGGCTGCTGGCCGCTCACACCCCGGACTCCACCGGGCACTGCGCCACCTGTCGCACAATCTCCGGCGCGGCACCGTGGCCATGCCAGCTGCATGCCATCGCTAAGCACGCCCTGCGTGCTCCCACCCCGGGCTAGCGTCTAGCGTTGACGGCCTGATCGGTGGCGCCATCGCGAGCTCCACCTCGGCTGGTCGGCATCTAGAGTTCACCTCGGCCTGTCGAATGTTGCTCTCGATCATGCGGGCGACCAGCTTGGCCTCCACGTGATGCGCGTTCCACTGATCCAGACCGCACGCGGCCAACCGCTCACGTGCCCGCGTGACGTAGGGGTCGGGCTGGCCGGCGCCCGGATCCTGGCCCGCTCGGCGCGCAACTGGGTCTACTATGAAGACGCTCGCTGCGGTCGCGCTGGGCCGCTCGGCTGGTGGATCAGCTCAAGACGAGGCACTTCGTCCCTCGCTCCGACGCCGACTTGTGAGGCATATCTTGACGAACAACGCCGCGCGCCGGGAGCAATAAATGCGAATGAGTCTCACCGCTAATGTCCCCAGCCTGGTCGTAGGCCTCGACCCGACGCCGTGGGCTGGCACGATCGTCAATGACTTGGTGACGACAGAGGGACGCGATGCACCGCACGCGACGCTAAGCTCGGCTGCGGAACTTCCCCGCCTTCTCACGGAGCTCGACCCGTTACCGCCTGGGACATACTGCACGATAGTTGTCAACGTCGAAGAGTTCGACCTGACTGACCTGGAGGACATCAGGTCCGCTGTGGATTCGAGCTGTCTCGTCATCGCGTTGCATCGACGGGCCCTGGATCCGGCTCGTTCGGAGTGGGCGTCTCGTGCTGGTGGAATCGCACTGCGCGCCGGCCCGACAACACGCGTCGACATTGAAGCTCTGAGTAGGCTGGCCTACGGACGGGCCTTGCAGACCCCTGCCGTCAGCCCTCCCGATAACCTGTTGGTCTTCTTGTCCCATTCTTCCGGTGACAAAGAACAGGTACGGTCGTGTCCGTACGGGCCAACGCGGCGTCCAATTCGGCGACAAATCGGCCGGCGAGCGTTGCCGGAGGGATGTTGCCGTCGGCGACCAACAACATTCCGCAGGCCCGATCCACCAAATGCAAACGCGGTAACGAGATCTGTGCCGAAGCCGCCGCCGCACCTAGAGCGTCGACCAGCGAGAGCCGATCAGACGGCGAGATGGCGGCCGGTCGGCCATCGGCCGTCTCGATCTCGACGACCGCAACAGTCGCACCAGAAGGCTGAACCATCTCTCCCGCACATGTAGCCGGAACAAGCATGCGTCTTGCGGAGCATGCATCGACAGTCTCCACGGCCGCCCGAAGGTCCACCCATCTGGCGCAGAAGGGGTTGCTCCGGGGAAACACGGCGACAGAGACATTCAACCACGTACCGCATCAAGATTTACATTGGAGTAAACCCATGGTGCCCTTTGCCTGGAGCACCCGGCGCTCGGCCGCATCCACCTTTTCGGCGAACTGTGAATCCGCGGCGCTCCGCGCGAGCACCGCGTCAATCATGAGTCCTAGCGACGAGGGCGCCGCAGTGAGGATGATGTCCCCACCCGCGTCAAGGAACCGCACCGAGCGCTCGCCGGCCGGCACGGACTTGACCTGCACGGCGTTTCCGAGTTCATCGGACACGACCACGCCGCAGAAGCCGAGACGCTCCCGCAGGAGCCTGAACACCGCCGGGGAGAAGACGGCGGGCTGGGTTGGGTCGATCTTTGAATAAGTCGCGAGGGAGATCATTGTCCATGCCGCGCCGGAATCGACGGCCGCGCTGAACGGGCTGATTGTGGGACTGTTAGCGGCGGTCTGGTCGTCCGTGACGTCTGCTGTGTTGTCAGTGTTGCCGCGCACCTGGCCGAGGCCTAGAAAGTGCTTCGCCGCGCGACCCGCGCCGACCACATCCCGCGCACGAAGGCCGAAACGTGCTCCGCGACCTTCTGACTGAGGATCAACACCGAAGGATCGGTCGGTGCTGCCGATGGCTTCGTTCTCCTGACCGAGCGCGGGTGAGAGCACATCACTCACCGGAGCCAGCACGACGTTGATCCCGGCCGAACGCAGCTGCCGCCCCCACTCACCGGCCGCGGCTTATAGCTGCTCGGGGGTCCAATCACCCTGGGTGGGCCGTAGCTGATGGCATTGTCGAGAAGCCCGGCCCGCTCAACACCTGGACCTGCCCGCCCTGCTGGTCGACGGCGGCGAAGATTCCCACCCCGGAGTCTTTCTCAATGCTCTGGCTGCGAGTGAGGAACGTTGCCGTGGCGGCCGTACCGTCGCCACTGCGACCGGCGGCGAGGAAAACACCACCAGGAGCCTCGGCGACGATAACCGCGTCGAGATGGCCGGTTCCGTTCGCCGGCACACCGAGCAGGAACAACTGCCCCAATCGCGCTCGAGGCGTCATTGCGTTCAACGAGTCCGGAGTGATCGGTCAGCCGCGACCCGTCCACGAGCACGTCCCTGGTCTGGTGGAGGTAGTCACAGCCGTGCAGCAGAGGCAGGAGCTGGGTAGCGCAGTGGGCATGGTCATAGCGGTCGCCGAGGTCGGGCCGCCGCGCCCAGCTGTGCTCGATCCGATCAGGGTGCAGGTATCGGAACGCGTCACGCAGGCCGTGCCGGTCGGTGAGGGCGCGGTAGAACTCGTACTCGAACGGCGCAAACTGCCGGCGGTGCTCGGGCTGGTGACCAGGTTCCAGGACGTTCAGATCCCCCAGCAGCAGCACCGGGACACCGGAGTCGGTGGCCTCCAAGGCGGTGTGGAAGCCCTCGATCCAGCGCTTCTTGCGCCCGGTCTTCTCCAGCGTCGCGTCGCGGGAGGGGACATAGGCGCCGAGCACCCGCAACGGCCCCCGCGAGGTGGCGACGATGACACCCGCAGCGCGAGCCGGCAGGTAGCTGAGCGCTCCACTGAGAGGATCGGGTGTGGTGGCGACTCTGCTGACGATCATGACGCCGAGCTCGCCCAGGTCGTGGTCGGGGAAGGTCACCGAGTAGTTCGCCGCAATGCACGCCTCAGCCAGCAGCTGGCTGCCGGGGGTGGCTTTGGTCTCGGTGGGCGCGAAGATGCCCTCTGGGCGCACCGCGAGCCACTCGAGTTGCCGGCGAGCCCGCTCAAGGGACGGAGCGCTCAGGGACATACCAGGCTCTTCTCGCCCAGGAAGCGGTGGATGAAGGGCACGATCCTGGCGGCAACCAAGTCGGGGCCCTCGGCGGTGCAGTCAAGAGTCTGCACCGGCCACCCCTTCTCCTGAAGATCGGCCACGGCGTAGGTGCGAAGCGCGGATTCCCGTCGCCGGGCGAGCTTGCCGAGCTCGCCCGAGAGGGTGGCCTGGTGTCGTGCACCGACAGGCCCGCCGTGGTGAGCGGCTCAATCGTTCTGGTGACGGCGCTGGACTTGCCGACGTCACTTGGACCCGCCGACGGTGATCAATGCGGCCGATCACGCGGGGACCAGCGGCAGCAGCCGGTGTCCGTCAGTGATAACCGGGCACTGTTCGGTGTCGACGTCACCGATCCGCCCGCCGGCGGCGATGACCGGTACTCGAGGTGTACCCGCCTCGGTGAACGTGTTTTCAGCGGCCTATCTTCGGCCAGTGCAACCCGACGTAAGGACCGGGGTTGGCGGTGGCCCACACGTGGAGGACCTCGGCCAGGTGCCGGCTCATCCCTCCCGCTGGCAACCGAGTCTTGAGAACGCAGACGATCACCAGGTCCCGCTCCGATGCGAAGTCCTTGACGTTCTCGGTAACGAGCACCCGGCGTTCCCAGAGGGCACACGCGGCTACCTCACGGTCGGGCCGTGCATCGAGCCCTCGGTCGCGGACGTGCACAGCATCATGGCCATACTCCGCGAGCAGCGTGCTCGTCCCGGGTGGGAACATCTCGTCAATCAAGAAGCGCACTCGTCAGCACGCCATCAGCTCGGCGCGCTGTTCAGCGAGCACTCTGGCTCTCTCCGCAGCGGCATCGTTCTCAGCGATCTCAGCGTCAATTCTCCCCCGGTGAGTCGCGGCGAAGTCGATCGCTATCCGAACATGACGCGGGTGGAGATCGAACTGCTCAGCAAGCAGAACCACCCGTTCCTCATCGCCACCCGCAGTAAACCGGAGAGCGGAGATCACCTGCCAGACATCAGGACCCACCGCCAGCGCGGCACGCCGACCAGTGGGACCATCTCGGTAAACGATGCCCGGGTGATGCAGCATGTCCAGCCCCTCGGAGACAAGACGCTCCAGCAACGCCCGCTCGGTGATCCCCTCCACTGCCGCACGCTGGGCCAGCCGCTCCTTGACCTCGGCATCAATGCGGTACGAGGTTGCCCGTGAGACCATGCTGACCTCCCCAAGTCAATACCACATCATACCGCAGATGTAGGTGGACGCTCCGGGCGCTGAGTCAGCTGGCCGATGACGCCGAGTCCAACTCCGGCGCCTCGGTATCTGTTCGCGTCGGTATCTGTTCGCGTCGGTATCTGTTCGCGCCAGATCTTGTCTGGCACGCCCACTTGGGTGCGGCCGTGGTGCCCGGGATGCGCTGATGCGCCTGACAGTTCGGCCATCTCACCTCCAGTCCATAGTCAACAGCACACCACAGTGGTCCACCGGAGATCAATCACCGTGCTGCGCTGTTGACCATAGGTTGATCGTCACTGCGTCGGCGATACCCCTTGACCACCAGCCGATCGTCCTAACGGCTTAGGCCCTAGCCGGGGAACACGTCTGCCCCATACAGCAGCCAACACAACGCCTGGCCGGCATAACCATCCGAGTTACGGCGACGTTACAGCGGACCTCCGAGCATCGTCACACGAAACCGGCACACAGACCGCATGCGTTACATGCACTCCGTGTATCGGTTCCCGGAAGACCACCCCTAGGAGTCGGAGTAACGTAGCCATAACACGTGGGGCCGCCGCGAAGAAGATCATCGTTGAACCGCTGCACGGCGGACAGCTCGGGCGCGGACGTCGCGGTAGATCTCCTGGTGGCGACGGGCGCTGGCGGCCCAGCTGAACCTGGGCAGCAGCGTCCGCCCGCCGGCCCGCAGCCGCTCGCGCAGCGCGGCATCGGCCATCAGCTCGCGCATAGCACTAGCCAGCGCGACGTGATCTCCCACTGGCGGCAGCAGCGCGTTCTCGCCGTCCACCAAGTACTCCCGGAGCACCGGAAGGTCGCTGGCGATAACGGGTAGCCCAGCACTCATTGCCTCCAACACGACCAGCCCGAAGCCTTCCTTGACAGACGGAAAAACCAGCGCGTCCGCCGTGTGATACCACCCGGCGAGCTCGGCCTCGCTGACCGTGCCCAACAGCACCACGTCCTCACCCAGCGTCAACCCCAGGGAAGGCAGCATGGCCAAAGCCGCGTCCCGGTACGCCGCGTAGTCCTGGAACGAGTGCCCACCGACCACCGCGAGTATCGCGTCAACCCCATCTCGGCGCAGCTGCCCGAGCGCCCGGAAGGCGTATACGCTGCCCTTGCGCGGCTCCACCCCGCCCACCGACAGGAAGACGAAACGTCCGTTCCCGGCCGCCAGCCGGGCCCGCAGCGCGGCACAGACCTCCGCTGGCGGCGCCGGAAAACGATCGGGGTCGACCCCATTGGGCACCACCAAGGCCTCCCGGCCGTACTCGTCACGCAGGATCGCCCGCCACTGCTCACTGACCACCAGCACCCGGTCCGGTTCCTGGATCGCCAGCCGTTGGCAGTCAATCAGCATTTGGGTGGTGAAGTCGTCGACGTGGTGCACGGTGCGCAACACGGTCACGGGGGCGCCGGCATCGCGCACCCGAGCGGCCGCGCGGGCCGCGATGCAGTCCTGAGCGTGCAACAGGTCAAAGTCACCGGCGAGCCCGGAAAGGCCGTCGGTGAGGGTGTCGATCGCGGCGAACACCCGGTCTTCGAGTGTGGTGCCGGCCTTCGTCAGAGCGGGCAGGACGGTGTGTGGGACGGCGGTATGCCGGAACAACCCCTCGGCGGGGTCGCCCAGGGTGATCAGGTGCACCCCGAATCCGTCAGCGTGCAGCGCTTCGGCCAGGCTCAGGCTGTGCACCAGCCCACCCCGGGGCTTGGTGGAATGGCTGATCAGCGCCACCTGTCCGCGCTGGCTCACAGCGGACGGGTCACGAGCTCGGGGATACGGGTGGCCAGTGCGGCGGCCGCGAGGGAGGCGCGGGCGGCGGTTTCGGTGACCAGGCAGCCGGCGGCTTCGAAGGCCCGCCGCTGGGTTGCGTAGCCCTGCGGGTCCTGGTCGGTGCCGAGCAGGTAGGTGATGACGCGCGGGCCACCGGTCGCGATGATCTCGGCACACAGCGGCGCCAGCTCGCTCGCCGGGTCGGGGTGCGCACCGTAACCAAGCACCACGTCCAGGATGATCGCGGCGACCGCCGGATCGGCGCCGTGCTCAGCCAGCAACTCGATCCGCGCCGCTGGATCGATCATGGGATGCGGTCGCCCGCGCGTGTACTCCTCCTCGCCCAGGTCGAGGCAGCTGTGCGCGCCGCCCGGCACCGGCGGCCCGTACGCCTTATCGAGCGGCGTGTTCGAGTACACCGGCCCGAGCACCTCGGACAAAATCACCAGCGACTCGTAGCACAATGTGCCACCGGAGAACAAACCTCGGACCAGGGTGCGCTCCGGAGCTAGCTCACCGCTGGCCCGCTCGACCTTCGCCAACAAGCCGCGGGTCACGTCCGGCGTGCTCCCACCGGCCGCGCGTACCGCCGCGAGCGCACCGGCCTCCAAAGTCCGGGTGACCACCACCCCGGGTGGCGCCTGGAAGTCCTCGGACACCCCGATCAGCGCGGCGATCAGCGGGGCGTCGGCCGCCGCCTCGAGCACCGCACGGGCAACCGGCGCCGAGGGTGGTTTGGAGACCAGCAGGATGACGTCGGTGTGGGCGTCGTCCAGGAGCGCCCGGACGGCTGACAGCGCCATCCGCCCGCCCACATCGGCGCTGAGATCCCGCCCACCCAAGCCGATCACGTGGGAGACCCCAATCCCCCATCGGTCGACCAGGCTCGCGGCTTCCTGCGCGCCGGTACCGGCCGCCGCGACCACCGCGACCCGGCCGGGCCGCACCACGTTCGCGAAGCCGAGGCAAACTCTACCCAACATCGCCGTGCCGGCCCCCGGACCCATCACCAGCCGGCCGAGCCGGTTCGCCCGATCCTTCAACTCGATCTCGGCGTCCACCGATACGTTGTCGCTGAACAGCAGCACGTCCAACCCCGAGGACAGTGCCTTGTGCGCCTCCAGCGCGGCGTAGTCACCCGGCACCGAGATCACCGCGACAGAAGCCTCAGGGGCCCGCTCCAGCGCCTCCGCCAGGCTCCTCGCTCGCCGACGGCCATCCACCGGCTCCGCCGCCACGCGCGGGGCGAACATCGCCGCTTCGCCGGCCTCCACCGCGGCGGTCACCGCGTCTGGTCCACAGGCGCGTACCGCGAGGAACAGGTCGTTGGCTCCGGCCGACCCGAGATCGGCGAGATCGAAGCCCTCCGCCGCCAGGGACTTCAGGTTCGTCGGCGTCGCTATCGCGGCCGCCGCCCAGTCCACGCCCTTGACTTGCCGCATCGCCCGCGTTCCGGACAGCTGAATAACCGAGTCGACGTAGGTGTCCTGATGTAGAGTGACCCGGTAGATCATCGGCGTATTCATGAGGGGCCTCCCAACTGGTCCTCGGCCACCGCGACGACTCGGGTGCCCGAATCCTCGACGCCCGAGCTCGTATCAGCGCCCAGCGAGGCACACAGCCGGTCCGCGTTCGTGATCACGCTTACGCCGCCGCCCTCGTCCAGGAACTGGATGGCGGCCCGCATCTTCGGGCCCATGCTTCCCGGTGGGAAGTGTCCCTCGGCCTCGTACGCCCGAGCCTGCGCGACACTGATCTCACTGATCGGCCGCGCGCTTTGGGTACCGAAGTCAAGCATCACCCGGGGGACGTCGGTGACCAACGCTAATGCCTCCGCACCTAACGAGGTAGCGAGTCGTTGCGCCGCGAAATCCTTGTCGATCACGGCCTCGACTCCTCGGTAGCCGACATCAGCAGGCACCACCGGCACCCCGCCGCCCCCGGCAGCCACCACCATGAACCCTCGGTCAACCAGCGAGCGAACCGCGTCCAGCTCAACGATTCGCACCGGCTTGGGTGAGGCCACCAGCCGACGGAAGCCACGGCCGGCGTCCTGGCCCACCACCCAGCCGCGATCGGCGGC
>Ga0213881_10000357_pt1 | contig 31381 bp, 30 predicted proteins | sample BarmaccoBMER_R08_FD_160104 | JGI IMG/M metagenome (GOLD analysis project Ga0213881, IMG submission 160104) | Barbacenia macrantha exposed rock microbial communities from rupestrian grasslands, the National Park of Serra do Cipo, Brazil - ER_R08 ...
GGACCAGCTCACGCACAGGCAGTCCGAGCCGCAGCGCAGGGTCAGCGGACACCCGCAGCGCGTCGAGCAGCACCTGGTAGCCGCCGCGCAACGCGCCGAATACCGGCCCATACGGCCCGCATGGCGCCGACTCGCTGGGAGCGGTCAGCAGCTGATCCACGGCCTCGGTGAGCGAGCCGGCGCCGGCGTCCAGCGCGGCGGCCAGCCCCGGCACGCAGGCCCGGGTACCGAGCCTGTCGACCCGACCGGCGTACACCCCACCCAGCAGGGGTTCGACCAACCAGTCGGCGACCTCGTCCCCGAAACGCTCCCTCAGCAGCTTGCCAAGCGCCCGATCTCCACCGGCGGCCCAGCGCAACGGCACCGCGCGCTCGCCCGCGACCCGCGCCAGCGCAGCGGCCGGCAGCAGCCCGTCCAGCTCGGCGGCACTACCCGGCACACCCAGTAGGGTGCCGGCCGGCAAAGGCACAGTGCGTCCAGCCGCCCGGATCGTCGGAGTAGCCGGAGACGGAGACACCGCCCGGTCCGTCAGACCCAGCTCGGCAAGCAGCGCGGGCACCTCGGGACGGCGGGCCATGAACGCCTCAGCCCCAACATCCATCGGCTGGCCAGCCAGCTCAACGGTACGCAACGCTCCGCCAATCCGGTCAGCGCGGTCGAACACGGTGATCCGGGCGGCGGGACCTAGCAGCGTACGCAGCCGGTGCGCGCCAGCCAGCCCGGAGATGCCAGCACCTACGACGGCGACGTGCGCGCCCCCGCTGTGGCCGTTGTCGAAACGGTGACCTCTGTCGAACGACCACCCCGTCACAGGGAATGCACCAAATCCACCACCCGAGTCAGCACATCCGGGTCGGTCTCCGGAAGCACACCGTGACCGAGATTCATCACATGCCCCGGCGCGGCCCGACCCTCGGCGATGATCCGGCGCACCTCGGCCTCCACTACGTCCCAACCGGCGAAGAGCACCGCCGGGTCAAGATTACCCTGCACCGCCTTGTCCGGCCCGATCCGGCGGCTCGCCTCGCTCAACGACACTCGCCAGTCAATTCCGACCATGTCGGCTCCAGCTTCCCCCATTGAGGCTAGCAATTCACCAGTGCCGACCCCGAAGTGAATCCGGGGCACCCCGGTGTCGGCCAACCCCGATAGCACCGCCACCGAATGTGGCAGCACGAACCGGCGGTAGTCCCGTTCGGACAGCGCGCCAGCCCAGGAGTCGAACAGCTGCACCGCGTCCACCCCGGCCGCCACCTGCGCGCGCAGGAAGGTGAGGGTGATGTCCGCCAGATGCCCCAGCAGCGCGTGCCAGGTGGGCGGGTCGGAGTGCATCAGGGCCTTAGTGCGCTCGTGGTTGCGGCTGGGTCCGCCCTCAACCAGGTAGGAGGCGAGGGTGAACGGCGCGCCGGCAAAGCCGATCAGCGGCGTTCCGGTAGCGCCGGAGCCCAGCTCGGCCAGCAGCAGCCGGATAGCCTCGGCGACCGGGGCGACCGCGTCCGGCGCCAGATCCGGCAAGGCCGCGACATCGGCGGCGGTCCGCACCGGCCGTGCGACCACGGGGCCGGTACCGGGCACGATGTCTACCCCTATGCCGGCCGCATGCAACGGAACCACGATGTCGCTGAACAGGATCGCCGCATCCACGCCATGCCGACGCACCGGCTGCAGAGTGATCTCGCAGACCAGCTCGGGCGTCTGGCAAGCGGTCAGCATCGCGTTGTCGCGCCGCAACGCCCGGTATTCGGGCAGGGATCGGCCAGCTTGGCGCATGAACCAGACCGGCCGCCGAGAAGGACTGGCACCCCGGACAGCCGCCAGGAAGGGCGCGCCGGCAAGGTCTCGGCGTGGTCCCCGGCCCGATCCGTGCCGGAGACCAGGCAATAGCGTCCCCACCGCCTCCCGGGGCGGCATACCGGGGTGGCTGACGGCGCCGATATCGGGCGCGGCAGACTTGGACATAATTTCGCTATCCTTGCAGGAGACGCGGCGCGCCTGAGTGCTGCGGGGTCCTCCGCGCGCATACCCTCAGTTAGTGAGCCCACCCACTTTCCACCAGGCAGTGGATGCGCTGCTTGCTGTGCGGCCGCGCGCTGAGCTGCGACTGGTGGACATCGACCCGCCACGCCGGCTGGCGCCGCATAGTTTCGCCCTCGGTGTCGAGCTAGCTGACGATGTAGCTGATGCCTTAGTCGCCGGCGGACTTCCGGTCGATGTGACTGGCCGACTCGTGCTGTTGCACGACCCAACGGCCCACGCCACCTGGCGCGGGACGTTCCGGATCGTCAGCTACTTGCGCGCCCCGCTGGACCCCGAACAGGCCGAGGACCCGCTGCTGCTCGAGGTCAGCTGGTCCTGGCTCACCGATGCCCTTGAGCATTGCGCGGCGGGATACGCGGCACTCGGCGGCACCGTGACCCGGACCAGCTCTGCGCGGTTCGGCGAGATAGCCGGTCCGACCCGCGGCGACGACGTGGAACTGCGCGCCTCCTGGACACCGACCGATTTCGAGTTCGGTCGGCACGCGGAGGTCTTCTATCTGCTGCTGACCCACGCGATCGGGTTACCAGAGGTGGGCGTATCTTCGATGACGGATCGTCACTATTGATCTTGGACGTCGTGCTCCCCACAGGATCGAAGAGGGACGATCTGGACGAATATCACTCTATGCAGTTAACTGATCGACTGAAGGAGTGATCCAAGTCGACCAGCCACGTGGATACCGGAAGAAAATCTTCCGCCAAATCCTCCGCGGTTAGGCCGCTTGGGGGCTACCCTGCGTCCACGACACCTCCTCGGACACGCGGCCGCATAGCCAAATGGACGAGGTCCCGGTGCCGGTCGGGGGGCACGACCGACTCCAGGGAGGTAGTGACGTGGCTGTAATTGGCCAAGGCACGCCTGTACGCACACCACTCGGCACGAGCTCGGTGCCGCCGCCTGCTATGGTGCCGCACCCTAGGGAAGAGCTGTTCTCAGTTCTCGTCGTCGACGATCACCCGTTGTTGCGGGAAGCGATCGCGGCACGGCTACGCACCATGGGAGCCGGCACGGTCCACGAAGCCGCCTCGGTGGCCGAGGCTAGGGCCAGGGCCCAGGCTAGCGGTCCATGTGATCTCGCGGTACTCGATCTGGGGCTGCCTGACGGCAGCGGTCTAGATCTCGTCACCGAGCTGCGGGCCCAAGGCTGGAACCGGCTGGTGGTGCTGGCGTCATCCGATGATCCATACGCCGTGCGGTCGGCCTTCCAGGCCGGAGCGCAGGCGTACCTGCTGAAGTCGGCGTCGGCGGCGGTCGTCACCGACGGGGTCAAGCGTGTGCTCGATGGCGGTGTGTACGCCGATCCGACCGTTGCTCCGCTGCTGGCGACCGGCAGCCGGGTGCCCGGCACGGACAACACGCCGCGCGAGCTCTCGGCACGCGAGGTCGAGGTCCTGCAGCTGGTCGCCGACGGGCAGTCCAACAAGGAGATCGGCGAGGCGCTGAGCCTCTCCGCCCTCACCGTCAAGAGCCATCTGTCCCGGATCGGGCGCAAGCTCGGGACCGGGGACCGAGCACAGATGGTGGCGTTGGCGATGCGGGCCGGGGTCATCCGCTGAGCCCGCTGACCCCGACCCCCACCTCGCCCTGCGGCGAGCACGGCCGGCGCGACGCTACGGCGTCGCGCGCCGCGGCGCGGCCGCCGGACGCATCCACGCGCCCGGTTGACGCCGCGGCGGCCGGCGCCGAGGCGAGCCGGGCACCAGTTCCCCTGTTGGCGCCGGCCGATGGCCTGCCTGAGGTGGTCAACCGCCCGGATACCCTGAACAACCTCGTCACGCGGGTCGCGGCCGGCAGCGGACCGGTCGCGGTGGACACCGAGCGCGCCTCGGGGTTCCGGTACGGGGCGCGGGCTTACCTCGTGCAGCTGCGCCGAGCCGGTGCCGGCACCGCGCTGCTCGACCCGATCCCGCTCAGTGGCCAGTTCCGAGCCTTGGCCGAAGCGCTCGATGGACCGGAGTGGGTGCTGCACTCGGCCTCCCAGGACCTCCCGTGCCTGGCTGAGTTGGGTCTGCGGCCGGCCACGCTGTTCGACACCGAGTTAGCCGGCCGGCTCGCGGGTTTGCCGAGGGTGGGGCTGGGTTCGCTGGTGGAGCGGTTACTCGGGCTGAGCCTGGAGAAAGGACACGGGGCGGCCGACTGGTCGCGCCGGCCCTTACCGGAAACCTGGCTGGTCTACGCGGCCTTGGACGTCGAGGTCCTCATCGAGCTGCGCGACGCGCTCGAGGAGCTGCTGGTCGAGCAAGGCAAGCGGGAGTGGGCGGCCCAAGAGTTCGAGGCGATCCGTACCGCGCCCAGCCCGTCGCCGCAGGCTGACCCGTGGCGACGCACCTCGGGGATCCACCGGGTTCGCCGTCCTCGGCAGCTGGCGGCGGTGCGCGAGTTGTGGCAGACCAGAGATGAGCTGGCCAGCCACCGCGACATCGCGCCAGGGAGGGTGCTGCCCGATTCCGCGATCATCGAGGCCGCCGTGGCGGCGCCTTCCTCGGAGGAGGAGCTCATCGCGCTGCCGGTATTTCGGGGCCGTGCCCAACGTCGGCTCGCGGACTACTGGTGGTCAGCCTTGCGCCGCGCCAGCGCACTGCCCACCTCGGCGTTGCCGCCGATGACCCTTCCGTCGGACGGGCCGCCGCCGGTGAATCGATGGGCCGACCGTAAACCAGAGGCCGCCGCCCGGCTGGCCGCCGCGCGAGCCGCGACGACCGTGCTCAGCGAGCGCTACCAGGTGCCGGTAGAGAACATCCTGCAGCCCGATCTGCTCCGGCGGATGTGCTGGCACCCCCCGGACGGCCCGTTAACCGACGCCTTGCGAGCCGGCGGCGCCAGACAGTGGCAGATCGAGCTCGTCGCGAGCCCCTTGGAGCAGGCGCTCCGGGCGCGTGCCTGACGAGGTAAAGATCATGTTGTTGACGGGAGGCGGACCGTCACCGCGAGTCCGCCACCGGCCTCGGGATCGGCGTGCACGGTACCCCGGTGCGCCAACACCACCGCCCGCACGATGGACAGCCCCAGCCCCGAGCCACCCACACCCGCGCGGTCCACCCCCCGACGGAACGGCTCGAACAGTTCCTCGACCCGGTCCACCAGCACGGGAGCACCGCTAGATACCACTCGGAGCTGGACACACCGGTCGCCGTCCACGGCCGTGGAGATCTCCGCCCAGCCGCCGTCCACGTTGTGCCTCACGGCATTCTCCACTAGGTTGCCGACCACCCGCTCCAACAGCGCCGGGTCACCTGCCACCGGCGCCGGGCTGGTCGAAACCCGAACCCGCAAGCCACGTTCCTCGGCCTCGCCGCGCACGGCGGCCAGCGCTGGGCCGACCAAGGTGGCGAGGTCGACCGGAACGATCTGCCCCGCCGCGCCCGACTCGCTACGGGCTAGCAACAGCAACCCGGCAATAAGCGCGTCCGCCCGGTATGTGGCAGTCCGCACCACCTGGGCCATCCGGCGCAGCTCAGCGACGTCGGCGGCCGGGTCGGCCAGCGTGACGTCGACTTCGGTGCGCATCACCGACAGCGGGGTGCGCAGCTCGTGGCTGGCGTTCGCCACGAAGCGGGCCTGCACCTCGAATGCCGCCGACAGCCGATCCAGCATCGCGTCGAAGCTCTCGGCCAGCTCAGTCACCTCACCGTGCGCGCCGGACAACGCGATGCGCTCGTCCAGCGATTCCGCCGACAGCCGCCGGGCCATCGCGGTGACCTGGTGCAACGGCCGCAGTACCCGGCCGACCACCACCCAGGACAGCACCCCCGCGGCCGCGACCACCAGCGGGAACGCCACCAGGCCAGCCCGTAACATATCGGCGCGGGCGGCGTCGGCCAGCGCTCGACCGAGCGCGTCGGCGGGCACCGGCTGGTCGCGCACGCGGACCGTGGTGCCCGATGGCAACGCCGGCACCGCGCTGACCACGCCACTTACCAGCAGCCAGCCCAGCCAGAGCAGCAGCGCACTGACCAACGCGGCCAGGACAGTGCATAGCGCCACGAGCCGAAGCCGCAGCTCCGGACCATGCCCGCGTGTCATGGCCGCCGCCTCCCCTGTCTAGCCCTACCCAGCGGCCGACACTCGATAGCCGGAACCAACCACGGTCTCGATGATGCCTGGTTCGCCAAGCTTCTTGCGCAGCGTCATTACCGTCACCCGGACGGTAGTAGTGAACGGGTCAGCGTGCTCGTCCCAGACCCGTTCCAGCAGCTCTTCACTGCTCACCACGGCCCCGCCGGCCGCAAGCAGCACCTCGAGCACACCGAACTCCTTGCGGGTCAGCTCGATCGGTTGGCCCGCCCGGCGCACGGTGCGACGCGCCGGATCCAGCACGATATCGGCGGCGATCAGCACCGGTGGAGTGGCCGGGGTGGCTCTGCGGGCCAGCGCCCGCATCCGGGCCACCAGCTCGGGAAAGTCGAACGGCTTGGCCAGGTAGTCGTCCGCGCCGAGGGTTAATCCCTCAACCTTGTCCGCCAGCGTGCCACTCGCGGTCAGCATGATCACCCGGGTGGTGCCGCCGGTGCCGGTAATCTCCGTGCACAGCTGGTCGCCGGATATCCCTGGCAGGTCACGGTCCAGCACCACCACGTCGTAGCGCGTGATCGACGCCTTCTCCTGGCCACATCTGCCGTCATAGGCGACGTCCACCGCCATTCCCTGCCGACGCAGTCCCCTAGCCAGCGCGTCGGCCAGCGGCCGCTCGTCCTCCACGATCAGTACCCGCACACCGTCAAGGGTAAGACCCCTCGTCATCACGCCGATTTCCCCACCAGCACATCCCGCCGGCACTTCACATATCCAGCCGGCGCTTCGCATACCGCCCGTGCCCCGCGAAGCGCGGGCTGGGTGTGCGAAGTCGGCGCGGGCTAGTCAGCGACTTCCACAGGGACCGACTCGGCGGGCAGCGCGGCCACCCACCCGGTGACCTGGCGGGCGACGTCTTGCGCGGTGAGCCCCGCCGAGGCCAGCACGTCCGAGCGGCTGCCGTGCTCCAGGAACTTCTGCGGCAACGCGCACGTGCGCAGCGGTACGTCCAGTTCGGCGTCCCGCAACGCGGCCGCCACCGCCGAACCGAACCCGCCGTGCCCACCGCCGTCTTCGATGGTGACCACCAACCGGTGCCAGCGAGCCAGCTCGACGATCGCCGAGGGCACCGGCAACACCCAGCGCGGGTCAACCACGGTCGCACGCACGCCCTGGTCAGCGAGCCGGTCGGCAGCGACCAGCCCGAGCTCACCGAACGCCCCGACGCAGACCAGCAGCACCTCGGGTCGGTCCTGCCCGCTCGGCTCGCGCAGCACATCGACGCCCGCGACCCGGCGGACGGCAGGCAGCTCCGCGCTCAGCGAGCCCTTCGGATACCGCAGCACAGTGGGTCCGTCGTCGACCCCGATCGCCTCACGTAGCTCCTCCCGGAGGGTAGGCGCGTCCCTCGGCGCCGCCACCCGGATACCGGGCACCACGCCGAGAATCGACAGATCCCACATGCCGTTGTGGCTGGGCCCATCCGAGCCCGTGACCCCAGCCCGGTCGAGTACCACCGTCACCGGTTGGCGGTGCAGCGCGACGTCCATCAGTAACTGGTCGAACGCCCGGTTGAGGAAGGTCGAGTACAGTGCGACCACCGGATGCAGTCCACCCATCGCTAACCCGGCGGCACAGGTAAGCGCGTGCTGCTCGGCGATGCCGACATCGTGCCAGCGGTCCGGATAGGCGGCCGCGAACGGCGCCAGCCCGACTGGGTGCAGCATCGCGGCGGTAATCGCCACCAGGTCTTTGCGCTCGGCGCCCAGCGCGACCATCTCGTCAGCGAACACCGTCGTCCAGCCACCTTTGGCCGGCCCGAGCGGCGCACCGGTGGCCGGGTCGAACGCGGCGGGGCCGTGCATCTGCTCGATCTCGTCGTTCTCCGCCGGCGGGTAACCACATCCCTTGCGGGTCATCGCGTGCACGATCACCGGACCGCCGAAGTTCTTGGCCCTGCGCAGCGCGGTCTCACAGGCCGCCAGGTCATGACCATCGACCGGACCGACGTACTTCAACCCGAGGTCGGCGAACAGCGGCTGCGGAGCCAGCGCGTCCTTCAGCCCTGCTTTGAGCGCATGCAGACCGGCGTAGATGGTGCGTCCGATCATCGGCATCCTGGCCAGCGCCCGCTTCCCGATGCCCAGCAGCTCCTCGTAGCTCGGCTGCAGGCGCAGCGCGGCCAGCCGGTCAGCCAGACCGCCGATCGTGGGGGCGTAAGACCAGCCGTTGTCGTTGACCACGATCACCAGGTTGCGCGCCCTGGCCGCGGTATTGGTTATGCCGGCGGTGCCCGGCTTCCCAAAGGCATCCGATTTGCCGGCGCTGATGTTGTTGAGCGCCTCCCAACACATCCCGCCGGTCAGCGCGCCATCGCCGACCACCGCGACCACATGGCGACGAGCGCCAGCGGCGGCGAACGCCGTGGCGAGGCCGGCCGCGTAGGACAGCGCGGTGGACGCGTGGCTGTTCTCCACCCAGTCGTGCTCGCTTTCCGCGCGGCTGGGATACCCAGACAGCCCGCCGGTCATCTTCAGCCGCGCGAACCCGTCCTGACGACCAGTGATGATCTTGTGCACGTAGGCCTGGTGACCGGTGTCGAAGACCAGCGCGTCGTTCGGTGAGTCGAAGACCCGGTGCAAGGCTATGGTCAGCTCGACCACGCCCAGGTTGGACCCCAGATGCCCTCCGGTGCGGGCCACTGACGTCACGAGAAACTGGCGAATCTCCTCGGCAAGAGTCCGCAGCTCCTCACCGCCAAGCCGCCTCAGATCAGCAGGACCGCGCAGACTCTCAAGCAGGGGCACTCGTCCGAGTGTAGTAAGTCGTGCACTGCGAATTTGGCTATAGCCATACTCGCCGCTCACGGGTACGCAGTACATTGTGGTTTTACTCTCGCGACTGCACTCCTGGGGCTACGCGCTGCGCACCATCAACCCGCCGCCCGGGCCGGTCGACGCGATTGACCTAGTCACGCGGTGGATTGTGGTCAGCAGGGCGGCCGTGCTGCCGATGACCCTGGTCGCCGGGCTCGTGGCGGCGCTGCTGGCGGTGGGGCGGCCCGGGCTGGACTGGCGCTGGCTGGCGCTGGCGATCGTCGGCATCACGCTGGCGCACTTGGCCAATAATCTCATGAATGACCTGTACGATACCCGAGTCGGCTCGGACAGCGTGACCTATCCGCGCGCGCTCTATGCACCGCACCCGATCCTGGCCGGGCTGGTCACCCGCCGTGCGCTGATCACAGCGGTACTCGTGGTGAATCTTGCCGACCTGGCGATCCTGGTGGTACTGGCGGCGGTGCGGGGGTGGCCGGTGGTGGCGTTCGCCGTGGCTGGATTCGTGCTCAGCGTGGCTTATGCCGCTCCCCCGCTGCGGCTGAAGAAACACGGGCTGGGCGAGCCGGACGTGCTGGTGGTCTGGGGACCGTTGATGGTGTGCGGCACGTACTACTCGGGCGTCGGAAACGTCGGCTGGCCGGTGCTGCTGGCGTCGCTGCCCTACGGGCTGCTGTGCGTGGCGGTGCTGATGGGCAAACACACCGACAAGATCACCCACGACGAGCCGCTTGGCATCCGGACCCTGCCTGTAATCCTCGGCGAACGGCGGGCACGGGCCGTCACGCTCGGGTTGATGGTGGGGTTCTACCTGCTCGTCGGGGTGTCCGTGCTGGTCGGCGCGATGCCGTGGCCGGCGCTGCTGGTGCTGCTCGCGCTGCCCCGGCTAGTCAAGATCTGGCCGCACTTCCGCCGCCGGCCGCCGGACGAACCACCGGTTGGCTTCCCGGTGTGGCCGCTGTGGTACGCCGCGCTAACGTGGCTGCATACCCGACAAGCCGGCGCGCTGTTGGTGCTCGGTCTGGCGTTGGGCTTGTTCGCGCGCTCGATGTAGCCTCAGTCACCAAACACCGGGAGGTACTTAGCGGTCTCAGTCAGGCTGGCGACGGACTAGCGATCTTCCGAAGATCGTCCGAGCAGTGGCCAGGTGAATCGCATCAAAAGACCGCAAGCTCGGCTCGGGGTGCGTGCTACAAGGGCCTTTCCAGCAGCGCAACGGATTCCAGATGGTGGGTCATCGGAAACGCGTCGAACGCACGGAGCTCGGTCAGCTGGTAGCCGTGCGTGGCGAACGTGGCGATGTCACGCGCGAGCGACGCTGGATCGCACCCCACATAGATCAGCTGTGCCGGCCGCGGAGCCGCCAACGCATCGACCACGGCCCGGCCGAGACCGCGCCGGGGAGGATCGGCGACCACCAGGTCCGGCGGGCCCTTCAGCTCGGGGGAATCAGCCAAGAGCACCCTTTCCACCCGCGCGGTACGCCACTGGACCTGGGGCAGATCGGCCAGCGCGGCCCGCCCGGCGGCCACCGCGTATCGGTCGCACTCGACCACGGTGACCGAGCCACGCAACCCGACCAGCTCGGCCAGCACGCTCGCCAGCACACCGGCCCCACCATAGAGATCCCAGGCCACCCCGCCTGGCGCCAGAGCGGCCCAGTCGCGTACCACCGCGCACAGCGTCTCGGCCAGCGCCGGGTGTGCCTGCCAGAACATCCGGGGCCCGATCCGCCACGACCGCCCGTTGACCCGTTGGGTGGTCACCTCATCCACCTTGGATGACCCATCGTCGTCAAGGGCTACCTCGATGTCCCGCCGCCCCGGCGGCCACCGACGCGCCAGTACCGTGTCCAGCATCCCGACCGGGGTGAGCGGACAGCCATCGATCGAGATGACGTCGTGCCCTCGGTACGGGCGCAACCCGGCTCCGCCGTCCGGACCAATCGCCAGTCGAACCCTGGTGCGCCAACCCAGCGGTCCACCCGGCAGCTCCTCGACCGGCACCCGACGGTCCAGCCCGGCCAGCCGGCTCAGCTGTTCGGCTAGGACGTCGGCCTTCAGGGCGCGCTGCGCCGCCGGGCTCACGTGCTGAAAGTCGCATCCTCCGCAACCGCCGGGTCTGGCCCACGCGCAGGCCGGCTCCACCCGGTCCGGCGAGGCCCGCAGCACGGTGACCGCGTCGGCGCGACAGTAAGCCGCCTGCCGGTCCTCCGTGACCACCGCGCGAACCCGCTCTCCGGGAAGCGCGTGTCGGACGAATACCACCCGGCCGTCCACCCGCGCCACACAGTGCCCGCCGTGCGCCACCGGACCAACGTCGAACTCGAGCACCCGGTCGAGCCAGTCCCCGACGGTGAAGGGCGTCATCGCGGCAGACTCCGCTGGGACCATCTTCGGCACAAGCAAAGCCTAGGCGCATCCGCTCGGCACCGGCGACACCACCGCCGCGGCCCAATACACCGCCACGCGATACCGGGTAGCGTTGCGCGGACTTCCGAGGTGAAGAGAGACTACATCCGTGCATGTAGTGATCATGGGCTGCGGTCGCGTGGGCTCATCGCTGGCCGTGAGCTTGGAGCGACAGGGCCACGACGTAGTGATCATCGACAGGGACCCAACCGCGTTTCACCGGTTACCCAGCGGTTTCCGAGGCGAACAGGTGGTCGGCGTCGGCTTCCACCGTGACGTACTGCGCCGGGCCGGAGCGGATCACGCGCAAGCGTTCGCCGCGGTGTCCAGCGGGGACAACTCCAACATCATCTCCGCGCGGGTGGCGAGGGAGACGTTCGGCGTCGAACGGGTGGTCGCGCGGATTTACGACGCACGACGCGCCGAGGTCTACGAGCGACTCGGCATCCCCACAATGGCCCCGGTGCCGTGGAGCACCGACCGGCTGATGCGGATGCTGTTACCGGATGGGGTGGCAAGCGCCTGGCGAGACCCCTCGGGCACGGTCGCGATATTGCCACTGCCGGTGCATGAGGCCTGGGCGGGCCGGCCGATCGCCGAGCTGCAGCAGCGCACCGGCGCCAGGGTGGCGTTCATTCTGCGTTTCGGCACCGGTGTACTGCCTGGCCCGCATACGGTGATCCAAGCCGAAGACACGATCTACGTCGCCGCGGTGTCGGGGACGGTCAGCGACGTCACTGCCGCCGCCGCACGCGAGCCCGACAGGAGCTGAGGAACAGATGAGGGTCGCCATCGCCGGCGCGGGAGCGGTCGGCCGGTCGATCGCCGCCGAGCTGGTCGAGAAGAGACACGAAGTCATGCTCATCGAGCGTGACCAAGCGGCCATGGAGCCAGACGCCGTGGAAGGCGCCGAGTGGGTACATGCCGACGCCTGCGAGCTGGCTTCGTTGGAGGAAGCCGACCTGCAGAGCTGTGACGTGGTCATCGCCGCCACCGGCGACGACAAGGTCAACCTGGTGGTCTCGCTGCTAGCGAAAATGGAATTCGCGGTTCGCCGGGTAGTAGCCAGAGTCAACGATCCGCGTAACGAATGGCTGTTCGACGACACCTGGGGCGTCGACGTGGCGGTGTCCACCCCCCGGATACTGGCCGCGGTCGTCGAGGAGGCGGTGAGCGTTGGCGACCTAGTACGTCTGATGACCTTCCGTCAAGGCCGGGTCAACCTGGTGGAGGTGACCTTGCCCGAGGCCACGCCGTGGGCCGGCCGCCCGGTCAGTGAACTGCGGCTACCGACGGACGTGGCGCTGTTGGTCATCCTGCGGGACGGGCGAGTGATCGTTCCGCAACAGGACGACCCGCTCGAGGGACTGGACGAGCTGCTGCTGGTCGCCGGCGCAGACGTCGAGGAGGAGATCGTCAATATCCTGAAAGGCTGAAGATCACCGGACTCGTGCTCATACGCAGCGCAGGAGCGTCATAAACCCATGGTCCATATGAAGTTGCGCGTGACAGTGCAGCAACGACAGACCGGGCTGGTCGCTGACGAAGTCGACGTCCATCGTCTGGTAACCGCCGAGCATCACGACATCTTTCCGCAGCCCAGCCGTCGGTGTTCCGGCGATGTTGGTGACCTCAAAAATGTGGCGATGCAGATGCATGGGATGGATGTCGTCGGTGGCATTCCGGAAACGGAGTCGGTAGCGTTTGTCGCGCTCGATCTGGATCACGGGCTCGTTGGTGGCCATGGCGAACGGAATCTTGTTAATAGTCCAGACGTTAAATCCTTTATCCGCCGCGTTTTGCTTCTCAATTAACATGTCGATCATATGATCGGGCGGCGGAGCGGAGGCATTGGGCAACGTGAAGGCCCGGTAGTCCCACTGGAAGGGCCCGGGGGCGACCCACTGCGGCTGGCCGGTCTGGCCGGCGTACTCAACGACAGTGCCCATGCCATTCGCTCGGTCGTCATCGGCGAGATCACCAAGCACCCACACACCCGGATGGGTCATCTCCACGATGGCCGAGACGCGTTCGCCGGTGCCCAACCACAGCACCGGCACCGTGGTGGGTTTCGGCACCGGGTTGCCGTCCAGCGCGACTACCTGGAAAACGTGACCGGGCAGGGCCAGGCCGCGGTTTTCCGTGGCGCTAGCATTGAGTACGTGAAACAACACGCGCTGAGCGGTTTGAACCTTGATCGGCTCGCCGCTGCCCAGCTTGCGGCCGTTGATGGCGAAGGCGTCGTAGCCGACTTCATAACCATGCGGCATACCCCGAGCCAATGAATCGGCCATCGCTTTCTCGCCCATGTCTTTCAGCTCGGGCACGGCGGCGCCAGCTAAGAAGCCCGCTGGTACGTCCCCAGCGGTGCTCAAGGTGGGCTTGAACTCTTTCAAAACCAAAAATACTTCTTGGTCATAGGCACCTGGATTATTTTTGGGCTCGATGTAGACCGGCCCCACCTGGCCGCTGAAGAAACCCGCGCTCAGATCATTGCCCGCTGGCACATGCGTGTGGTAGAAACGGAAACCCGCAGGTCCGGGGACGAACGAAACGCGTCTCATCCCGTGCGCCGGAATGAATGGGGTGCCTTCCTCCGCGGCCCCGTCGACCTCCGCCGGCACGCGCTGGCCGTGCCAGTGCAGCTGTTCCGGCGTGTTCGTGTCGTTATACACATCCACCACGACTGGCCGACCTTCGGCGAACCGCAGCAGCGGACCGGGAAACTGTCCGTTGTAGGTGGCGGTGGAAATAGTGGTGTCTGACGCTAATTCGACCCGCCCAGTACCGATCCGCAGCGTGTAATCCGCTTTACCCGTCGAAGGCGGCGCTGACGGGGTCCGCGCGCATGCGGTGGCTGTGGAGGCGACACCGCCAGCGGCTAGCGCGGCCAAACCAGCCAGCCTGAGAAAGTCGCGGCGACCGACCGACATCGTTGCCCTCACATCCTTATATGGGGCCTACACTGTCGTGTGTCAAGCACTGTCGTGTGTCAAGACGGGCATGTACTCAACTCACGGTATCGGCGACCATACTTCAAATCAGCTGGCCGCAGCGGAGCTCTCGCCGAATTGAGCGATAGCCGGTCGGGGCGACGCTTGCTGGTCCGCGACTAGTCAGTAACAGCGGGAGCCGCGCTGGTCCGTTGTCGCCGCGCCCGCCGCACCGCCCATATGGTGCCCAGCACCGCGAGTCCGGTCAACGGAAGCCCCATGCCAATTCGAGCGACCGCCAGCCAACCCGTCTGGTCATTGTTGTAAAGCCACTGCTGCACGACGAACCGCCCGCCGAACATCAGCGCCCACAGCAGGGTGGCCAAGCTGTAAGCACGCACTAGCCCGCGCTGCGCACGCCAGTTATGGCTGTCGCCGTTAATGCCGTGCCAGATCACCCCAGCCAGCGGCCAGCGGACCAGTACCGAGATCGTGAATGCGGCACAAGCCACGGCGCTGTACCAGATACCAGCCAGGAAAAAACCTTTCGCCTGGCCGGTGCGATAGGCGATGAACGCGCAGACCCCAACCGCGAATAGCCCCGACACGGCCGGCCGCAACGGCTCCCGGCGCAGCAACTGCCATAGCACGATCGCGAGAGCGACCACAATCGCGGTGACCACTGCTGGCACCAGCGAAGTTAACGCATTGACCACAACGAAAGCCAGCACGGGGACGATGGAGTAGATGATGCCGGGCAATCCGCCGAGCTGATCGAGGACGCACTGCTGCCGGGGCCGCTCGGGCCGCGCCGACTCGGTCGGCTTGGCTCGCTCGATCACCTCGGTGGATTCCGCCGGGACGGTATCCGAGGCGGGGGCGGCTGGGCGGGACTGGTCGTCCGAGTACACACGCGGACCCGTCATGAAGCCTGCCGCAGCTCGTAGTACGGGTTGTACAACACCTTGCGGCCTTGGCGCAGAGCCAGCCGGCCGCGTACCTTGATTCGCCGACCGGGCTCGATACCCGGAATTCGGCGTCGCCCCACCCAGATCAGGGTGATGCCTTCGGTGCCGTCGAACAGCTCGGCCTCCAGTGTGGCGGCCGCGTCCTTAGGGGAGAGTTCCACGGAGCGCAGCCTACCCACCACCGTCACCTCCTCCCCGCGCCGGCAGTCACTCGCGTGCCGCGCCCCGGCTAGCTCGGTATCCCGGGACAGATCATCAGCATCAAGATCCTCAACGTCGGAAGTGAGCCGGTGGATGATGCGCTTGAGAAGGCCACCATCGGTGGGTCCCATGCCCTCTCCCTGAAGTGCGTGACCAGCCGCTCGTCCGCGAGTGGCTGAGCTAACCATAACTCGGCGAACTCAATCCGTGACAGCGAGGCACCAGAGATTATGCGAACAGTTGATCGCGCCCGCCCGCTCCCGGGGCTCGGACGAACAGCGCTGTTGTTGCCCGGCGGCGGCTCGGATGAGGTGTTCATCGAGGTGGCATTCCGCGCACCGCTCGAGGCGTTCGGGCTGCGGTTGGTGGCGCCCCGGCCGTGCCCGGGCACGGGGGTGGTAGCGGGCTACCTCGCGGCGCTGGACGCCGAAATGGACACAGCGGCCGAAATGGACACAGCGGCGGACGCCGAAAAGAACACTCCACTAGTGATCGGCGGGGTGTCCCTGGGCGCGCAGGTGGCGGTGCGCTGGGCCGCGCACCGCGCGAGGCATGGGCTTGCCGGGCCAGCCGGGCTCCTGCTTGCCTTGCCAGCGTGGACCGGACCGGCGGGCCAAGCACCAGCGGCGCTGGCGGCCGCGGCCACCTCCGCGCGGTTACGCAGGCAAGGCCTGCCGATTACGCTGGCCCACGCCAGGGCCCGTACCCCGGGATGGTTGGGTGACGAGCTCGCGAGGGCCTGGGCTCGGCACGGGGACTCGCTGGCGGACGCGCTGGAGACGGCCTCAACGGCACCCGGCCCGACGGAGCAAGAGCTGGCCACCGTGTCCGTACCGGTCGGCCTCGTCGGACTGCGCGACGATCCGATCCATCCACTCGCGGTGGCCCAGCGCTGGCGTGCCCTGCTCCCTCACGCCGAGCTGGTCACCACCACGTTGGCCGCGATCGGACGCGACCGAGCGGTGCTCGGCCGAGCCGCCACCCTGGCGTGGCTGCGCGCAGCGCACGGGCCGGCCGTGCGCTGCGCGTACCCGCATGGCACAGTGACCGGCGGCACGCCGGGCGGAGCCGGGCGGCGCGGCCGAGCGGTCAGCCGGACCTGCGGTGACGACCTCGACGGTCGGCATTGGCCCGCCAATCCCGAGTCGCCGCCGAGTCGTTGATCAACGCGAGGTGAAGGGCCTCGGTGCCGTTGAGCCTGTCGGTCTCGGTTCGCGGCCACGCTTCCCCCGCCGATTCCCCCGCCGCGTCGTCGGCTGTCGCTGCCGGGGCAAACAGGTCAGTCAACGGCTCGGGCCGCGCGGGCCGAGCATCGTCGAGCGCGCCCCGGTCCGGCGGCAACGGGACGTCGAGCGCGCCCCGGTCCGGCGGCAACGGAACGACGTCGGGCGCCGACGCGAACCGCTCATCCGGCCAGAATGTCAAAGCTTGCTCCAGCAGCGCCCACGCTGGCTGGTGGCCCATCTGATCGGCACCGACCGCGGGCTTGGCCGACGACCAGCTCTCCTCCTGGGAAACACGAGGCAACTCACCGGTGGCCTCCGCTGAGCTGGCTCGCGCCAGATACCCGTGGGGCAAGGTGTCCTGCTCCCACTTCCGGCGAGTCGAGTCTTGGCCACGCCGCGGTGACTCCGGCCGAAGCTCCGACCGAGGCTCCGGCGCGGGCAGCCGACATGGTCCCGCCGCAGCCGGCCGCTGGTTGGCTGGTTGGCCGGCAGAGGGCGGGCTCGTGCGCATAACCGGTGGGGACGATGAGCGACACGGCGGAACCGGCCGGCGCGGTGGCGGCGGCGCATCTTGCTGAGTCACCTCCTGCTGAGCCGCCGCTTCCAGGGCGAGCGCCATCCGTTCTTCGAGGTGCTCCGGCAACCTCAGCGGAAGCACGGTCTTGACCGGCAACGGTTCGACGCCCCGCCGCACCACGGTGCCCCCCATCATTGCGCGCAGCGTCTCGGCCAGCTCCGCCGCGCCGTCGGCCGGACCAGTGGCAACTCCGTACAGCATCCAGCGCGGACCGTCCACCCCGATGAATCGGGACAGCGCGCCACCGGACCCAGCCTCAACCTCGCGGCCCCATTGACCCCACTCAGTGCGCACCCTGGCGCCTTCACCAGCAAGCGAGTCGGCGATCTCTCCGGCGAGCCCACGCCACAGCGGGCTAGATCGCGGTGCGGCCAGCGCGCTCAGGCTGACCCGCCCAGCTGGCACCAACACATGCACCGCGCGCAGCAGCTCGCCGGAGCCGCTCTCCACTTGCAGCTGGGCCCCGGCCGGCATCGGGATCCGCAGTGAGCCGAAGTCGACGCATCCTGGCGGCTCCTCCAGCCCCTCAAGCACCGGATCCCCGGAGTCGAAGGGGCCCTCGAACATGCGTGCGCCACCCCTATCGCGCGCGGCCGAGGAACGCACCGGCGCGACAGACCGCGGTTCGCCGCGTTCGGCCTCACTATTGAGACGTCCGTGCACTTAGCGATCACCACCCATGCCTGGACCGGACGGTGTAGCGAGCCCGGTCGAGCCGTACCCGTTTGTCCCCCGCGCGGACGCCGGCAACTCGGCGACCTCCTCGAAACGCACTTGCTCTACCCGCTGGACAACCAGCTGAGCGATCCGGTCACCCCGGCGCAGCCGGACGGGCTCCCGTGAATCGTGGTTGACCAGGCACACCTGAATCTCGCCCCGATAACCCGCGTCTACCGTGCCCGGCGCGTTGATAACGCTGAGCCCGGCTCGGGCAGCCAGCCCAGACCGGGGGTGTATGAACGCCGCGTAGCCGTAGGGAAGCGCAATCGCCAACCCAGTGCCCACGACCACCCGCTGACCGGGCGCGAGCTCAATGTCGCTGACGGTCACCAGATCGACACCAGCGTCTCCCGGGTGGGCATAGGCGGGGATTGGAATATCCGGGTCAACCCGGGTCAGTAGCACCCGCGGTCCGTCACGGCCAGCCACGGCCGGCGAGATTACCCTGGGCTGGTGAAGCAACCCCGACGCGCTGCTCGCTCTGCGCCTTCCGGTGCCCGGCCATTTGACGAGCGGTTGTCCGTACCGTGGTGGTGGTGGCTACCCGCGGTAGGACTGGTCTGTTTGGTGGTCTACGAGGTGCATTTGGGTCATCCAGAAGTGCCAACCTGGCTGTCCGTCGCCGTTTTGGCACCGTTGGTCGCGCTCGGGCTGTACCGGCTAGGCGCCACCCGGATTACCCTGCTCGACGACGGCGGCAAGCGGTCACTGCAGGCCGGATCGGCGCGGCTGCCCGTCGAGTACATCGGTGCGGTCGAGCAAATAGCCGCACGGGACAAACAGCTGGCGCTCGGGCCCAACTTCGATCCGGCCGCCTATCTCGTGCACCGACCATGGGTCGCACCGATGCTGCGGATCACCGTGGCCGATCCGGCCGACCCAACGCCCTACTGGCTGTTCAGCGTGCGGCGCCCAGAACGCCTGCGAGAGCTACTTGAGCAGGCCAACTCGGGCCCACGCGAGTAGCTCACGCACGTCCACTCAACTCAACTCATGCGCAGTCGCGGCAGACGGGCCGTCCATTGTGATGCGCGGCCAGCCGGCTGCGGTGGATCACCAGGAAACAGCTCGAGCAGGTGAACTCGTCGGCTTGCTTGGGCAATACCTTCACGGTCAGTTCTTCACCGGATAGATCCGCGCCGGGCAGCTCGAAGCTCTCGGCCGTGTCCGACTCGTCCACGTCCACAACAGCGGACTGCGCCTCGTTCCGACGCGCCTTGAGTTCCTCGAGCGAGTCCTCCGCCATCTCGTCGGTCTCGTTGCGGCGAGGTGCGTCATAGTCAGTCGCCATTGCTCCCACCCTTACAATAAATCTCCATGTCGTGCCGCAGCACAACGTCCCAATCCGACCGTTTGTGCCCGCCGTCGACAGTGACGCGCATCTCATTCCGACCGAGCGCCGTTGAAACGACACGTCAGTTCGTCTGGCCGCACAGGGTAGCTCAGCGAGGCCGGCAACGCTGCCCCACCGCGCGTCAAATAAGCGGTAACGACACCCGCATTAGAGTGAAACATGTGACCCAGGTCCGCACCGCGCCAATCCCTCGGCTCACGCCGCCCACGAAGAACCACCCATGACCATCTGGTTCGGGCGCCCAGCCACCTACCGACGCCGAACCGCCCGCCCCGCGGCGCTCCTGGTCACGGTGCTCGCGGCCGCGGCGACCGCCATCTGGTGGGCCGTGCTGTCCGCCGCGCCCAACGGTTCGGCCGGTTCGGTCTGCCCACCACCTCACTCGGCTAGCGAACAGCCGCTGGCCGCGACCGCGCTGGACCAGGTTCCCGCCTCGGCGCCGAACACAGTGCGCATCAGGGTGCTCAACGGCGGCGGACAGCGCGGACAGGCCAGTCTGGTAGCCACCCAACTCGGGGAGCTGGGTTTCGCCGAAGCCGCCGAGCCGAGCAACGACCCACTCTACCCGGACGGCAACCTGACCTGCCGGGGAAACATTCGGTTCGGACCGGCCGGCGCGTCGGCGGCGCGCACCGTTGGTCTGGTGCTGCCCTGCCTTCCGCTGGTACGCGACACACGCACCGATGACAGCGTCGATGTGGCTATCGGCACACTCTTCGGAGAGGTCAACCCGGCTAGGGCGACCAGGGAGGCGCTGGAGCAACTCTCCGCCCCTCCCGCGCAGGCCGAGGACGGCGGCGCGGCGCCGGTGGACCCTGATCTGTTAGCCAAGATCCGCGCCGTACGGTGCTGAGCAGCATTGTCGGACAGCGCTGCTGTAAAACATTACGAAGGCGACCGCTTGCCTCATCGTGAAGGACCTTTCGGCGTCAACATGCGACACATCCGGTCCGTGCCGCGCACACTGACAACAGTGGTAGGAACGCTTGGGCGACCGATGACGTCACAGCTGGGGGCATCATCGTTACAATGTCGGGGTACCCAGCGGGAGCACCGGCCGCCCCGGACACCTTGGCCGCCGGAGACGGCCTTGCATGGTGCGCCACGGCGGGCTACCGCCATGCTGAGGGCAACCGGACCGATTCGGAATATCGCTCGCAGAGCAGAAAACGTCGCGAAAGGGCCGCAGTGGCAGCCGTAGAACCTGTAACCAAGCCGGCATCAACAGCGACGGGCAACGCCGCCCCCGCGCGACGGTCCCGACGATCCTCGGCGGCTGAGCCCAAAACGGGCGCCCCTAAGCCGGCCGCCCAGCCCAAGACTGCTACTCCCCCCCAGGCGGCCGCCCAGCCCAAGACCGCTACTCCCCCCCAGGCGGCCGCCCAGCCCAAGACCGCCGCTCCCGCCAAGGCGGCCGCTCAAAATAAGACGCCCGCCCAGCCTAAGACGACCAGTCGGTCACGTGGCGCGGGCAAAGCCGCCCCGACGAAAAGCAGCGCACCCGCCAGCAAGCCAACCAAGGTGATCATTGAGGACCTTGGCGACGAGCCCGAGCTGATCGATGCGGAGGATCTCGATCTCGACGCCGCCAGCCCGGATGTGGACGATCTCGCCGACGTCGAGGCGGACGTCGCCGACGTCGGGCTCGACGACGACCCCACGGACATCACTCCGGCGGTCATCACGGCCGCATCGGCCATCGAGGACGATGAGGACGAGGAAGGGCCCGAGTCGACCAGGGACATGCCGCCCACCGCGCGCAAGTCAGGCGACTTCATCTGGGACGAGGAAGAGTCCGAGGCGCTGCGGCAAGCGCGCAAAGACGCCGAGCTGACCGCATCGGCCGATTCGGTCCGGGCTTACCTCAAGCAGATCGGCAAAGTCGCCCTGCTCAACGCGGAGGAAGAGGTCGAGTTAGCCAAGCGCATCGAAGCCGGCCTCTACGCGGCCGAACGGCTGCGCAAAACCTCCGACGCCAACGACAAGAGCTCGCCCCAACTGCGCCGCGACCTGCGCTGGATCGTGCGCGACGGTGAACGCGCCAAGAACCACCTGCTAGAGGCCAACCTTCGGCTAGTCGTCTCGCTGGCGAAACGCTACACCGGTCGCGGCATGGCGTTCCTGGATCTGATACAGGAGGGCAACCTCGGCTTGATCCGCGCGGTCGAGAAGTTCGACTACACCAAAGGGTACAAGTTCTCCACCTATGCCACGTGGTGGATCCGGCAGGCCATCACCAGAGCGATGGCGGATCAGGCCCGCACTATCCGTATCCCGGTGCACATGGTCGAGGTCATCAACAAGCTCGGCCGGATCCAGCGTGAGCTGCTGCAAGATCTTGGCCGCGAGCCCACCCCGGAGGAGCTCGCCAAGGAGATGGACATCACCCCGGAGAAAGTACTGGAGATCCAGCAGTACGCCCGGGAACCTATCAGCCTCGATCAGACCATCGGTGATGAGGGCGACAGCCAGCTCGGCGATTTCATTGAGGACTCCGAGGCCGTGGTGGCCGTGGACGCGGTGTCGTTCACGCTCCTACAGGACCAGCTGCAATCCGTGCTCGCCACGCTGTCCGAGCGGGAGGCCGGGGTGGTCCGGCTGCGGTTCGGCCTCACCGACGGCCAACCTCGCACCCTGGACGAGATCGGCCAGGTTTACGGCGTCACCCGCGAGCGGATCCGCCAGATCGAGTCGAAGACCATGTCCAAGCTGCGCCACCCGTCCCGCTCCCAGGTGCTGCGCGACTACCTGGATTGATCTCCGCGGCGCACAGCCTCAACGAGCCTCCTTGTTGTCCACTAGCGCCGGCCACATCACATCGACGATGCGCTGGGGCCAGTCCGCCGGTATGTCCCCGGTGGCGATGTGACGCGCATAGATACTGCCAATCAGCACGGTCGTGATCGCTTCGACATCTAGCCCCTGACGCAACGCACCGGTACGCACTCCGCGCTCGAGCACGCCGGCCACTCGCCGGCGTCGCGGAAGCACCAGACGGTCCCGGAAATGCTCGATCAACCCCGGGGTGTGATGCTCTTCGGCGAGCACGGTACCAAGGAATGACATGCCGTTCGGCCTGGTGACCGCCGTGCGAAAGTGCTTGAGTTCGGCTACCAGGTCGGCATGGATGTCTGGTGAGGTGCGCAGTTCGTCCGCGATCGGCATACCGGCGATCGCCTGGGTAGCGAGGTCCTCCTTGCCGGCGAACCGCAGATACACCGACGGTCGGGTGGTGTTGGCCGCCCGTGCCACCGCGCCGATCGAGAGCCCCTGGTAGCCATGCTCAGCCAACAGCTCACGGGTTACCTCCAGGATGCGTTGGTCCAGCGCCGCGTCCCGGGGACGACCACCGGCAGGTGAGGTCGAGGGCATGACGGCATGGTATGGCCCACATCCTTGACATGGGTGTATAGATTTGGAGGTGCCGCTTTCCGCCGGCGGTCCCAGCTAGCTGAACCGTGGGCAAGCGAGCGAAGTGCCGAAAGCGCCATTTGCTCACTCCCGAGGCTGACCTGGTCCTCGACTGCCCGAAACGAGGTCACTGAAAAGAGTGGCAAGCTAGGAATAGGATAACGGAAGGTATCCGTCCAGCGATCTCCATAACAGCGTTCCCCATGACTGAGACCCGACACGAATGGAGCACACAATGTCTGCTACCCAGGTCACCTCCAGCACAACCGCCGTTGGTGTGCGGGCCGTCGAGCGGTGCGATCGCTGCGGCGCGGGGGCTAAAGTCCGAGTATTGCTGGCCAGGGGAGGTGAGCTGCTGTTCTGCGGCCACCACGCACGCACCCACGAAGACAAGCTGCGGCAGGTCGCTGTCGCGCTGCGTTCGATCGGGTGATGCGGCCGGACAGTCGCGCCGGCCGACCATTCAGCCGGCCGAAATCGGCTCCTGGTCGCTCCTGGTCGTCGCGTGAACCCAGCGCGACGGCCACCACCACCGCAAGGATCGCCCCAAACTCCACCGGGCTGGGTACCTGGGCGAGTACCACCAACCCAACCGCTGTGGCGCTGACCGGAAGCAACGCCAGCAACACGGCGAACCGGGCCCGGCCAACTCTGCGCAGCACAACCTGGTCAAGCACGTACGGCAGCACGCTGCTCAACACGCCGACGCCGGCTCCGATCCGGCCAGGCCACCGGCCCAGCATGCGTCGGCGACCAGTGCCACCCCGACACCAGTCAGCGCTAAAGCAACCCAGTCCCGGACAGTCTGGGAGCCCAGGGCGGCGCACCAGGACTGGTCACAGAACTCGATGGCAACCGCCGTGCCCAGGGGCAGCCGAGCGATGGCCTCATCCGCTCGCGAGCGATCGTTACCGCACTTGCCGGATTGCGCTTACGTCGCAAGCGCCCGCATTATGCCGATGTGACGACTAGGCGACGCGCTCTCAACGCGCTGGGTGAATGTGATGGATTCGCATTCGCTCTTGGGAACCTATGCGGGGGCGCCGTTCGTCTGGAAGAGTAGCGGCACCGCGTTAGCGGCGACGTCCGCACTAGGGCACCGGGGTACCGGTGTCGGAGACGGAGGAGGCAGTAATGCCAGGAACACTCGTCCGGCCGGCGCTCACCGCCGCTGACCGTTGTGACCGATGTGGAGCCGCAGCGAAAGTGCGCGCGGTCTTTTCCTCGGGTGGCGAGCTGCTGTTCTGCGGTCACCACGCGCGAGCCCATGAGGCGAGGCTGCGTGAGCTGTCCGCTCACCTTCAGTCGGGAGTCTGACGCAAGTGTGGCGTCGGCCGGCGGTACCCGCGGCCGACTGGTGAACGACCACCGCAACGGGGCGGGAACCGTAGTAGGTTCCCGCCCCGTGCCGCGTAGCGGCCCGTGAGTGGTGGGTATGGCTATAGCCATACCCACCACTCACGGCCCACCACTCACGGGCGCCAGGAGCGCAACGCCGCGATGCGCTGCTCAAGCTGCTCGGCGGTGGCCATCGCTGTCGGCGGGCCGCCGCAGCTGCGACGCAGCTCACTGTGGATCACCCCGTGCGGCTTGCCGGTGCGGTGGTGGTGCATCGCCACCAGAGTGTTCAGCTCCTTGCGCAGCCCCGTCAGCCGCTCATGCACCGACACCGGCCTCGGCGCCGCATCCCGAGCCGCGGCCGGTGCTGAAGCCGCGCAGGACGTTGAAGCCGCGACAAAGGCCGCCGGCCCAGGCCCACGGCTCGCCGGCACCCGCTGCTCCAGCTGCTCGGCCTGGCGACGCTGCAGCAGAGCGCGCACCTGCTCGGGCTCGAGCAGCCCTGGCAAGCCGAGGTAGTCCTGCTCCTCCTCGCTGCCGGCGAACGCCGAGGTACCGAACGACGTGCCGTCAAAGATGACTTGATCCAGCTCGGCGTCGGCGCCGAGCGCGGTGAACGCTTTCTTTTCCTCACCCGGCTCGTCGCGTTGAGCCTGCGCGGCGGCCAGCAGCTCGTCGTCCCAACCTTCCTTCGGCCGGTGCGGCTTGCCGAGGACGTGGTCGCGCTGCGCCTCCAGCACGCTGGCCAGCTCCAGCAGAGCCGGCACGCTGGGCAGGAAGACGCTGGCGGTCTCACCGGGCCGCCGGGCTCGCACGAACCGGCCCACCGCCTGGGCGAAAAACAGCGGGGTGCAGGCGCTGGTCGCGTACACGCCCACCGCCAGACGAGGAACATCAACCCCCTCGCTGACCATCCGCACCGCGACCAGCCAGCGTTCCTGAGAAGCGCCGAAGGCGCCGATCCGGGCCGAGGCACCAGCCTCGTCAGACAGCACCAGCACAGGCGGGCTGCCGGTGAGCTGGCGCAGCAGCGCGGCGTAGGCTCGCGCGGTGGTCTGGTCGGTGGCGATCAGCAACCCACCCGCGTCCGGCATCCCATCAGCGCGCATCTGGGACAACCGGGTGTCCGCCGCGCGCAATACCGAGGAGACCCATTCACCGCCGGGGTCCAGCGCGGTGCGCCATGCCCGCGCGGTCTGCTCGGCGGTCAGCGGCTCGCCAAGACGGGCGGTGAACTCCTCCCCCGCGCTGGTCCGCCAGCTAGCCTGCCCGGAGTAAGCCAGGAACACCACCGGCCGAACCACCCGGTCGGCCAGTGCTTCGGCGTAGCCGTAGGAATAGTCCGCCCGGCTGCGCAACACACCCTCGCCGTCCGGCTCATAGGTGACGAACGGAATCGGGTTGTCGTCGCTGCGGAACGGCGTTCCGGTGAGCGCCAGCCGCCGAGTGGCTGACTCGAACGCTTCCCTGATCGCCTCGCCCCAGGATCGGGCGTCGCCCGCGTGGTGCACCTCGTCCAGGATGACGCATGTACGCCTGGCTTCGGTGCGCGCGCGGTGCAGCATGGGATGCGCGGCCACCTGCGCGTAAGTGAGCACCGCACCCTGGTAGTCACTGGAGGTGGCGCCGCTGGAGTTGCGGAACTCCGGGTCGAGCGCGATGCCGGTTCGCGCGGCGGAGGCCGCCCACTGGTGCTTCAGATGCTCGGTAGGTGTGACGACCGTCACGGCGGTTACCACCCGGTCGGTGAGCAGCTCGGTGGCAACCCGCAGACCGAACGTGGTCTTGCCCGCGCCCGGGGTGGCCGCTACGAGGAAGTCCCTCGGGCCGAGGCTGAGATAGCGGGCCAGTGCACGGCGCTGCCAGCCGCGCAGCGTAGGGGTGTTCGACGATCGAGCGCCGCCCTGCTCAGACACGCGGCTCCTCTCCAACGGTTCCCATGGTGGATATCGCGGGCGACCGCGTCGCGGGAATGAGTTTAGAGGCCCGCGGCGGCGGTCCGTGGCGCCACCCGCTCGGGGCATCTGAGCCGGCGCGTCGCCGCAATACCGGTCGAGGATTCGGCCCAGTTGCCCCAAACTGAACGAGCGATGAAAACGCAGCACGGCTCAGGTCGCCAGTCACCCTCCGCCACCAAGCCAGCCACCGGCTCACCCGGTCGGCAGCTGGCGGCGCGAACCATCTCGAAGGCGTGGGACGACGGGATCTTTTCCATGGCGGCCCAGGCGGCCTATTGGCAGACCCTGTCGCTGCCGCCGCTGCTGCTCGGGCTACTCGGCAGCGTGGGCTACGTCGCCAACTGGGTCAGCCCGCGGAGTATGGTGACCATCCAGCGCAACATCATCCGATTCTCCGCGACCATCTTCGACCACCAGGTAGTCACCCAATTCATCGCGCCGACCGTCGCTGACATCCTCAACCGAGGCCGGCCAGACATCATCTCGATTGGCTTCCTCATCGCGCTGTTCGCGGGATCGTCGGCGATTTCCTCGCTGGTCGATTCGATCACTTTCGCGCACGAGCAGTACAATGTGCGCCACCCGGTCTGGCAGCGCCTCTTCGCGCTGCTGATCTACCTCGCCGCGCTGATCGTGGCGACCGCGACGCTGCCCGTGCTGGCGCTCGGCCCCGAGCTGCTGAGCCGGGTGCTGCCCCGCTCGTGGACCCCGACCGTGCTGCAAACGATCAACACCTTCTACTACCCCGCGGTCCTGGTCGTGATCGTGCTCGGCCTGACCACGCTGTACAAGGCGGCCTTGCCGCGCAGCTTGCCGTGGCGGCGGCTGCTGCCTGGCGCACTGCTGGCGATGGCGGTGTTCGCGATTTCCGCGACCGGGCTGCGAATCTACATCGCGGCCATCACCAGCACCGGATACACCTACGGCGCGCTGGCGACCCCGATCGCGTTCTTGCTGTTCGCGTTCCTGATCGGGTTCGCGATCGTACTCGGCGCGCAGCTGAACAACGCCATCCAGGAGATTTGGCCGGTGCGCCCAAGCCGGTGGCGACGACAGGTCCAACGCATGCTCGGGCTGCGCCAGCTGGCCGAAACCATCGGCATCGAGAGCAATCGAGAGCTATCCGAAGACAAGCCCGCTCCGGATAGGGCGGCTCGGCCGCGCCCGCCGCAGGGACCGGTCGGAGACCGAGCCTAGCTACCAGGCTTTATGAATCGCCGCCAGCCGGCATTGATTCATAAATCTTCTTACAGTCCGGGCAGACCGGTGAGCCAGGTTTTGGCGAGCGGGTGACCGGGAAGGTTTCGCCGCACAGAGCGACCACGAAATTGCCCATCACGGCGCTCTCCACGATCTTGTCCTTGCGCACGTAGTGGAACATGGTGGGGTCATCGTCGCCGCCGCGGTCGGTGCCTTCGGGGCGAGTGTCGACATCGGGCAGAGTCTGGGTTGCGGTGCTCACCCATCCATGATGCCGCACGAGATTGGTGAAGGCCGGCTGACCCGAGTGAGGAGCAGCGGTATGTCGAGACCGCGGATCGCGGCGGAGGTAGCCGACGCGCTGGCCGAAGAACGAGCGGTGGTGGCGCTGGAGAGCACCCTGCTCGCGCACGGACTGCCGGCGCCGGACAACCACTCGGTGGGGGTAACGCTCGAAGAGACGGTACGTGCCGCCGGGGCGGTGCCGGCCACCGTGGCTGTGTTAGACGGCTCGGCCCGCGTCGGGCTGAGTCCCGCCGAGTTGGAGCGGGTCTGTGCCGGCGGACTGGCGAAGCTGTCTCGCCGGGATCTCGGCGCGGCGATCGGGCTCGGGGTCGACGGTGCCACCACGGCCGCCTCGACCATGACGCTCGCGCACGCGGCGGGAATCGGGACGTTCGGTACCGGGGGACTCGGCGGAGTGCACCGAGGCGCCAGGGACAGCTGGGATGTCTCAGCCGACCTCGCGGTGTTGGCAACCACGCCGGTGCTGGTCGTCTGTTCCGGGGTGAAATCGATTCTGGACATACCGGCGACGTGCGAGCAGTTGGAGACGCTGTCGGTGCTGGTGCTCGGGTACCGAACCGATACCTTCCCCGGTTTCTATGTGCGCGATTCAGGCAGTGTGGTGCCGTGGCGCGTGGACGACATAGACCAGGTGGTCGAGGTGGTCAACGCGCACCACAGGCTGGGCGTTGGCTCGGGGATCGTGCTGGCCAACCCGGTGGCCAGCGATGCCGAGCTGGACCGGCGGCTGCATGACCGAGTGCTCGCCGAAGCACTCAGCAAGATCGAGACTCATGGGCTGCACGGGCGCCAGGTGACCCCGGCGCTGCTGGATCACTTCCATCACGCAACCGACGGCGTCAGCGTGGCCTGCAATATCGCGTTGGTGAAAGCCAACGTCGCGCTCGCCGCGCGGGTGGCGGTTGCGCTCGCGGCTCGCCGGAACCGCTCAGCGGAACGGTAAGCCCCGGTCAGGGTTCGATGACCGTATGCTTGCCAGACTCTAGCTCTGGCATGACCGGCTCGGCGTGGTAACGCCGGAACGCCGCCGCTTTGCGCGGCAGCCGGTCGTTAGCAATGATCACCGCCATCCACGGCAGCGGGATGGACAGCACCACCAGCCCGACAGCCAACCATGGGATGTGGTAGAAGAACGCCGCCAGTACCAGGCAGGGCACCCGCATCCCCATCATGATCCCATACCGGCGCTTGCGAATCGCGAGATCTTCCTCGTAGGATCGCTCCGCATCGGTGATCAGGATCGGGGTGTCGTCCCGGTCGTGATCTTTCACGCGTACCACCTCCCGTCGCTATACTCCCACGCACGAGACACCGCGCAGTACCGCCTGCCGAGCGCCAGTCGTTTCAACGCGTTATTTCGCGATTGTACTTTTCGCCTTCATTGCCTGTTTGAATTCCCGAACCCGGGCAAGGCTGTCGGCGTCGACGATGTCCGCGACCGACCGGTAGGAACCGACCTCGCCGTAACCGCCGGCGGCCTCGCGCCAACCGGCCGGGGTGACTCCGCGCTGCTTGCCCAGCAACGCTAGGAAGATCTTGGCTTTCTGTTCACCGAATCCAGGCAACGCTTTGAGCCGTTCGAGCAGCTCGCGCCCGTTCTCGACGTCCGCCCACAGGCGGTCGACCTTACCGTCGTAGTGCTCCACCAACGCTTGGCACACTTGCCGCACCCGCAGCGCCATCGACCGAGGGAACCTGTGCAGCGCCGGTGGCGCGGCAAACAGCGCCACCAGGGCCTGAGGGTCGTACTCAACAATCTCCCTGGCGTCCAAGTCGTGACCCAGGCGCTGGGTGAGTACATACGGGCTGGCGAACGCCTTCTCCAGCGGGATCTGCTGGTCAAGCACCATGCCGATGAGCAGGGCGAGCGGATCGCGGTCCAGCAGCGCGTCGGCGTCCGGGCGCTGGCTCAGGCACAGTCCCACAGCTGCGTTCCTTTCCCAGCTTTGAGGTTCACCGGCAGGCTACCGTTGTTGTCGGCCCTCGGTGGGAGGATCTCCGCCATGGTTCCGTGGTTGACGCCCTCGCTGTGCGCCGGGCTGCGCGCCGCCTTCCAGCGGGTCGGTTTCGACGTCGATGGCGTGCCCGCGCTGCTCGGCGCCGACGCACATGCCGCATTGGCCCGCGACGAGCCGGTGCCGGCTCGGTTGGCCAGCGTCGATGCCGGCTCGCTCGGCGTACTGGTCCGGTTGTTCCTGCTGGGCGACACCGAACCGGCTGGCGCGGTGGCCGATGCGCTGGCCCCAGTCGAGGTCGCTGACGCGATCGCCGCCGGGCTGCTGCGGGAGGCTCCCGAGGGGCTCACCTCAGCTTTGGATGTCCGCCCACATGGTGACGGAGTGAGCGGCTGGTGGGTGGTCTCCGACTTGGAGACTCGTCCTGGCGGGCGACGCGCGGCTCTGCCGGCCGACCACGTCCTCGGTATCGGGTCGGCCTCGCTGAGCTTGGCCGCGGCGACCATGCGCCGCCCGGTTGGCCGGCTGCTGGATCTGGGTACCGGCTGTGGCGTGCAGGCTCTGCACGCATCAAGGCATGCCAGCCAGCTGGTCGCCACCGACATCAACCCGCGCGCGCTCGCGCTGGCGGCCGCCACGTTCGCGATCAGCGACGTGTTGGTGGAGCTGCGGGCCGGAGCCTGGCTGGAGCCGGTGGCCAGCGAGCGGTTCGATCACATCGTGTGCAACCCGCCGTTCGTCACCGGCCCGCCTCGGGTTCGGCACACCTACCGCGACTCCGGGCTGGCCGGCGACACGGTGGCCGCCCGGCTGGCCGGCGCGCTGCCCCGCCAGCTCAGCGACGGCGGGGTGGCCCAGCTGCTGGCGTGCTGGCTGCATGTGAAGGGGCAGGACTGGCCAGACCGGGTGACGTCCTGGCTGCCTCACGACGACGCCGTCAGCGGGGTGGACGCCTGGTTCGTGCAGCGTGATGTCGCCGATCCGGCCCACTACGTGGGCACCTGGCTGCGGGATTCTGGGGTGGACCCGTCCTCGCCAGCCGCCAGGCGGGAGTCCGAAGAGTGGCTGGCGTGGATGGCGGAGAATCAGGTCGAAGGAGTCGGGTTCGGCTTCATCACGCTGCGCCGCACCGGCGCGACCGATCCGACCGTGCTGTGCGAGGACCTGCGCGAGCCCATGGTCGACCCGCTGGGTGAGGAGGTCGGCGGCTGGCTGGATCGGGTGTCCTGGCTGCGCGAGCACGCCGACGATGCCGCGCTGCTGGCCGCTCGGCTGAGGTTGGCGCCATCGGTGGTGCTGGAGGAGGTCTCCCAGCCTGGCCCCGATGGCTGGCGGCCGGTCGCGGCAGCCGTCCGGCGGACCGACGGGCCGGGCTGGCGCCACGAGCTCGACTCCCCCGCCGCCGCCCTGCTGGCCGGGTGCCAGGGCACGCTGACACTGGGTGAGCTGCTGGAGTTGCTCGCCGCCGCGCACGACGAACCGACCGGCAAGCTGGTCGCGGCCAGCCTGCCTGGGGTGCGCGAGCTGGTCCGGCACGGGTTGTTGGTGCCGTGAGAGCGGTGGTTGCCCGGGTCTGCCGGGCCGCGGTACGAGTGGGTGACGAGGTGGTCGGCGAGATCACTGAGCCGGGGCTGCTGGCCTTGCTCGGGGTGCACCAAGAGGATTCGGCCACTGAGGCAGAGGTCATGGCGCGCAAGCTGCATGAGCTGCGGCTGCTGCGCGACGAGCAGTCCTGCGCGAGCATGGGCGCGCCGCTGCTGATCGTCAGCCAGTTCACCCTCTACGGCGACACCCGCAAGGGCCGCCGGCCATCCTGGTCAGCGGCCGCGCCTCCCGATCAGGCCGAGCCACTGGTGACGGCGGTGGTTGAGCAGCTGCGCGCGCGGGGCGCGCGGGTGCAGACCGGGCGGTTCGGCGCGATGATGGCGGTCGAGT
>Ga0213881_10000358_pt1 | contig 31354 bp, 32 predicted proteins | sample BarmaccoBMER_R08_FD_160104 | JGI IMG/M metagenome (GOLD analysis project Ga0213881, IMG submission 160104) | Barbacenia macrantha exposed rock microbial communities from rupestrian grasslands, the National Park of Serra do Cipo, Brazil - ER_R08 ...
ACGTGCATCAGCCGCTGGCCCGGCGGGTCCGGGTGGGGAGAACCGAATGCGTTAATGTCGGGCATTTCCAGCGGACCGGGACCCCACACGTGGTGAGGTGGTGACCACTTCGGTCGGTCCACTTCGGGCAGTGGCGGGTAGCCTGCGCAGCATGGCCGACCAGTCAACCCAGTCCATCGTCGTCAACGCCGATCCCAGGGCAATCATGGACGTGATCGCCGATTTTTCCGCCTACCCGCAGTGGGCATTGGCAGTGAAGAAGGCCGAGGTGATCGTCCCCGGCGCTGGTGATCGTGCGAAACGGGTACGGTTCTTGTTGGACGCCGGCCTGGTCCGGGACGAGTACGTGCTTGATTACACATGGTCTGCGGACGGGCTGACGGTGAGCTGGGACCTGGTCGAGGGCCAGATGCAGAAGGCGCAGCATGGTTCCTACGTCCTGGAACCCGTCGGCCCGGCGACCAAAGTAACCTACAGTCTGACAGTCGACCTCGCGATTCCCATGATCGGGATGATTAAGCGAAAGGCCGAGAAGGTCATCATGGATACCGCGCTGAAGGAGCTCAAGCGCCGCGTGGAGCGCTGAGCCTGCGGGGCTGACGGTACCGGGCTGGAGCCGGGGGAGTGCGCGAGTGCGTGCAGCATCGAACCTGTGTCCTGCTGAGCTGCGTACAGAGGATGGTGCTGGGCCGTTGTGCCCCGGATACCGTACTCCGTACGCTGGTTGATACTGCGGCCCGCGAGGGCGGCACGGGAAGGATCGTAGGCGGTGTTCTACTACCTGCTCAAACACCTGCTGCTCGGCCCGCTGATGCGGCTGGCATGCCATCCGCAGGTCCAGGGAGTCGAGCATATCCCGGAACGCGGTGGCGCCATTCTGGCCAGCAATCATCTTGCGGTCGCCGACTCGTTCTTCCTGCCGCTGATGATCCGCCGACGGGTCACGTTCCTGGCCAAGCGGGAGTACTTCACCACTCCTGGGCTGCGGGGATGGCTCAAGCGGCAGTTCTTTAGCGCTGCCGGCCAGGTCCCCATCGACCGCGCCAGCGCATCCGCCGCGCAGGCCGCCCTGGACACGGGAGTGCGGTTGCTGGCTGCGGGCAAGTTGCTCGGTATCTATCCGGAGGGCACACGGTCTCCGGATGGGCGATTGTACAAAGGTAAGACCGGCGTCGCCAGGATGGCGCTGGAGGCCGGCGTCCCGGTGATCCCGGTCGTGATGGTGGGTACCGACAAAGTCAGCCCTATGGGCACCAAGATGTGGCGGCCGCATCCGGTAGAAATACGCGTCGGCGCCCCGCTGGACTTCTCTCGCTACGCAGGTCTGGCCGGTGACCGGTTCGTCGAGCGGTCCATGGTTGACGAGATCATGTACGTCTTGATGGAGCTCTCCGGCCAGGAGTACGTCGACAGGTACGCGACTTCGGTCAAAGAGCGCGAAGCGCCACCGCCGCGGCTGGCCCTCAAGGCGTCTTGACTGCGTAGCCGCTGGCTTCCCGCTGCCGGCACCTGGCTGACCGGGCCGACGCGCGCTTGCCAGGCGCGTAACCTCGACGGATGCCTCGGGCTCGCTTGGGCTGGTCGGGAAGAGGCTGGTTAACGACGGTTGGTGCTCCTGGGGACGAGCCAGCCAGGTGAGCGGTACCGTGGCCCAGCCGGACAACCGGCGGACGCATCGCGCGTCTATGGAGTCGGACCTGAAATCCACACAAGGAGCCTTCCTTCCTCATGACTGACGACGGTGACGCGCTACACCTGACAGGCGGCATCCCGCTCGGCGGAACGGTCAAGATCCGCGGCTCGAAGAACGCGGTTCCCAAGCTGATGGTCGCGGCGCTCCTGACGGAGGAGCCTGTGTTCATCCACAACATCTCGCAGATTGTTGACACCTGGCTTGTGACCGAGCTGCTCGAGGTGCTGGGATGCAGCACGGCGCAGCCGGTGGACGGCCAGATGCGGATCGAGGCGCGCGACATTCACACCGCCGCGACACGCGATCTGGAGTATTTCCACGTCAGGAGCCGGATCCCAGTACTCACCTGCGCACCGCTCCTGCACCGCACCGGTCACGCGGAGGTCTGGAAGCCCGGTGGCTGCAGCATTGGCGAGCGTCCGGTTGATCTTCACCTGGAGGTGCTTCGGGCGTTCGGCGCGGTGAGTGAGCGGACCGACACCGGCTTCAAGTTGACGGCTGAGGTGGGCCGCTTAAGAGGCGCAGTCGTCGAGCTGAAGTACCCGAGCGTGGGTGCGACCGAGCAGTTTCTGCTCGGGGCGGTCGTCGCCGCGGGTGACTCCGAGCTGCGCAACGCCGCGACCGAGCCGGAGATCATCGATCTGATCTCAATGCTTCAGCGCATGGGTGCCCTTATCACCGTTCAGCCCGGCCGCGTCATTCAGGTCACCGGTGTCTCCCGTCTGAAGGGCGTCTCATACACCGCCATCCCAGACCGGCTCGAAGCGGCGTCCTGGGCGAGCCTCGCGCTTGCGACCGACGGACGGATCACTGTGCGCGGCGTCCGACAGGCCGATCTGGGGACGTATCTCAACGTGTACCGGCGCGCAGGTGGCGAGTTTGACTTCTCCGGTGACGGCAACGAGGTGACGTTTTGGCGGGAGAAGTCCATGCCTCGTCCGCTGGTCATCGAGACAGACGTGCATCCTGGCTTCATGACGGACTGGCAGTCGCCTATGGTCACCGCGCTGACGCAGGCAGACGGTGTGACCGTGCTGCATGAGACGGTGCATGAAAACCGGTTGGCGTACGGGAAGGCACTTCAAGCGCTCGGTGCCCAGATGCAGGTCTTCACCGAGTGTCTCGGGCGCACCCCTTGCCGCTTCGGATCGCGAAATCACCAACATTCTGCCGTAGTGGTCGGACCGACGAAGCTGCAAGGAACGAACGTGCATGTTCCTGATCTGCGGGCAGGTTTCTCCTATGTGCTGGCCGCACTCTCAGCACAGGGCGACTCGACGGTGACGGGAGTCTCTCTGCTGGACCGCGGTTACGAGAACTTCCGCGAGAAGCTGATCTGTGTTGGCGCTAAGCTGCGCTGACCGGCAATGCCGCAGTGGGCGGCACCTGACTCACCACGCACTGGAGACGGGAGTCGCCGTTGCCGCTGAGCTGGGATGACTCAAATGTCCAGATTGACGACGGCGCTCATGTCGCGCGCTCGGCCATCTTCGAGCCGGTTGACCTCACCGGCAGCGCGCAACCGATCGTCATCGGTCGTGGCTGTCGCATTGCGCCCGGCGCGGTCCTCTACGGCGGAGTGGTCCTCGGCGAAGGGGTGGTCGTCGAGGACCACTCCGTGGTCGGCAAGCCGGAGTTCGGGTACGCGATGGGTCACCACTATGACGGGCACGCGGGCACGTGCACCGTAGGCGCCGGATCTATCATTCGTGCCGGTGCCCATGTCTACTCCAACGTCGTTCTCGGCGAGCAGGTGCACATTGGGCATCACACGCTCGTGCGCTCTGCGGTGCGGTTGGGCGCCGGCACTCAACTCGCTCACTTTGTGAGCGTCGAGCGTGGCTCCCAGTTCGGCGGCAACGTCAGGTCGTCACCGCACACGCACATCACCGGTGGAACAGTCGTCGAGGACCGCGTCTTTTTCGGCGCAGGCGTCAAGACCATTAACGACAAGTCGATGGTGTGGCGCGCTGGCACCCCTGTTGTTCTCGAGGCGCCCTACTTCGCCGAGGGCGCTGCGATCGGCTCGGGATCGACGATAGCGGCAGGGGTTCACGTCGGCCGTTGGGCGCTTGTCGGTTCACAGTCCCTTGTGCTGCGAGATGTGCCCGAGGGCGTTATCGTCGTCGGCGTACCGGCGAGGGAACGAGGGCCCCGGCCGCATCCCGACGGTGACTGACCCTACGCAGCTGGTAAACGAGAAGCGAACGGCATCAAACGCGCTCATCAGCTGTCTGCCGCACGTAGGCGTATCCCGACGACCGAAAAAGTGGATCAATGGCTCCGTCCGCGTATTCGAACGCTTCCAGATTGCGGAGTGTTCGTCGAACCGGATGCTCCGCCTCATAGCTTTGCGCGCCCATCGACCGCGCCGCGGACCGCACGGTTTCCAAAGCGACCTCCACCGAATGTGCCTTCGCCATTTTTGCCCAGATCGGATCAGGATCAGCGGTTTGGACGGCTCCAGCGACCAGTCCGGAGATCGCTAGGATGATGCGGCTGCGGCACTGTCCGATTTTCTCCAGTGCTCCTCCCATGAGCACCCGGCCGCCGTCAGAACGCGAGAGCACGAAATCAACCCATTGGTCGATGCTCGCAGCGGCTGCCCCGAGACAGGTAGCGGCCACCAATGGTCGGTACCGCGCGAAATGACGTCGAAATAAAGACACACCAGCGGCCACGTCCCCAATCATGTCGCTGGTACGAACGCGCGCGGAGTTCAGTACCAGGCATCCCCAGGACCATCCCGTCAACCCCGAGGGTACCAGCGAAGCCCTCGCGAGGCCGTCATTTGTCGAGCGAACGTAAAACGCTGCGATATCGTCGTGGACTCGCGCGAAGATGACAAAAGCTCCGGCTTCCTCGATCCTGGAAATCCACTTCTTCTCGCCTGTCAGTTCCCACCCCGAGGGAGTCGGCACCGCGATCGTCGTCGAGGCGGTTGCCAGGTTCGAGCCACCGCTGGGTTCCGTCGCCGCGACGCCGATCAGCTCTCCCGCGACAGCTTGGTGCAATTCTTCTCGGGTTATCCAGTTGTCGTCCAGCAGCAATAGCTCAGCGTGCCCGAGGTGGGCGGCGTCTCGCATATTGAGGTCACGGTAACCTACCAGGAACTGGATCAGCAACTGGACGACCCACCTGTACCCGCCTCCGCCGACATCGCGCGGGGCGGTCGCGTTGCCGATCCCCTCTTGATGAAGGCGATGCTTTGCCTCCAGCAATGTCCGTGAACCCTCTCGGAGGTTCGTGCTCTCCACTTGTAGAATTGCGTCCGCTCGTCCGAGGAGGCCGAGCTCCGAGGTGTCAAATATCCAGCGCACCTGCGACAGCCAGCGCCACGGCGAACTCGTCGCGGCGGTGACCTGACCGTTGGTGGCACGCTCCATAAAATCAGCGGTCCTGTCACCCATACCGGGCGAGTGTAGTGGTGCCAAGGGGGGTTACTCAGGCGATTCACATCAAAGGGTTACTCAGGCGATTCACATCAAAGAGGGGAGTCGCTGCGGGGCGGTGAGTCGTGGGTGCGGCGACGGAGGACTTGCCGTCTGTTCCGGCGGCAAGGGGCGCTCCGGGTAGCCTTGCGTCACCTCACCTGTCCGAACTCGAACGGGGCGTAGAGTGCCCTGGATCGACTACGGCCGTGCACTGGCCCGGGTACGGGAACGCCACGACGGCGCCGTCGTGGCGTTCCGCCGGGGCGGAGAAGATCTCACCCCGCCGCGTACACCGGAACCCGCCAGCCCGCGAGGTGCTCGCCGACCTGCTCGCACGCGCGCGCCGGGATGCCGTCGGCAGGGAGTTGCGGGGAATGGCCTACCGGGCGGGTCTGCCGGTGTAGCGGGTGACGTCCGCGCTGGCGGACACCACAGGATTGATCGTCTTCACTCGTGTCAGCCATGGCCAACGACGTACCCACGACGCAGCCGATCGCAGTCTGCTGATAATAATCAGTAATCACGTGGTTGCGATAATTCGTGCTTCTCTCGATCTTCGGTGTCGGTAGATCGGGAAAAAGGCTCAGCAATGTGGCGTGAATGGAAGCTGGAAAACCTCATCGAGTGCTGGACGTTGGATGAGGCGGAGTTCGGGCTGGCTGGCGCTACGGCGTCCAGTCCCCCGGACACCGCTGGCAAGCTAGGCGGGTGCGGGTCAACCCGTTCGTGGCCGGACTCCAACGACCGGACTCGGAATGCTGTCGAGCGTGCGCTCGTGGCTCCCGAGGGCCCGGTGCGGATCGGGGCACGAGCATAATGGCGTTCACGCAGCTCAGAGAGGATGAGGGTCGGTCCAGGTGCGCTTCTTCTACGACTGTGAGTTCATCGAGGATGGCGTCACCATCGAGCTGATTTCCATCGGCGTGGTGGACGAGCAGGGGCGGGAGTACTACGCGGTATCCACCGAGTTCGATCCGAAGCGGGCTGGCGACTGGGTCCGATCACACGTATTGCCCAAGCTGCCGCCGCCGGCCGACCTGGCATGGCGCAGCCGGGCGGCCATCCGCGATACGTTGCTGGAGTTTCTCACCGCCTCCGGTGAGCGGGTGGAGCTGTGGGCCTGGTTCGCCGCCTATGACCACGTCGCCCTTGCCCAGCTGTGGGGCCCGATGCCAGCGTTGCCCCGGGCGCTACCTCGGTTTACCCGGGACCTGCGGCAGCGTTGGGAGGACGCCGGCAAGCCGGCATTGCCCCCACCGCCCAGTGACGCCCACGACGCGGTGGCTGATGCCCGGTACAACCTCACCCGGTGGCGGGTGATCGAGCAGCACCGCATGGCGCAGCAAAGCCGTCCCCGTTGAGCAGTCGCTTGCTGCACCGATGCACCTCATGTCACGCTCTGGCCCGTCAATCCGGTACGGAGCAGGAAGGCGATTCGACATGCGCATCGGTGTGCTCACAGGGGGCGGCGACTGCCCAGGGCTTAATGCAGTGATCCGGGCGGTGGTCCGCAAGGGTATCGAGGTCTACGGGCACGAGATCATCGGATTCCGGGACGGCTGGCGGGGTCCGATGCAAGGATTGGTCCAGCCGCTAGGTCTCGCTGACGTGGAGCACATCCTCCCGCTCGGCGGCACCATCCTGCGTACCTCACGCACCAACCCGTACCGCAACGGCGGCGCCGAACAGGTCAAGCAGACCCTCGCCGAGCACGGCGTGGACGCGCTGATCGCGATCGGCGGCGAAGACACCCTCGGGGTGGCCAGCCGGTTGAGCGAGGACGGCATTGTCGTGGTGGGCGTACCCAAGACCATCGACAACGACCTGAGCGCCACCGACTACACGTTCGGCTTCGACACCGCGGTGCACATCGCGACCGAAGCGATCGACCGGCTGCGTACCACCGCCGAATCGCATCAGCGGGTGGCGGTCGTCGAGGTGATGGGTCGGCACGCGGGTTGGATCGCGCTGCACTCCGGGATGGCCGGCGGGGCGAATGTCATCCTGATGCCGGAGCGGCCATTCGCCGTGGACCGGGTGTGCCAGTGGGTGCTCCGGTGCCTCGAGCGGGAATCCGCCGCGATCGTCGTGATTGCTGAGGGTGCAGTGCCGGAGGGCGGCGCGGAGCTGCTCGCCACCGCGGAGGTCGATGCCTTCGGTCACAAGCGCCTCGGTGGGGTCGGCATCTGGTTGGCCGACGAGATCGCCCGCCGCACCGGCGCCGAGTCCCGCGCCGTAGTACTGGGACACATTCAGCGTGGTGGCACGCCCACTGCCTACGACCGGGTGCTCGCTACCCGATTCGGCGTGCAGGCCGTTGATGCGGTGCACGAGGGTGATGGCGGCGTGATGGTCGCCCTCCGTGGCACTGACATCATCCGGGTTAAGCTGGCCGAGGCCACCGCAACAGTCAAGACGGTGCCGCAGGAACGCCACGCGGAGGCCGAGGTTTTCTTCGGCTGAGGGCCTCCCTGGTCTGGCCCACTCCGACCAGCCCCACTGGAACGGCCCGGCGTATCACCCCATACGCTAAGGCACCGTGAACTGGACCGTGGATGTTCCGGTCGACACGCTGCCGGAGCTACCGCCGCTGCCCGCCGACCTCCGTACCAGGCTTGACGCCGCGCTGGCCCGACCCGCCGCGCAGCAACCGCGCTGGCCCGACCCGGACGCGGTGCGCAGTATCCGCACCGTTCTGGAGAGCGTGCCACCGATCACCGTGCCGCCTGAGGTGGACCACCTGCGAGAGCAGCTTGGGGCCGTGGCCCGCGGAGAGGCGTTCCTGCTGCAGGGCGGGGACTGCGCCGAAACCTTCGCCGACAACACCGAGCCGCACCTGCGGGCCACTATCCGCACGCTGCTGCAGATGGCGGTGGTGCTCACCTACGGGTCGAGCATGCCGGTGGTGAAAGTGGGACGGGTGGCCGGGCAATACGCCAAGCCGCGCTCCGCGCCGACCGACGCGCTCGGTTTGCCGTCCTACCGTGGTGACATGATCAACTCTCTGCTCGCCACTCCCGAGGCGCGGGTGCACGACCCGTCGCGGATGATTCGGGCCTACGCCAACGCCGCTGCGGCAATGAACTTGGTGCGTTCGCTGACCCTGGCCGGCATGGCGGACCTGCACCGGGTGCACGACTGGAACAAGGACTTCGTGCGGCGATCTCCGGCTGGGGCCCGCTACGAGGCGCTGGCTGGCGAGATTGACCGGGGCTTGCGCTTCATGTCGGCGTGTGGCGTGGACGACTCATCGCTGCTTTCCACCGAGATCTACGCCAGTCACGAGGCGCTGGTGCTCGACTACGAGCGGGCCATGCTCCGCCTGGACAGCACGAGCGGGACGCCCAAGCTCTACGATCTGTCCGCCCACTCTCTCTGGGTGGGGGAGCGGACCCGGGCGCTGGATGGGGCGCACATCGCCTTCGCCGAACTGCTGGCCAACCCGATCGGGCTCAAGCTGGGTCCGGGTATCACCCCAGACCAGGCCGTGGAATACGTCGAGCGGCTTGATCCGCATGGCGTACCAGGCCGGCTCACGCTGATCTCCCGGATGGGGGCGCAGCGGGTCCGCGATGTGCTGCCGGAGATCGTGCAGAAGGTCACCGCCGCTGGGCACCAGGTGATCTGGCAATGCGACCCGATGCACGGCAACACCATCGAATCATCCACTGGGTACAAGACCAGGCACTTCGACTGGGTGGTCGACGAGGTACAGGGCTTCTTCGAAGTGCACCACGCGCTGGGCACTCATCCCGGAGGGATCCACGTGGAATTCACTGGGGAGGACGTCACCGAATGCCTCGGCGGCGCTCAGGACATCTCCGACGCGGACCTGTCCGGGCGCTACGGAACCGCGTGCGATCCGCGGCTGAACACTCAGCAGGCGCTGGAGTTGGCGTTCCTGGTCGCCGAGATGCTGCGCTCGTGAGCGCGCGGAGAGGGCGTTCACAGTGTCGTCAGGGCGACGGTGGCGCCAGGGCGAACGGGCTGTCCGGCCACGGGTGACTGTGAGATCACCCGGTCCGAGAAGCCCCCGAGGAATCCGAATCCGTCGAGAGACTGGCTGACCGTGCTGTTCAGTCCCGCGTCAGCGAGCACCTGGCGGGCCCGGGCGACCGGTAGCCCGACCACGTCGGGAACGACCGACGCCGTGCTCACCAGCAGGATGACGCTGGTGCCGCGAGTAGCGCCGGTACCAGCCCGGGGATCGGTGCCAATCACTCGCCCGCCAGCTATCTGGTCGTCGAACTGGCGCCGCACCTGCGCGGTCAGGCCAGCACGGGCCAGCGCGGAGACCGCCTCGGCTTGGCGCAGCCCCCGCACGTCCGGCACCGTGGTAGGGGCTGGTCCCTTACTGATCACCACGGTCACCGGCGCGCCGACGGTGAGTATGGTGCCGGACGCCGGCTGCGGTCCGATCACCGCGCCTACCGGGACGGTGTCGTCAAATGTCGCGGCGCCTGGGTCCAGCCGCGGGCTCAGATCCGCCTGCTGGATCGCTCGCTCGGCCTCCTCGGTGGTGCTTCCTACCGCCAGGTTGGGCACCACCGGGTGGCCCAGCGAGATCACCACGGTGATGTCCGAGCCGCGCATCGCCCGGTGCCCCGGCGCGGGGTCGGTGCGGATCACTGTGTTGCCGGGCACGGTGTCGCTGTGATCCTCAGTAAGATTGGCTTTGAGGTCCGCGGAGACCAACGCGGGCATCACTGCCCCGCGTTGCAGACCCGTCAGGTTGGGCACCACGGTCCACCGGCCGCTGCCCAGCCACCATGCGCCCAGCCCGATGGCGCCCGCGAGCATCAACACGAGCACCATCCAGGCGATGAAGGCACGCCGGTTGCGAGTGCGTTCGCGTCGGTAGAGATCGTCAGGTGGAGCTAACTTGCTGGGCTGGGCTCCGATGGCGGTTCCTACCCGGAATCCTGGCGGTCCACCCCGCCGCATGTCCGGTCCACCCGCCACATCGGTCCTCGCCAGGGCGCGAGTTCCGCGTGGCCCGCGGTCGGCCGGAGCAATCAGCGTGACGTCGGCCGACCCTGCTGCGACCACGGGCACAGGTACCGGTACTCGATCGATACCCAAGTCGGTTCGCACCGCTTGTAGGGTGCGGAGGAACACGGCTGCGTTCGGCGGGCGGGTCGCCGGGTCCCGACGGGTGGCCTGCACGATCACGGTGTCCAACGGTGCTGGCACTGCGGCACAGGCTGTGCTCGGAGCCGGCATGTCGTCGTTGACGTGACGATAGGCCACTGACAGCGCGGTCTCGCCGGTGTAGGGCGGTGCCCCAGTGAGCATCTCGAACAGCATCACTCCGATGGCGTAGACATCGCTGCGGGTATCGGCCGCCCCGGTCGCGACCTGTTCGGGCGAGAGGTAGGCCACCGTTCCGAGAATGATGTCTCCGGTGCTGCTGGCCTCGGCAACTGCGCGGACCAATCCGAAGTCGGCAACCTTCACTACGCCGCCGGGTCCGATGAGGACGTTCTCCGGCTTGATGTCGCGATGTACCAACCCCTCCCGGTGCGCCGCGGCCAGCGCCGAGAGCACCATCTCGGCCACTGAGAGTGCGAGCGGCACTGGCAGCCGGCCGTGCTGGCGCAGCAAATCCCGTAATGTTCCGCCGTCCACCAGTTCCATCACCAGGAACACGTAGTCACCAGCGGGGGAGGAGTCGACACCTTGGTCGTGGACCCCGACGACCCCAGGGTGGTGTAGCCGCGCGGCGGCGCGAGCTTCGCGCTCGAAACGTTGCAGGAAGGCTGGGTCGGCAGCGAACCGCGGGGCCATCACCTTGATGGCGACGGGACGCTCCAGGCGGGTATCCGTGCCGCGGTAGACGATGGACATGCCGCCGCGGGCCAGCACCGGACCAACCCGGTAGCGCCCATCCAGCAGGGTGCCGACCAGGTTCCCGTCATGATCGGGTCCCTGTCGCTCCACAGTCTGAGGATCGTACGGACCCCTGCTCCCCGAACGGCGGAAGGGCGCCGGTTGGCGGGTATGGCATGGTGACCACTGTGAGCGACATCCCCCTCGCCCTGGACGTGCTCGATCCCGAGGTGGTGGTGCTGCCGCTACCTGACGTGGCGCAACGGCTGGGACTGCCGGTAACCCGAGTGCACCAGATGCTGCGCGACTGGCAACTGTTGGGAGTACGCCGTCACGGCGTGGCGGTGGTGCCCGCGGAGTTCCTCAACGGCGACGCCGTCGTCAAAGGACTGACCGGCACGATCACCCTGCTGCGCGACGCCGGTTACTCTGCCGAGGAGATCCTGCGTTGGCTGTTCACCGCGGAGGATTCGCTGCCGGGCACCCCGATCGGCGCACTGCGAACCGACCGAGGCCGCGAGGTGAAGCGCCGGGCCCAGGCTATGGGATTTTGAGAGGGGATTTTGACGGGGGATTCGATAGAGGTTGCGCCGGGGGATTGCGACCGGCTTCCTGTAGCCGTCATGCCCGCCATGATTCGGGCGCGGTATCCTCGCCACTTCGCTGTGATCTAGTGGGATCGTGGTCGGTCAGCCAAAGGAGGAAATACGATGCTGGGGATCCTGGGGAGGCTCATTGCTCTGGCGGGGGTCGTCGAGGCCGCTCGCCGGTTCGCCAAGAACAACCCCGCCCTGGTCGGCAAGATCGTCGGCCAGGCCGGCCAACTCGTCGACCAGCTCACCAAGGGCAAGTTCAGCAATCAGATCGACGGCGCGGTGCGCAAGGTCCAGGACACCACCGCCCGAGGCTCGGCATAGCAGACATCTGATCAGAGTGTGAAGCCAGGCCCGTCGAACCAGTCCACGGTGGTGAACTGCTCGACGGGCCGGCGGCGAAGCTTGCGGACCATCCGCACTGGGTGTCCCAGTGCGATCAGGCCGGCAACCGCGTGGCCGTCAGGGATGCCGATCAGCTGTCGCACTGCTGGTTCCTGCCGGACCAACACCGATGTCAGCACACCACCAAGGCCCTCGTTGCGGGCTGCCAGCAGGATGTTGTGCCCGAACGGGTAGATCGACCCACCGCCCACGATGCTCTGTCGCTCCAGCCCGTTGTCCACGCAAGCCAGCGAACCGAGATGGGCGAGAAGGAGGAGCAGCACTGGGACGGTGTCCACGGTATCAGCGAAGTCGTCGGGTCTTGGCACCTCGTGGGCCGCGTCGAGATCGACCGCCGGACCGGTCCAGCGACCGCACTCCTGCGGCGCGAACGGCACCAGGCCTGCCTCGACATGCGCCAGGTACTCGCGCCAACCGAGCTGGTAAAGCTCCCGTATCCGGCGCCGAATCTCTGGATTGCGCAGCACGACAACGTGCCATCCCTGCCGGTTGCCCCCGCTGGGCGCGAACCGGGCGTGGTCGAGGATGCGGTGCAATACCACGTCGGGCACAGCTTCGCCGGTGAATGCCCGGGTTGCCGGTGTCGTGCGCATCACCTCGTAGAGTTCCACGGGAGCCAACCTAGGCGAGCGAGCTTCGGCGTACCACGCTTCGCCGCTGATGAGAGACTGGTGCCCATGGCAGTGCACTCGTTCATGGTCCCGCTCGGCACGCCAGCGCCACCGTTCGCCCTGCCGTCTCTCGATGGCCAGCTTGTGACCTCAGACGGCCTTGCCCCCCGTCCGTTGCTGGTGATGTTCCTGGCCAATCACTGTCCCTATGTCCGGCATATCGAGCGAGAACTCGGCTCGCTGGTTGCCGAGTATGCCCAGGACGTGGCCGCAGTGGCGATCTGCAGCAACGACACCAGGAACTACCCTGACGACGGCCTAGACGGGCTGAGCGAGCAGGCCCACCGCGCTGGGTTCACTTTTCCCTACCTACTCGACGACACCCAGCAGGTCGCGCTGGCCTACCGGGCCGCGTGCACCCCGGACTTCTTCCTCTATGACGCCGAGCGCCGTCTTGTCTACCGGGGCGAGTTCGACGAGTCCCGCCCACGCAACGACGCTCCGGTGACCGGCAAGGCGTTGCGCGCGGCGCTGGATTTGGTACTGGCCGGAGCGCCGGTACCCGAACCACAGGTGCCCAGCATGGGCTGCGGCATCAAGTGGAAGCCAGGCAACGAGCCGTCCTGACCGCCGACGTACTGGATCCCGCTCCAGGCGGCATTGTTGATCGCTCTCAGAGCTGGTTGACCGCAGTCACCCGTAGCACGGCGATCCCGGACTCGTCGGAGGCGGGCAGGTCGACCTCGGCGTTGATGGCCCAGTCGTGGTGCCCGGCCGGATCGTCCAGGATCTGCCGCACGACCCACCGGCCGGGCTGGTGATCGATGATCAACAAGTGTGGGCCGCGAGCGTCAGCACCGGTGCCGATCTCGCGATGCTCGTCGAAGTAGGGTTCCACGGCCTGCCGCCAGGACTCCGCGTCCCACCCGGCGTCCGCGTCGAGCTCACCCAGCTCGTCCCATCGCCGGCGGGCAGCCAGCTCCACCCGGCGGAACAGCGCATTACGTACCAGTACCCGGAAGGCTCGCGGGTTGGCCGTCACCGGCGGAGGCCGGTGGTCCACCAGCGCAGGCGCCGCATCCTGCGCCTGCGGGTCACGCAGTTTCTCCCACTCGTCCAGCAGGCTGGAATCGACCTGGCGGACCAGCTCGCCGAGCCACTCCTCCAGATCACGCAGCGCGTCGGTTTTGGCGTCCTCCGGCACCGTGCGGCGCAGCGCCTGGTAGGCGTCGGCTAGGTAGCGCAGCACCAGCCCTTCGGAGCGGGCCAGGCCGTAGAACCCGACATACTCGGTGAAGGTCATCGCCCGTTCGGCGAGATCCCGGGCCACTGACTTGGGAGACAGCCGGTGGTCGGCCACCCACGGGTGGCCCCGTCGGTAGGTTTCGAACGCTACGTCGAGCAGCTCAGCCAGCGGCATCGGGTAGCTGACGTCCTCCAGCAACCGCATCCGCTCCTCGTAGTCGATGCCCTCGGCTTTCATCGCCGCCACGGCCTCCCCCTTGGCCTTGGACAGTTGGGCGCTCAGTACCTGCCGCGGATCCTCCAGAGTGGCTTCGAGCACCGACAGTACGTCCAGCGGGTAGTCGACCGACTCCGGGTCGAGCAGTTCGATCGCGGCCAGCGCGAACGGGGACAGCGCCTGGTTGAGCGCGAAGTCGAGCTGCAGATCCCCGGTGAGCCGCACGGTGCGGCCGTCGGCGTCCGGGATCGCCAGCCGCTCGATGACGCCGGCAGCCAGCAATGCGCGATACATCGCGATGGCCTGGCGGATGTGCCGGCGCTGCGCGGGACGGTCCTCGTGGTTGTCGGTGAGCAGGTGACGCATGATCGCGAATGCGTCGCCGGGCCGGTTGGCGACGTTGAGCAGCATCGCGTGGCTGACCGCAAAGCTGGACGTCAGCGGTTCCGGTTCGGCCACAACCAGCCGGTCAAAGGTGCGATCACTCCAGGACACCGATCCCTCGGGGGGTTTCTTGCGCACCACCTTGCGGCGCTTGCGGGCATCGTCACCTGCCTTGGCCAGCGCCCTGGCGTTGTCCACCACATGCTCGGGGGCCTGCACGACGACGGTGCCCGCGGTGTCGTAGCCCGCCCGGCCCGCCCGGCCAGCGATCTGGTGAAACTCCCGGGCGGTGAGATGGCGGGTGCGGGTTCCGTCGTACTTGCCCAGCGCGGTGAGCAGCACCGTGCGGATCGGCACGTTGATCCCGACGCCGAGAGTGTCGGTACCACAGATGATCTTCAGTAAGCCGGCCTGGGCGAGCCGCTCGACGAGCCGGCGATACCGCGGCAGCATCCCGGCGTGATGCACCCCGATCCCATGGCGCACCAGGCGGGACAGTGTCCGTCCGAAACCAGCGGTGAACCGAAATCCTCCGATCAGCTCGGCGATGGCGTCCTTTTCTGCACGGCTGCAGACGTTAATGCTGGTCAGCGCCTGGGCCTGCTCAGCGGCCGAGGCCTGGGTGAAGTGCACCACATAGACCGGTGCCGCCTTGGTGGCCAGTAGTTCTTCCAGCGTTTCATGTAGCGGCGTTGTCACATACCGGAAATGCAGCGGAACGGGTCGCTGCGCGGAGCGGACCACCGCGGTAGGACGGCCGGTGCGCCGGGTCAAGTCCTGCTCGAAGCGGGTGACGTCGCCCAGCGTCGCGGACATCAACAGGAACTGGGCTTGCGGAAGCTCGAGCAGCGGCACCTGCCACGCCCAGCCGCGATCAGGGTCGGCGTAGAAGTGGAACTCGTCCATCACGACCAGACCGACATCGGTATCCGGCCCGCTGCGCAGCGCCATGTTGGCCAGCACCTCCGCGGTGCAGCAGATGATGGGCGCCCCGGTGTTGACACTGGAGTCACCGGTGGCCATCCCGACCTGGTCGGCACCGAAAACGTCGCACGCCGCAAAGAATTTCTCCGACACCAGTGCCTTGATCGGCGCGGTGTAGACGCTGCGCCTGCCCTGCGCCAGCGCGGCAGCGTGCGCGCCGGTCGCGACCAGGCTCTTACCGGATCCGGTGGGTGTGGCCAGGATCACGTTCGACCCTGAGACGATCTCGATCAGTGCTTCCTCCTGGGCCGGGTACAGAGCCAGGCCCTGATCTGAAACCCAGGCCACAAAGGTGTCGAACAGCTCGTCGGGCCCGGAACCGGCGGGCAGCGTCTCGGTGAGCGTCATGGTGACCACGATCGTGCCCGCGGCGCCCCATCCGCGGCGCGGCGGGGCCAGCCCGGGCCAGCGCGCCGACCCAGCTGCGGCGCGATAATCTGCTCTCCGGTCGGGGATGCCGCATGCCCGTGCTCCAAGCACAGCGCAAGGGGGTGACCGCATATCGACACGGGAGAGCTGATTGCCGGCCACTACCGGATGCTCGACCGGATTGGCATCGGTGGCATGGGCGTCGTCTGGCGGGCCATAGACGAGCGGCTGGAGCGGCTGGTTGCGGTGAAACAGCTGCTGTTGCAGCCGGAGCTGAGCCCCCGGGCGACCGACGAAGCCCGGGCCCGGGCGCTGCGCGAGGCGCGCATTGCGGCGCGACTCCAGCACCCGAATGCCATCGTCGTCTATGACGTGGCCGAGCATGAGGGTGAGCCCTGCCTGGTGATGGAGTACCTGCCCGCACGCAGCCTCGCTGCGGTGCTGGGCGAGCGAGGCTGCCTCCCGGTGCCCGACGTCGCCTCGATCGGCAGGCAGATCGCCTCAGCGCTGGCCGCCGCGCATACCGCGCAGATTGTCCACCGGGACGTCAAGCCCGGGAACATCCTGATCACTGACGACGGAACCGCCAAGATCACTGACTTCGGCGTCTCGCGTGCCGTGGGTGATGTCACGGTCACCCAGACCGGGATGATGGCCGGCACCCCGGCCTACCTTGCCCCAGAGGTGGCCCGCGGACAGATCCCGACCCCGGCGTCGGATGTCTTTTCCCTCGGCGCGACGCTCTACGCTGCGGTGGAGGGGCGGGGTCCGTTCGGCGAGAACGACAACCCGCTTGCGTTGCTGCACGCGGTGGCTGGTGGGCAGGTGGCGCCGCCGCAGCACGCGGGCCCGCTGTCAGCGGTATTGATGAGACTGCTGGCCACAGACCCGGCAGCGCGTCCCGACATGCACCGCGCCAGCCTGGAGCTGGCCGCGGTACGGACCACCCAACCACTGCCCAGACCAGCCCCGGCCTCCCGACCGGCCGCGGTGTGCAGGTCAACCACCGCGCTGCCACCGAACCAGGTGACCGGAACCCCAAAAACCGGAACGTCAACAACCGGATCCGCAGGAACCGGACGCTTAGAAATCGGAAGCCTAGAAACCGGACTCGCAGGTCCGCCGACCGTGGCGGCTGCTCCGCTGTCCGACTCCGCGCAGGAGGTGGTCCCGACCCCACCTGCCTGGCCCGCTGACAGCTTTCCGACACACCCGAAGCAACGGCGTAGGCGGGCGGGCGTACTTGCTGGAGCTGTTCTTGCGGTGCTCGCATTCGCGGGCGGTGGGGTGCTGCTGTCGGAAGGTTCATCCAGGCAACAGGGCGCGCACTCCGTGGGGCAAGCGACCACCTCGGTGCCTGCGGCAAAGCCGGAGCCGGCACCGGCACCTGCACCGGCCGTGATACCCCCGCCGCCACAGGTGGAGCGGGTGGACCATTCCCAGCCCATCGGATGGAGTGATGCCGGGCAGCTCGTGATCGACTACTACAATGGCCTGAACAACCTGTCGTCGGCCTGGCAACTGCTGTCACCCACCGCGCAGGCGGTCTTCGGCAACGAGTCGGATTTCCGGGCGCATTGGAGCCAGTACTCCTCGGTCAGCGCGCGCAACGCCTTCGGGGTCACTGACAACCCTGATGGCTCGGTGAAAGTGCCCGTCGAGGTCACCTACAACACAGGCGGCAGCGCTCAGGTCGTCAAGCGGGTGCTCCGGGTGACCCGGCTGGATGGCCATCTCCTCATCGACTCGGATCCGCGGTGATGTCTTTACCGGTCACTCCCGGGCGCCGGCAGACATAGGTCATGGCCGGCGGTAGGTGCCGCCACATGGTGCGAGTGGGCAGCACTTCGCCGAAAACCCGCCCCAGTTCGCTGCGAAACCGGCGGGCCGCAGGCATCCAGTAGCCACAGCTGTAAGCGGCTGCGGTGAACACCCCGTCGGTCTGCAGCGCGCCGGCAAAGATCGTCAGGAACGTGCGCTGCCGCCGCGGACTGAACAGGGTCCATGGCAGTACAGAGATGATGACGTCGGCGCGGTCCACGCCGTGGTCAGCGAGGATAGCCGGAAGCGTGGCGGCGTCCGCGGTGACCACCCGCACGCCCAGCTCGCGGGACCGCAACCGATCGGCCAGCCCAGGGTCCTTCTCAACCGCGATCACCATCGCGTCGTGGTCTGCCTCCCGAGCGATCACTGCAGTGACCGCCCCGGCCCCGGCCCCGACCTCCACCACGACTGGGGATCGCCCCGCTTGGCCCGCTCCGGGTACCACGGCGGCCAGCCGCCGGGCCAGCTCGGGACCGGAGGGCAGTAGTGTCCCGACATCGCGGGGGGACCGCATCGCCGCCGCGAGAAAGGTACTCCAGCCACCACCGAGCGCGCGCTGGACGGGATCGTGCGGATGCGAGGCGGAGTGCGAGGCCATAGGTCACAGTGCACACCACCCGGTGCAGCACCGCACTACCAAAGGAGCAAGTGCTTAGGTTGCAAGTCTCAGCACCTACCGGGACGACCACGGGAGGCATCTGATGGCTCCGTTGCGCCATGACCGCTACCTCGCGGCGCTGACCGAGCAGTCCACGCTGTTCGCCGAGGCGTTGGTCGGTGCCGACCCACAGCAGCGGGTGCCCACCTGCCCGGAATGGACGATCTATCAGCTCGCCGAGCACGTCGGGCAGGTCCATCGGGGGGTCGCCGCGATCGTCACCCGGCGCGCCACCGCCCCGCCCGATCCCAGCGAGCTGAATGTGGCCGTAGCGCCCAAGGACCCCGACGGGCTCTGCACCTGGTTGCGCGAGGGCGCCGGTGAGCTGGTGGACGCGATTCGGGCGGCCGGTCCGCAGACGCCTGTGTGGAGCTGGGCCGACGACCACAGCGTCGGGTTCTGGGCCCGCCGAATGGCGCACGAGACCACGGTGCACCGTGCCGACGCCGAGCTGGCGCTGGGCCGCGAGTTCACCTTGGCGGCCGACCTTGCTGCCGATGCGATCTCCGAGTGGCTAAGCCTGTTCAGCTTGCCGCAGGCGGTTGACTTCCGGCCCGGGCTCGCCGCGCTGCGCGGCGAGGGCCAGATTCTGCACCTGCACTCCACCGATCCGGGGCTGGGCGAGGCGGGTGAGTGGATCGTGCGCCGGACCCCGTCGGGGCCGATCTGGGAACATGGCCACGCCAAGGGTGATGTCGCAGTCCGAGGTCCGGTGGTGAACCTGCTACTGGTCCTGATGCGCCGCGTCCCCCCGGCCGAGGCGCCGATCACCGTGCTCGGCGACGCCCGCGTTCTGGAGCACTGGCTGGAGCACACCCGGTTCTAGGACACACCTGGGCTGATTGGTGAGGCGCCCCGGTACCGTCATGAGGGAACGTCACGCAGCGCTATATGGCGCCGTTATGTGTGTTGAGCTGGCGACTTGTTCGATCGCTGGCTTTTCCCAGGCTGGGAGAGGTTAGTTCCGTGACGGCGGCGTGTGGGTGGGTTGGATTGCGCCGGTCTGGAACCATTGGACCAGGGTGACCGCGAGGTGGACTGCGACTTCGGCCGCGTGGTTGGTGACCGGGATGGTCGGGGCGGAGCCGCCGTGCCGATCGGTTTGGCCTTGCCAGAGGAGGCGCAGCATGGTCACCAATGCGGCGGCCGGATTGGTCGCTGCGGGAGCGGGGATAGCTAGCTGCCAGTTCTGTTGGTGATCGTTGATCTCGCGGATCACGCTGCCGAGCGTGGCTTTGGTTCCCTTGGCTCCGGGGATGACAAGGGGGATGCAGGCGGCCTCGACGGCTTTGATGGATTCGCTGTCGGCGCGGGAGGGATCGGGGTGGCGGCCATAGGCGGCGGCCCACGCCGCGGCCAGGTGCGGTGCGGCGGTGCCGGTGGCCGCGCCTTCGACGCTGACCAGGCACCGTAATTTCCTCTCGTCCGCGCACGGTTGTCCGGGACGCTCCGCTTGATTGACATCCGCCCGTCAGGCTCTGAGATTTCAACCTGACACATCGGCGCGGAACCTGGAGGGGATATCATCACCGGGCAACGCGTCGGCTACATCCAGGTTAGAGGGCTTAAGCGGCTCGTTGTCGGATCAAAGGTCCATTTCAGTGCGGAGTGCGGCGGCGAGCGCGTTGAGTGTGGCTACGGTGATCATTCCTACCGGGCCGGTCAGCCACGGTACATAGGTGCGGGTCACCTCGTCGGCGCGGATGAATCCCTTGACGGGATCGCCGGGCTGGAGCCGGACGGCAACCGGAGTGTCGACGTCCAGCGTGGATACGATGGGGACAGTGAGAACCCATCGTCGCTCCGGAGGCAACCGATAGTCGGCACTGACGACAACGCGATACGGTGTGCGGGGATCATCCTCCTTGGACGGGCGGTCACGCTCGAACTGCCAGACCTGCCCTTGCCTCACGCGGCATGTCCCCGTCCGGCCTCGGCAGCCTCAGCCTCGCGCTCGGCGGCGAGTTCAGCTTCGGCGTAGTCGGCGGTGTTGCGGCTGGCGCGCTGGTCAGCCTCAGCCAACCGGGCGGCGTCTTCCCACAGCATCCAGTTCCGTGCAGCCCTGGCGATGGTCGGTGAAAGCTTGCCGCCGGTTTGAGCGGCCTTCTGCTCGAACCAGGAAAGTAGATCTTCATCTACCGTGATAGTGACCTGTTTACAAACCATAGTTGTCACCATATTGCAGACTGTATGATACTGCAACAAATAATACTGCAACAACGGCGTGATCTTCAGAGTTCGTGACGTTGGGTTGTCGAGCAGGACCCTGGAGGGGTTAGCGCAAATGGCATCATCAACTTGGTAGGCCATGCGGTGCCTGGAAGGATTGACTGATTGCTCAGCGTAGAGAGGGACTGACCTGTGGAGGCCCTTGCGCCGTCGGACAAGGGGTTCTGCTTTCCGGTAGAGATCATCAGTCACTGTGTGTGGCTATATGTACGCCTCGCGGGGGGTGAACCGGGAGACTGGGCTTCCTGCGCCACACCGTGCGCGGGACCCAAGTGTGATGGGACCCAGATGTAATCAGGAGGGCCCACGGTGCTGCCGAGCCAACCCCGGCGCCAGGCACGGGATCCGGCCGACCGGCTGCTTACCGTGCCCAACGTGCTCAGCCTGCTCCGGCTGGCCGGTATCCCGCTGTTCCTGTGGCTGCTCCTCGGCCCGCACGACGATCCGCTCGCCGTGCTCGTGCTGGCCCTGTCGGGCCTCACCGACTGGCTGGATGGCAAGCTCGCTCGCCTGCTCAACCAGTCCAGCAGGCTGGGCGCGTTGCTCGACCCGGCGGCCGACCGGCTGTACACGCTGAGCACCCTGCTCGCCTTCGGGGTACGGGAAATCCTGCCGTGGTGGGTGGTGGCCGTGCTGATCGTTCGGGATCTTGTGCTGTTGTTGACTCTGCCCGTGCTGCGCCACCATGGCTACGGGCCGCTGCCGGTGCACTACATGGGCAAGGCGGCCACTCTCTGCCTGCTCTATGCTTTCCCACTGCTGCTGCTCGCTCACGATGTGCACGGTTGGGTGAGTGCAGTGGCTCAGGCGTTCGCGGTGGCCTTCACGGGGTGGGGCTGCGCGTTGTACGTCTGGTCGGGAGTGCTCTACCTACTTCAGGTTCGGCTGACGGTGCGCGCCGCGAGGCATGTGGACCGGTGATGTGGAGGGACGCGCGGTGGTTCCCGAGGAGCTGCGATACAGCCCGGCGCACGAGTGGGTGCTGACTACTGTGCGGGGCACTGTGCGGGTCGGTATCACTGACTATGCGCAGACGCAGCTCGGAGACATCATCCACGTGGAGTTACCACTGGTTGGCGACTCGGTGGCGCTGGGAGACCCAGTCGGTGAGGTGGAGTCGACCAAGAGCGTGTCGGAGGTGTTTGCGCCGGTAGCAGGCGAGGTGGTGGCCCGCAACGGTGCCTTGGAGGACAGTCCTGAACTGGTCAACTCCGACCCCTACGGTGAGGGCTGGATGATCGAAATCAAGCTGGCAGACGCGTCCGCGATGGACTCTTTGATGGACGCCAACGATTACCGCAAACTTATCGAGGACGCCTGACCCGGGCATTGACCGACACTGGCCGACGCTGACCTCTCCTCAGCAATGTCTGTCGGTGCACGGTAGGTTGTGGTCCGATCAAAAGCCATCACCCCTGGCGAAGGAGAGCCCAGCGTGAGCAAGAACGACGGGCCCGGTGTGCCACCGGAGCGGGGCCCGGAGCAGACTTCGACGTTCCGGGCCGACTTCCTCTCCGAGGCCGAGAGCATCGAGTCACCGGCGCCGCCCATCGCCGGTATCGACGCATTGCCTGCAGGTTCCGCACTGCTGGTGGTCAAACGTGGCCCTAACGCCGGTTCCCGGTTTCTCCTTGACCGGTCCACCACGAGCGCGGGTCGGCACCCGGAAAGCGACATCTTCCTCGACGACGTGACGGTGTCCCGCCGGCACGCCGAGTTCCGCCGCGAGGGCGGCGAGTTCGTGGTGGTGGACGTTGGCAGCCTGAACGGCACCTACGTCAACCGTGAACCGGTGGATACCGCGGTGCTGGCCAATGGTGACGAGGTGCAGATCGGTAAATTCCGGCTGGTGTTCTTGACCGGTCCGCGTGCCGGGAACCGAGGGGCTGACCAGGGGTCGCGGTGACGGCCCCCGGCCGCTCCGGGCATCGGTCCGGGGTGAGTATCGGCTCGGTGCTCACCCAGTTGCGGGCGGATTTCCCTGACGTCACCATCTCCAAGATCAGGTTTCTGGAGTCCGAGGGGCTGGTCCAGCCGGAACGCACCGCTGCTGGCTACCGGCAGTTCTCGTCAGCGGACGTGGAAAGGCTGCGCTACGTGCTCGCTGCTCAGCGCGACCACTATCTCCCGCTGAGGGTCATCAAGGAGCACCTGGACGCCCTGGACCGGGGTGAGCCCGAAGGACCCCCGGACAGATGCCCTGAAAGGTCCGCTGACCAGTGGCCACGGGCCCCGCGGCCACTGGTCAGCGCTCGCCCCAGCGCCGCGGTCGAACCAGGCGGGTCGGCGGACCTCGCCGCCGATGCTGTGCGGATGACCCAGGAGGAACTGCTCGCCGCCGCCGGTATCGGCAGGGCGGTATTGACCGAACTCGAGCAGTTCGGGTTGGTTCGGTCCGGTCCAGCCGGCTTCTACGACACCGATGCGGTGCTGGTGGCGAAGACCGCGCAGGCGATGACCGATTTTGGGCTTGAGCCCCGGCACTTACGCTCCTTCCGGGCGTCGGCGGACCGGGAGGTGGGCCTGCTCGCGCAGATCGTCACTCCGATGAGCCGGCAGCGAGATCCCGATGCGCGGGCCCGGGCGGATGAGGTGATTCGGGAGCTGGCGGTGCTGTCGTTGCGGCTGCACGCCTTGCTCGTAAAGATCGGACTGCGTGGCGTCATCGGGAACTGAGTTCCACAGAAGAAGCCCCGGAGAACGTCACGGCGGGAATTTGGACCGTCGCGGGACTCGGCATCGGGACGGTGCCGCGTGTAGCGTCTTAGGGTAGCGATGGTGGAGACGCGACTGGGCTGGCAGCTACTCCGGTCGGTGCCCAATCCACCGCCGAGCACGACGATCCTCGAGGCACCCGGACCGTAGGGTGCCCGGGAGGGAGGCGCAACGCGATGAGCGAGATGCGTGTCGTCGGGGTCCGGGTGGAGTTGCCGGCGAATCAGCCCATCCTGCTGCTGCGGGAGGCTGAGGGCGAGCGCTATCTGCCGATCTGGATCGGCTCTGGGGAGGCGACTGCTATCGCCCTGGAGCAGCAGGGTGTGCAACCGGCTCGGCCGATGACCCACGACCTGCTCCGAGACGTCATCAGTGCGCTGGGCGGCGAGCTGAAACAGGTCAGGATCACTGAACTGCAGGAAGGCACCTTCTTCGCCGAACTGGTCTTCGACGGTAACGTGCGGGTGTCTGCCCGGCCGAGCGACTCGGTTGCCCTCGCCTTGCGGGCCGGGGTTCCGATTCATGCCGAGGAGTCGGTGCTCTCCGAGGCTGGCTTGATCATCCCGGACGAGCAGGACAACGAGATCGAGAGATTTCGGGAGTTCCTCGACTCGGTCTCCCCGGAGGACTTCCGTGGAGCGGACACCTGATCAACGCTGTCCCGGAACGGACACCTGATCAGCGCAGCCCTTGAGCTGACGTTGAGGGTGAGACTCCGCGCGTCGGATTGACCGACTACCCGGCGGCGCCTACCGTCGAGCTTCACAGCGAGTCGCGCCGGTGTGATTCGCCCCGAACGGCCGGAGGAGCCGCCGCGGGCCGCGTGGCTCACGGGCTACCGGCGCAAGGTCTGGGAGGCATGGGTGGTCGACGGACCGCACGGCGGAGCGGACACCCCAGCGTATGGCGTTACGCAGTCCGAAGCTGGTGACCCGGCGGAGCAGGGTACCCTGTTCCCGGATTCCGCTCTGGCTGACCCGCACGGAGTGACCGACCACCTGCTTGGCTATCGCGGCCCAGCGGCATGCCAGATCGCTGGGATCACCTACCGTCAGCTGGACTATTGGGCACGGACCAATCTGGTGGTGCCCTCGATCCGCGGCGCCTCCGGGTCAGGTAGCCAGCGGCTGTACTCGTTCAAAGACATCCTGGTCCTCAAAGTAGTCAAGCGGCTGCTGGACACTGGTGTCTCGCTGCAGAACATCCGCGTGGCCGTCGAGCACCTGCGCCGCCACGGAGTGCGCGACCTGGCCCGCATCACGCTCTTCAGCGACGGCACCACGGTCTATGAGTGCACCTCCCCCGAGGAGGTGGTCGATCTGCTGCAGGGTGGGCAGGGCGTGTTCGGTATTGCCGTCAGTGGTGCGATGAAGGAGATCACCGGATCGATCAGCCAGTTTCCCCCGGAGCGCGCTGATGGCGGTCACGTTGCGAGCGTTCCGGAAGACGAGTTGACCAGGCGTCGGCGGACCCGCCGAATCAGCTGACGCGTCTTGCTGTGTAGTCGATCACAGTATTGTGTCCAGGGCGCGTTGGAGCGTCAGAGGGCTATCTCCACGAGTACGTTGGTTAAGTAGTCGCCAATTCGTGGAAGAGCTCTCGGCCATGGTTGCCCGGGCGCGGAAGGAGCACATCCTTCCCGGAACCTTTCAGGCAACACCTCTGGAAAGCAGTGACGCAAGCCACCCGTCGACGGGGAAAGCCGGTGCGATGTGCCGGTTTAGTTCTCAGGCGCTCATTGACGGCGGGGCCGGACGTGGGCAGGGAAACCAGGGGAGGACCGATCGGGTACGGTGCCCGGCGGTTCGGTCTCGACGCCCGGAGGTCACCGCGATGAACATTCCTGACCGGCGCTCACTGTCCGAACTGGAGCACGGCACTCCGTTCGCCGAGCGGCACATCGGGCCGCGTCCGGCCGAGTTGGCTCGGATGCTGAACGTCATCGGCGTGGAGTCGCTGGAGGAACTCGCCCAGCTGGCGCTGCCACCTACCCTGGCCGACTCAGGCGCCGTTCCGGACCTGCCGGCCCCGGCCACCGAAGTGCAGGCTCTGGCTGAGCTGCGCGCGCGGGCTGCCCAGTGCCACCCGCGGGTGCCGATGATCGGGATGGGGTACCACGGCACGGTGACCCCGCCGGTGATCCGTCGCTCGGTGCTGGAAAACCCGGCCTGGTACACCGCCTACACGCCGTACCAACCGGAGATCTCCCAGGGTCGGCTGGAGGCGCTGCTCAACTTCCAGACGATGATCTGCGACCTCACCGGCTTGCCGGTGGCCAACGCCTCCCTGCTTGACGAGGCCACCGCGGCCGCCGAGGCGATGACCCTGCTGCGCCGAGCGGGCCGGGCCACCTCACCGCGATTCATTCTGGACGCCGACACGTTGCCGCAGACGTTGGCCGTGTTGGCCACCCGCGCCGAGCCGCTGGGCATCGAGCTGGATATCGCCGATCTGCGGAACGCCCTCCCGGATGGCGAGTTCTTCGGTGTGCTGCTGTCCTATCCAGGCGCCTCCGGTGCGGTGCGTGACCACGCGATGCTGATCGAGCAGGCGCACAAGCGTGGCGCCGCGGTGGCCGTCGCGGCCGATCCACTGGCCCTGACCCTGCTGACACCGCCGGGCGAGATCGGCGCCGACGTCGCGATCGGATCGACGCAGCGCTTCGGCGTGCCGCTGGGCTTCGGCGGACCGCACGCCGCCTACCTGGCTGTGCGCAGCGGGCTGGAGCGCCAGCTGCCCGGCCGGCTGGTCGGTGTGTCCCGCGACGCCGACTCCTCGCTGGCGTTGCGGTTGGCGCTGCAAACCCGCGAGCAGCACATTCGCCGGGAGAGGGCCACCAGCAATATCTGCACCGCGCAGGTGTTGCTGGCCGTCATGGCCTCGATGTACGCGGTGTACCACGGACCTGACGGGCTGCGGCACATCGCGCGGCGGGCGCACCGGATGGCTGCGGTACTGGCCGCTGGATTGCGGGGCGGCGGCGTCGAGGTGGTGTTCGATGCGTTCTTCGACACGGTGCTTGCCAGGGTGCCCGGTCGGGCTGCCGAGGTGGTTCGCGCCGCTCGCGCAGCTGGCGTGGACCTGCGGCAGGCTGATGCCGATCACGTCGGGATCAGTTGCGCCGAGACCACTACCCGCGAGCACCTGCGGGTGGTCTGGGGCGCCTTCGGCGTGCCGGCAGCCGACCCGGACACCCTCGACCACCAGACTCCGGACGCTATCCCCGCCGCGTTGCGGCGGAAGACGCCGTTCCTCACCCACCCGGTGTTCTCCGCCTACCACAGCGAGACAGCGCTGTTGCGCTACCTTCGCACGTTGGCTGACAAGGACGTGGCGCTGGACCGCAGTATGATCCCGCTGGGCTCCTGCACGATGAAGCTCAACGCTACCGCAGAGATGGAGCCGATCAGTTGGCCGCAATTCGCCGAGCTGCACCCGTTCGCGCCCCGGGAGGACGCGCGGGGCTTGCTCGAGGTGGTCAGCGACCTGCAGCGCTGGCTAGCCGCGCTCACCGGTTACGACGCGATCAGCGTGGCGCCCAACGCGGGCAGCCAGGGCGAGCTCGCGGGCCTGCTGGCGATCCGCGCCTACCACCGCAGTCGTGACGAGACCGGTCGCGACGTCTGTTTCATCCCCTCCAGCGCGCATGGCACCAACGCGGCCTCGGCGGTGCTGGCCGGGATGCGCGTCGTGGTCGTCGGGTGTGACGGCAACGGCGACGTCAACCTCGACGACCTCCGCGCGAAGATCGACGAGCACGGTGCCGAGCTAGCCGCCATCATGATCACCTATCCGTCCACGCACGGGGTATACGAGCCCTGCGTGGCACAGGTGTGTGCGTTGGTGCACGAGGCCGGGGGACAGGTCTACGTCGACGGAGCCAACCTCAACGCGCTGCTCGGGCTGGCCCGGCCGGGCCGCTTCGGCGCCGACGTCGGCCACCTCAACCTGCACAAGACGTTCTGCATCCCGCACGGCGGCGGCGGGCCGGGGGTGGGACCGGTCGGCGTGCGGTCCCATCTGGCGCCGTTCCTGCCTGGGCACCCGGAGACAGATCCTGATGCTGCGGTGGGTCCGGTGGCTGCCGCACCATGGGGCAGCGCGTCGATCCTGCCGATCTGCTGGGCCTACATCCGGATGATGGGTGCTGAGGGCCTGCGTCGCGCGACCCTCACCGCGGTGGCCGCCGCGAACTATGTCGCCCGACGTCTCGGTGAATGCTTCCCGGTGCTCTATGTCGGCAATAACGGGCTGGTTGCCCATGAATGCATTCTGGACCTGCGGCCGATCACCAAGGCCACCGGCGTCACCGTCGAGGACGTCGCCAAGCGACTGGTCGACTATGGACTGCATGCCCCGACCATGTCCTTCCCGGTCGCTGGCACCCTGATGGTCGAGCCCACCGAAAGTGAGAGCCTGGCCGAACTGGATCGCTTCTGCGATGCCATGATCGCAATCCGGGACGAGATCGACCGGGTCGTCGAGGGGGAGTGGCCCGTCGACGACAACCCACTGCGCTGCGCGCCGCACACCGCGAGCTGCCTGGCTGACAAGTGGAACCACCCCTACAGCCGAGAACTCGCCGCCTACCCGATGGGCCGGACAGTCGCCAAGGTGTGGCCGCCGGTGCGGCGGATCGACCAGGCCCACGGGGACCGCAACCTGATGTGTTCCTGCCCCCCGATCGAGGCTTTCGGTTCCTGATCGTCTTGATCAATGCCGCATCATTGTGGCGAGATTCCAGGGTTGCTGAACAGGATTGCGCCGGTGGTCTCCCAGAGCCTGGGCAAGAACTGGGTGACATCGTCGGCGCGGCGAATGAGGTCGTCGGTGGAGGTGATGCCGAGGTCGGCGACGATTGCGTCAAACGCTGGCGCGAATGCGTGCTGCAGCTCCGGTGCGGCATCTGCAGCCAGAATCTTATGACAGCGGGCAAAGGTAGCCACGATCCAGAACGCCGCTTCACGGCGAGCGCCGGTGTGAATGAGTTCCCGGCTTCCGTCGATCGCAATCGGTCGTGCCGCGGGAGCGATGTCGGTGCTGAAGAAGAACGGGGTCTTGGCTGCGGCCGCGGCGGCGTCGAATATCCGGGCGAGCTCGCCGAGATGATGTGCAACGCGCTCGGGGCTCAGCTGAGCGCAGCCGAGCAACGTCAACAGATCTGGGTAGCGGCTGGCGTGGCCGTAGTCCCTCAGCACGTCGCGTGCGGCAAGGTAGCGCAGCCGCACGGTCGGGTTGCGCAGCGCGGCGACGAGGAGGACGTGCGTGGTCACGCTGGTCGGAAACAGCCACGCAGTCACCTGCTCATGCCACGCTGCGGAGATGTCGATGGCGCGTAGCCCGTCCTCGATTTTCTGCCGGGCGTTCTCGCATCGGCGATGGACCCACACTCGCTCGGTGAAGTGGCGAGACACCTGTGTTTGCAGTCTGCGTAGCTGTCCAGTGGGATCGGCAATGATCGTGTCCACGCGGAACGGGTTGCCGTAGTACTCGGGAAAAATCGGGCGGATATGGCTGAACTTCGCTGGTGAGCGAGGATGTGGAACGCTGCCGCAAGCTAGCGGGTCTTACCTTCACCGCGCCGGATGTCCTTGCCCAATTGGGCAAACACGGCGATCTGCTGGCCGACCTGCGCGAGAAACCCGTAACCGATTCTCGGTACCCGGTCGTCGACCTACCGTGGCCGCATGCACTCACCGATCACGGGCACGGCCGCCGGCGTGCCGTTTACCGCCCTGCCACCGGCCGGCGACGGCCCCGCGCCGCTGATCGTCACCTGGCACATGCTGGACGCGCCGAGGTCGAACGCCGCGTTCGCTGCCGCGTTGCCGATGAACGACCTGCCCGCGTGGCGGGTGCACCTCGGCATGCCGATGTGCGGGGCGCGCATGGCCGAGGGCAGCACGGACGCCATTATGGAGCTGATCCGCAAGGACGCCCTGATGTCCTTTCTGTACCCGTTCGTCCGACAGGCGACCGAGGAGTTTCCGGCCGCACTGGTGTCGATCCGTGCGCAACTGCCAGTCGATGACGGCCCGATCGGCGTGCTCGGCGGCTCGCTGGGCGGGGCCGTCGCGCTGCGGATCCTCGCCGACACCGAGATACCGGTCTTCGCGGGCGCCGTCGTGAACGCCGCCATCCGGATGCGGTCGGTCGTGGACCTGTTCCCCGGCGACTATCCGTATGACGCCGAGTCCAACAAGGCCGCCGACAGCCTGGACTTCGTCGCCCAGGCGGGCGCCATCGCTGGTCGCGCGCCGCTGCTGGTCATCAGCGGCGAGCTGGATCACCCCGCGCTGCGTGCCGACGCGTTCCGCCTCGTCGACGCTGTAGGGGAACGATCCGAACTGCTGTCGATCCCTGGGTTGGCGCATCCGCTCGCCGACGAGCCCGGCATCGAGCCCGCGCCACAGCTACCACTGGCTCGCAAGGTGGACGCCAGCCTGACCACGTGGTTCCGACACCACCTCACGGATGCAGGCTAGGCGATGCTGGGGACCTGGCCCGGACCCCTCTGCATCTCGCCGTCGTGTTCGGGCTCGACGCCAAAACCGCCATCCGCTACGTCAACTCGGCCCGGCAGCTCCTGAAACCGAGATCGAATGCGACACTGTGGGTTGAGTCGAACCCACGGGTTCGAGCCCTGGTCCCGGGCCGACCCTCGGGTTCCCGCCGTGGAACCCTCAATTGCTGAACCCACGGTGGAACCAGGGCTCCGGAAGCTGCTGTCAGCCGCAAAGTAGCGCGTTCTTCGTGGTCACATTCCCGTGATTTCGCTGGTTTTTTCGTTTCTTTGGCGGCGTTCGAGAACCCGGTAGACGGTGGGGCGGGAGACGTTGAACAGCTCGGCCAGCTCCACAACGGTGTGCGTGCCGGCGTCGTGGAGCGCGATCAGATGGGCTTGCTGGCGGGCGGACAGTTTGGGCTGTTTGCCCCGCAGCTTGCCCTTGGCGCGGGCGATGGCCATGCCCTCCCGAGTGCGCATCCGCAGCAGGTCAACCTCGAACTCGGCGAACGTGGCCAGGATGTTGAAGAACATCTTGCCCATCGGGTCGGACTGAATGTGGCTTAAGCTCTTGATACCCCCTCGGGCCAAATCACCATGACCGGAACGCCACGTGAGCGCGCAAATTCCACTACTGACGCGGTGTCACCCTTGTCCGCGCCGCTTTGGCCATCCCATACAGCAAAAAGGATGTCACAGGTTGACACCAGTGCTTCGTTGGCGGCTTCGTACGCAATGCGATTTGCTTTTTCAAAGGGCATGACGCGTACCGTTGCCGCTCGACGTATCAGCTCGTCAAACTGTGCTGCGTGGTCAGGCTTGACCTTCTCTTCCTGGTAGTCTGCCGCGGGCAACACCACTTCAAGCTCGCCGCCGAAGTCGAGTACCGCTTGGGCAAAAATTGAAATCAGCCCCGCGCGCGATGCAGCTTATGCCGGTCAACTTGTCGCTCACGTAGGGTGCCAACGCGCCAGTAATTGCCCGACGAATCAGGACCTCGCTATCGGCCGTGAGGTTCATGTGACCGGTAATGGCAATCCGTGGCACGGGGGTTCCTCTCGTGGTCAGATGGGTGCTGCGGCGCACAGCGGCCGGATACGGTCGCGCATGTCGGCGATCACTGGAATGTTGGCGTATGCGTTGCTGTGCTGGTATAGCCCGGCGAGCTTGACGCGCACCCTGTCCGACGGCGTTTGCTCGACCAACGCGGCGGCTTGATTCGCGAGTCGCGATGCCTCGTCCATCCCTCCTTGGATAAGCCGGGCCTCAGCTAGCCCAATCTGATCCAGCGCGGAGCTGCGCAACCGCCCGGGGCGACGTAACGTTATGGCCTGCGAGATGCGCTTCACTGCTTCGTCGGCAAACTGTTTGTCGTGGTGGGCGAGTCCGAGCAGCCGCCCACCTGTGGTTCCTTGCAGTTCGGCGAGGTCAAAGTAGCTAACCCAGTACGGATCCTCGGCAGGTCTCGCCTCGGCGAGCGCGTCTTCAGCTTTGTCCGTCGCCCGCCGAAACGCCGAGATGCGGCCGAGTCTGGGCTCTACTGATATTACTGTGGGTGGCTGAATTGTTACTGTGGGTAGTTATTCATGGTCGTCCGGGGAGTGGTGGGCAGAGGCCACCGCGGGTGAGGTCGACCATGGCGATCAGTGATTCGGGGCT
>Ga0213881_10000361_pt1 | contig 31144 bp, 26 predicted proteins | sample BarmaccoBMER_R08_FD_160104 | JGI IMG/M metagenome (GOLD analysis project Ga0213881, IMG submission 160104) | Barbacenia macrantha exposed rock microbial communities from rupestrian grasslands, the National Park of Serra do Cipo, Brazil - ER_R08 ...
GTGCGCGAGTTTGACAGCTACCTGCGCACCAACGCCGCCCGCATCCCCAACTACGGGGAACGCCGCCGGGCCGGTGAGGCCATCTCCACCGCGTTCACCGAATCGGCGGTGAACCAGGTGATCAGCACACGCATAGTCAAAAAACAGCAGATGCGCTGGTCACCGACCGGAGCTCAGCTCTTCCTCCAAGTCCGCACCGCCGTCCTCAACAACGACCTGGCCAGCTGCTGCCACCGCTGGTACCCCGGCTTCACCCACACCACGACAACGGACGCACTGGATGATCAACTGGTGGCCGCAGCGTAGCTCCCACGGTTTGCCTCGCTCTCCTTGGTGTGTGATCGCGGATCGTGAAGGCCCCAGGCCCCTCAACCGCTCATTCCAGCCCGGCGTGTCGCCCCGGCCCCCCTCACCTGCGCCCAGCTTCGCTGCGAAGAACCACCAATGGATCCGGCGGGACGATCCGCTCAGTCGAGAAGCGAGTGCACACGCAGCCAGCTGACGATTGCGTCCACTGCCTCTTCCGGGCTCTGCTTCGAGGTGTCGATGTGCACGTCCGGATCGGTGGGCCGCTCATAGGGCGAGTCGATGCCGGTGAAATTGAGCAGCTCGCCACGTCTCGCCTTCCGGTAGAGACCTTTGGGATCGCGTTGCTCGGCGGCGGCGAGCGATGTGTCCACGAACACTTCGCAGAATTCGCCCGCCGCCACTGTCCGACGCGCGATGTCCCGGTCGGCGCGGAACGGGGAGATAAAAGCGGCCAACACGATCAGCCCCGCGTCCACCATCAGTGCTGCCACCTCGGCCACGCGCCGGATGTTCTCCACCCGCTCCGCCTCGGTGAAGCCTAGATCGCGGTTGAGGCCGTGCCGCACATTGTCGCCGTCCAGTAGATAGGTATGCCGACCCAGCGCATGCAACCGCTTTTCCAAGAGGTTAGCGATGACCGACTTCCCCGCCCCGGACAGGCCGGTCAGCCATACGACGCACGGCCGCTGCCCGTTGAGTCGGGCCCGCGCCGACTTGTCGATATCCAGCGCCTGCCAGTGCAGGTTCCTCGAGGGCGCCAACGCGGTGCGGACCAAGCCCGCGCCCACCGTGTTGTTGGTGATCCGGTCGACGATGATGAAGCCGCCGGTGTCGCGATTATCAAGATATGGGTCGAAGACAATCGTACGGTCCGCTTGAAGCGCGCACAGCCCGATCTGGTTGAGTTCGAGATAGGTAGCCGGCACTCGGATCATCTTGTCCACGTCGATCCGGTGGCGCAGTTCGGTGACCGTTGCGTCGACCACGCGTGTGCCAATCTTGATCCGATAGGGTCGCCCGGGTAGCAGCCGTTCCTCGCCCATCCAGATCAGCGTGGCGTCGAACTGGTCAGCCACGATGGCCGGCGCGGCGACCGCACACAGCACGTCGCCCCGGCCGACATCCATGTCGTCGGCAAGGACGACGGTGACCGATTGACCAGCCACCGCCCCGGGCATATCGCCATCAAAGCCGACCACCCTGGCGATCCGGCTGACGTGTCCCGACGGCAGTACGCAGACCTGGTCCCCGCAGCGAATCGTCCCGCCCACCACTGGCCCGCATAGCCCGCGGAACTCCGAACCCGGCCGGTTGACCATCTGGACCGGCATTCGGAACGGCCGTCTGGCCGCCGCCGTGGTATCCACCTCGACGGTTTCCAGCACGCGCAGCAGGGGTGGTCCTTGGTACCAAGGAGTGTTCGTACTCGGCGTGACGATGTTGTCTCCGTATCGGGCGGAGGTCGGCACACAGGTGATCTTGGCTAGGCCGATGGCCTCGGCGAATGTCCGGTAGTCTCGCGCGATGCGGTCGAACACCTCGGCGGAGTAGCCGACCATGTCTAACTTGTTGACCGCGAGCACGACGTGTCGGATGCCGAGCATCGCCACCACGTAGCTGTGCCGACGGGTCTGCGTGAGCACGCCTTTACGAGCGTCTACCAAGATGATGGCCAGATCGGCGGTGGACGCTCCAGTGACCATGTTCCTGACATACTGTTCGTGTCCTGGCGTGTCGGCGACGATGAATTTCCGATGGTCGGTGGCAAAGAAGCGGTATGCGACGTCGATGGTGATGCCCTGTTCGCGTTCTGCGGCCAGTCCGTCGACTAGCAGCGCCAGATCCGGTGCTCCACCCTGGGTACCAAGTCGAGCCGAGTCGACTTTGAGCGTTGCGAGCTCATCCTCGAAAATCAGATGTGATTCGTAGAGCAGTCGGCCGATCAGCGTGCTCTTGCCGTCATCGACGCTGCCGCAGGCGATGAATCGGAGCAGGTCAAGGTTCCGCAGGCCGCGCAGATACTCGTCAACCCGGTGGGAAATCGTGCAGGCGGCATCTGCCATCAGAAGTAACCTTCCAGTTTTTTTCGCTCCATCGAGCCCGACGAGTCCGCGTCGATGAGCCGACCTTGACGTTCGGAAGTCGTGGTGACGAGCATCTCCGCGATGATCGCCGGGACGCTGTCGGCGGTGCTCTCGATCGCGCCGGTGAGTGGATAGCAGCCCAGCGTCCGGAACCGGACCCTGAGCAGCTCAGGTTTCGTGTCGGGTCCCAGCGGCATCCGGTCGTCATCGACAACGATCAGCGTGCCGGACCGCCGCACCACCGGCCGAGGGGCGGCGAAGTATAGCGGCACGATCGGAATCTGCTCCCGGTAAATGTAGATCCAAACGTCCAGTTCAGTCCAGTTGGACAGCGGAAATACCCGAATCGACTCGTCGGGAGCTGTGCGCGCGTTGTACAGCTTCCACAGTTCCGGGCGTTGGCGCCGGGGATCCCACTGGTGCTGCGGCGACCGAACCGAGAAGATCCGCTCTTTGGCGCGCGACCGCTCCTCGTCTCGACGGGCGCCGCAGAACGCCAGATTGAACCCGTATTTGTCCAGTGCCTGCTTGAGTCCCTGGGTCTTCCACATGTCGGTGTGCACTGCCGATCCGTGGGTGAACGGGTTGATATTCTGCGCGACACATTCGGGGTTTTGATGGACCAACAGAGTCAGGCCCAACTCCTCGACGGTGTGATCGCGAAAGGAAATCATTTCCCGGAACTTCCATGTGGTGTCCACATGGAGCAGCGGAAACGGCAGGCGGGCAGGATGAAACGCCTTGCGCGCCAGATGCAGCAGGACCGAGCTGTCCTTACCGATCGAGTACAGCAGCACAGGCCGTTCGCTCTCGGCGACGGACTCCCGTAGGATATGGATACTCTCGGCCTCGAGGGCGTCCAGATGGGACAGTGCGCGCATGCCTCATCGACTCCTTCGTTCGGGGTCGCCTGACCAGCCGGACATCACAAGCCGACCGGTTAAGGGGGGCTGCGCTGGCACGTCTGCACCGACCCACTTACGGGCCTCGGCAACGGTGCGTACTGTCAGTTCCGTGGACGCACCTAGATAGCTGGTCGGCTCAAAAATCCTCTCCCGTGCGCTGGCCGGCAGGTGGTCGGTGATCCTCTTGCACCGCGCGGCTAGTTCGCGTACTGGCAGTCTCTGGTCGCGCGCCCGTTGGGTCAGCTCATAGACGATCTCGTGTGCGTCCTGCTTACCGACGTGCTCAGCTAGCGCGAGCATCAGCCGTTCGGACATCACGTGATCGGCGACATCGGTGACATTGTTGGAGATGCGATCGGGGTGCACGATCAGACCATGGACGATGTCCCTCAGTATCGTTGTTGCGCAGAGGCAGTAGTGCGCCGCGTCGGGTAAGCAGGACCATTCGATCCGCAGCGCTCGCGAGTCCCGTTCGTGGTCGCCGATCATGCCGGCCAGCGCAAGACCAGCCTGGGCGGCGGCGAGCCGGGCCATCACCACCACCTGCTCGCACCGCTCCGGGTTCCGCTTGTGCGGCATGGTGCTGCTACCGACCTTGCCTGGTGGCCACGCCTCCTCCAGCTCGCCGAATTCCGGCCGGGACAGCGTCCTGATCTCGTCGCCTATCCTGGCCAGCGTGCCGGTGATCATGCTGAGGGTGCAGACGAACTCAGCGACCCGGTCACGTGCTACGTGCCAGCCGATGCGGGGCACGCCGAGGCCGACCCGTGCCGCAAAGTGTTCGAGCAGGACTAGTCCCCGATCGGCGAAGCCGGCCATCGTTCCCGCTCCGCCAAATAGTTGAGCCACCAAGACCCGTTCGCGTAACTGGTCGAGTCGTTCGCGGTGCCGTAGCAGCTCGTCGATCCAGCTGGCCAGCTTCAATCCAAATGTCATCGGGAGGGCAGGTTGGGCGTGGGTCCGGCCGAGCGCAGCCGTGTCGGCGTGCTGTTCCGCCAGATCAGCGAGCCGGCCAATGAGGGAGTCGAGCATGGGGTTGAGCGTGTCCAGCACGTCTCTGGTCTCCAATACCTGGCCCGTGTCCTGGATATCCTGAGTCGTCGCGCCGTAGTGGATAAACTGTCCGGCCTCCTCGTCGCAGGCCGCTTGAAACGCCCGCAGCAACCCGACCAGCGAGTGGCCGGTGCGCTCGATCTCCGCCTGTACCATTTCCAGATTGAGCCGCTCCATACGAGCGGATGTGGCGATCCGCTCGGCGATGTCCTGCGGGATGATCCCGACGTCGCTCTCGGCGAGAGCGAGCGCTGCTTCGATGTCGAGCCAACGCTGGTTACGACACAGATCGCAAAAAATCCGTCGGCTCTCCGGCGTGGCGTAACGGTTACCGAAAAACCGTGAGTCGGTGATGTGGCCACGCTCATGTCGGCAGTCAGCAGTCGATATGTGCGTCGAGTCGCTGGTCATCGTGGTCCTTCCAGTGCGTAGCGGTGCAGGTCAGACCGAGTACGTAGTCAGGTAGCGGCAATTGCCGTACGGCCTGGCGTCCGGGTCGACCACACTTGCCTCGGCTAGCCGCAGCGCGGCCTGTCGGGGAGTGGTCCGGCCGTATCGGGTCTGCTCAGCGACGTCGTCGACCAGTGTGCGCATCAACCGTGTGAGGTTGTTCAGTACCTGCTGCGCGCTGGGTGGCGTCGCCGGCCCGAACAACGCCTCCATGGCAGCGGAACCGCCGAGCCCACCGATAAAATCAGGCACCACGAACACGTTTCGGGCATGCAGCACAGCCTCGGCGGCCTCGCTCAGGCCACAGTTCGCGCCCACCGTGACCGCGCCAAACCGGACGGTGGTCGCCTCCTCGCAGCGCATCACGTCCGCACCGCCGGCCAGCACCAGCACGTCGGCGGCCACGTCGAATAGCGACGCTGTCGTGGCCCTGTTGTTCATCCGCAGCACCGACGTCCGCAGTGGATAGTGCAGCATGCGGGTGACGTCAAGGCCGGAGGCCTTGGCGATAGTGCCATGCTCATTCGCCACCGCCACCACCCGCGCGCCCTCCTCGGCCAGGGCATAGGCGGCACCCCTGCCAAGGTTGCCGAAGCCCTGAAGCGCCACCGATACCCGGCCGGTCGAACCCGTCGCGCGGGCGGCCGCGAGCGCGGCGTGCGCGAGCGCGTGCCCGGCGCGCAGCTGGCTCAGGGTGAACAGGCCAACCCGGTCCTCTAAGATGGCCATTCGGAGAAAGAACTCTGCGTCGCTCAGGCCCTGCGCGGTCCGGATCGCGTACTTGATAGACGGCACGCCGGCGCGGTTGGCGTGGTCGTGCAACTCGCGCCATTCGGTGCCCATATCCGGGCCCATGCTGTACCGGGTGCGCAGTTCGTCGGCCAGGAACGCCAGGAACCCGGCGAGTGCCGTCGCCTTTCGGTCGGAGCAGGGATCAAGATCGATGCCACTCTTGGCACCATTCACGTTCAGGCCGAGCACTCGCTGCTTCAGGCTCATCCGCTGTGCCAAAGTGGCCAGTTGCTCGCCGTGGAGGCCGGCCTGAACCCGGCAGCCACCGGCGGCCAGCGGCGACGAATTACCGTGATAGGCGAGCCAGCCGCGTGTCTCGGTGATCAGATCCACGTATTCGATGATCTGTGTCATCGCCATGCTCCGTCTCCTGATGGATCTCTAGCCGGCGCGGTCAGCATGGCCGTAACGTCATGCGCAGTGACGATGCCTCGGGGAATGCCGCCGTCAGCCACCAGCGCTGCGCCCGCCGCAGCGACGGTGTCGGCCACTTCCGCTATCCACTGGCCCCAGCCGACCACCGGCAGAACTTCGGACATGTGGCCGCCGACCGTGTCGGTGAGCTGGGCTCGACCTTGCTCGAACCGGGCAGCCAGCGTGGCTTCGTCCACCGTGCCGGTGATCTCGGCAAGCCGGACAGGGTGCGGTGCCGAGCTCACCGGCAGATAGCGAACCCCGGCCACGCGCATGATCTCCAGCGCGTCCGCCACTGTTTGATCGGCCGCGACGACCGGTAGGCCGACCCGGCTGACCGTGGTTGCGATCAGCTCGCCAACCGATCGGCCACCATCTGACCTCGTCAGAAAACCGAAGCGCCGCAGCCAATCCTCGTCAAAGATCTTGGAAAGATAGCCCCGGCCAGAGTCGGGAATAAGCACCACGACCACGTCTCCCGGGCCGCACTCGGCGGCGACCCTGAGCGCAGCTCCGAGGGCCATACCGCCGGATCCGCCGGTCAGAACGCCGTCTTCGTAGGCTAGCCGCCGGGTCAGTGTCACCGACTCCTGGTCGCCCACCGCGATGATCTGATCCGGGACGGTTGGGTCGAACGAGTCAGGCAGACTCGGTTGCCCGACCCCCTCCAGGAAATTGGGCCGACCCTGACCCCCGGAGTAAACCGAGCCGTCGGGATCGGCGCCGATCACCCGAACCTTGCCGCCGGAGACTTCCTTGAGGTATCGACCGGCGCCGGAAATCGTTCCTCCAGTTCCCACGCCAGCCACGAAATGGGTGATTCGGCCCTCGGTCTGGGCCCACAGCTCCGGTCCGGTTAGGTGGTAGTGCGACGCTGGATTGTCCAGGTTGGAATATTGGTCGGGGTTATAGGCACCGGGTATCTCGCGGCCTAACCGTGCCGACACGCTGCGGTAGGAGTCCGGGTGCTCAGGCAGTACTGCGCTCGGGCATATCACCACCTCGGCGCCATAGGCGCGCAGCAATGCGATCTTGTCCGGCGACACTTTGTCGGGGCAACTGAACACGCATCGGTAGCCGCGCTGCTGCGCGACCAGCGCGAGCCCTACCCCGGTATTGCCGGAGGTGCACTCTACGATTGTTCCGCCGGGCCGTAGCCGCCCAGTCCGTTCGGCCGCAGTCACCATACGCAGCGCGATGCGGTCCTTGACCGAGCCCCCTGGATTGAAATACTCGAGCTTGGCCAGCATCGTTGGCGGGAGACCGGCGGCCACCCGGTTCAACCGCACTAGCGGAGTGTTTCCAATCAGGTCGACCACTGATTCATAAAAATGCACTGCGGTTTCCCCCTCCTGGTCACTGTAATGCCGGCGGCAACCGCCGATAGGCGGTGATGTGCCGAAGACTGGTATTGATCTCCACCACGGAAGGACGGTGGTGGCCTAGTGCTTTCGCTAGGCAGGGGCGCACCTGGTCTTGGGTCCGCGCGGTGAGTCCGAGCAACCCGAAGGACTTGGCCATGGCTGCGAAGTCGGGGTTGGTAAGATCAGTGCCGATGGTTCGGCCCGGATATTTCACCTCCTGGTGCAGCCGGATAGTGGCGTAACTGCTGTTGTTGGCGACTACGAAAACGACCGGCAGCTGCCGTTGCGCGGCGGTGGCCAATTCGCCGCAGTTCATCAGGAATCCGCCATCGCCGATGATCACGACGATGGGTACCTCGCTGCCGCGTAGCGCGGCGCTGACCCCGGCACCGACGGCAAACCCCATGGCGCTGGAACTGAGGCCAAGCAGCCGGCCGCGCTGTCCCAACCGCAGATACCGGTAGATCCAGCTGGTGAAAGTGCCGGAGTCTACGACCACGGTCACTTCACCGCTAGTGAGTTCGTCGAGCGCTGCGACCACTTCGCCGAACACGATGCCGTCCTCGTCGGGCACCGGACGCCATACCGCCTTGGCCGCCTCGATCGAGTGCAGCCGCGCCAGCCACGCGGCCCGGCTGATTGTCGGGTCCGCCGGATCCCAGCTCACCAACTGGCGAAGGAAGTCGACCGGATTGGCGACCATGCCGACGGCGGGCGGATGATAGCGGCCGATCCGTTCGGCGTCGGGGTATACGTGCACTAGGGCCTGGCGGGGCATTCGGCCTGATGGGAACCGGTGCCCTTGCGTGGTAACCCAGTCCAGTCGAGTACCGGCTGCAATTACCAGGTCAGCGTCGTCCAGCGCGGACAATTGCGCCGGCTGGGTCGCATTGTGCAGGTGTCCGGCGTAAGCCGGATGCCGGTTGGGCAGCAGATGTTGGTTCTTGTTACTGGTGATCACTGGGATGCTATGCCGTTCGGCGGCTGCCATGATTAGCTTCCGGCCCCTCGGACTGTCCACCTGGGCACCGGCCAGCAACAGCGGTCGACGAGCTGCCGCGAGCAGGTCGCGCACCTTGTCCAGGTCTTGGCTGGCAAGAGCGGTAGTGGCCAGCGTGGGGAGCTCAGTTAGCACACCGACGGTGTCGGCGTGGTACAGGATGTCTTCCGGCAGGGTCAGCACCACAGCACCTGGCGTGCCGCCCACTGCGATCCGGAACGCGCGGGCCAGCAGTTCGCCGGTCATGCTCGGCTCGGCGAGGTTGAATACGGCCTTGGCGATGCCGCCGAACAACTGAGCGCAGTCGATGTCTTGGAAAGCCTCCCGACCGGTCTTGGTTGAGCTGACGCCGCCGACCAGGAGGATCAGCGGGGATGCGTCCTCAGCGGCGGCGTGCACGCCAATCGCTGCGTTGGTGGCACCCGGGCCCCGGCTAACCAGGCAGATTCCTGGCCGCCGCGTGAGCTTGCCGTCGGCGAGTGCGGCGAACGCGGCAGAGCCCTCATGCCGGCAGGTGACCAGGTCGATCCCCGCATGGTCGTACAGGGCGTCGAGCACCGGCAGGTAGCTTTCGCCAGCTACGCAGAACACTCGATCGGTCCCGTGAGCGGCCAAGCTGGCTACAAGGGTGGCGGCGGCCGTGGGTAACCCGTCTACCGATGGCGTTGAGGCAGAATGGATGGCCGTAGACATACCGGGCCGCTGCTACCGCGCCGAGGGCGGTTGATATTCGGCGGTGGCGAGATGCCGGGGATAGATGATCGCCGAGTCGTCGAACTTCTGCTCGAAGTGCTGGTACTGCAGCAGAGTGAGCTCGGGGACGACGTGGTGCCAATGCGCGGGACCTCGGTCGAAAGAAATCGGCCCGCGCCAAGTATCGAACGGCATGGCCTCCAGCGCGTCCAGCAGGTCCTCCCGGCTGCCCGAGCGGGCCGCGTCGGCGGCAACGGCGATGATGGTGACGTCAGTGAAATGGGTGAGTGCGGTATCCGGTGGGAAAGAGCCGTATCGCTTGACGTACCGGTCAACGAACCACCGGCCGATCTCCGTGATGCCGTCCCAAGACGGGCGGTAGCGCATCGCGGGCCACATGGTGCCGATACCATTCGTGCCCGAAAGGCGCCAGAAATCCTCCGAACGCAACGGGAAACCGAAGGTCACCATCATGGGGACGTCCGGCAGCAACCCCACCTCGGCGGCCTGCTGGATGATCAGGTAGTTCGTGGTGACCACGCCGCCATTGATGAACAGAGCCGGCCGGTAGTCCTTGATCGCACGCAGCGCTTCGGTGAAGTCTCTCGTTTCCTCCTGCGGAAAGTCCAGGCGCAAGAAGTCCATGTTGTGGCGAGTGCGGCCATATTTTTCCAGGGTGTTACCGGTCATCTGGCCAAAGACGGTGTCGGCACAGACCATGCCGATACGTCGCATGCCGTGCGTTGCGGCGAAATCGAGCATGACCGGGACGCGGTCAGCGATGCTGAAGTAGGACCGGAACACGTTGCGCCGCTTCTGCGCGGTGATGTCGTTGTGGCCGTTCTCGACGAAGATCGGTACGTTGTACCGGCTCGCCACGTCGACGACCCACGGTGTGGTGCGCAGGTGCCACTGGCCCAGCGCCGCAACCACGCCGTCCACTAATGCGAGTTTGGTCATCTGTGCCGCCGACGAACGCGCCATGCCTTCGACCGCCGCGGTGAGCTGGTCGTTGTAGAGCACGAACTGCACCTGCTCACCGCCTCGTACCCCGCCGCGCTCGCGGACGTACTCCGCGCCGAGACACGCCCCGCGCACCACCAGTTCGCCGGCAGTAGGGTCTCCGGGCCCGGTGAGGGGTGTGATGACCCCGATCCGGATCGGGTCGTCGCCACAATGTTTGTTGACATCCTCGACGTTGGCGCGCGCACGATCCTCGTGAGTCTCCTGCGTACTGGCCATGGCAATCTCCTGTGCAGGCGGTGGCTAGAGATCGAATGCAGCGATGTAGCTGGCGAATCGCTCTTCGAGTTGTTCCGGCCGCAAGCCGAATTCCTGTGGCGTGTAACGGTGCGGCGCGGCTGCGGTGCCCGGGTCATGTGCGATGAACGCTGACATCCGCCGACTGGCCTCGTCGGTCAGCGGCACACCCAGGAAGTCGCAAACCCGACCGACAGTGCCTAATGGATCGGCGATGAAGTCCGCGTAGCGTACGTCAAGCGGCGGTAGTTGGGTCGGACCGACGCCGGGCCGCAGATCGTCGAGGACCGTGCCGATCTGGTCAAGCCAATACCAACCAATTTCCTCATTGTCGACTTCGTCAGAGCGGGCACCGCGCACTACCGAGGTAAGGCTGCACACGCTGGGCACTGCTTCGATCGGAGACCGGTGCAGCCTGATGATCCTGGCGTCCGGGTAGACTGCGGCAAGTGCGTCGAGATGCCACAGGTGCGACGGGCCTTTGAGCAGCAGTCGACTGCCAGCCTGCCGGAAGAGGATGCAGCGAAGCTGGGTCAGGTGGAACTCGTAGGCGGGCACCATCGACTGGTGCCGTAGCCATACCAGGTAGTCTGGTACGCGATAGCGCACCGTGTAGATGAGGTCGCGGAACGTGTTAGCTGTCAGCCGGTGGCACTCGTCGGGCAGCCGAGCTCCGAGCGGGTGGATGGTTTTGAACTTCGGCGCGACCCGGTAGTACTCCGCTATGTAGGACTCACAGGCGGCGATCAGGTCGGCCGGTTCTTCAGGGTCTGCTGGCGCCATCAGTTCCCACAGCTGCGGGGCCCGCAGCTGTGGGTGTTGGGCGAGCAGATGCTGGAGGAACGTTGTGCCGGTGCGCAGTAGCCCGGTAACGAAGACAGGCCGGATGACCGGGATCCGTTCGAGCTGCGGGTTCGCCGCGATGGCCATCCGCACTCGCCGCTGGTTGACCAGGGCCTTCACCAGCGCGTCTCGCACGCGCACCCGGCCGGCCGGAGTGAGCCGGGCCTGGGTGTCCAGCGCGGCACACAGCGCCGTTAAACCGTCCAGATAGGACAATGGTTGATCCGGCGTCCCGCCGGTCTGCCGGTACGCTTCCTCGACCAACGATTGCGGGTCGAGTGTGGTCCCGCTTCCGGTCGGCTTTTCGGTAGTTAGACCCATTGGCCGTTGCCCTCCGCTGCCGCACTTTGAGTGCGATCTCTGACGTGTCGAGAAATCGACCCCTGACTGGAGTCCGCCGTCTTGCGCGGGATCGAGTCGTTGGCCTGGAGTTGTTTGGCGCTGAACTCCGATCATGAGTCTTGTATTTCCACTGACTACTGACTGATGTCGGGCTGACCCAATGCGGCGAGCGATCGAATCAGCGTGAATGACGAAACGCGCAAGTGGTGCGCAGCCGGTTTGGCCGCGCACCTTGATGGAGCGGAGAGGGCAGGATTCGAACCTGCGTGGGTAGAAACCCCGTCCAGATGATGCTAGACCCCATTTGGCCGCTCTGGGCACCTCTCCAGTGGCTGTGCTGTGCCAGACCTCCTCGCTGCCCTGCATGCCGTTGACGCTACAGACTTCCACTGACACGGCGCTGATATATTTATATTTGAGGCTTGCGTCCTAAGGGCTCTCATGCGATATATTAGATGATCGATCGGCCTTCTGTTCACATGCGACGCGACTGAAACCGACGCCAGGTAATGTCTTCACTTCATAGGCGGTCCCGATATGACCAAACTGCTGACGAGCAGTGATATCGCACTGGATGCCATTAAGCGGTATTCGGACGCGGACAACCCGAGCGCTTTCCTTGCCGTCAACGAGGGGAACAGCTATTTCCAGCTGCCGGACTCCCCCGGTGTCATTGTCTATCGGACCACAGGTCGCTACCTGGTGCAGTTCGGTGGCCCATTCTCCCCAGCTGAAGTCCGACCCCGGTTGCTTGACGCGTTCCTGGGTATGGCGGGCGAGCAGCGGCGGGAGCTTGTCTCCGTCCAGCTACAGGCCGCGGACGCCCCCCCGTATCTGGACCGGGGATTCGCGGTCGAGCAGATAGGCGCGTCATTCGCTCTCCGGATAGATACCTTTACTCTGTGCGGAGCCAGGTTCATGCAGCTGCGTAACAAAATCTCACGTGCCCTGCGCTATCAATTAGTGGTCAGCGAGGCGCCCGTGGAACGGTGGTATGATCAGATGCGGGAGCTGGACGCGCGGTGGCTCACTCTCAAGGGCGATGGCGCGAGACCACTTGAGTTCCTGGTTGGCCAGTACGGTGGCCGGTACCAGTCGTTGCGACGCCTTTTTATCGCGCATCAGGACGGCCGATTGATCGGCTACATCACCTATTCTCCGGTCTACGGCTCTCGCCCCGGCTGGTTGCATGACCTCAGCAGGCGCCTACCCGATTCCCCTCCCGGGGTGATGGAAGCGATCAACAAGACGGCGATTGATGTGTTCCATCAGGAAGGCGCCAAATGGTTGCACTTCGGCTTCACGCCGTTCACCGAGTTGGCCTCACAGCCGAAATTTCCAGGGAGCAGTGTCGCTTTCCATTGGTTCATGGAATACCTGTGGACACATGGCGAGTCGGTCTACCCGGCGCGAACCCAGCTAGCCTACAAGAAGAAGTGGAACCAGGATTTGGTACTCGGAGAGTACATCGGTTTTCAGCACGGGGCGAGCATCCCGGCACTCGTGCACATCTTCCGTGCCTGCAATGCTGTGTGAACACACCGCCGCGCATCAATCGATCGCGAGAGGACGAATCATGTCAAAGCAGATTGAGGCCGCTGGTCAACGATTGTTCGAGCTGTTTGGCGCCTGCGCGGCAGCGCCCGACGACGAGGAAATAGGACGGCAGGCGGACCAGGTACTCATGGAGCTAGCCGCGTTGCTGGCCACAGTCGACCCTGCCGGAGTGATCACTTCCGGGTAAGTCTAACCGATCGGCCTACTGCTATCCATCACCGCCAAGCAGGTGGTCGGTTGACTCATCAGAGTTCATCCTGCGCCAATTCCAGAGCTTGCCATAGATACCAGGTTGCGGCCGTGCGGTAGGGCCGCCAAAGCTCTGCGTGTCGCTCTACTCGCTGCCGATCCGGCATGTCGTTGGTGCGGAACGTGAGCTTGAAACCCTTGCGCAAGCCGAAATCATCGGCCGGCAACACATCCGGTCGACCGAGGCGAAAGATCAGGAACATCTGAGCGGTCCACTTGCCGATACCCCGTACCTGGGTCAGACATACGATCACTCGCTCGTCGTCCATTCCACGCAGCTCGTTCAGTGGTGGGATCAGACCCTGCTCGACCTTGACCGCCAGGTCGACAACGGCTAAGGCCTTTGCTCTGGACAGCCCAGCGTTTCGCAGAGTCTCTTCGTCGACGCTCAGGATGTTCTGTGGTGTTGGACACCGCACGTTCGGGCCGAATAACGCGCACATCCTTCGGAAGATCGTCGCTGCGGCCTTGCCGGACAATTGCTGGTAGACTAGCGCCTCGGCGAGCATGCCAAATGTCGTCGGGGCGGTGTTCATCCGCAGATCGAACGGGCCAACCCGGTCCATGAGCCGAGCGAGATGGCGATCCGCAGTACGCAGATGCGCCACTGCGGCCGCCGGGTCGAACCCGTAATCACACTCGAGATCCGCCGTGTCGGCAGCCGGTGTTGTGGATGCGGTGTCCTGATCGAGCAACGTTGCCTGTTCGATGGCATTGCTCTGTTCGATCGCCAGTAGCCGCAGCTTGGTTGCCACTCCGCCGTGGGCCGAGAATCCGCCGGGCTTGGCGCCGGCGGCAACCACTCGGTGGCAGGGGACCACGATGGCGAACGGATTACGGCTCAGCGCTTGACCGACGGCCTTGGCCGACCCGTGCGCGCCGAGCTTGTCCGCCACCTGCGTATAAGTCAGGGTCTGGCCCGGTGGAATGCTCCTGGCCAGTTCGTACACCTTGCGGTGGAACGGGGGCACGCCGTCCATGTCGAGTGCGATCGTGGACAAGTCGCTAGAGCGCCCGGCCACCAGCGACACGATGTCGTTGATGGCCGTTTGGACGAAGGCGGGGGGCGGGATGATCTCTTTCTTCTCGGGATAGAGCCGGGTGATCCGGGCTCGGGTGGCCCGCTCATTCGCCTCCGGCAGCTGCACACAGACGATGGCCGGTCCACACCAGACGATGCCACAGTGACCGATAGCCGTCTCGAACAGGACGAAACCGTCGGCACCCATGCAGCCCCCTGGTCCATTCATGCTCGCACTGGGCGCCTCCCGCTCGCGCTGCCTAGTTTACTGTACGCGCGCCAACATACTGAACCGTCGGCGTGTCGCCAAGACGGCTCCCTTCGCCTGTTCTCAGCGGCGGCCACCTCTCCAACTGTCTACAAGATGTGAGTGTGAGTGTCGGGAACGGTCTAGTTGAGCGGGCACCCGCGCTTCCGTTTCGGTGCCGTCGGCTCGTGCGGTTTCGTCCGGCTCGTTGCGGGTCTCGACGTGGGCGAGGTCCGTGTAGCGAGCGGGCCGGGCAGAGCGGATCCAGTAGGCGTAAGCAATGCCCGCGATCGCGAGGAAGACGTAGAGCTGCGGCATGTGGTTCACGACGGCCGCGTCGGTGCCCGTCAGCAGCGAGTAGTTCAGGCACAGCAGGACGACGGCTGTGATCAGCCCTGCCGCTCCCAGTAGCGGGGCCAGAATCGTGCGCCACCAGTGCCGGTCGGGATGGTTGCGGAAGTACGCCACCACGGACACGGCCGCACTTCCCTGAAGCAGAATGATGCCCAAGGTGCCGAGACCAAGCATGCTGGAGGCTAGACCGGTGTACGGGTCGAGTCCACCGACGGCGAACGCGGCGACCGCCGCGACCGATATGGCGGCCTGAACGAGGCTTGCGCGGTGCGGCGAGGAGTGCTTGCGGTGGATGGCGCCGAACCACCTTGGCAGCACCCGCTCGCGGCCCAAGACGTAGACGTACCGGTTGGCCGCGTTGTGCAGGGCGAGCGCCGCTGCGAACAGGCTGGTGCATAGCAGTGTCTGCATGACGTCGGTCGCTGCGGAGCCCATGTACCGGCTGCTGAGCCGGAAGAACAGGTCTCCAAGCTGTTGGCTCGCCACGGCCCGGACCTGGCCCGCGCCGACTCCGCCCACCGCGGCCCAGCTAGTGAAGGCGTAGAACGAGGCGATGATCACCACAGCGATGTAAGTGGCCAGCGGGACGCTCCTTTCGGGGTTGCGGGCCTCTTCGCCGTACAGCGCGGCGGACTCGAAGCCGGTGAAGGACGCGAAGGCGAACATCATCGCCACCCCCGCGCCGTTACCCAGCGCGAAACCGGGACTGAAGGACACCGTCGGCAGCGCGACGGCACCATTGTGGACGATTATCGTGAGGTCGAGCGCGAGCAGGACCCCGGTCTCCCCGAGTAGGAGGAACGCGAGTACCCGCGCACTGAGGTCGACCTGGCGGTAGCCGAGGAACGCCATCGCCAGCGCACCCGCTCCCGCCCACAGCTCCCACGGCAGGTTCAGGCCGTGCGACTGTGCGATCGACTGCGCGAAATAGCCGAACGCACCAAGCACCCCGATTGTGATCGCGTTGTAGGCAACGATGGCGACGAATCCACCCGCCACCGCGACCGGTTTGCCCAGCCCGCACGAGATGTAGGTGTAGAAACCACCCGCGTTGACAATCCGGCGGCCCATGGCGGCGTAGCCGACGGAGAAGCACAGCAAGGTCAGGCCGGCGAACACGAACATCGCCGGGACGCCGGGGCCATTACCGATGGAGAAGGCAAGCGGCACGACGGCGACCATGGCCCCTAGCGGCGCAGCCGCAGCGACAATCAGAAAGACGATCTTGGGAGTCGCCAGGGTACGTTGCAGCTGGCCGGTTGATGCGGTGGCGGGTGTGGCGGTCACGGGTCCTCCGGGTAGGCGGGCTGCACTGGCATGACGCCGTCACTGCGGCAGGTTGTCGTGGCGGAAGCGGGGTCGGAGCGTTCCGGTGAGGGACCGCAAGGTCATGGCAAGCACGGTGCGGGTCTCTGCGGGGTCGATGATCTCGTCGACGGACAGGCGTTCGGCGGAGATTTGGGCCGCCGTAGCCTCCCTCTTGTAGAGGTGAATCAGGTGGTCCCGGCAGCCGGGATCGGCATCGAGGTCGCGCCGGTAGATCACATCGACGGCACCCTCTGCGCCCATCACCGCGAGTTCGGCACCGGTCCAAGCGAAGACGGCATCAGCGCCGAGCGGCTTGGAGTTCATGACGATGTAGGCTCCGCCGAAAGCCTTTCGGAGCACTACAGTCACTTTAGGGACGGTGGCCTCGGCATACGCGTACAGCAGTTTCGCGCCTTTACGGATCACGCCTCCGGACTCCTGCCTCGTGCCGGGCAGGAACCCTGGAGTGTCAACGAGCGTGACCAGTGGAAGGCCGAAAGCATCGCACATCCGCACGAACCGGGCGGCCTTCTCAGCGGAATCGATGTCGAGCGTGCCCGCCAGTGCCATCGGCTGGTTGGCGACGATCCCGACCGGACACCCCTCCATGCGGGCAAACCCAATCACAATGTTGCGCGCGAACTGGCTCAGTAGCTCAAGGAAGCTCCCACGATCGACCGTCGCGCGGACGACCCCTCGGACGTCGTAGGAGCGCCGTGGATCACCAGGCACCTCGGGCATCGGTTCAGACGGCACCGGCAGGCTCTTGGGCAGTTCGGCCCAGCACGAGCTGGGCAGATAGGACAGCACCCGGCGGGTCAGGTCCAACGCGTCCTCGAGGTCCTCGGCAATCAGGTGGGCGATCCCCGACCGCCGCGAGTGCACGGCGCTGCCGCCGAGTTCGTCAGCCCTGACGTCCTCGTGTGTCACGGCCCTGACGACCTTGGGACCGGTCAGGAACATGTGCGCCGCGCCGCGCCGCATGACGACCACGTCGGTTAGGGCGGGAGAGTAGACAGCTCCACCCGCGCACGAGCCGAGGATGACGCTGAGCTGCGGAACCCGGCCAGACTGCTGGACGTTGGCCCGGAAGATCCTGCCGTAGGCGTCGAGGGCACTGACGCCCTCCTGGATGCGGGCGCCGCCCGAGTCGATCAGACCGACGACTGGCATCCGGGACCGCGCCGACCAATCCATGACCCGCTGGATCTTGCTCGCATGCGTCTCACCGAGCGAGCCACCCAATGCCGTGGGGTCCTGGGCGAACAGTGCCACCGGACGGTCGTCTATCCGGCCGACGCCGGTGACTACTCCGTCACCGAGCGGGCGGCGTCGCTGCATATCGAAGGCGGTCACCCGGTGACGAGCCCTGCTCCCCAGCTCGAGGAAAGACTGAGGATCGGCCAGCATCTCGAGCCGATCCCGGGCCTCGCTCAAGGTTCCGGGGCCGGACCGGTCCTGTGCGCGAGACATCCGAGAGTGCCTTGGGGAGTCACGAGGAGCGGAAGCTCCGCTCCTTCATCGCATCCGGGGCAGGCGTTGATGTCGTGGACTCGGGCGATGGCAGGAACGTGAAATCGTCGGGGTTGAACGTGCGGGTCCGAGCGCCGTATTCACGCATGTAGCCTGGCCAGTTGGCGACGATCCGGCCATTTTCTGTGCGGTACCACGAGTCGCAGTGGGTCCAGGCGGTGCCCCTGAAGCGAGCCTGGATTTCCTGCTCGCTTTTGGCCGCTACGTCGGAGCGTACGTCGATGGCGGTCACCCCTCGCCTGTGCGCTTGTTGGAGGGCTTGACAGATGTAGGTGGCTTGAGTTTCCAGGTAGGAGATAATCGGCGCACCGGAGCTGTTGGTGTTTGGCCCGTAGAGAATAAACATTGAGGGAAAGCCCGGGACGGTCATGCCCAGGTGTGCGTGCGCGCCATTTCTCCAAGCGTCACGAAGCGAACGTTTGCCGACTCCGGTGATTTCCATAGGGAACATGAACTCGTTGGTGTGGAATCCTGTCGCCCAGATGATGCAATCCACCTCGTGCTCGGTCGAGTCGGCGGCGACGAGGCCGGCTGGCGTAATCCGGGTGATCCTTTCAGTGACGAGGTCGACATTCGGCCGCTGCAGAGCGGGAAGGAAGAAGGAGCTGAACAGCAACCGTTTGCAACCGAATGTGTAGTCAGGCCATACCTTGCGCCGAATCTCGGGATCCTTGAGCTGCAAGCGCATGAAAATGCTGGACCGGACTTTCCCGAGCAGTCCGAGTGTTCGCGGGTGACGGATCATGAGGGTAAGTGACTCGCAGTACTGGAAGATGAACCAGCGTCGGTAGGCCTGTACGCCGGGGATGAATTGAATGGCAGCCTTGATGAATGCCGGGTAGGCCCGATTTCTGCGGGGCAGGAACCAGTTGCCGGTGCGCTGGAACACGATCAGGCGCGACACCCGGCGGGCGATTTCGGGGACGAACTGGACGGCGCTGGCGCCTGTGCCCACCACCGCGACCCGCTTGCCGTCGAGTTCGTAGTTGTGGTTCCACTCCGCGGAATGGAACTGTTGACCGGCGAAGGCGTCCCGCCCGGCAATGTTGGGGTATCGCTTGCGATGCAACTGCCCGGTAGCGACGACGAGGGCATCACAGTTCCATGTACGTCCATCGGCAGCCGTCACGGTCCACCGCCGGGCATCGTCCTCCCAGGTGCAGGACCTCACCTCGACCCCGTAGGTGATCAACCGATCGATGCCGTAATGACGGGCCACCTCGCCCAGGTAATCGAGGATCTCCGCCTGCGGGGAGCACAGCCGGGACCAGTCCCGCCGCGTGGCGTAGCTAAACGAGTACAGGTGGCTGGGAACGTCACACGCGGAGCCCGGGTAGGTGTTATAAAACCAGGTGCCGCCCAGCGCGCTGGCCTTCTCCAAGATCGTGATGTCCGAGAATCCGTGCCGTTGCAGCTCGATGGCCTGGGCCACACCACCAAAACCAGCTCCAATAATGACGATACTTGGCTGGCGAGCCATGCGATTCGACCCCTTACCTTCCCAGTTCAGGAGCACTTTTCTCTGCTAAGACACAGCTGATCGCAAGATTGCGGTGAATACTCAGGTCTGATGGAGCGGTCGTGCGTACGCCAAGTACGCGGTACTCAGCTGTGTGATGACACGGGTTTCCAGGTCCCTGCGCCATACCGTCGTTCTTCAAGAACCGCTTCGGCGGCGGCGCGGATCTCCTCGACGCAGCGGTCGACGTCCGCAATGCTTGTGCGCCAGGAGCACACCGATATCCGCATCGCCGCGAGCGCGGCCCAGGTTGTACCACCAAACCAGCAGACTCCCCCGGCTTGCAATCGGTCAATCACCTCGTTGGTGGCCTCGTCGTCGTCGCCGAATCGTACAAGGACTTGATTTAGCACAACCTTGTTGAGTACCTCGACACCCGGGATCTCCGCCAAACGCTCAGCGAACCTCCCGGCGCAGGCGCAAGACGCCTCGATCAGATTCGCCACTCCAGACCGGCCGAGGGTGCGCAGTGCGGCCCACACCGGCACACTCCTAGCTCGCCGGGAGAAGTCCGGCACCCATTCGATGCCATCCCGCTTACCCAACGTGGCGCCTGGTAGATAATCGGCGCGCACATTGAGCATCGCCGCCCTGTGCGCTTGAGGATGAGCCACGAACACCAAACCGCAGTCGTAGGGCACATTGAGCCATTTGTGCGCGTCCGAGGCACAGGAGTCAGCATCGGCGAATCCTTCGACTAGTGACCGCAGCCGCGGATTGGCAGCGGCCCAGAGACCCAATGCACCATCGACGTGCACCCAACCGCCATGCTGGTGCACGAGCCGGCAAATCTTGCGCAGCGGGTCAACCGCACCGGAGTTCACATCTCCCGCCTGCGTACACACGATGATAGGCCCGTCACAGGTAGCCAGAACGTTCGCGAGCGCGTCTACCCGCATTGCTCCTTGATCGTCAACGGGCACCACGTGCACCGGTTCGGTCCCGAAGCCGAGGTAATGCAGCGCGAGATCCACGGTGAGGTGCCGTTGCGCGCCAACCACCACATCCACCCGTGGGGCCAACCGTAATCCGGCCCGCTCCACGTGCCATCCCGCCTGCGCCAACACGTGGTGCCGGGCCGCGGCCAGCGCTGTCATGTGCGCCATCGCGCATCCAGTGGGAAAACCCACGGAGGTCGTGTCTGGCAGCCCGAATAGCTCGATCAGCCACTGGGCGGTAACCTGTTCGATGGTCGCCACCGCCGGTCCGAGTTCGAACACGCTGTTGTTCTGGTCCCACGTACTGACTAGCCAGTCCGCTGCGATCGACACCGGTAAGGTGCCTCCGACGATATAGCCGAAGTAGCGAGGTCCAGAGCTGGCCACCACGCCGCCTTCGGAAGCGGCCCGGTTCAGCACGTCGATCGTGTCGGCAGCGGACGCTGGACCCTCGGGCAGCCGGCCACCCAGCAGCGTGGTGAGCCAGTCCGTGTCGGCAGTCGCTGCCACCGGCCGCTCAGCGATGCCGTCCAGATAGTCTATGGCGTGCTCAGCGGCCAGACTCAGCAGTTCGCTGTGCTGATTCGTCACAGTTCGGAGCTTATCCGGGGACGCTGATTTTTCACTGACGTGCCGACGGCGCTGATAGTCGAGTGCCAGGCGACTGGATCGTCGCCGCACTGGTCAGTCGCGGGTCAAGTGCGAGTCAGCAGAACCTGCGACACTGAATTCGTGATCAATCACAAATGATCCGCGAAGTCGAAATTCTGTCGACGCGGAATCTTCAGTGGAAAAGCTGATGTGAATCGCCGTTAAGCGATCCGGTGCTTGGCGAACAAAGAAATCGCGAACACGCTTCTCTGTCTCATTAGGGGGCACAAACAATGCGCTCGCTCACCGTCGCAAGGCAGACCTGCGAGGACTTCCATCCTGGTTTACTGGACAGCCTCGAACAGATTTCCCTTACCGAACGGGAGTCACCGGGTAGCCCAGTGATGGAGATTTTCCGGAAGCACCGTGGCGCCGGCCTGCTGGTCCCGCCAGAATACGGTGGCGACGGGGCCAGCCCGCTTGACGCGGTGCGAGCGCAGCGTGGGGTGGCCTCGGCATCCCCATCATTAGGTGTCGCCTCGGTGATGCATCATTTCACCGTCGCGATGCTGTTCAGCCTCGCGCGCACCGCGCAACGGCTCACACCGGCCCAACTGAAGCTGCTGTCTGGAGTTGCGGGCGACGGATTATTGCTGGCATCCGGTTGGGCGGAGGGCCGTACTAATCAGAATATCCTGGCGCCGGCGGTGGTCGCCCGACCGGTGGCTGATGGATATTTGGTCAACGGCGCGAAGCAGCCATGCAGCCTGTCTCGCGCAATGGACCTGCTTACCGCCAGCGTCACGATTTCTGAGCCCGACGGCCGATCCAGTCTCGCGCTGCTGCTGATACCGGCGGACTCGCCCGGTGTCAGCATTGAATCGTTCTGGTCGACTCCGATCCTGGCCGCAGCGCAGAGCGACCGGGTCCTGCTAATCGACGTCGTGGTACCCGAAGAACTCGTCATCCGCAGCACACCCGATGACGAGGACCGTCTAGACGACCTACAGACCGCCGGCTTTGTCTGGTTTGAGCTGCTGGTGACTTCGGCGTACACAGGTGCGGCCTCGGTTCTCGTTGACCAGGTATTGGCCATGGGCCGGGGCACCTCCGGCGACCGGGCTGTCCTGGGCACCCGCCTCGCCGCGGCCATCGACCTCGTGGAAGGCGCCGCCCGCGCCATCCAAGACGGCCTGGCCGGTGATGAGGCCGTGGCGATCACGCTGATCGCTCGGTACACCGTGCAAGACCTACTGTCAAGCATCGTCGATACAGCGGCCGAGCTTCTCGGTGGGATGGGATTCATCCGGTCGTTCGATGTCGCTTACCTCGCGTCGACCGTGCGCGCGCTGGCCTTCCATCCGCCGTCCCGAGGCAGCGTCGCCAGCGCGCTCGTCGAATACCTAGAAGGCAAGCCACTGCGACTGTCCTGATCACCCGGAACAGGAAGAAAGAACCGTAATGGACCAGAAGAATCCGTTCGAGTCACCGATGACCTTCAGGTTGCACCGTGCCGAGTATCTGACCGGTTTTATCCTGTCGATTATTCTCGTCTTCATCCACTTTGGACAAATTCGATGGATTATGTTCATCACGTTATTCGTCTACATTGACCTAATTGGTTACATCCCGGGGGCCATTGCATTCCGACGTAGCCAGGACGGACGGATCTCGAAGATCTACTATGTACTCTACAATACGATGCATAGCTTAGTCACACAGTCCGCCGTGGTCGGCCTGTGGATGTTACTGATCGAGCCAGAATGGGCACTACTTGCTATCCCGTTCCATCTGTTCGGCGACCGTGGCATATTCGGCAATTTTCTCAAACCATTTGGCCGGCCGTTCGAGCCGACCGCGAATCCGGTCTATGAACGGCTGATGTCCCAGATGCGTACCCGGTCAGCTTCGGTGAACCGGGTTCCCGCGCCGGCCGGCCCATATTCCGCCGTTCCCAGGACGACCCGGTGAACCGACGCCTGAATGCATCAAGCAGCGCGGTGGCGCCGGTCCAGGACTCGACCTGGCCGCCGCGCGACGACCTGAGTCGGTTCGCCCTCCGTCGGATCGCCTCGGGCGTGGCCGTGCTGACCGTCAGCCAGAACGGGCTTGCCCACGGTGCGACCGTGAACGCAATCACGGCGATCTCCCGCGACCCGGTAATACTAGGGGTCTGCCTGCGCACCTCATCCGTCCTGGCGGACATGGCGATGCGGGTCGGCCTGTTTTCCGTCAACGTGCTGACCCGCGACCAGAGCGCGCTTGCCACCCGATTCGCCCAGCCGGGCCGGCGACCTGGGGCCGCGCAGTTCCGCGGGTTGGAGTGGTCGGCCGACCGGCGCACCGCCGCGCCCTTGCTCGCTGGTTGCCTGGCACATCTGGGGTGCCGGGTGGCTGGCCACCACCAGATCGGTGACCACGACCTGATTGTCGCCGAGGTGATCGATGGGGCGGCTGGACACGGCTCACCACTACTCACCTTCGCCGGGCGATTGCACGGTGCGGATCCAGACCTGGCGCTGGTTTCGCCCATCGTGGCTCCGTCAGCGCCGACCTCGTCACCACATCTATTCAGTGCTGGACCTCAGAGTCCGGACAATCCCATGGAGCGAAGTAAATGACTGACATCACCAACCTCGTGCCGGTAGAGGCCGACTGGGACAATGCTCCCGGTCTACTAGACGGCGCCGCGAACCTGACCCTGACCGTCGAACAATGCGACCTTGCCTACTGGTTTTCCTCGGTGGCCCAAGGCACTCTGCGGGGCCGACCGCTTGGCCATTCCGGCAACCTCGTGACCCCCGACTACATGCGCGAGCCTGGCCCGCTACGCGACGCGCTCACTCTGGAACTGGTCTATCGTTCGCTGGACGAAGAAGCTGCGACTCGGGTCCTCGCCGACTACGTCGCCACTGCACCGGACATCCCGGAGATGGAGTTTTTCACAACCCAACTGGTAGACGAAGCTCGCCACCACATGATCTTCCGCAACCACCTGATCGACCTCGGGCATCCATCGGATGGCTTGATGGACTGGATTCGCAAGACAGGCGCCGAGTACAACGCAGAGATCCTCGAACCGATCAAGCGCTTCGCTACCATGGTCGTGCGCCACGAAGGCGATTTCATCGGCGGGGTAATCACCTTCGCCATCATCATCGAAGGGGTGCTTGCTGCGGCCGTCGAGCTAAGCGAGCGCAAATGGTGCGTGTTGGACCCGGTCGCCGGGGAGATCGCCCGAGGCGCGGCCATCGACGAAACCCGGCATCTGAGCGTCGGTAGCTCCTACGTGCGGGAGCACATGATCAAGCACCCGGAATCCCGCGCGCACATGCTGGAGATTCTGCACCGGGGCCGCGCGTTGTGGTCGGAGCTGAACGACAGGGAGTTCGTCATGCACCGAGAGCGGCTGTTCCAGGAGGGCATCGAGCCGCACCGCGAGGCACTGCGCGACTACGAGCTGTACCCAGGAACGCTGCTGCTCGACACCACACCGGAGTCGCGCTGGGATCTGACCGCGCGATGGAACGACGAGCTGGCCGCCGCGCGGCTGACCTACATGGGTCTGCCCGAGGCCATTGACCTGCTGCGGGCCCAAGCAGCGCGGATCCTCTGACGACCTGTCCCCATCACTACCCAATGCCACTTAATTGTGCGCCCAGTAGCAGGCTAAAACCGTGCTTGGATTGACGAACTGTTACGCCACTGCGAGTGCATTGGCCAGGTGCGGGGTGCGTGCCGGTGACTCACCTGTTCGGGGGGGAATGATGGCTGGCTTCGGCAAGGGGATAGGAGTTGCTCCAACACTTCGCCGCCCGAATCGGCCTGGCTGCGCAGTCGATCGGTTGGCACATGGCCTGCGACGGATGTCCGAATTCATGGACACCTTAGCCATGTCACAGGAACCTTGGGACGAGTGGCTGACGAGGTCCGCACACTGGCACGGCTAGAGTTCGGCGAAGTAGAGGAGAAAGTGATGCTTGGCAAGGCAGGCATTATCACCATGCCCATAAGCGTAATCTGGAACGGTGCGAACAAGTCGTCGTCATGGTTCGGCTCACTGCCGCCCAGTTGGTGGGAAAGTGGGACGCGCATGAAACCTTTTACGAGCTAACCCAGCAGGCCACGGATCAGACTGTTCCCGTCCGCGAACTGGCAGCAGAGCGAAAAGGGAATACCGCAAACTCTACCGTGCCCGCGCGAAAAGCGGTCTTCGAGCCGGCGAGCTACCTGGGTGCGTTGCCCACCCTGACGATAGGAGTGTTCATCGAGGCACGCAAGCGGATTGGTACCACCAGATCGATAAGCAGGTCTGACTATGCCTGAAAGCGCAACTAGGTCATGGCATGGGATGCCGGACAAGAATGACAGACTCGCTGTGGTATCCGGAGGCGGCACCGGAATCGGGCGCGCCATCGCCGTGCGGCTAGGCTCCCAAGTCGACGCAGTAGCGATCATCGGCCGACGTGTCGAACGACTCGCGGCCGTCGCAGCCGAATTAGAACGAAAAGTGGGTCTGCGGCGAGTCATGACGATCGTCGCTAACCTCAGTGAGCCAGCCGAGGTTCGGCAGACTGCCAATGAGATTACCGCACTGGGCCGTGAAGTTGACATTCTGGTTAACAACGCTGGCGGCAACCTGGCTCCATTCCCGGCCGAGGATCTGGAGGGAATGCGCGATGACTGGCTGGCCAACATCACCGGCAATGTGCTTCCAGCAGTCCTTTTGACTCAGGCCCTCCTCCCCGCGATCCGTCAGCCGAACGGCCGCATCGTCACGATCGGCTCGGTGGCCGCCGTGCGCGGTCCGGCCACCTATGGTGGGGCGAAAGCGGCGCTGCATCCCTGGTCAGCGGAATTGGCAGCACGACTGGCCTCGCGGGGAGTGACGGTCAACATGCTCGCCCCTGGTTATATCACGGGCACCGAGTTCTACGGGCAGCGGATGTCTGCGGAGTTTCATGCGGGACGGGCACAGCAGTCACCAATGAACCGCGGCGGCACGGTCGAAGAGGTCGCCGCAGCAGTAGAGTACCTCGCAGGGCCTGATGCCGGGTTCATCACCGGGCAGGTCATCCACATCAACGGAGGAGCGTTGCTTGGCCGCGTCTAGGAGTGCGCTGAATAACCCGCGTGTTCTCCGGATCGCTGGGGAAGTGATGGCGTGGCCGGATGCACCGCCTGGGACAGCCGTTACGGGCAAAACTACTGGTTAGAGGTCATCCCGGAATAACACATCGGCGCGCCGCTTCATGCTGCCGGGTTATTCGGATCCATACTACCTATCCAGCAAGATCCCAGCAGGCTTCAAAAGTTGGCCGCGGTAAGGATCAGTCACCGCTTACTGGCGAAAAACTATTCTTCTGGGAATCTGGCCCCGAACCCGGGCCGGATTCATGCGCTCAATGAACGGGTGGGTATGAGCCGGGTCGTCGCCGGTTTAGTCCTAGTCGTGTGTTTCGGAGCTGTCCAGCCAGGGGGGGCTGATGCCCCTATGGATGTCAAGCCGTTGGGCACTGCGGTTCGGGTGGGGGACCGGGAAAATCAGGGATTGCGACCTCATGTCGCAACTCCGTTGTGTCCCGCTCTGATCAGACCACGGGAACGGATCCAGCCCCCACCTTCGACCTCACCATGGGTAAGTCTGATACGACAAGAAAATTTCGAAATTACCGAAGTTACGTCACCAGTCAGCAAGGTGCCCGGAGCAAGAAAAACCCTGGCCAGGAGGACAGACGCTCATCGGAGCTCAGTGAAACTCACGGGATGTCGCACAGAGTCCAGGAGTTGGATATGTTGTCCCTCGGGGGTGATGGTGAAACGCCAGCGGTCGGCGGTGGGTCGGCCTGCGTCGAGCCACCAGTGGTAGCTGCTGTGTACCTCGTCCCACAAGTTTCGTGATCCGGATTGCAGGACGTGGTAGGGCCCGTCGCGATCAGGATGGTGATGCAGCCGGGCCCACGATCCAGAGCGTGCGTCAACGAGCCAGAGGATGCCCTCACCATCGGCGTCGAGCTCGGGTGGCGCATAGCTCATTGCGCACTGCGGTACCCGAATGGCCAAAGCGATGCAGGCATCGAACGCGATATAACCGTTGGCGATCTCTGCTGGGTGAATGTCGGTGAACGAGCAGACAGCGTGGGCGTCATCCTCCGCGGTCAGGGTGAGCCTGGGTTCGGTGAATCGTTGCTGGCGCAGGGTCATGAAGCTGGCCTTGTCGATGATGGTGCCAACGGCGGTGTGCTCCTCGGTGACGGACAGGGCCAGCAGCCCACCGTTGTAGTAGTCGGTTCCCCACGGGGTGAGCACGAGCCCGCCAGGCCGGGTCTGCTCCACCCAGTCGTAGGGGACCTGCTGGACCGCGGCTGTGGAGAGGACCTCATCGAAGGGCGCCGCAGGCGGATACCCCTGAGCACCGTCACCGGTGACCACAGTGACGGCGTCATAGCCGGCGGTTTTGAGTGCGTGCCGGGCGGTCTGGGCCAGCTCGGGGTCGATCTCGATGGTGACCACATTCCCGGCGCCGAGCCGCTGCGCGAGCAGCGCGGCGTTATAGCCGGTGCCGGTCCCGATCTCCAGCACTCGCTGACCTGGCTGGGCGGCACAGTGGGCCAGCATCTGCGCCACCACCGTCGGCATGCTCGCCGAGCTGGAGATCCGCCGACCAGTGCCCTCCGCCGCAGGCTGACCATCATCAACCTGGGTGATGACCGCGTCATCGGCGTAAGCCAATTCCAGCCATCGCCGCGGGTCCTCCGCGCGGCGCAACGGCAGCAAGGCGCCTCTGTCGCTCTCGACCCACACTGTCTCGGGTATGAACTCTGCCCGAGGCACTGCCTCGAACACCGGCCGCCACTCAGCGCTCAGCGCCCCACTCTCAGCAAGGTACTCGACCAGCTGCCGGTGCGCCAGCTGCCCCTCAGTGGCGGTCATCGACCGTGTCTACCGGGTTTCGGCTCCCGCGGACTCGGCGGCGGGCCCTGCACCTGACCATCCTTGTCACCCGGATTGGGCGGAGTGGAATGCCTCCCTCCCTCCTCTTTCTCCAGCGGCGGGGGCGGGGGCGGATCCTGCTCACCCATCACCCCAGCCCCCCTCTGCTGAGCTCGTCACGCTCCGTTCGTACCGCAGTGATGGCGCTCGTGTACAGGGCTTGCAGCGGGTAGGAGGGCACTGTTGCGTTATGCAATGCCGGGGCAGGCGAGATCCGTTGATCCTGGTTGGTCAGATCGCCAGGGCCAGCTCGTCGAAGGCGGCCAGGACCCGCAGGTTCATTGGTTCCTCGGTCCCGAGTTCGTAGTGCCCGCGGCGGAGATTCTGCACGAACACGTGGGTGCTGTTGCAAACTGGGGGTGATGATGCCCGGTGTGGCGGGATCCGGGGTCCGTGAGCATCTTCTCCGGCCGGCACTACCCGAAGGACGTGATCTTGTGGGCGGTGACCGGCACTGTTGCGTTGTGTGAAGTGGTGGGTTGGATCCGTTCCCGTGGTCTGATCAGATGGTCAGGGTCGGCTCGGTGAAGGCAGTCATTACCTGCGGTGTTGTGGGCTCCTCGACTCCGAGTTCGTCGTGTCCGCGGCGGATGTTCTGGAGGAACGCATGCCCGGCGCTGATCACTCGTGCTGACTGGAGCCGTGTGCGACCGCGCATCGGCCGCAGCCGGGCCTTCAACCGGCCATGATCGGTTTTGATTGGGTTAGTCGCGTATTTCTGCATGACGTGGCAGGCGGCGGGCAGCACCTCATCCAGTACCCGTGGGTAGGCGGGCGCGCGGTCGGTGCTCACCTCAGGGGGAGCTGTGCTGTGCCGCAGAGCGCTGGTGAAAAACCGGCGGGCGGGCGCTAGATCCCGCTTCTCCGCCACGAGAACATCGATGACCTGCCCGAACTGGTCGATCGCCCGGTACACGTAGCGCCAGGCCCCGGTGACCTTGACGGAGGTTTCATCGACGAACCAGCGATCGCCCGGGGCGTGCCGGCAGGGCCGTGCCGCGTCGATCAACAAGGGAGTGAACCGCTGCACCCAGCGATAGACCGGGACGTGGTCGAGTTCGATGCCGCGCTCAGCGAGCAGTTCCTCCCCGTCACGGTAGGACAACCCGTAGCGCAGGTACCAGCGCACCGCCAGCACGATGACCTCACGGGGGAGGCGGAACCCAGCGACGCTGGACCCCGGCGGAGGCACTCGACGGTGACGACGACGCATCAGCACAGCCTGCCCCCAACCGGTCATCCACCAACGCAACAGTGCCCTTGAAACAGCGAGGAGCCAGTCCAGTGCCTGCGCGAATATCGAAGTTGTCTGCAAGCTCGGCTGCATGTGCATATTCAGAATCCCGCACACTCGAACTTAGAAAAATACATTAACGCAAACATTTCAATTACAGTTCATGGACAGTACATCAACAATTCATTGGTAGTATTTATGTTCATAGTGTATACGCAGTGTTAGAGTGACGGAAGAGTCACCGTACGTACGTCTGGGTCGTGATCCAGATCATTCCAACGGCGTGAGCATGTGGATGACACTGGATGCTTTGTGGCGGCAACCCGCGAGCGCTGAATAGATGATCAGAGGGCGATGAGACCGATGTTTCCCAGGGTTGCCATGACGCCACGGGTGCGTAGCTCAGAAAACTCAGTGTTCGGTGAGCGTTCAGAGTTCATTCAACGTGTCACGCCTGGAAACTGTCCATCTGTGAGGTCGTTGCTTGACTTCGATGAAGACCGCACCGGAGTACAGCTTCGGCCGGATAGACTGTTCCTACCCGATGGGATGTCGTACGATTCATGGCGTGAGCTTGGGTTTCGAGTCGCCCTTATTGCAAATTGCTCCGCCTGGTGGCTCGGTGACTGGCTCGTCTATGGCGAGCAGGCCTATGGCGATCGTTACAAGCAGGCAATCGCTGGTACCGCGTTGAGCTATCAGACCTTGCGGAACTACGCGTGGGTGGCGAGAACGTTTCCCATGTCTCGTCGACGGGACACACTAAGCTTCGGTCACCACGCCGAAGTAGCCGCCCTCCCCGACAGCGAGCAGGACGAGTGGTTGACTCGAGCCGAGCGGCTGGACTGGTCCTGCAGCAGGCTACGGCGAGCACTGCAGGCGGCAAAGTTGGCTATCCGCCGGACATCCGACGACGAGGGGACGGTCCCCATGAGGTCGCTCAAGATTGACATACCGGCCGAGCGACACGAACGCTGGAAGTCAGCCGCTGGGCGGCAGTACACTTCTGTGGCAGATTGGATCATCGCGACACTAGACCGTGTGGCTAACGAAGAACTTAGCCTGAATCCACGAATCAGCTAAATCTCTACCCGCCGACGGGGTGAACAGCTGGCTACGAAAGTGCGTAAAATGTCGGCCAACTCAGCGGCGACATCAGCCCGTAAAGCGTGGGCCGCCCAATCAGAAACGGTTCACAATTACTCGATTCGATCACGTTGCTGTGGGCAGCTTCAATCGGGTCATGGCAACACAAATGCTTTCTCGATAAGCTCTCAGAAGACCTCGACAGGCTTTCGCCAGTTGAGTGTCTTGCATGGTCTTCCATTCAATTCGCCAAGAGCGCGGCGACGCGATCGGCGTAGCGATTCGTAGGCGATCCGCACCAGCATGGTAAACCGACTACTCCGCTCGACCGGGGGTCGCGATCTGCGATTCGCGGCCTTTCCGGGGATTTTCCCCTCCTCACAGAGGCCTGGACTGGCCCTGGACCGGGGCACTCGCTTCGCCCGGACCTGCCGCAACGCGAGCTTCAGCTCAGTGCGCAACTCGCCTTTCGCTTGCAGATACAGTGTCTGGGTAAAGGATCTCGTGGGACACGGCAGCGTCAACTGGTGAGTGCACCACCAGCCTCGACCAGGAATTTGTTGAAGACCTCGGTTCCGGAGGAAGTCGGGAAGGGTCTGCATCTTCTTGGCCAAGAGAGCCGCGACACGCTCGGCGGTCCGATCGTAGAGAATCCGGACGAGCATGACGTATCGGCTCGAGCGTTCGACGAGGGTGGCGATCTGCGATTTGCCGCCTTTTCCGGTGATGGTGGGGCGGACCGGGGCGCGGTGCCGGGATTGCTCCCGGTCCGTTTCCCCGGTCCGCCCGCCGCACCGGACGTGCGTGTCTCCACGCATCCGGCGCTCCACGGGTTCCCGGGTTCAGATAGCGGCGGCGATCGTCGCTATCGTGCTCGTCCGCGTTGAGGACAGGCATGTGAGGCCGCGCATCGGCCGTCGCCGGGACTGTAATCGGCCGTGATCGGATTCGATCGGATTATTCGCGTGCTTCTGCATGACATGGCAGGCGGTGGGCAGTAGCTCA
>Ga0213881_10000362_pt1 | contig 31082 bp, 25 predicted proteins | sample BarmaccoBMER_R08_FD_160104 | JGI IMG/M metagenome (GOLD analysis project Ga0213881, IMG submission 160104) | Barbacenia macrantha exposed rock microbial communities from rupestrian grasslands, the National Park of Serra do Cipo, Brazil - ER_R08 ...
CGCGTCAAGCCAAAATTCAAGAGCAAGTTCAGGGAGCTGCTAAGCAATTGGATGGTCATCTCGTTCTGTATCCAGAATTATTAGAGGAAGTCACAAACCTTGTAGAATGGCCTTCAGCCGTTATCGGAAAATTTGACCCGGAATTTCTCAATTTGCCACCAGAGGTCATTACTACGGTGATGGTGACTCACCAGCGCTATTTTCCCGTTTTTGTTGCAGCGGACTCCCCGACACTGTTACCTTACTTCATCACAGTTTCTAACGGCGATCCCGCTAAATCAGACATCATTGCCAGAGGCAATGAGCGAGTGATCCGTGCCCGACTAGCAGATGGGCAATTCTTCTACAAAGCTGATAGCGCCAAGCCATTAGAGAGCTATTTACCCCAACTGGCGCAAGTGACTTTCCAGGAAGATTTGGGTTCAATGCTGGCTAAGGTGGAGCGATTGAGCCGGGTAGCAGAGCAAATAACCGAGCAACTGCGCTCATCAGTTGAAGAGCGCAGGTTGGTCCAACAGGCAGCCATGCTGTGTAAGGCTGACCTCGTGACTCAGATGGTGTATGAATTTCCTGAGTTACAAGGGGTAATGGGGCAGAAGTATGCCTTAGCAAGTGGTGAGCCAGCAGCAATCGCTACGGCAATTGTCGAGCATTACTTGCCTCGATTTGCCAATGACCAATTGCCTCAGACTTTAGTGGGTCAAGTTGTAGGCTTAGCCGACCGCCTCGACACCTTAGTTAGTATATTCGGATTAGGGATGTTGCCTACAGGTTCTTCTGACCCCTTTGCCCTCCGCCGTGCTGCCAATGCCATCATCAATATCACCTGGACTGCAAATCTACCTATTGATTTGTATCAGCTCTTAAGTCAGACTAGTGCAGATTTTGTCGCTGCCCACCCCAAGGCCCAGTTCGATCACCTGCTACAACAGATACAGGAATTTTTTAGACAGCGCATTCGTAGCCAGCTACAAGAAGAACGGCTCATTGATTACGATTTAGTCAATGCAGTTTTAGGAGAAAACGACTCTGAAGCTGAAATGCGGGCACTCCGGAATTTGTTGGATGTGCGTGATCGCGCCTTGTTTCTCCAAACCATTCGTAACAACGGCACACTGGACAAAATTTACGAAACTGTTAACCGCTCTACCCGTCTAGCAGCACAGGGAGATCTAGATACACAACAACTGAATCCAGTTGGAGTGGTACATCCAGAACTCTTTCAAAAATCATCAGAGCCAACTTTTTACGAAGCCTTGGTCCAGTTAGTGCCACAAACCCAAGCAGCACAGCAAGAGCGAGATTACCAGTTGCTCGTAGAAGCGCTCAGTCAGATTGCCCCCACAGTAAGCAACTTCTTTGATGGCTCTGAAAGTGTTTTAGTGATGGACTCGGATCTAGAAATTAGGCGTAATCGGCTGAATTTACTAGGATTGCTACGTAATCATGCGCGAGTCTTGGCAGATTTTGGCGCAATTGTCAAAAGCTAATTTTGTTGGCATTTGTCGCTATCCAATGTTCAATTGGTAATGACCAGCGACTTCTGCCTGAATATGCCCCACGCTTATGTCATCGGATTAGGAAAATCTGGAATTGCCGCAGCACGATTACTGAAACGGGACGGTTGGCAGCTTGTCGCGCTCGATCGCAGTACCTCTGAAACCCTTCACCAACAGCAACAAGAACTGGAACGCGAGGGCATTACAGTTAAACTTGGTTACTCTCTAGAGCTAGACAGCTCAAAAAACCTGCCAGATCTGATTGTTGTTAGTCCAGGCGTTCCTTGGGATACACCTATACTAGTTACAGCGCGATCACTGGGCATTGAAACTATTGGCGAAATGGAGCTGGCTTGGCGGCATCTCCAGTCCTGTCCTTGGGTAGGAATCACTGGCACGAATGGCAAAACTACCACCACTGCTTTGATTGCTGCAATCTTTCAAACTGCTGGGTTTCGTGCGCCTGCCTGTGGCAACATTGGTTACGCTGCCTGTGAACTCGCTCTACAGGAATCAGAACTGATATCCACCCCTCATCTTGACTGGGTGATTGCCGAAATTAGTAGCTACCAAATCGAATCTGCTGCCAATGTCGCCCCAAAAATTGGAGTTTGGACAACGTTTACACCCGATCATCTGAATCGTCACGGCACGCTAGAAAACTATTACAACGTTAAAGCCCGTCTCCTGCGCCAATCCGAGCAGCAAGTGTTCAATGGAGACGATGCTTACTTAAGGCATCTAGGTGCGAAATATTGGCCTGATGCTTACTGGACAAGTGCAAAAGGTAAAGAGCATCTTATTAGTGATGCAGGAGTATACATTGAATCTGGCTGGGTTATGGAGATATTTCCTGGCAGTATCCCCAAGCCGTTGGTGCAAGTGGCAACTCTACGTATGCCGGGACAACACAATCAGCAAAACCTGTTAATGGCAGTCATGACAGCTCGGTTAGCCGGGATTGAGGCAGAGGCGATTGTCCAAGCAGTTGCTAATTTCCCTGGAGTTCCCCATCGCCTTGAGCATATTTGCACTTGGCAAGGCATTGATTTCATTAATGACAGCAAAGCCACTAATTACGATGCTGCCCTGGTTGGGTTAGCCGCAGTCAATAGCCCAGTAATTTTAATTGCTGGTGGTGAAGCCAAAGCAGGGGATGACAGCAGTTGGTTGCAAACGATCCAAGCCAAAGCGGCTGCAATATTACTTATTGGTGATGCAGCAAGTAGATTTGCCCAACGCCTAGAAGAGATTGGCTATTCCAGTTACAGAATTCTGGAAACGATGGAGCAAGCTGTACCTAAGGCAGCAGAGCTAGCTAAACAGTATGAGGCCCGTGTTGTCCTACTTTCTCCTGCGTGCGCCAGTTTCGATCAGTATCAAAGCTTTGAGCAACGGGGCGACCACTTCCGCCAACTGTGCCAAGAGTTATTGGACACAAACTGATGCGGGAATGATTCTTGCTCAATACTGCCGTTAAATTATCTACGTTTAGATACTTTCTAGATTCAGCAGGCTGAGAGTAACTTCTTCGACTTACGGGGCGGTTGTAGCCTCGCACGACTGGAACTTGCGTCGGGAGGGAGCCTCAAGGGCAACTGTCTCCTCAATGCCCTCTCTGATACCTCACTCTTGGTCAATGAGAGTTCTTGCTCTACCTACATTTACTGATGGGAGTATCACTGTTATTTTCCTCAAATTTCTAGTTAATTCTATCTCTAATTTCAATAGAAACACTGTTTGAATCTATTAGAAGAAGCAATTAAGCTTTAATTGTTCGAGTCAAGAATCAGCCAATTAAACCACTGATACTTCAAACTTTACAGCAATTTATCAAACCTATACAAAGAGAACTAAATCATGAATACAGTTACTCCAATTAACTTACACTCTGCCCAAAACTCTTCGATTAGTAGCGCCACTGCTCATTTTGACGAACATTTTAAATTAGTTGTAGCCAACACACCAAAACTGCAAGCAGAGGTTTATAAACTTCGCTACAAAGTTTATTGTCAAGAATTGGGTTACGAACGCGAAGAGGATTGTCCAAATGGCATGGAACAAGATATTTACGATCAACACTCCATCCATTGCCTGCTGCTGCACCGCAAGAGTGGGGTTTATGCTGGTTGCGTCCGCCTCGTCCTTCCCAAGCCAAATCACTCAGGAACCAACCTGCCGTTCGAGCGGGTTTTTGGTCAGGGTTTACAATCTAGCCTCAAAGAGCTGAAACATTTGTCTTACGATGCTGTTGGTGAAGTCTCACGCCTAGCTGTCACTGCCGAGTTCCGCAAGCGGATCGGAGAAACAGAGACAACACATGGAGTAGCTACCGAACAGTATGAGGCTAAGGAGAATGAGAGACGCTACTTCCCGTTGATTGCCTTGGGACTTTATCTCGCAGCCACTGGTGTAGCTATGGAATTGGGTTTAGACAGTGCATTGACTCTGATGGAACCCCGTCTGGCACGTCACCTAAGACGATTCGGAATTAGATTTCGTCAGGTTGGGGAATTGGTGGAATTTCACGGTCAGCGCGGGCTGTTTCAAATCTCGCAAGACGCTGCCCTCGATGATATGGATGCCGACACTTACGAGCTATTGCAAAGACTCCGCTCACAGATCAAGCAGTCTTTGAGGCACTACCCCGTTAAGTTATCTGACTGCCAAGCAGCCTAGCTATTAGCTCCACGCAGTTGCTGTTCTAAACGATGTGGGTCTATCTTGAGGTTTTCTAGAACTCTGACTGCTGCCCCCTTCCCCTCCTGTAGAATGCCCAGCAGCAGATGCTCAGTATCAATCTGGTTCTGTCCCAGCTGTGAGGTTTGCGCTGATGATAGCTCAATTACATGCTTCGCTCTGGGTGTGAAGGGAATATCTCTCAGCGCAGAGCCCTTGCCACGACCAATGCACTTTTCCACTTCAGCGCGAGCCATTTCAAGGTTCACCCCAAAAGAACTCAGCACTTGGGCGGCAGTTCCACTACCTTCACCAATTAGTCCTAACAAAATTGCTTCAGTCCCCACAAAGTCGTGCCCCAACTGACGAGACTCATTTTGAGCTAGCTCAATGGTTTGAATGGCTTTTTGAGTAAATCGCTGTAATGGAATCTGTTCGAGAATTTTTTGAAACGTCGAGTTAGAACCAAATAGCCCCTCGAAGATAGACCTAAAGAAGTTTTCAAACATAAATTCTTCCCGTGTCGCTGGAATAAGAACTGGTTCTTTAACGTGTGGTTGCGTAGAGCAACCGTTGTAGAGAAAAGCAAGCAAATCCTCTAGAGTTTGGACGTTAGCTGAATACCAAAGCCATTGTTTATCTCTCCTAGCAACAACCAGTCCCTCATGCCGTAGTTTCTCCAGATGATGGGAAAGTGTCGAATTTGGGATGTTGAGTTGGCTTTGAATCTCTCCCACCGTCAGCCCTTGTGGATGAGCAGCAAGTAGAAGCCTCATGACTTCTAGCCGAGACTCAGAGCCAAGAGCCGTAAAGACATCCGCAAATCGAGCTGTATCTTTTTTCTCCATATTTCTAGTATTCTAGAAATATCTAGAACGTCAAGCTCTTGTAGTAAGGAGCTAAGACCCTGACGTATCAAGTCTTATTACTGTAGCCACCGATTAGTAAGCCGTGATGTCAAAAAGGCTCTAGAGAATCTCTACGGCGTAGCAAAGGAGAGTGTCAATGAGCTAACATAGAAAATCAATTAAGGAAAATCATTATGAAATCTATTGAGTTCCAAGCAACAATAAAAGGGAACTCCATTGAAGTCCCTCCTGAGTGGACAGCAGAGTTAAGCGATGGAGATGTCGTAAAAGTAATTCTTAAAAAAGAAGAAGCTGGTCAAGCGAAGGCAACCGGAATAATCGCTGAACTCTTAGAAAATCCTATAGAGTTTAGTGGTAGACCCTTTAGTAGAGAAGAAATTTATGACCGGAAACTGTGAGGAAATTTGTTTTCTAGACTCTAATATTTGGATCTACGCCTTTGCGAAGAATCAGGAAACGCTGAAACGTGAAATTGCTATCAAACTAATTAATTATACAAAGGTTATTCTTAGCACTCAGGTCATTAACGAAGTTTGCGTTAACCTCATCAAAAAATCTAATTTTACTGAAAGGCAAATTTTGCGCTTAATCCATGATTTTTATTATAAATATAGTGTGGTTGAACTCAATCAAGCGATTTTGATCAGTGCTTCAGATCTAAGAATTAACCACGCATTTTCTTTCTGGGATAGCTTGATAATTGCAAGTGCAGTTCAGGCAGAAGCCAGTATTCTATATTCAAAAGATATGCAAGACGGTCTGGTTGTATCTAATCAAGTTGAAATTGTAAACCCGTTCAATTGAAAATTCTGACAATTTCGGTTCAGCTAGCAGCCAGTCTAATTTTGTCGCGTAGGCTTCTGATATTTTTCTGATTGGCTTTTAATTGAGCTTGCGCTCTTGAGTCGTCGGAGCTGCCACAGGCGTTGCCTTGAGTGCTATTCAACTGTAAGCTCTTCATAAATTCAATATTTGCCTTTGTCCAATAGCCGTTGCTTAGCGCAGTCCCAAACCAGGCTAGTAACTCATTACGCAAGACCGGATCGTGAAGGATGTACTGCTTTTCTATCTCTGTAAAGTTACGTGGGTATTCGCCACAGGCTATGCTAATAGCATCGTGAATAGATTGGTTAAACATTAGACAATACTCAATCAAAAAGTTGCTGGTTGCAATTTTTTTGCACTATTTATGCTATGAGCCTATGCTATCCAGCACTTTCCTAATTGCTATTACAGCAGTGACACTTTTCAAAGCAGCACCTATTGAATCGCTCAGCATGAGAGCTTTTGTTAAGGTTTTTAGAAAGTTAAGAACTAAACTAATACTTCTTGGTTGAGGATTAAGCGGTGAGAAATTCGGACTCATCACTCGAGAAACGGACTCAGAAGCAGCCCTCCACGGAATTGATTGACATTGAAACCACGCTCAAGCTTGAGTGGAGAACCCTTACCAAGATTGCGCTCGAAAATGTTGTCGTAGTTGCCGACAGCCGCGAGAACACGGCGCTGCCACTTCTGATCTAGACCCAACTGGGGTGCGACAACTGGCATTGCTCCAGCACCACCTGCGTACCACTGCGTTTCTGGTCTCTCGGCGCTGATTAGCGTATCCACTGTCCACGCGACGATTGCAGACCACTTGGCGTCGTCAGTTCCCGTGGCAGCGATCACCGGGAAGACCGTCAGTGACTCAGGGAGAATGCGGCTCGACAGCCGATTGACTCCTGGGTCGAGGCGGATGGCTGCAAGAGACGTGATCTCGTCGGCAATGGCATGACAATTCTGCACATTGTAGGTATCAATCATCTCCCCTGTCTCCGAAAATGCTCGCCGAAACCAGTTCAGATGCAGCGCACCAAAATACGCATCTAGGCTCCGCTCGACAGAGCTACCGATCATGAAGCAGATACTGTCTCCGGCAAGGTCGCTGACGTGTCGTGCTCTCGATGTGGATGCGACCATCACTGCGTCAGATTCCACAAACACAGTAGGACCTGGTACTACCATGCCAGCTAGCTTCTGCTGGTCAATTTCTGAGCCTGTGAGAAAGTAGACGTCATCTTGCTGATGGCGCACTGCATCGAAGTCCTTCGGCGTCTCATACAGGTGGTATTCGATGCGATTAGGAGAGCCAAGCACTGCGGTGGCGATCGCTCGGCAGATATCAACATTAAGACCGCTCCAGTGACCATCACGAGCGGCACTTGCAAGACCTGGGCGCTCAGTGCTACCGCAACGGACGACGCCGCGCGCCTTCACGCGTTCGACGACAGAGGCAGACTGAGCAACCGAGATCGAGCAGTAGGTGCCAAGCAGGAACAGCAAAACCAACAGGAAGCGTACGCATCCCTTGGAAGATATATCGAAAAGTGGGGATGTCAAAAACTTTTTAGACCTAGGCATAGTTTAAGAGATGGATGGGGTACACCCCATCCATCTTTCTACTGGTTGGCGGCTGGGTAGGTACTTGGCAATGGGTTGAAGCCCGGAGGGATGTTGTTGGGGATTCCCAGCTGCTGGTCCTCTGGTGTGATTCCAATCGCCTGACAACCATTCCCGCCATAGTGCGGCAGTGAGTTTACAACGTTATCTGGAATCTGCGCGAGCGAGGCTGGCAGCAGTGGTGAGGTGCCTTGTAGACGCTGTGGATCGAAGCCCGACAGCAAACTATCGGTAATTGAGGAGTTCGTATCGCGTGGTCCAAGGTACTGCTGCTGAAACCCTGAGGGACCAAACTTATTGAACTGCGGGCTGTTACCTGCTGCCAATGCTTGCGCCTCATCTGGTAGGCTGGAAAGTGCAGGCAGACCAAACACGTAATTGATGGTCTGAATGATCGCGTTATGATCTCCCTCGACATGTGAGACGGCATGTGTTCGCGCGTAGGGTGAGATTAAGATCAAGGGGATACGGATGCCGCGAGCGAGCGGTAGCCCGTCGGGTCCGTAAGACAGGATTCGCGGTGGGACGTGGTCGTAGAAGCCATCCGATTCATCATAAGTGATGATGATTGCACTTTGGCTCCAGATCGTTGGGTTGGAAGCGATCGCGTTGATCGCACGAGCCGCCATTGCCTCACTGATTTGCCGATCAGTGTAGCCTGGGTGGTCGTCATCGCCTATTTTCGCTGCATCAATCGCCTTAATCTCATCTGCAGGCGTGCTGGGGTTTGTAATTGGCGGCAGCAATCCCTGCTGATTAGTGTAGCCACCACGGATGTAGAACACACCACCTGATGGTAGTTTATTGTTAGCTATGGCGGTGAAGAAGTCATTGAGTCCTCGGAGGCTGGTATTGCTTACCTGTGGTGTATCAGAAATATAGCCAAAATACTGTGCCCCGTTGTGATGACTAACATAGGCATAGTGCGAAGCAATGCCGTTTGTGTCGGTCGGCTCAAGATCGTAGCCTTCCTGATACCAGCGCCAGTTGACCGGGTTGGTATTCGACTGCTGGATGGAGGGAATATCTAGTTGGATGTCCGGCAGATCGAAGCTAGGATTCTTGTTACTAGCTAGCACTGTCTTGATGCTGCTCCCTAGGAAGGTCAGCGGCAGACTAGCGAAAGTGAGATTCGAGGCGATGTTGCTATTGGCGTAGCTCTCTTGCGAGCCAGCGGGCTGCCTGTCTTGCGTAGTTGGGTCGAACTGGGAGCCCCAGAAGGGCTGTGGGTCGTTGACTAGCGGCGGTCCCTGCGTTGTGCCGGAGTTGAGACCCACGTTATAGGTCTGACCGCCTGGACCGTTCTTGACCCACTGAGTTTCTCCCGACTGCCCTGCAAGCATCGCCACTGCATTCGGGGTTGAGGGTGTATTCTCGGTTGCAAAGATATTATCGAAAATTGTGAAGCGGCTAGCCCATTGCCAGAAGAATGGAATGGTATTGCAGTCGATATGCGACATCACAAGGCGAGCGTACTGAGTGCCCTGTGCAATGTTAGCTGCCCCACCCTTGGACGCGAAGCGCGTGTACTCGTCGAAGGCAAACTTGTCCATCTGTGGCACGTTGTTTACAACGTTGAGCTTGGTCGTAAGTCCGGTGTGCGAGTGGTCAACACTGTCAACGACGGTGGCATTCTGAGCTGGTCCGATGAGGAACGGTTGGACTGTAACGGTTGCACCGTTGGCGTCTGTATAGGTCTGGGTGAAGCCCGGTGTGTTGGCAGCAGAACGAGGACTCTGACCATCGGAGTAGAGTCCGTTGACGCCTGGAAAAGTACCGTATTCGTTGTCAAACGAGTGGTTTTCGTTAAAGATCACAAAGACATATTTGATCTTTTGCCGCAGCAACTGCACGAGCTGTGTCTGCGACAGACTGGGTTCTGTGGTCGGATCGTTGAAGTACTGTTTAACGTCTGATCCAGGATTAGGCTGTGCCGTAACCGTTGCGGTATCAGCGAATGCTCTCGGAACGAAAGAAACCTGCAGCAGTGAGGCTGCCATGGTTAAGATAATACCCGATTTTGTCAGCTGTCTCGACGTACAGTCAAACCATTTCTTACGAATGCTACTCATGTTTTTAGGTTATTCTTGTTCAAATATCAGAGTTTTTACTGGGAAGCACTCGCTGCAAGGCTTATTTTCAACCCCAAACGTTAAGAGAAGGATAAGAGAAGATTACATTTTGAATGAGGCTCTTTATGGATTTCAGAGAGCTGCATAAAAAAATGATGCATCTTCAACCTTGACTAACTACTAGTTGCAACCCTCTAGGTGACTACAGAAACTTTATCAGTGGAGTGTTTCTATAGCTATTTGACCTTGTTTAAATTCAGGCTTGAGCGCTTGAATTGAAAAACTAGACCGATGAAACCTAGAGCTAGAGTACCCACTAGTTCTGATGGTTCAGGAACTGCTGTGGCTACTGCAAAGGAGTACGTGGTGTCTGGAGAGTATCCAACTGAAGTAGCTTTTAAACTACTACCAGGAAAATACGTATAAGCACCATTACTAGCATAAGGAAATAACGGACCTACTGAAACACTTGCAGGATTTGGTGTTCCAAAAGAAGATCCAACAGTACTAGCAAATGTTAATGCTTCTATTGCATTTCCATACCAGGGTTGAGCAGACAGTAAGGTAGAGTTCTCACTGTAAGAGGTCTGAAGTGTTGTAATATCATACACACCAACCCCTGGAACGTTAAAGGTAGCAGCTTGTGCATTATTAGAACTAACAAGCATGCCTAGGCTAGTCACACCAAAAGCAATTGCAATTGAAAGGGGACGCATAAATAAAGTTAAAAGCTGACAATCCTGATATTAGAGCCATATAGTAAAAAAATGGTTAAGAAAAGGTAAACATTAGCTGAAACGTTGTCTACTGTTTTAGCCGCCAAAGTTCACCCTTGATATAAACAGGTTCTATCTTGTATTGCTTCTCAAGCCTAGCTCGTAGTTTTTTAGAAGGACTTAACAGAAACACATCACTAAACCCTTGAGGAACATCAAGTAGACTATGCCTCATTTTCAATGAATTTGCACGACAAGTACGGCAGAAAGGTTGTGCTTCAATCCGAACCTTCGGGTTTATCATGTGACTGAGAGAAAGTATTCTACCAGTTTTCGTATCAGTCAAGATTAGTGGTCGGCTAGCTTGATTAATAACTCTAGCTACTTGAGGATAGTAATAATTAAATCCCTTATTCCACCATGCCTCAGCTTGTGAAATCATTGCACATGAGAAAATGCCACCTGATAATAACACAACTAAAATAAATCGCCACAACTTCTGTTGATAGCCAATGACAGAGGAAGCTATTTGAGTTTGCATTCTTGAATTGCCGGAAAAAGCTCCATTGGAGCTTTGAGCGATCAGAAGATAAGCAACTGATATTTGAATTCCCAGATAGCAGGGAATCATGTATCGACTAGTAACTGAGCGAGATGTATGAAAGATTAAATCTGGCACTGTTATGAACAGTACCGTAGCGCCGATTAGTAGATATACAAATATCCAAGCTTGTTTTGGAGCTTGACGATAGAGAAAACAAATTGAATAGATAATCAGAATAAGAATTGGTAAAATTAAAAGATATTTCACTTCGTTTCTAACGAAATCAAAATTAAAATCGATAAAAACAGAACTAGTATTAATACTCCATTCTTTAACTAAATAAAGTAAAGACTTCGTCTCAGTCTTAGCTACATCTTGTTCAATCTGTTTAGAGCTAGTCACAACGCATACAAGCCACGGCGTAAAAGCTAATAGCCCAATTGAAGATGCAATTAGATAATATATTAAGGACTTGCTTAATCGAAATTTCTCTGTAATAAATACATAAATTCCATGTCCAATAGCTACTAACCCGAAAGCCAGATGAGAATACAAACCAGCTGCAACTGTAGTTGCGTAAATTCCCCAACTAAGCTTAGTGTTAAGTCGCATAGCCCGCAGTATTGCTGCGCTTGATAGCAAGATTGTTACTATCCACAAGCTATACTGTCGTGCTACCTGAGCAAACAATAAGTCAAATGGCGATACAGCAACTATTGCAACAGCTATCCATCCTACTAGCGGTGACGCAAATAATTCTATGCATAGCCAGTAAATACTGGGAAAAGCGAATAGGCTGATGATTGCAGATAAACTTCTCGCTAACAAGAGCGAATTACCAAACCAATGCATCCAAAACCATGCCATTACATAGTAAAGTGGTGAAAGCTGGGGTTCTTCTAAAGCTAAAGACTTAACGGTATCAGCTAATCCCTTATCAGAGTTAGCTTGCTGATATTTTTGTAAATTAGCAGCATCGAGATTGTGATCTTCTGCAAATCGCTGGACAACTTCTGCTTCTGTATATCCAGAAACGCGTAGAAATGTAAAAGCCTCATCGTACCAGATGACGCCCCGGTCAAGGTTAACAAACCGGAAGAATATACCTAATATCAACAAAGTAATGATGGGGAATCGCAGCCAACGTTGAGGGAGGTTCCAACCCTGCTTTAACTCATATCTCATAGATACTTCCCTAAGCTATCGATTTGCTGGCCAAAGACTTTTTGGTACTAAACATTGAACTCTCTTTTCTGGGTTCTGGATACCATCTATACGACAATCCATGGTCATGCTGGCAAGAGCGTAGGCATCTAGACGTGATACCTTTTGCTTCTGCTGTAGTAGATCGAGCATTGCTAGAGAAGCATTTTTCATAGCTTTGTCTAGGTCAATACCCTTCTCATCACTAGCCTTATCACTCGTCTTGTCACTTGTTCTTTCATTCGTGACGTAGTAACTTGTGGTATCAACAGTTGGATTGACGACTATCTGCTTTGTTTTGATCTCCTTAGGGATGAGACAGTGAATGCCCCTTTTAAAATTTACCATTTGTGAGATGTGACAGTTCGATTCTTGAGCCACAGCTGCTGCTTCGGTTGGACTCATACGGTACTGCTCTACTAAAAATTGAGTAGCTTCTCCTTGAGCTATATCTAGAGCCTGATCCAGGTCTTTATTAATCCCTAGAGCGATCCAATGGGTAGGAGTCTCAATCCTAGGTAAGTTCTGCTTTTTGCCCTTTATCACTGAGACATTTAATACCTCTTCCTTGAAAGCCGTATCCATGCCTGTAGAATTAATTTCTCCATTTCCCTGGGCAGCATGAGAGTTTCCTGTCCATAGCAGTGCTCCTTTGACAAACACTGGTAGGTATATGGTTGTCCCTTCTACGAGGTCACGAATATCTAAATTACCGCCATATGGCCCGGGTGGCAGAGTACTATACTTCCCAGGTTCAGCTCTGGCAACTCCAATGATGCCCGGAAAAGGGGCAAGAGGAATTTCAGCCCCTGGAGCAAATTGAGCTGCTTTTTTGTCCATATCAAGGTAAAAATACTTGACTTGCCCCTGGGGAAATAGTTTGGGAAATGCCCCAAACATACCAGGAAGATTGAAGTTGGTGGCGTAGGAGTAGGGTCGGATTTTAAGAATTTGTACCTTGAGGATGTCACCTGGTTCCGCCTCTTTGACATAAATCGGTCCTGTAACTGTATGCAACCCTCGGTCAAGATTGTCAGCCTTCAGCTTGGCAATTTCCTCGATTGTTGTCCCCGGTACAATTTGATTTTGAGCATGCATCATGGTTTCTACAACGACTGTATCGCCAGAGGCAATTTCCATTACTGGGGGTTGGGAATTGTCAAACCAGCCCCACTGAGTAGTTGCTGGGGTGGCAGGCAATAGATGGGTTCTACCTGGGTAATTTGCCAGTGCAATTCTTAGACTATCCTTCGCTACTTGCGATTTGTTGAGCTGCATCTGTTGGGCTAGGGTACTTGTGCTAAAAATTAGACTGCAAACAATAAAGCTTAGTCCCAGCCATTGCAACCATCTTAATGTTCCGCTCTTAGCAACTCTGACGACGCGCTTCCACCAGTTCAATTCGCTAAGTTTTGTCTTTCTTTTGCTCAACCAAGTATTAATTAACATATCTGAATTTTTGTGAGTAAATCTAAAAAGTAAATCTGGTTCGGACCACGCCAATAACGAGATCGGCATTGCGTGCATTGAAGTTCGGATTAGTAATCCAGATCACTCCAGGAGTGATAGCAACATTGTCTGAGATTTGGTACTGATAGAATCCCTCGATATGGAATGAATTATTGGGATCGGTGCCAACTTGCGACTTAAGAGAATGGCTCACACCAACTACCCTGGGCTCCATACCAAAGACAAAACCTCCGAGGCTACCCTGCTTCCCCAAATCAGGAAAGGCAAAAATGATAGCATAGTCCAAAATACTTAAATCGCCTCGGTTAATTGCTCCTCCCAATGTAGAGAGAGTACGAGTGGCGGTATAGCCAACCCAGCCATTAATGAGAAATTTAGGGGCAAGTCGCCATGTTGCCTCTATTGCATAGGAATTACTAATGATTGGCAAACTCTCTCCCTTTAAAGAATTTAAACCCCCAGGAAGGGCTGCATTGCCGCTAGGAGCCGATCCTACGGCATTACCGGGATTGGGACCGCCAGGACCACCCCCAACAGCTGTAAATAGGAGATTAGAATTGCTCAGCAAAGACGACCGCAGATTAGCGCGAACGCTACCAGCCGTGAGGTCGGAGTTATAGGCATTAACGTAAGTAAAGGCTATGTTAAACTGTTTGCTCGGCTTGACAACTAGTTGTGCAATCCCACCGTAAGGTCCATTAAATAAACCACGCCCCGGCGATGGGTTGTTGCCAGTAGTAGCTAAATAACCTAATCCTAGGACTAATCTGTCGCCGAGATTTTGCCTAATCCCTAGCCCAGAGCCATTGACTAGATAATAGATTGAGTTACGTGTTGCAAAGTTAGATAGAGCACCAAAATTTCCATCACCATCCACAAAGGGATTGAGCGTACCGACAGTATCGTCAATCTCACCAGAATTCCCATCTAGGTAAACTAAAGTATTTTTGCCAATAGGGAAAATGTAAGCCAAGGTGTCTAAGGTAAGATTATTACCAGCTCCAGTACTAAAAGTTGCACCAGTGAACCTCAAATCGCCATCCGGTGTCCCAGTAGCAGTACCAGATAATGAAACAGTGGACCGTGCTCGAATACGAGTGCGCAGCAAATCCCTGCCAGTGAAGCTTGTTAGAAAGTTGAGCTGTACTCGCTCGGCGAAGGTCGGCTGGGTTGCGATGGTCTGACCCCTAGCATTTTGTCCTGTTAGGATACTGACTGCTGCCAACAGGGCACTGGCACGCAGTTTGGTGGTAGTAGAGAATTGGTTAGCTTCCAATTTGGTTGTTGTAGCTTCCAGAGCATCAATCCGACCATGCAGCGTTGTCATTTCTGAGACAAATTCTTTTTGTAGCCGCTGTACGGTAACTAAATCTGACTGACTAAATTTATCTACAGTTGCAGTCGCAATTAATTTGTTGATATGTGTTAAGCAAGCGTTTAATCCTGCAGCAAATTCGTATCGAGTTATTGCTCGTTCACCTCGATAAGTGCCATCTGGATAACCATCGGCACAACCATATCGTTCCGCTAACGCTTGTAATGCCTGAAACGCCCAGTCGGTTGGTTGCACGTTAGACAAATGGGCAACCGATGTCATTTGAGCAGCTGCAGGATTACTACTGCTTTGGTCACTTAATTCTTCAACACTCGGCATTCCAACAGTTGAATTGCTCGGTGGCGATAGCGGTCTATCCTCATATTTATCGCTTAAGAGAACATCAGCTACATGTAAGCCTATCAAAGATTGCAACCGCGTTGTCAACATGGTTGTAGTTTGCGTTCGGCGCTGGAGTAATTCTCTTGGCAGTTTGCTGCTTTTCTCTAGACCTTTTGCTACTAGTTCTAGTGGCAGATGTGCTTTAGGGTATAACTGTAATCCCTTTGCAGCCGCGGTAGTACTAACAACCATCATGAACCCAAAACTAGCTGGAAAAGCTAGCAAAAATGTCCAAACCCTAGGCACTATCCGTCCTCACACCATTTTTAAAACTTCAAATAACTTTTGCCTCAGTTTTAATAGAGACTATGATTCCAGTTATTCAGAGAAATTTTGGCTGGAGAGAATGAACCTTGTCAAGTATACGGGAATACATATTTTATGCTTATCATTGTGGAATTAGATGACTTAAATAGTGCAATTATTGAACCTGTAGAGAATTTATCCTGGTCGTCATACCTGTTAGGAAAACTGTGCAGTATAGAGCCAGCAACAATCGTGGTGCTTTAGTTTGTAGGCTTGACAAGCCTCAGTTAAAGTACGATTACAGGTGGTAGCTTGACAATATAACCAGATTGAGATATGTCTTATTTGGAAGTTCATGTATAGTGACTATAAATATATTTGTTTCCATACACTAACTTATTAAATTTTGAGCTTAAGAGATGCCAAAACTTACAGAAGAATCTATAAGTTAATGCTTCTTTTGAAAAAGCTTAATCTATTGTTAGTAATTCCTTAACCATTAAGCATCATTATCTAGATCGTCATCATCGTCAAAACTTACGATCAGAGGAGTAATGGTGGTAATTTGTCAGAAGAAAGGAAGCCTGCTGAGCCTTTTGCTAGCAGCAGCTCTGGGTGTGAATGTGCCATCAGTCAGTGCTCGGACAACTAGCCCTGTAGGTGACTTTAATGGCGGCTCATTGCTACCGACAGGTCAAGTAATTACGCCTACAGCAGCACCGGGCTCTACATTTGAACGCCTTGCTACGGGTTTACGCTCTGATGGAACTGCTGATGCGGCTGAAGCAGTGACGACTGCTCTCAGTCCAGATGGTAAAACCCTGCTAGTTCTCACCAGCGGCTACAACGAAAACTTTAAAGATGAGACAACTGGGGTAACTTTTACATACCCAGTACTTGATCCCACAACTGGGACACCTAGTAAAGTCACAACTCCCAAAGCTGAGTGGGTATTCGTCTACGATGTCAGCACCGGAAAACTGGTTAAGAAACAGCAGATTAATATTCCCAACACCTACGATGGTATAGCTTGGGCCCCAGATAGCAAGCGCTTTTATGTCTCCGCTGGGGGAGATGACCGTGTCTACGTTTACGCCCTCAACAATAATAGTCAGTTTGCCCCAGATGCCCCCTTTATCCTTCTAGGTCATAACTCGAACCAAACTGATCCTTTTCCTAGTTACGATGGCAACATCCTCAAGAGTACTCCATTAGCAGCTACGGCAGGAAGTAGTGCAATCGTAGCGGGAGTTGCCGTGAGTAAAGACGGCAAGACTTTGGTAGCTGCTAACTTCGCGAACGACTCAATATCGATTGCTGATACCTCCACCCGCAAGGTGCTCAACGAGATTAAGTTCTTCGTGCCAGGTGGTAAGGTTGCCACAGGGGAATATCCCTATTATGTTGTGATTAAAAACGCAGACAGTGGTGCGGCAGCTAAAGCCTATGTCACCAGTCAGCGGGATGACGAGGTGCTGGCTGTAGACCTTAATACTCAGGCAATCACCCGCATTCCTGTGGGCGTCCAGCCTAATAAAATATTGCTCTCGCCTGACGAAAGTCGGCTCTACGTGTCTAATGGTGACACTGACTCTGTATCTGTCATCGATACAAGTAGCGATAAAGTTGTCCAAACAATCTCCCTATCTCGACCTGGAGATAAGTACAAAGGGGAAAATCCTAATTCCTTGGCACTCAGTCCTAATGGGGAGAGACTTTACGTCACCTTAGGAGGCGAAAATTCTGTTGCTGTAGTGAATTTGAAGACTGGTCGAGTGGTAGGGCGCATCCCCACAGGTTGGTACCCTAACTCTGTGAGTGTTAGTCAAAATGGCAGGATACTCTACGTTGTCAATGCCAAGAGTACTTCCGGTCCTAACCCCTCCAATAGCCTGACGACTCCTGCGGGATTAGCACGAAATACAAACTATAGAAACGATTACGACTGGGCTCTAGAAAAAGCTGGAATTGCTACAATTCCAGTTCCCAACAGCAGCACGCTTGCTGCCCTGACGGCGCGTGTAGACCAGAACGTGGGTTATGCCAATCGAGTGCCTGACCCAATGATGACCTTCTTGCGGAGGAGGATTAAGCACGTCATCTACATCGTCAAAGAAAATCGCACTTACGACCAGGTGCTTGGCGATTTACCTGTGGGCAACGGCGATCCACAGCTCACTTTGTTCCCACAAGCCATCTCACCCAACCATCACCAGTTGGCTCTCAACTTCGTGACTCTGGATAACTTCTACGATAGTGGCGAGTCGAGTGGTGTGGGCTGGAACTGGTCTACCCAAGCCCGAACAACTGACTTTACAGAGAAGCACCAATCAGTTGATTACGGCAACGGTGGTAACTGGACCACCTACGACTACGAGGGTACGAACCGCAACATCAATATTGGCGGGGCGCAAACACCACCACCTCCTCCACCTGGGACCGCTAACTACCCACAAATCAGTGTACGGGAGACCGGACTAATAGATCCTACTGGCAATTCCTCTATCCTACCTGGTTCCAAAGACGTTAACGCTCCAGCTGGAGATGACGACCTTAGAGAGAATGCTGTCGGCGGTTATCTATGGGATGTGGCATTGCGTGCAGGCAAGACTGTACGTAATTACGGCTTCTTCCTCGATTTAGCCTACTACAGTACTAACCAATCTGACCCAACAAAGCCTGATCCAACCAACCCACTTTACATCCCCATCTCTCCCACTCCATTTGCTGATAACATTCTGCAAGCCCCACCTGACAAACCAGTCTTGCAGGATAAGACAGATATTTATTTTCGGGGTTTCGACCAGAAAAACTCGGATGTCTACCTCTTTAACGAGTGGATGCGCGATATGCAACAGAACGGCTTACCCGCCTTGACGTTGCTGCGCTTTGCGCATGACCATTTTGGTAGCTTCAGCAATGCCATTCTAGGTCTTAATACCCCAGCGCTGCAAATATCAGACAATGACTACGCCATTGGCAAGGTGGTGGAAACTATCTCCCATTCTCCTGCATGGAAAGACACAGCCATCTTTATTATTGAAGATGACTCTCAGAACGGTCCTGACCACGTCGATTCTCATCGTTCCGTCGGCTACGTCATTTCGGCATACACTAAACGGGGTGTTGTTGTTAGCACGAACTACAATACCATCAGTATGCTGCGGACAATGGAGGATTTGTTAGGAATTGGCTACATCAGTACCACTGATGCCAATGCAGAACCTATGTCGGATGTATTTACTGAAATACCCGATCTGACTCCTTACCAAGCTATAGTACCTGGCGACTTGTGCGCTTTACCTCAAGGTCCCAACCTGATAACTGCTTGCAATGACCCCAACGTGCAGAAAACAGCAATACTCCCTTCTTTGCATGATGGCAAGTGGTGGGCAGCAAAAACGAAGGGCTTTGACTTTGGAGTTGAAGATAAACTCGATGTCGCAGAATTTAACCAGCTTCTTTGGGCTGGAATTAAGGGTAATAACGTCCCTTACCCAACAGCACGTAGCCGTGCCAACTTGCGACAGAACCGCGCTCAGCTGCTAAAAAATTGGCAATTGAGTGCAAGCCGCATCTCTGCTGCAACTATCAAGTAAGTTAGTATTGCTTACAATCTTTAAGATAAGGAGGTCAAGAGTTTCTCGTGACCTCCTTATCTTTCTCTTTCCTCTAACGGTCTACTGTCTGAAGCGTAGCCACCCCCCGAATTGAGTCTAAAACTTGGAACGATACTGCCCACGTTTGAAATCGGACTAGCAGGAGAAGTTTTGCTACAAAGGTTCTGCAAGTCCACAATTCTACCATCTGCTGTTTGCAAGTAGCACAACGGTACATCAGCATTAAAATTTTGTGATTGTGGGAACTGAGGAACTGTAACAGTCGGATTGCTAAAAGCAACCCTAGCCGTTAGTAAAGTCAGAACGGCAGACAAAGTAGCAGCACCATAAAAGCATCTCATATCGATCAGCTTTCCAACTAGAGTCATCAATGCTTACATCAGTTAGAAATATACAGTTGAAAGATGCCCTGCACAAGCCAAAATCAAGTCGCAACTGTAAGAAGAGTACAAGTCATAATTAAGCTCATCCTGTTATCCCTTAAACAGACGACAGCTAAGCCCGACAGAACTTCTAAAGTTGCGAATTGCGAATTGTTACTTTCTAGCTATGTCTCTGGTCGTACAACAGTTGATCGAGTTGGAACTTAACCGCTTTTAGATATCCTCGATCATCTAGTGCTGAGGGTAGCAGTTGGTTATCTGCTATTGCACTCCTCACTAGCTTTGTGGCACTCACCTGCCCATCTTCATAGGCAAATACGAGAGCACCAGCACTGGGAATGCCTTGCTGCTTAAAGTTGCCCTGATAAGCTAGGCTGACGAGATTGAATGGTGTCAGTTGGTAACTGTTCGTGCTATCAGAAGTCTCAGAGTTCAATGCTTTAGTCTGAGCGCCTACTACAGGTGCTGCTGCTATTGTTAAGAGCAGAACTGACAGACTACTCAAAATTAGACGTTGCATCGCATTACTTATAGGGTAAAAAGGGCCTTTATTGCTAAACTAATGTGTTCTACACTAGTTGACTTTATGCTAACTCTAGTGTAACAGCAACTAATTGCATTTACAGCTATCCCCCTGGTGGGATTTTTCCCGACACCCCACCCCGCTCTTAATCAAAGCTGTTAGCTCTCTGCAACAATTCTAGTTTTGGAGCGCGCAAGTGCTGCTTTCAGGTGCGTCACTTCGCTCTCAAGAACAGTGACCCCGCGTAACGGTAGTGTACCGTTGATTCTATCCCCAATATAGAGGGCAGATTGCCCTACCGCTAACTACCACAGCTATGCTAATCCCGCGTTTGCACAGGTTCTTAACCGCCCCAATTGCTGAAACAGCAGCTCCCAACCACAGCCGCACTGCAACCCCAACTTTCATTTTTTGGTTAAGTCTCAGCCTAACGTTTGCAGCCATCTACGGCCTTATTGGGCTACATAAAGCTTTCAGAGCTGAGTACATTGTGGCAAAGGATGCGCGGGAGTATGTGTTTTGGATGCAGCGGTTTATAGATCCGGAACTCCTGCCGCATGATTTGATTGCAGATTATTTTAAATCCATTACCCCATCTGGATATGCCGCTGTTTACCATCTCATGGCAAGTGTAGGCATCAATCCACTCTTGCTGAGCAAAATCTTGCCGATTGTGCTAGCACTAGTTACGACTTGCTACTGTTTTGGCGTTTGCCTCCAGCTACTACCAGTACCAGCCGCCGGGTTTATAGCCACCTTGCTGCTAAATCAGAGTCTCTGGTTTAGAGATGACCTGGCTTCTGCCACCCCTAGGGCTTTTGTGTATCCGTTGTTATTGGCATTCTTCTACTATCTATTGCGCCGCTCTGTGCTAGCTGTAGGTGTGGCGATCGCCCTGCAAGGATTGTTTTATCCCCCGCTGGTATTCATTTCAGTCGGAATCTTGTTTGTACGGCTATGGAACTGGCAGCTCTGGCCGCCCCATCTTGAACGAAATCGGTTTAATTACTTTTTGTTTGTACTGGGACTGGGAATCGCCTTTCTGCTACTGTTCCCCTATGCCATGTCAACATCCGAATTTGGACCACTGGTCAACGCAACAGAAGCGAGGAACATGCCAGAGTTCTGGCCAGGTGGACGACACCCTTATTTTGATCCCAATCCTTGGAAGTTTTGGCTAGTTGGACAACATAGTGGAGCTATACCGCCGTTATTGCCTCCCCTGATCTGGATTGGGTTATTGTTGCCTGTGGTGCTGCGAAATCCGTCCCGCTTTCCTTTAGTCAAACAGATCAAGAGTTCAGTTACACTCTTACCCCAAATTGTGCTGGTATCCTTGGGGCTATTTTTTGCAGCTCATGCCTTGCTGCTGAAACTCTTTTTTCCCAGCCGATATACATCGCATACTTTTCGGATCGTGATGGCTCTTGCTGCTGGAATAGTGCTAACCGTGATGCTAGATGCAGTTTTGCAAACAGCTAAACAGTTGATTAAACCCCGTTGGTCACCGAACTTGAACTGGAGGCAGCCTCTACAGTTCAGGCAGGTGATTTCGTCAAGACAACAGTTTGTGATAGGGGCGTCAACAGTAGTAGTGGGGGCTATACTCTTTCTGTATCCCAACTTTGCCCCAGGCTTTCCCTTGACAAATTACCGAGTGTCTGGAGAGTCAGGTCTGTATGAGTTCTTTCAAAAACAATCTAAAGATATTCTCATTGCCACATTATCAGACGAGGCAAACGATATACCAACATTTGCCCAACGGTCCATTCTAGTTGGCAAAGAATATGCACTTCCCTTCCATCTAGGTTACTATCGCCAAATTCGCCAACGAGCAATAGATCTCATTCACGCTCAGTACAGTCAGGACTTAGCTGAGGCGGAAAGTGTGATTCAAAAGTATGGCATTGACTTCTGGCTATTAGACCGAGCAGCTTTCACGCCTGATTATCTGACTAACAGCTGGTTCACACAGTATCACACAGCAACTCATGAGGCGCTAAAGACCATTGAGCAAGGGACTGTCCCTGCCTTGTCAAGGCTGACAGAGCGCTGTTCTGTTTTTGAGGATGAGCTCCTGATTGTACTTCCGGCAAAATGTATTGCGAACCGTGCTGTAGGAAGCAAGTGAACGGGGGGAAACATACCCGACTTTTTTTATCGGGTATGTTTGACGAATGGTATATAGCCCGTGCTAACATCAGGCGATAGTTGATGGAACCGAGGGACCGATAATGACTCAGGCGACAACAAACCAGGAGCAAACAACAGCAGCAACTTTTAGGGCACTTCGATGTAAAGAGTGCGGGACAGAATATGAACTCAAAGCCGCTCACGTTTGTGAATCATGCTTTGGACCGCTAGAAGTGACCTATGACTATAGCGCCCTCAGCCGCAGCGTTACCCGCGAAACTATTGAGGCGGGACCTCATTCAATTTGGCGCTATCGTCCTTTCTTGCCTGTTGCGACTGACACCCCAATTGATGTGGGAACGGGCATGACACCTCTAGTTCGCTCACAGCGGTTGGCAAGGCGCTTGGGTTTGAAACAGCTTTACATCAAAAATGATGCCGTCAATATGCCCACCCTCAGTTTCAAGGACAGAGTGGTCTCGGTTGCTCTGACGCGGGCACGGGAATTGGGTTTTTCTACAGTGTCTTGTGCTAGTACCGGAAATTTAGCCAATTCTACAGCTGCGATCGCGGCTCATGCTGGTTTAGATTGCTGCGTGTTCATTCCAGCAGATTTGGAAGCTGGTAAAGTTCTAGGCACCCTGATTTACAGTCCTATCCTAATGGCAGTACAGGGAAACTATGATCAAGTTAATCGGCTCTGCTGCGAAGTCGCCAACACCCACGGCTGGGGCTTCGTCAATATCAACTTACGCCCCTACTATTCTGAAGGTTCAAAAACCCTAGGCTATGAAGTGGCAGAACAACTAGGCTGGCAGTTGCCCGACCACATTGTTGCTCCCCTCGCTTCTGGCTCTCTTTATACAAAAATCTATAAAGGCTTCCAAGAATTCATTCAAGTTGGGCTGGTGGCAGAGAAGCATGTCCGATTCAGCGGCGCTCAGGCAGAAGGTTGTTCTCCCATTGCCCAAGCCTATCGGGAGGGACGCGACTTTGTGAAGCCAGTCAAGCCCAGCACTGTTGCTAAATCACTAGCAATTGGCAACCCTGCTGATGGCATTTATGCCCTTGAAATAGCACGGAAAACTAACGGCAATATTGAATCAGTTACCGATGCCGAAATTATTGAAGGTATCAAGTTGCTAGCGGAAACCGAAGGTATTTTCACCGAAACGGCTGGTGGCACGACAGTTGCGGTATTGAAAAAACTGGTAGAAGCAGGCAAAATCAATCAAGACGAAACTACCGTGGTCTATATTACTGGCAATGGTCTAAAAACTCAGGAAGCTATGCAGGGCTATGTTGGCGAACCGTTGACCATTGAAGCGAAGCTAGATAGTTTTGAACGGGCACTGGAGCGATCGCGTACTTTGGAGCGCCTCGACTGGCAGCAAGTCCTGGTCTAATTTTGGACATCAGCGTACGGCTGACATCAACTTTGCTCTGTACGGCTGACATCAACTTTGCTCTTGGCTTAATGGCAAATCCAAGAATCTTGCATATCACCAAATATCCACATAGCGTTTAAACCCTAATCATGTCTGTCAAAGTTTTGATTCCTACTCCTTTACAGAAATTCACGAACAATCAAGCAACACTAGAATGCAAAGGCAGCAATGTGGCTGAGCTGCTACAATCCCTAGAGCAAAGCTGTCCCGGTATTATGTCAAGTTTGTGCGATGACAAGGGTCAGCTGCGACGATTTGTTAACTTCTACGTTAACAGTGAAGATATCCGATTTTTAGAAGGGACAGAAACACCCCTCAAAGAAGGCGATGAAGTTAGTATCGTCCCAGCAGTTGCTGGGGGCTGAAAACGAGAGATGTTAAGTGGGGGATAGAGTTGGCTATTCCTGTTGTCTATGCCCCATATTCTCTCTGAGCCAAAGCTAGATCATCCCCCAGATCTGCTAAGAAACGATCCTTATCAAATGTATGTTCTTGTCCCAAGAAAGATACTAACTTTTCGGTATCATCTTCTGCGTTTTGTAAACAAGTTGAAGCCCCAGGAGATGGTGTGATGTTGAATAAGATATCTTCTCCTATGATTTTGGCTTCTCCAAGTTCAAGACGTTTGGTCTTAAGATTGACGATCTGCGGTCTGATTCCTCCATATCCTTTGGCAAGCTGTATCTCACTCGATTTAATTGAGGGAACAATTTTCCTGACTTCTTTAAGAAAGAGTCTTTTGCCAATTAAGGGCACATCGTAAATAAAATTTCTCACAATGTATTTGAATATATCTTTGTCTGATAAGATGTTGAAAAAGCTGATAAATGCATTAAGGCTAAGTCCCGCTGTTCTGAAGTAATCAACAAGAGTCGCATAGTTATGTTGCTCCAGCAGCGGAGTTACTTTTGCAGTAGGACCAAATCTAGTCTGGCTTTGGTCGTGAACTTCCGAATCTCCATGAATGGCTGCAAAAGGTATCTTTTTAAGCTGTACAGTGTAAACTTTTCCGTTTAAAACACCTGGTGCGAGATAGAAATTTCCAGCTACGCTTAGTAGAGCGTAATCCATGCCGTAACCTAGTGATTTTGCAAAAAGTAAACTGTATGCCCCAGCAGCAAATGCAACAACTTTAGAGAGTATAACCCCTCTATCAGTCTGAATGTGATATAATCCACCTTCTTTCTTAAGTCTTTTAACCTTCGTTTCTGTCATCAAGTCAATCAATTTATTGGAATTATTAATTGACTTATGTAAGAAAGATCTAGCTAGATTCTGAAAATCTATTGCGTAGCCCTCTTCAGTAAAGAGAGCATTAATCTCTTCATCTAATGCCCTGTTTTTTACGACATTAGGTTCAAACAACTCTATTTCCTCTCTTTCAATCAATTTTAACTCTGGAAATAGTGTTTTAAATTCCTTGTATCTTTCTCGAAGTTCTTCAGTCTGTTCTTTTCCTATAGCCAAAACCATTTTGTTGTATTTGCTATAAGTTTTTTGCTGTGGGTCGTTTCTCAAAATATAGTTTTTAACTAAACTTGCAGCTTTTTTGACTTTTTTAGCTTTCTCCAAGTTGTAGTTAGTTTCAACGTCTCCAAAATGTAGCGTTTGACTATTACTTGTTTTATAAGAATTGACTAAAGCAATATCTTGTTTTTTTTCTATCAAAGCAATCCGGCTGACATTAGTATAATTACTCAAGCAATACAGTAATGCAGTTCCAGAGATTCCACCTCCAATGATTGCTACTTCGTAAACGCTGTCTTCAGAATGCATAGTTTTTCCAAGGAGTTGTAGAGCCTGTGTACTTCTATCACCTAAAGCTATCTTAGCGTCCCCTGCATGGGAACAGGATGGACTAGGATTGTCCTCCATCACTCGACACTAGCATCCCGGATGTGTTGGATCGCGACAATGAGTGCATCAAGCATCACTTCAAAACTGGCATCTGTAGAGCGTTCCAGCGTGAGAAGCCCAGCTTGTTCTACGGCAATAAACCCATTAATTGCAGCATTGACCATCCGCATCGCATCAATCAATTTGGCTTCTGAAAGGTCATAGGATTGTAACACTCGCCTCATGAAATCCAGTGTTTCCCGAATCAATGGAGCTGCTACTGTATCCTCAGAATACAGTTGAAATTGCATCATTACCCGGTAGCGTGGCGGATACGAGCGTGCAAATTCGCGAGTGGCATGTCCACCTACTTTTAGCATCTCACAAGGGGAATTCACGCCGTTAAGCCGCTGACGACACCATGCCGCATACTGTTGCCAGATGGATAAAGCAACCGCTCGACGGAGAGCTGCATTGCCATCGAGATGTTTGTAGATGGCAGGCGGTTTAATGCCCAATTCTCGTGCTACCCGATTGACACCAAGAGCAGACTCTCCCTCCCGATCGAGACATGCGATCGCAGCCGCAATCACATCTTGTGGTGTTAAAGAATTTTCTTTCGTAGGACGACCCATAACTCTAAATTAGTTAACTTAATTAACTAAATCTGATATCATCATCTCATTCAGGTTTACACAAGGGGTCGAGTGTATGAGTCGTCTCGTGTTTGTGCCTGCCCACCAGCTTGCTCAGATGATCCGCGCTCGCGAAGTTTCTGCCGTTGAAGTGCTGGATGCCTATCTCACACAAATTGCCACCCATAATGCTAAGGTAAACGCGATTTGCATGCTGGATGAAGACCGTGCTCGTCAACGTGCCAAACAAGCTGATGAAGCATTATTCAAAGGTGAAATTTGGGGACCACTACATGGAGTACCCATTACGATTAAAGATTGCCTGGAAACAGCGGAACTTCGTACAATAGCTGGTTATCGACCTCTGGCTAATTATGTGCCACAACACGATGCGACAGCAGTGCAAAGGTTAAAACAAGCAGGCGCAATCATTTTCGCAAAAACAAATCCAGCCAAGTTGGCTGGCGATTATCAAACGGATAATCCAGTCTTTGGTCGAACCAACAATCCTTGGAATCTTGATTACACGACTGGCGGCAGTTCGGGCGGATCTGCTGCGGTGATCGCGGCTGGTTTTTCTGCACTAGAGTTAGGCAGCGATATTGCTGGATCGATTCGACAACCTGCCCATGTTTGCGGTGTCTATGGATTAATGCCGACCGACCGCTTAGTTCCCATAACTGGCCATATTCCACCATTACCAGGCGTAATAGGAGATATCCGACATATGCTGCGAGTGGGACCATTAGCCCGCTCGGTTGAAGATTTGCGCTTAAGTCTCTCACTCATCGCTGGTGCTGATCCACGAGCGCCTGAAATGCCTCCAGTAAAATTAGAACCTAGTGTCGATAAAAAACTCGATCAGTATCGACTTGCTTGGTGCGATCAGTTTGGAAATTACCCGGTTGCCACTGAAATCAAATCTGCATTGCACAGAGTCATTCGTACCCTAGAACAGGCAGGGTGTGCAGTCGAGCAGGCAGCACCGCACGCATTTGATTTTGAATCAGCTTTAGTCGCTTACGGTGCTTTGGCTTCTTGCCAGTTCTTTGCAGCTGGATTGGTAGATTATTACAATGCAATCAAGTTTACGCTGACAAATGGCTTCTACGATCGCTTTCAATCGAGCCTCAAACGGTTGAATCCAATCATTCGAGGCGGTTTTCAGACCTCGTTTGGCAGAATTACGGATTACTCAAAAGCATTGATTGAGCGCGATCGCTACATCCTGCTGATGGACCAGTTTCTTGAGCAATGGGATGCTTGGATTTGTCCGGTCGCAATGACAACCGCTTTTACTCATTGCCCAACGGGAAAACCCATCGAGATTGATGGCGTGAAGTATCCCTATTTCTTGGCAAATGGTGTGTATACTATGACCTTTAATTTCACAGGTAATCCAGTTGTGGTGATTCCTATTGGACAAACTCAAGCAGGATTGCCGATAGGAATGCAAATTGTGGGGCGACGGTGGCAGGATTTACTTGTGTTAGCAATTGCGGAGAAACTGAATGAAGTGATTGGCAATTTTCAACATCCATCGGGTTATTAGATAGCTTTTAGATTTGTTACGCTTTCTAAACTTCTTGCTGGCTGAATGGAAACCCTGTGTAATCGGTTAATCTGAAGTAAGCATGTCTGTTCAAGGAGGCGATATGCACCTTACCTTTAAAGACCTGGAAAAAGCACAGCAACAGCTTCCCGACTATCGAATGGAATTGGTGCATGGAGAAGTCATCGTTATGAGTCCATCGGGACTGGAATCAGATGAGGTCGCTGTAGAAATCTGTGCTCAATTACGGAATTGGATTCGTCCTCGTAGATTAGGAAGGGTTGCAGGTTCCAGCGCTGGTTATGTGTTGCCTAATGCTGATGCCGATGTGCGTGCCCCCGATGCGTCATTTATTCGCGCCGATCGCTTGCGACGGACTACTCGAAAGTTTGCCCAGCTCGTACCCGACTTGATGTTTGAGGTAGTTTCTGCTACTGACTCTCTGGATGCTCTACGAGCCAAGATTCAGGAGTTTTTGAGATTGGGGACACTGGTAGGTGTTTTGGTTGACCCTAAATCTCGGATAATCGAGGTTTATCGGTCTAATGCTGAAGTTGTGATTCTCAGGGATGGCGATGTGCTGACTCTGCCCGATCTACTCCCCGGCTGGGAGATGGAAGTTAATAGCATCTGGGCACCAGAGTTTGATTGAGAAACGGTTTACAAATAAAACATTAAACTGTCTTGTAAGTTCTAGGGTTATGTTGTCTTTACGAGAGGATGTCTCTTGAAGTATAGAATATGACTCCAGCACGTTAAGAGATAATAGTCACCCTAGATTCCGTCTTTGAAGAACGAGTAAATGCAGATGCTAGTTCAGGACTTTTTATCTGTCTGTACTTCTTTACACGCATCAATAAGACAGGTAATTGTAATATTTGCTACCTGTTCCATTGTTTTCTGACTAATCGAAGGTTCTGAAAAGGTGAAATTTAAAAACATTTTTCCTGCAAATGTCAAAACCGTAGCAACTAAAGCCCCTCCAGAGTTCGCTGCTGCTGTAGTGAAGCTAATTTCTTCTATTTTGAATAAGCCGTAAACTTGAGGAATATTGACTCGTCCAATATTGGACAGAGCCACACTTGCAGGTATTTCTCTTGGACGAGCAAGAAGGAATTCAAATATATTTCTTAACATCAATATCAGACTGAAGATAGCATCACCTTCTAAGTTAGTCTCTATTTGTTGTCTTACATCCCGTGCTAAATCCCAAAAAGATGTATTTGGTTTTAGCGTATGGAATGAGATAATGAAAGAAACCAACATTCCCAAGTTTTCGTTGTCAATTATTGGTTGTATATGATTACGCAAACTTACAAATGATTGACAGCATAAACGCACATCTATCCTTTTCCCCACAGCAATCTGTTTTGCAACTGCCCTCATCATTGCTGCAGACAAAGCAGCCTGCACAGTTGTTTTTTCTTGACGACAACAGTTTACGACTCGTTCTGTTAGCTCTTCATCTAAATGCCTATGAACCATGTTGCTGCGACGAGACTCAAAAGCTACGTACTCCTCAAACCCTAATGTTTCTGGTCGATGCCAGTCACGCAGAAACTTCAGCCTCAACAAGTTATAGAATCCATTTATCAGCCCTGGAAACCCCTGTAGAGACTTTGGTAGTAACCGTTCAATCGATGGAAGAGGAGGCAAGCTTGTAACTTCACCAATTGGTTCACCAGAAGCTATTTTTTGGCAATATGTCAGTATTTCTGAGTAGAGTTGAATGCTTGACAAGCCATCTGATATAGCATGATGCAAAGTTACAAGTAGATAACTGACGTTATTTTCTCGTTCAAAATGAACTAGTACAGCTCGCACTAGACCTTGCTGGCTCTCAATTTTCTGATTCAGTTCTTCTAAGACAACTTCTTGCCATCGGGAACTATCAGCTTTCTTCACAACTCGTAAAGGAATCTTTATCGCACCATCTGCAAAACGCAGATTACTTAAATCCCCTACAATACGAGATTTAAGACGAGGATGACGCTTTTGCAGTAAGTCGAGGGCTGGTTTAAGAACCTCTGCAGTAAGTGGTCCAATAACGCGGCCGATCGTCACTACCTGTAATGAGTGGGCACGGCGATTCGCAATTTCTAGAGCTTGCTCACTAGCTGCAAGCTTTCTGTTTTCTTCCATGTCATTTAGTGTGAACCAACAACAATTAACCTGCCCCAGTACTTAGTAAAGAATGAGTAGTTCTTAGCAGGCAACTATAGCAATCCTAAATAATTCCTAAAAATCTCCATTGCTTTTCTTGGCGCTCTTGGCGTCTAACGGCTTCGCCTAACGCCTTCGGCTTCGCTTCGCTAACGCTGCGCTGGGGCGGTTCGTCATAGTTTTCACAACTCAGATAGGACTGCTATATTTTTTATCGTGGCTGTGGGGACTACATTGATCCAGAGCTAAATCTATTCTCTGGGAATGGTTGACTGCACTGATTCGCGGCGATGGAGTTGGTTAAACCACTGAGCTATCTTGGGATATTGCTGCTGCCAATCTTTCCCAAACCGAAGACTGTAGTAACCAATACCAGATAAGGCGGCAATATCGACGGCAGTGAGCGTATCGTTCAGCAGATAAAGAGATTCTTTCCGCTTTTGCTCAAACACGCCAAGCACTCGATCAATGGCAGATTGATATTGTGTCTGTGCTACTAGGTTTGCCCCATCTCCTTTGCGGACTTCGTACCATAAGCCAACAATCATGTCTGTTAGGGCATCTGCCAACTCTTCCCCCTGGCGGCAACGGATCTTTTCCAATCGAGCGTTGGGGTAAAAAGCAGGTTCGGGATAAGTTTCATCTAAATACTCCACAATCAGGGTAGAATCCCACAAAACCAACCCATTCTCATCTACTAGAACCGGAACTTTACCAATAGGAGACAGGTTGAGGAATTCTAGCGATTTGTTTTTAATGTCGGTTTCTTGCAATTGGCAAGGCAACTGTTTCTCTGCTAACACGATTCTGACTTTCCGAGCGTAGGGCGATCGCTGGGTGTAGTACAAAGTTCTGGACATGGCAGCATAATTCTGTATTGAACTTTACAATTTTAGGACCTTATGGACCATGCCAACGTAGGAGGTAAAGATACAACAGAGTCAGTTTTCCCCAGAGTGGGATGAGTAAAGATTCCACAAAGCTCCTGCTCACTACAAAGGAGCAAACAGAAGCATTAGCGGAAGACGAAGCATCATACGAGAACCAAACCCAAACAATGATGAAGATTCCTATTGAGTTGTTGCCTAACATCGAGAGCTGATTGCTAAGAATCAAGCAGCCTCCCATGCCTTAGAAGTGGGTTCAGTGTTGTGCTTGACTCAACTATGTCAAGAACTCTGTAGGGATATGCGTTCGCCTTGCCTCGAACTTGGAGAATTTACATATACTCCTCGTCATATGTAAAAAAGCCAAGATTACGGTTATCAACATCACCTACAACAATCCCTCGATCCAAAAAACGATTGAATTCCTCACAAGCTGTTTCAGGTA